>Ga0078894_10002183_pt1 | contig 14732 bp, 8 predicted proteins | sample LauGreSu1BDMLBSD_2_FD_67506 | JGI IMG/M metagenome (GOLD analysis project Ga0078894, IMG submission 67506) | Freshwater lake microbial communities from Lake Michigan, USA - Su13.BD.MLB.SD (version 4) (version 4) | ecosystem: Environmental > Aquatic > Freshwater > Lake | place: Lake Michigan, USA... | reverse complement strand
AAATGAAGATTAAATACTTGTATTAAAATCTATTAATTAAAAAAAAATTATTATTTTTGCATCCCCATTTTTTCGAAGATGGAGTTAGAAATTATTTATTAACCCTTAAAATTTAAAGTCTTGGAAAATTTACAAGATACAGCGGCAGAGTTTCCGTCTAAAAAAACAGCTCACGACGATTTTGACTGGTCTATCAGCAAAAAGAATGTAACTTCTTATGATGAGGCTACAAAAAAAGAATATGATGCTTTGTATTCAAATTCAATCACTACAATTACAGAACATGAAATCATTGTAGGAAAAGTAGTTGGTATCACATCTTCAGATGTAGTATTAAACGTAGGATTCAAATCTGATGGTTTGGTTCCTCTTTCTGAATTTAGAGATGTAGAAGATTTGGCAGCTGGTCAAGAATATGACGTATATGTAATGAGCAAAGAAGACAAAAAAGGTCACTTGATTTTGTCTAGAAAAAATGCAAAGTTATTTAAAGCATGGGAAAATATCAAAACGGCACATGCAAATGAAGAGATTGTTACAGGTCATATCATGAGCAAAACAAAAGGCGGTTTGATTGCGAACGTATTTGGGTTGGAAACATTCTTGCCGGGATCTCAAATCGATGTAAAACCTATTACGGATTACGATCAGTATGTTGGTAAAACATTGGATCTTAAGATTGTAAAAATCAATGAATTGATCAAAAATGCAGTTGTTTCTCACAAAGCGTTGATTGAGGCTGACTTAGAAGGTCAAAGAGCTGAAATTATCGGACAATTGGAGAAAGGACAAGTATTAGAAGGTATTGTTAAAAATATTACAGACTTTGGTGCATTTATGGACTTAGGTGGTGTAGATGGATTGTTATATATTACCGATATCTCTTGGGGTAGAATTAGTCATCCTTCTGAAGTATTAGAAGTAAATCAAAAAGTAAACGTTGTAGTTTTAGATTTTGATGATGATAAGAAGCGTATTTCTTTGGGTATGAAGCAATTGACAAAACATCCTTGGGAAGAAATGGCTGAAAATCTTAAAGTAGGCGAAACAGTAACAGGTAAAATTGTTAATGTAGAGGATTATGGTGCATTCTTGGAAATTCAACCAGGTGTTGAAGGTTTGATACACGTATCAGAGCTTTCTTGGAGCAATCAACCAATCAATAGCCGTGAATTTTTCAAAGTAGGCGATGCTCATACTGCAAAAATTATGACTATTGACAATGAAGAAAGAAAAATGTCTCTTTCATTGAAACAATTACAAGAAGATCCTTGGTCAAAAGTAGCTGATAAATTTACACAAGGTTCTAGACATAAAGGTGTTGTTAAAAATATTACACCATATGGTGTATTTGTAGACTTGGTAGAAGGTGTAGGTGGCATGGTACATATCAGCGACCTTAGCTGGACAAAACGTTACAACCACCCATCTGATTTTACAGCTGTAGGCCAAGAATTGGATGTTGTAATTTTGGAATTGGATAATGAAACAAGAAAGATTTCTTTGGGTCACAAACAAATTGAAGAAGATCCATGGGATACTTTTGAAAATGTATTCCCTGTAGGAAGTGTTCATGAAGCTACGGTTACAAAAAGAGATGAAAAAGGTGCTGAAGTATTGTTGCCTTATGGTTTAGAAGCATTTGCTCCAACGCGTCATGCGAAGAAAGAAGATGGTTCTATCATCGATGTAGATCATAAATACAGTTTCAAAATTATTGAGTTTGATAGAAATGATAAAAGAATCATAGTATCTCACACAAGAGTTTGGGAAGAGGAAAAACAAGAAGTAAAATCAACTGAGCTAAATGAGAAAAAAGCAGAAAGCAAAAAAACAAAACAGGCCGTTCAAAAGATAAATCAATCTATTGATAAATCTACTTTGGGCGACTTGGATATGCTTCAGCAGTTGAAAGAACAAATGGATAACGAAGGAAAATAGTATGTAAATATAAAATATTGTTATAATATTTTAAAATTATTTAAGTTATCGAACTGCCTACAAGTATTATATTTGTAGGCAGTTTTTTTTATGGGTATTTTTAGAGGTCTTATTTATTTTTTCTTCTTGATGTTTTGTCAAGTAAGTACCCTTTTTGCACAACGTTTTATAACAGGAAAAATTACAGATGAAAAAGAAGGAAAGGCACTTCGTGGGTGTTCTGTATATAATGTATCTTCTCAGTTTGGCACTGTTTCAAATGAGGATGGATTGTATAGAATTTCTGCAAACAATGGCGATTTGATTCAATTTTCCTTTATTGGGATGGAAATTCAAGAATTTTATATAGTAGAAGCTATAGAAGAATTGAATGTTTCGCTACGATATTATATCAAACCTATTAAAAATGTTGTTATATCTTCCAAAAGCCTTGCTAGTCAATCTATTTTGTACAATAAGAACTATGGGAAAAAAGAAGAAAAGCCAAAACAACGATTAAAATCGCATTCTGATTATATGAAAGAAGCAGGACCTTCTTTGGGGGTGAATGGGGTATCATTTTCACCTATAACGTATTTGTATTATGCATTAAATAAAAAAGAGCAACGAAGACTTCAAGCACTCCAAATGATTGAAAAAAGGGATGTAAGTAATCTTAAATATAGCTATGATTTTATTTCTATTATTACAAAAGAGACTGACGAAGATGAACTTCAGCGTATAAAAAGACATTGTTATTTTTCGGAAGATGAAATTTTAGAAAGTACATACTACGAATTAGGGGTAATGCTTAAAAATTGCTTTTATGATTATTTACTACAAAAGAAATAGGCTAAAATTTTAAAATTCTTAGTATCTTGCAGCACAAAAAATATTAAATTATCTATATGAATTTGTTTATGAAAATTATTTTTTTTATTTTAATTATGCTATCGATTAGCTGTAAAGAAGTATATGACAATCCAATTCAAAAAATTCCTGCTGCAATATTAGATACAACATTCTTAAATAATAATACGTTGGTTCAGATGCCAAAAAAAGTATTGGTAGAAGAATTTACAGGAGTAAAATGCTCTAATTGTCCCGATGGGCATGCTGTATTAAAAACACTACAAGATAAGTATAAGGAAAAAATGATTCCAATTAGTGTTCATAGCTATTTTTTAGGATCACCTTATGGAGATGAACAAAATTTAACAAATAAATTTGCTCAAAGTATATGGAATTTTCTAGGAGGTTCTGAAAAACCAACTGCTGGAATAGATAGAATAGCAAATGGAGCAACTAAAAGTAATTTTCCAAGAACTGATTGGGATACAAAAATTGCAGAACGATTGGCCGTTGCATCTACTGCAAATATTATAGATACTATTTTTTTTGATAATATTAGACAAAAGTATATCTATCAGGTCAAGGTTGAATTTATACAAGAAACTTCTGAACAATTAGCTCTTGCAGTTGCTTTTACTCAAAGTAAAATTGTAGCCACACAATTAAAAGGTATTGTAGAAATTGAAGATTATGATCATGAACATGTTTTGCGCTATATGTATACTGATATAAAAGGTGATGCACTTCTTTTTGCTAATGGATTATCAAAATATGAAAAAGGCCGTACATATATCAAACAATTTGAAATTGATGTAACTAAAATTAGAGATAGAGATGGAAATAAAACCTTAGATGCTGAAGAGTTGAAAAATGTTATTATATTAGAAAACAGTGAACTTGTATCCTTTTTAACCAAGATAAGTAATAATAATGTTGTACAAGCAAGTGTTCGAAAGGTCAAATAATTAAATTATTGAATTTTTGGGCTTCTTATTAATAGCATCTTTTATGAAAAATAATATTATGAAAAATAGTAGAAAACTATTTTTGATACTTATTATAGCTTTCAAAATCTTTATGATCCATTTTATATAGTTCATCTTGTGATAAAGATTTGAAATAATCCAACGTAGTTTTCAATCCTTCTTTACGACTTATTTTTGGAGACCAATTTAAAATTTCTTTTGCTTTATCTATATTGGGCTGTCGTTGCATAGGATCATCTTGAGGGAGGTCTTTATATACAATTTTAGATTTCCCATCAAAAAGATTTTTGATTTCATCTGCAAACTGTTTTATTGTAATTTCATCGGGATTTCCAATATTGACAGGATATGCATAATCACTCATAAGCAATCTATAGATACCTTCTACCAAGTCCGAAACATAGCAAAAAGAACGAGTTTGGCTTCCATCTCCAAAAATAGTCATAGGTTCACCTCTTAAGGATTGACCTATAAATGCAGGTAATACACGCCCATCATTTAGTCGCATTCTGGGGCCATAGGTATTAAAAATTCGAACAATACGTGTCTCCAAATTGTGAAAACGATGATAAGCCATAGTTATAGCTTCTTGAAAACGCTTAGCTTCATCATATACACCTCGAGGTCCTATGGGATTTACATTGCCCCAATATTCTTCCGTTTGAGGATGAATAAGAGGATCGCCATATACTTCTGAAGTAGACGCTACTAATATTCGAGCATTTTTGGCTTTTGCCAATCCCAAAAGATTATGTGTTCCAAGACTTCCTACTTTTAGCGTTTGAATTGGAATTTTAAGATAATCTATAGGGCTAGCAGGTGAAGCAAAATGTAGAATATAATCTATATGTCCAGGGATATGTACAAATTTACTGACATCATGATGGTGATACTCAAATTGAGGTAGTTTCATTAAATGTTCTATATTCTTCATTTGCCCTGTAATCAAATTATCCATTCCAATTACATCACATCCTTTTTCGATGAAATAATCACACAAATGAGATCCTAAAAAGCCAGCTGCACCTGTAATTAATACTTTTTTAGTCATTTTTTATTTCTTTTCGTCCTATACTATAATATTCAAATCCTTCTTCTTCTATATCTTGTAATTCAAATAAATTTCTTCCATCAAATATACAGGGTGATTTCATCAAAGATTTCATTTTATTAAAATCGGGCGTTCGAAATGTATTCCATTCAGTCACTATAATTAAAGCATCGGCATTTTCAAGTATTTCATACATGTTTCCACCAAAATTAATTTTTTGACTATATTTTTTTGCTACATTTTCCATAGCTTCAGGATCGTAGACATGAATTTTTGTTTCATATTTGAGCAATTCATCTATCAAATACAGAGCAGGAGCTTCTCGAATATCATCCGTATTGGGTTTGAAAGCAAGTCCCCAAATAGCAATTTTTTTGCCTTGTAGATCTATTTTTGCCTGCATTCTTTGAAAAAAGAGTTCACGTTGTTTTTGGTTTACATCTATTACAGCGTTTACGATTTTAAAATCATAATCATATTCTTTTGAAATACTTTGAAGCGCTTTAACATCTTTTGGGAAACAACTACCACCGTATCCAATTCCTGGAAATAAAAATCGATTACCTATTCGATTATCCGTTCCGATTCCTTTTCTAATATCATTGATATCTGCACCTACCTTTTCAGCTAAATTAGCCATTTCATTCATGAATGAAATTTTAAGAGCTAGGAAAGAATTTGCAGCATATTTTGTCATTTCGGCTGATTTTTCATCCATTATAATTACGGGATTGCCTTGTCTTACAAATGGTGCATAGAGTTTTTTCATGAGCGTAATGGCTTGCTCACTACTACTGCCAATTACAATTCTATCAGGTTTTAAGAAATCTTCTACAGCATAGCCTTCGCGCAAAAATTCGGGATTCGACACCACGTCTACTTTTGTAGTACATTTTTTATCAAAAATAGCTTGTACCTTAGCTGCTGTGCCAACGGGAACAGTGCTTTTATTCACAATAATTTTATAATCTGTTATAATTTGACTCAATTCATTGGCCATATTGAGTACATAGCTTAAATCTGCCGAACCATCTTCACTTTCAGGTGTTGGTAGTGCTAGAAAAATAATTGTAGCTTGTTGGACAGCTTCTTTGAGATTAGTAGTAAATATTATTCGCTCTTCTTTAATATTTCTTTTGAGCAAAATATCCAAAGTAGGTTCATAAATTGGAACTTCACCATTTTTAAGTTGTTGTACTTTTTCTTCTTGAATATCTACACATATAGTATTGACTCCAGTCTCTGCAAAACAAACACCGGATACCAATCCTACATATCCAGTTCCTATTACGGCTATTTTCATCTTTGTATATCCTTATTTATTACGCAAAAATAGTTTTTTTATATTAAAAATTAAAGAAATGTATTAGAAAATCCTAGATTTTACTGGAATTGCATATATATTTGTACTTTTAAAAGTATGATATAATTGAAATGATGAAACAGGTTAGAACACGATTTGCACCTTCACCTACTGGACCATTGCATATAGGAGGTATCCGTACTGCTTTATATGCATTTTTATTTGCCAAAAAACATCAGGGAGATTTTTTATTACGTATTGAAGATACAGATCAGAATAGAACGGTACAAGGTGCAGAAGAATATATCATAGAAACATTAACATGGTGTGGAATTATACCTGATGAAGGTGTAGGTTTTGGAGGTAAATATGGTCCATATCGTCAATCTGATAGAAAAGCAATTTATAGAGAATATACTCAAAAATTAATAGAAAACGGCAGTGCATATTATGGTTTTGATACAGATGAAGAATTAGCAGTTTGGAGGGCAAATTCTGCTGAAAAGAATAATGGTATTTCGGATGCATATAATTTTTCTACACGTGTTACTATGCGAAATAGTTTGACACTTTCAAAAAACGAAGTTGCGGATTTGTTAAATAATAATGTACCCTATGTAGTCCGATTAAAAGTGGATGATGGTGAAGATTTGATATTTGAAGATACTATTAGAGGGCAGGTAGCATTCAAAAAATCACAATTGGATGATAGAATTTTATTAAAAAGTGATGGTATGCCTACTTATCATCTTGCCAATGTTGTAGATGATTATTTAATGAAAATATCACATGTAATTAGAGGTGAGGAATGGTTGGCATCTACACCTCATCATATTTTGTTGTATAGAGCCTTTGGTTGGGAGGATGATATGCCTAGTTTTTCACATTTACCTTTGATATTAAAACCCGATGGTAAAGGAAAATTAAGTAAAAGAGATGGTGATAGATTGGGTTTTCCAGTATTTGGATTGGCTTGGACAGATCCAGAGAGTAAAGAAACTTCTCTAGGATATCGAGAGAAGGGATTTGAACCTCAAGCATTTATTAACTTTTTGGCCATGCTAGGCTGGAATGATGGTACTGAAAAAGAAATTTTTTCTGATGAAGAATTGATACATAGTTTTTCATTGGAACGTGTTCATAAAGCAGGAGCTAAATTCAACTATGACAAGGCTATTTGGTATAATCAACAATTCTTAAAAAATGTAAATTTAACATATTTAGCTTCTTATTTTGAATCTTATGCATCAAAAAATAGCTTAAATTTATCTGATACCTTTATCCAAAAATATTGTGAGATTTTTAGAGAACGAATTTCATTTATTCATGATTTGGAAAAAATAGGTAGTTATTTGTATAATAAAATAGAGTCAATAGATTTAGATTCATTAAAGAAAAAATGGTCTTCAAAATCACAAGATTTCGTAAATGATTATATATCTAAAATTGAAACTACGGAATTTGATTCCAAAAGATTGGAAGAATTGTTCAAAGAATTATTGATTAAATATGAAATGGGAATGGGACAAATGATGCCAGTTTTTAGAATTGCATTGACAGGAATTATGCAAGGTCCTTCGGTATTTGATTCTATGATATTATTGGGAAAAGAAGAAAGTATAAAACGCTTTGCTCATTTAGAAGTTTTGACTAGAGACTTTTAAAATTTACCTTTAATTATTTCCTTTATTTTGTCTTTAATGCATTTTTCTAGTTTGCTAGTGTCACATTCGCATACATATGAGTCTTTTAATTTGTCACAAATTTTATCTTTCATTTGTTTTTCCTTATATAAGAAATCCATACAATCGCAGCAATTTCTTAGATGGTTGATTAATAGATTTTTTGTGTTTTCATTTAGTTCATTGTCTAAATAAAACATCAATTGTTCTTTAATCTCATTACAAGTAACTGTATTCATTGAATAAATATTTTTATAATTTAATTATCTTTTTTCTTTATATCCCAAATTTTTTCCATAGGTTTTTAGTTTGTCCTTTAGAAGATTCCGAGCTCTAAAAAGTCTTGAACGAACTGTCCCTATTGGGATTTCTAATATTTCACTTAATTCTTCATAGCTAAATTCTTCTATATCGGCTAATAAAATGATTTGCCTATAATCATGCTGGAGTGCGTCAAGGGCTTTGGTTACTTCATCACCTATTAGACCTTTATATGCATCTGTTGTTTGAAGAGAGTTATTATCTGCTACATTATTTAGCTCATCATCATTTTCATTATCCCCTGATTCATAAATTGTATCAAAAGAGAAATGAACAGGTTTGCTATTCTTTTTTCGATAATCATTGATAAAACCATTTTTCATGATTTTAAAAAGCCATGCTTTTTCATTGGTTCCTTCCTGAAAATTTTCAATAAATCGGAAGGCTTTTATAAAAGTATCTTGTACTAAATCATTGGAATCATCTTCATCTTTTGTAAGATAAAAAGCGTAATTGTACAATTGTGAAAGGAAAGGAATAAATTTTAAATTAAAATAATCTTCTTTTTCTTTATTTGTTTTAAATACTTGTTTGTGTTCGGGCATTTGATTTTTGAAAGATCTTACTTGTTGATTTGAAATTTGATAGAATTCGTAATATCTCCGTTGCTCAATATTATATGGTAATTCCCATTTATTAAATTACCAAAATCAAATGGATGAACAGTTACATCTTTTCTGTGCATTAATGGAGTACTGAATACATTCTGTCCTAATGAATTGAATACATTCATTTCCAAATCCCCAATTATTGGGTATGAAATCTCTAGCTTAATAAGTCCATCTGTTGATGGATTTGGGAATACACTAAGCCCTAACTGATTTTTTGTAGTATTAGAAATAGCTGTAACAAATTTAGGCTTTCCAAAGTAACTTATCCATGCACCTCCACCTCCTTTTTGGAATAAATTTTCAAAGGTAATGAATTGAACGTTATTTTCAATTCCTGCATCGGTAGGTTCTATAATATCATATCCAAAATTCAAATTTTGGCCTGAAACTAAATTAAGTAGAGAGCTATTAAAAGGGAAGTCTTTAGTTTTTATCCATGTTACATCAGTTTGATTCAGTGTAAAATCATTAGTGCCATAAAAATTTACTAAATTTAATGCTTCAGTTCTTAGCGCTGTAACTTCAGCATTATCATAATAGAATTTAACATCTATAGGATTTAAAATGGTACCTGTATCTACATCCAAATTCCAAAATCGTTTTGAAAAAATAGAACCACTAAATTCATCTTTTACATTAACTCTATCCTGATACATATTAGGACGAACTATAATATCTGCATTTGTTTTAATGGCATTTGAAAATTTTCTTATTGCAAAAATAACTTTATCTTCATCATTTACAGGACTAAAGTATGTCCATCCAGCACTATCTGTACATTGTTCTACTGCATCAAAAACAGAAGTGGGGACAAGATATGCTGAGGTACGTCCAACTTTAATTTTTACAGTAGCTATTCTAGATGTTGTAACTAATGCACAAGGCGCTGTACCCGATATTTCTACTGTGTAATTGCCTGTTGTAGACGCATTTACTTTTTTTATTATTAATGTATTAAAAGTGTCTTTTGGTAAAGGGGCATTATCTTTTTTCCATAGAAATTTAAGTCCATTTTGTGCTATAACTTTTAATGTATCCGTTGCGCCTTCACATAAAGATAAATCTTTTGGTTGGGAAGTAATAATGACAGCTGGGGTAATATTTATTCTAAAATTTGTACTTCCAATTTCATTGCAACTTGGATCACTATTCACTTTTACCATATAAGTTCCAGTGTCTTGTATGCTTAAAAATTTGAGTAAAAATATAGAATCTACCTGGCTTTGTAAAGCAATACCATTTTTATACCATTGATATTGTTTTACATTTTTAGTATTTAGACCAAATTTTATAGAATCGCCTTCACATTTTGTGAATAGTAAAGAAGGATTGCTCAGTAATTGAGGTTTAGATATTACTTTAACAGTAATATCCGTAGAGGATATATCGGAGCATGTTCCATATGCATCTAAAATATATTTATAAATTCCTGAATCTGGAAGTGTTGCATTATTTGAAATTAATAATGTTGTATTTGAATCATTTAAAGGAAGATTATTTTTAAACCATTTAACATTTTTAGCATTACTAAAATTAGCTTGTAATTCTAATTTAGTATTTTCACACACAGTTTTATTAGATGGGATAAAATTAGCTATAGGCTTAGGTGAGACAGTTATGATTGTATTACTGGAATATGCTGTTGAACATCCTTTGTAGCTTTTAGCTTCAATGAAATAATATCCAGTATCGGTCAATTTGGATCGTTGTCTAGTAAATGAATCTGCAAATTCAAATTGAATTGGACTTCCATTTTTATACCATTGTAGCTGCGTATAATTATTAGGTGTGGATTTGATCTTTAATTCAGCACCTTCACAAAGTTCAATTAATGGAGTTAATGGATTTGTAAACGATGGATGCGGAACTACATTTAACTTAAAAGTATTTGATGTAATTTCTTTACATCGGTGTTTATCATTAATTTTAACTTTATAGTCACCATTATCGGATAATTGAACATTATTAAAATTAATGGTTGATTTGTTTGGAGCTCCAATTACAACATTATTTTTCATCCATGTAAATGTATCGGCAAGGATATGATTGAGCATATTAGAGTCAGATCCACCAATACAAAGATTTAGATAATTTAGGGTATCAATAATGGATGCAGTAGGATAAAATGAAACTAAAATTTTCTTAGAAAGAGTATCTCTATTACATATACTGTCAGATGAAATGGTTACACTGTAAAATGCAGCATCTTTTAGGCTTGTATTTGGAACAATATATGATTTTGAGGTAGATGTAATTATGGCGGTATCATTTCTATTCCAAGTAAACTTATTTCCAAAAATATCTGTGGCAATACTAAGTTTTAAACTATCTCCTTGGCAAAGCTCAGTTCTTTCTATATCTTTTGTTATTAAGGGTACTCTAGCATTTATAACTCTAGCAGTAAGCGTATCCAATGAGCCATAACATGGATTTGGAGAAATTCTAATATTATGAAAATACATGTATTGCGTAATTAGATTTCCCAAGTTATATCCACTTGTAAGTGTCATAGATCCTGAAGGTACTGTAAAATTGTATGGACCTATTGTGGAGCTATTAAGTATAGTGAAATTACTTAAAAACTTTGCGATTAATCGGTATTCTGTTCCTGCATTAGGAACAGATAAGTTTAAGGGGATTAGAGTTGCGGTTGTTGCATTAGGTGCCGTTACAGTGATTGTATCGGTTTCTGATATTACATTGCCCGCTTTATCTATTACAGCTACTACTATTCGTCCTCCTGTTGCTTGACAAAATAGATTACAAGAGTTTATAATGATGGATCTTGAAGTATTAAAAGCTATTCCAGTGTTGATACTTACAAAATTTAATGCAGTGCCGAGTGTTGTTCTTCCAATTATTTCATTGGATTGTCTTCGAGCTCTTACATAATATGAAGTAGTTTTATTGATATTTGGAGTAGTAAATCTTTTTCCAACATTAATAAAATCAAATTTATCACTTAACGTAGAATTATACCAAACAAAAGAATCAGATGCGGCTCCATTAACGGATAATAATAAAGAGCCACGTTCACAAATTCTACCTGTGTCTAATTTTTGGGTAATAGTGGGATTTACTACTGCAAAAGTAGCCGTAGAAACAGTAGCACTTATATTCCCAGCATCTGTAACAGTAACTCTAAATGATTTCGCTGAATCTAATATAGCTTTTATTGTTTTTGAAGTACCAAGTAATGTTGTACCCGAAAACCACTGATATGAAAATGGAGGACATCCTCCTGTATGGTTTACAGATAAAGTAATTTCGTCTTGTAAACAATTACTCACAAGTCCATTATGAGATATGATTGGAACAATAGATCCACTGGATAAATTTACTCTTAATCTATTTGTATCTCTAACACAATTGTTATTGTCAGTAATTCTTACTCCCAAGTTTGTTGGAAATGAGGTAAAAGTTACATCTAAAGAGTCTGTTATATTTGTTATAAGGTTATTATTCAATGTCCATTTATAATCTAGTGGTTTAAAGTATATTTTATAATCTTCTACTTCACCTTGATTATGAATTACATCGTTTAATTGAATAGGATTAATACTATTAACTACTCTAATTCTTGAAAAACCAGGTTTTGTATTTTTTTTGATATAAATATTACCCGTTTCCGTTCTTCCTCCTCGAGAAGGTGAAGTTACAGAATTATACACCATTTCACCAATATCATTAAAATAACCATTTCCGTTAAAATCAATATAAATAGCAAAATAATTATATAAAGTATTTGTAGAAGAACTTGATATTGAAATAGGATAGCTTTGTCCTATATTAAAAGTATCAGTTCGGATACTAGAAAAATTAGAATAGGCTCCAGCAGTTCCTGAAGCTGCGCCAATAGTTCCCGTTAGACTATTGATTGTAGATGAGTTATTAAGAGTTCCAATTTGAAAATTTGTAATATCAGCACCCGTTGTTGGAGCATTAATTGTTGGAGGTACGTTGAAAGAAATTGGATCGGGTGCTATTTGTCTGAAATATCGAGCTGTATTATTTATACAAGCTGAAGTATCTCCAGAAATTATGGGAATATACGCACCAGAAACAACATTGTCATTATAAAAATAGAATGGTGAAAACGTAGTATCTTCTGTACTCATAATCCCTTCAATTCTATAACCTACTAAGGCATTCGCTGGAGTAGGTATAGGGATATTTGCCGTATATATATTTCCACCAGATGTAGTCATACGAACTCTAGTATTAGCCCCACCATCAAAATTATATACCAACATAATACTGTCCAATGCATTGCCAGGGGTAACTGTAGCAGATACAATTCTGGATTGGGGTATACAAGGATTTGTAGCGGCAGTATGAGATACTGAAGTAATATTTGCTCTTGTCAATGCACTTCCAATATATTCGTCCGCACCAATATCTGGTTTAGTCAAATTTCTGGCAGTTAAATCAATGTCAAAGAACATACCGTTGGCGATTCCTCCTCCCTTTACTTTAGATACGGCATTTGGAGTTATATGAAGGTCTGTAGCTGAAACAAAAGGTGGATTTTCAATAATACTATTAAACTCTCTCTGTATGGCATCTTGCCAATTGGTAAGAGTGGTTAATATTGTAGTGCTTGAACCTAATACCCCAACGTGCCCACTTGGTACCCAATAGCTATTATTATTTATAAGTGTAGTAGCGGGTATATTTTGTGTGAATAAAAAATGTGCAAATGTGTTTAATCCTATATTTCTATTGACAAAAATATTGTTTTGTAATGAAGCTAAATTAGAAATTCCATTTGTAAATGCAATTCCATAATTAGAATAGTTTAATACGGTTCCTTGATTTGGAACTTCATTGAATACTATTGTATTATTATCTATTTTTAAATTAGTAAAACCATTTCCCGAAATACGAATTCCATAAGAAGCATTGGCAGGTGGGGGATTGAATTGTGCAATATTTCTTCTTGCAACAATATCTCTAATAAAATTATTGCTAATTTCAACTGATGTGGCCTCAGATGCACCAGAAAGTAAAATGCCAAATACCCCAAATGTGGCAGTTGTATAATTTTTAATATTCCTAATATTGTTGAATCTAATTATGGTTCCAGCCGTACCTGCGCCAAGTTCAATTGCTTCAGCATCAGCGCCATAGCCTGTAATAGCATTTTGGCCTACTTGAATATCATTACCTTCAATCAACGCAAAACCACCGTTTGAGATCCCAGAATTTGAACAAGTATTGCTTATAAAAATCCCTATATTTGTTACATTGTCTGCATCTACACTATTTCCTATTACATTGTTTTGAATTTTAAGTGAGCTAAATTCAAAATTAGTTGTTCCTATTACATGGATTGCATTCGTAAATCTTCTAAATTCATTATTTAAAATAGTTATATTTGAGTTTAAGAATCCAGGGGTTAGAAGATTTGTTGTATTTACTCCAGCGATAACAATTCCATAATTTAGAGATGTGATTGCGGCTACGCCATTTCTAGGACCAATAAATATACAATTTTGAACTTTATTATTATCTGCGCCATCTGTAGTAGAATTTGAACCAAATTTTATATGTGCAATATTTGCGATTGTTGAAAAACCAGACGAAAATGTTAAGTTTCTTGTTCCTGGAGTATTGGCATCATCCCCTTCTATTGTTACGTTATCTACGCCATTAAATTCTATGATGCTTCTGTTTGTATTTCTAGTTGTATTTGCATTAACGATAACATTACCTACTGGTCTAATTAGTATATTATTGTAATTGGATAAACCAGTGTTTGATGCATTTAAAGGGATTGGTAAAGCAGGTTCTATCGTATTGCTGACAATTGAAATTGTAATATTACCCCCATGAACTCCATTATTTATTGCCGTAAAACAACTGTTTAATGTTGTGTAACTTCCTGAAAGAGTCCCAATAGTCGCAACGATATTTACCTGAGATTTTGAAGTATATGCAAGAAAAACAAGTAAAATAAAAATACTAGTTTTTCTAGTTTTATAAATTATATTGTACAAATTCACC
>Ga0078894_10002182_pt1 | contig 14732 bp, 19 predicted proteins | sample LauGreSu1BDMLBSD_2_FD_67506 | JGI IMG/M metagenome (GOLD analysis project Ga0078894, IMG submission 67506) | Freshwater lake microbial communities from Lake Michigan, USA - Su13.BD.MLB.SD (version 4) (version 4) | ecosystem: Environmental > Aquatic > Freshwater > Lake | place: Lake Michigan... | reverse complement strand
GGTCAAATGATTCGTGGTGCATCGTAGCACAATCAGTCCGTCAGGAAGAGGAGGAAGAGATGTCAATTGATTTTGATCACAGTACAGCTCAATCAACCCGTCAGGAAGAGGAGGAAGTTCCGTTAGATGTAAACGAGAGAGATCTAGTCTCCCGTTGACACACTCTTGAATGCGTTGTAATGCTATTTCCATTGTGGGTAACTTACATACACGGCGTCATTCTTTTCAATTTTTATGCAGAGACATTCTTTACTCTGTTTACCTACACCCCTTACTCTTTATAAATATGTTCTCATTTGTTTCCAACCATCTCTTAAATCAACATAACATATTTCAAATCGATTAGGCGCGTTAAACCCCACATCATAACATAACCCTCTATTGCCACATCCATCAAACCTAAATTCAAAATAAAAACTTTCGCCGTCTATGTTTGTCGTCTTTAATATTTCTACCTTCTTACTGATCAGTGGTTTCATCATATCATATCTTTCATCGTGTTTATGTATAATATTTACATATTTTCCATTTCTATATTTTATTCTTCCATCAAATTCTAAAATGATATGTAATAACTCTTTGGGAAGAGTGGGGACTTTCATTCTTATTTCAGTTCATAATATTACTTTACGTTAAGGAGACGGAAATTATTTCTACAAAATAATTGCCCTCCCCTTGACCCCTGTCTTAATGTATCGGGTGAGGGGTGTGGGTAAACGGAGTAAAGAATGTCTCCACTTACATATCCTCTGGATCATACCCCATTTCCAACAGCCTCTCCACGCGAGAGGGGTGCCACGCTTTCATCATAATTTCTTCCTTGTATGTTTTACAGCGTTTATATGTTCTTTCTTTGCTTTCTTGTGCTAATAGTACCATACAGTCCCGATTTTCTTGATTGATACGTTGAATCATTTCTGGATTCAAATCTCCTTGATATGATTGTACACTATTATCCATGGGATGGTTATATGACAGAAATGTTATAAGACGTGGAAACTCTGGCAAAATCTCTAACGGGTTTTCTTCACATTCCAATGAACGAAGCTCTTCGGTAAGAAGGGGAAGAAATAGAATATTATTTTTACAACATGAAAGCCAACGAATGGTTACTGGAAGAGAAGGAAGAGAGGTAAGACGATTCTCAGAACATAACAATACATGAAAATGGGGAGGAAATTCAGGAAGCGATGTCAATTGATTATTGGAACAACTGAGATGATACAGAAGCGGCGGAAAAGAGGGGAGAGTTTCTAGTTTATTGGTTACACATATCAAAACCTCCAACGATACAGGAAGTTCTGGAAGACATGTCAAATGATTATCATTACAAACAAGCATTTTACATGACGAAGGAAGAGGTGGAATAGATGTTAATTGATTAGATGAACAATACATATCTTCTAATAAAGCAGGAAGTTCAGGAAGAGCTGTTATTTGATTACGGATACACTCTAAATGCACCAGCGAAGAAGGAAGCTCTGGGAGAGAGGTTAGTTGATTATCAGAACAAGAAATATAATTTAATAAAGGAGGGAGTGTTGGCAATGATACCAATTGATTATGCGTACAAACAAATTTAGTCAATGAATAAGGAAGCTCTGGAAGATGTGTTAATAGATTTCTTGAACAACACAGTATATTAAGTGAAGGAGGAAGCTCTGGAAGATAGAGTAATTGATTACTGTCACAAGCAACCGATTGTAATGAATGTGATAGGTTTGGAAGAGATGTCAATTGATTATATCCACATTCAAAATGACGGAGAGATACTGAAAGAGGAGGAAGTGATAATAGATTATTATAAGAACAATATAACTCAATCATATTATCAGAAACGGGAGGAAGCGATGTCAATTGATTATGACTACAATCTAACTTAATTAGCCCTTCAGGAAGAGAGGGAAGGTAGGTCAGTTGATTATAATTACAATATAACTCAATCAAATCTTGAGGAAGGGGAGGAAGCTCCGTCAGATTTAAACGGGAGAGATACAGTTTTCCGTCAGTACAGTTGCGAATACGTTCGAGAGCGATTTCCATTGTGGGGACACTATGTTACACTACGTATTCCTTATACCCCTCATCTCATTCAATTTTGTAGTGTTTGACTTAAAACAAAAATCACATAGTATCATATGTCGGATCTAGATATAGAGAACCTCATTCGAATCGTGAAAATCATTACCAGCACATCAGGTTCACGTACCGTTGACTACAGTCACATCAGTGCCGCGTTGCGTATTATTAATCCTCGCACGATGACGATGTATGATACTTCTGCGTTTGAGACGTGGATTGCCTATCAGGCTAAGAAAATACCTAATGCGTGTTTCAATGTCGCAAAATCCATGTTAAGCAAGGATCAATATCGCGTAAAAAGTGACGCCGCTGCCTATTTAAGCGGGATTCTTCTTCTACACGATGATTATATGACTGGCGTATTTCCTGATAAAAAATAATATATTATTATTTTAATAATCTCTGTAGTAGAATTTACGAAGTAGGCTTCCAATGATATAACCCATTACACAGTTTGCAATGATTGTCATTTCGCGATAGGGGAATTGATGGGCGTGGATGTAGATTAAGATATAGACTGCAGTGAGGGTTTTATAGGTCTCTAGAACATAATTCATATTGCCCGTTGGCTGTAAAAGTGTACTTCTATAAAGTACATAGGCACTTATTATCATTCCAATGGTAAGTATATCCATTTTCGGTGTCTTTCTCTCTGTGTGTATCGACTTCAATTTTTTAATCAACGTATGTAATAATGAGCACGAATGATATGTTCAGTACCATCATGTCGCGTCCAGACAGTGCTCCAGGAAGTCCCCAGCGTGCTGGGGACTTATGTTCGAATTGGTGGCCGGTTCCCAGTCTTGCCGCCCAGAAGAACGTTACAGGTATGCCACACCCCTTGTGTCGAATGTGTGCCAATTGGTTGCCCGACATAGAAGACATCGGTAAAAAACCAAATAAAAAAGTACGATGTGGCAACGATTGGCCGAAAAAACGAAATCTCAGATCGCCACTTTTGCCAGAATCGTTTTCACCTGTTCCGAAAGAGGAGCCTCTTCCACTATCCACTCTGAATTCGTCGGCACCTCGAATGGATCAGAAATTCCAGTGAATTGTTTGATCGTTCCCGCTCTCGCTGCTCGGTACAACCCCTTCACATCCCTTCGCTCGCATTCTTCCAACGACGTATTCACAAAGATCTGAATATAGTCTCCGTGTTGTTTGATCAGATCACGATTGTACACACGGTCCTCTTCATAGGGCGCAATATTCGCTACCACTACTAATCCTCCATGCTTTACAATTTCAGACGCCACATATCCAATCCGTCTCACATTCAGCGATCGATCCTCGTTTGAAAATCCCAGACCTTTTGACAAATGAGTCCGAATAATGTCTGCATCCAACAATGTTACTTGTCGATGCGGGTATGTTTCTTCTAGATGGTTTTTTAGAATCTCCGCCAAGGTACTCTTTCCCGATCCTGAAAGTCCCACAAAATAGTAACATTTTCCACGAGGGCGGTTATAATATTGTTGGAGAGTTGTAATCACGCCTGGATAGGAATACCACGACGGAATATTTGATCCAGACTCGAGCATCGAGCGAAACGCCGTGCCCGAAATCGATTTGACGCAATGGGTGGTTGCTTGACTGACCTCCTTATATTGACCGATGTCTTCGCAATAAACAACCTCTTCGCTTGTAATGATATCAATCCCTAGCTCATTGTCCAATTCACGTGCTAAGCGCTGTGCTGCCATCGGGTCAAAAAAGGGTGTACCATCTTTCTTTTTATAAGAAGGACCCGCATGATCTCTGCCTACAATGAAATGGGTGCATCCATAATTCCTGCGAATGATAGCATGCCATACCGCCTCCCTTGGCCCTGCCATTCTCATACTGAGCGGAAGAATGGATAGAGACGCGTTTTCCAGATGCGGTAGAACCTCCTTATAGCACTTCATTCGAACAGAAAAGGGGACATCGCATTCTTGCGTCACTCCTTCCACGGGATGAAGAAGAAGATGAGCATTGGGGACTTTACGCATCGATGCTTTGATCAATTCAATATGGGATCGGTGAAGTGGATTGCGTGTCTGGAAACCGATCAGAATGGGATGCTGTTTCGATCTGGATTCTCCTGGCGTCAGTCGATGAGCTAGATGCGTTGTATGGTACGATGCGTTCTGTTGTTTCGTTAGCGTACCTGACACATAATACTGATCAGTCTTTGATCTTTGGTATTGAATATAAGGATGATTCTGATCCGTTGTTCCAAATACCGCATTATGTTCCTTCTCCAGATCGATCGGCCAAGATTCGGTTGTGATCAGATCTGCAAAATGAATCCCTGTATTCGATCTCAATTCGATTCGCGTTCCTCGTTCGAGTTCGGATGGAACACTGAGCGTGATCGGAATGGGAAAAATATCTCGATCAAAGCGCATGTTTATCAGACAGGATGCGTACTGGTATTTGGTCATGTACGTAGTCAGCGGCGAAAAGGCGCCGATTAACAAGCATTCCAAATCACATGTCTCGCGTTCGTCCAGTATCTTTATCATCCCTACTTGGTTAAAAAATATAAAATAGAATGAAATACATACACGTTATCGTACCATATCTTGTTCTCCTTGCGGTTTTCTTCGGATGTCTGCCACACCCTCTTCTATCCATGTACTGGAAATCACACAAGCATTATAACATCCAAACCATGTACACAATCGATGTGGGTCGGTACCATCATTATATTTATCACATGTGAGGGCATGATACGTGGCATGACATGCTCCTGCGATACAACTCGCGGGACAAACGAGAGGACACAGGAGATATCCTCCTGTTATTTTTAGACATCCACAGAGGCACCCTTTGGCACCTGTTGGTAGATTATGTTCGGGAGGAGGAAGACGATTGGGCCGTCTTTCTACTCTCGGTATGACTCGCGATGATTGTTCTAATACCTGTACTACAGGCCGTGGAGGGTGTGGTACTCGTGATTCTTGTGATTCTTGAGGTGGCGGAATCATGATAGGCGGAATCGAGACTCGTCTTAGATAGGCTTCGTGCGTGGAATTGGTTCGATCTCTGACGTCTGTCATGGTTTGTAGTTTCTTTCTTTTGTCAGTTTATTTTCAATTTTAGGGGTTTCTGTGGACGGATGGGACTCTATTCGGTCTATTATTTATATCATATCATATCTATGTGGTTAAATACAAGAGAAATAAATATCAGATTGTAATATGAAACCTCTTCGTTTTATTCATATCTCTAAAACGGGTGGACAATCTATTGCAAAAGTTGCCAAAGAACAGGCTCAAATAGAGTGGGGTATGTATGATAAACAATATAGACCCGGTATTAGAAAGTCAGGAAAAGATGACAGTGAGATAGCGAGCTGCGCACGAATCTTTCAGCATCCAACCCATAGACAGATAGACCCAGATCAACACCCTATTGATCATATAATACCATTAAATGTAGCATGTCATATACTCTTATCTAGTATTCAACAATATGAAACGATTGATCAGTATGATTGGTTCATGGTTGTACGAAATCCATACGAACGGTTTGTATCATTATATAATTGGTATATCATGCGACAAAACATACCTCGTATCATGCGACAAAATATAAGGCAAAAAAGAAGGCAAAACATAAGCCAAAATATGGGACAAAACATACGACAACACATGGGAATCAATGAATATCTACAACGCGAATTTCAACATATTTATGTAGAGAAGAAATGTGTTGGGTGTTATTTCACAGAACAATACCGTTATTTAGATCCACATTGTCATATACGCGTATTACGTTATGAAAATATAGAAGAAGAATTTAATCAATTGATGAAAGAATATGGATACAATATCGTTCTCAATAAAAAACACAATGTCTCTGTCAAGGTTGCGTCACTCGCAGATCTAACACTGGAAACAATTGAAGCTATTAATAATATTTACGAAAAAGATTTCACAACGTTTCATTATGAAATGCGACATACTATTTTCGAAAGAGAGGAGTCCAAAAATAAGGATATAACTGACCGCATAGATGTAACACCCTCATTGATTTAGTTATTATTGTTTCATTTTTTGGATTTCTAATATCTTTATCCCGCTGCATAAAGTTCTGGCTGGTACAGTGCCTCTTGTACGGGAGCAGCAGGCTGAGACCAAATTGATCCGCCCAGTAGCTCCATATCCTCCACCGATTGGTTCAGCATCGCATCTGTGTCTGGAATGTGTTGTCCGCGTGCATCTTCCAATTCGATCTCGTGGATGATGATACCATACAACTCTAATACCTCTCGCAAAGTAATTTGGAATTCGCGTCGTACCTCCACCGTGTAATACTGTTGATTTCCATCGAGAAAGATGGCGCGATGCTGACGTGTGTTCCATTCGACACAAATTACTTGACGTGTACCATCTGGTTTGTAATAATACGCTTGGAATCGCTGATCCAGATACTCGAAGTCATCGTGGGGAAGCGGAAGCGGGAGGGCTTGGACGGGCTGGACGGGTTGGCGAATACGACCGAATGGCATCTTGGAAGTGGTGATTTCTGCGACGAGATGAGTCGATTTCAATTTTTATTTTGAGAGTTTACATCGGTACAGGGGCATGGGGAGGCGCCAGCGTCCCCATTAGTTATAATTCAAGGCGGGTGGAGCAATCCCTGCAGACGATCCGCTCGTTTGTTTAACCGCACGCGGTTCCTCCTTATTCCACAAGTACGTTCGATACGTATCATACAATTGAATGTTCATTACTTCGGTAATCTCAAGAGAGAGTGAAAAGTTCAAGTTATGAAGATCGATCGGCTGACCATACATATCCATCAAACGGACCTTGACCTGTTTCAGATCGATCGGTCTCGGAAAAACGATCTCATTCGAAAGAACAGTATACCCATCGTCAAAAATGATCCCATTCGCGTCTTGTTTGATCAAGATCTTTGCCAGACACTGAATATACGTTTCGTCTGTCTTGTGCTCTACCGTATAAAAATCATCGATCCCCAACAAAAAATATTGATCACGTTTCACTGTCAGCAGCGATTCGCTCGTCACAGAGAATGGTGCATCCACTGCATAGTAATGATCGGCAAATCCAAGATTGTACCCCAGGCCGAAATCATAATACCGATCTTCCAGGCCAACCATAGCGAACGTCAGTCCAAACGTGACAGGACAATGGGTCGGTCCAGGAGGACATGGTGCCGGCCCAGAACCGTCGTGGGTGAACGTTACCTTTCTACTCCGTCTATCATACGTAATTCGAAAGAATAGACCATACGTATCCTTGATCGCATCCAACTGACACTGGATGGTTTCGATCAGTTCACACGGCGTATAATCTCCATCAGGAATGGTTACTTGTAAAAAATGCCGATTTCCTGCATAATCCGTTGCATCCAGGCGAAACATTGTGTTTCGTTTCACCTTAGAGAAATGGTAGAATCCGTTCGGAATTTCAACGGATGCCACACGGGCTTTGATTACGTTTTTATAGGGATGGGCGAAACTGTATGAAAAATCAGTAGGCGGCTCCACGCTTGTTTTACGAAATCGCGAATCGATACTCACAATGTGCTTCCGTAAATCGTTGGAATTCACCACGTCATTTTTCCCGTAGATTTCATCTGTCTTGACGTGTAACATCCTACTATCGTTCTTTTATATTTTAACGCATCCGCGTTATCCACATCCTTGGTACGCAAACACGTGTTCCATCGTAATTTGTTTCGAGCGTTTCTTTTGAAATCGACTCACGTCCACATTCAAAGAAAGGTGCGCCATTTCTGTTAGCGTCACCCATTCCGCCGCCATAATTTCACCCGTATCGCGTGGACTAGGGGTAAACATTGTATGACACGGAAAGACATAATAATTACCATATCCGATTCGTATGTACTCTACTGGGTCAGGGAGAGCATCTTTGCCCGTTTCCTCTGCAATCTCGCGCTTCGCACATGTGAGCGGATCCTCGCCCTCATACGAATGCCCCTTTGGAAAGGACCATTTTTCAGAATAACGGCCTTGTACCAATAAATAACGTACCTGTGTGGGGTCTGTGTGAATGGTATGAAGAATTCCTCCATAAACTCGTGCTCGTGGCACCACTGGTTTCGTAACAGGATGATACACACGTTTTGCACAATGGTATGAGATATCACATCGAAAAGTACGTGTAGGATATGTTACAATAGGTACTTGAAACATGTCGGTAACCATTGTTCCGATGTAGGAATGAGGTCAATTTTACGGGTTTTGATGACTTTGAAAAAACGATACGGTATTTTTTAAAGAAAATCATTTTGGATACTCGTATAAAATAGTGCGTGTTATTAGAAAGATGGCGTCGTCTGTTGTTGCGCTCAGTAACGAGAAGATTAAGCCGACTCTTCGTGATATGCTAGATTGTTTTGGCGAGGGATTTAGTCAACTTCTTGGTGTACGTGGTTGTTTGGAAAATTACAAAAAATGCGCTGCAGATGGAAAGGTTGGTCCTGAGTGCGGACTTTCCGATTGCAAAATGCGGATTGATATAGCAAAGAAAAATATAGATAAATCATCAGGCCTCGTATTTCGTGCGTTTAAACATACCCATCCAGAATTGAATCAAATGTTAAATTATATATATGAACGAATTATTGAGGTGGAAAAGATTATAAAACTATCAGCTAATGTATATATAAATCATACGGAGAATATAGATAATGCAATAAAGCTAACGAATGAAGCTAGACTAAAGTATACAGCTGCTAGTATATATGTAAATAATCATCCTCCTATGAATGGCGGTTCTCGCAAGCGAACCCATCGCAAGCGCAAGCACCACAAACGTCGCACTCATCACAAACGTCGTACTCAACATAGTCATCGCAAATAAAAATAGACAACTAAAGTATTTCCTTTACACCCTTCGAGCAAAGGAAACTCTTTATTCTTAAACACACTACCGAGACATATTTTGATGAACACGAATGTCTCGTAGCCCGCTTTCAATGATCCGATACGATGTCGTATAGGCAGTACCACATCCATAATACGTACAGAACGTGTCACGGTAATTCAACGTTTCATTATCCGCAACATTGCATCGAGCGATGCTGTACAGGGTATACGTCGTCCCTGCAAGGCAGCTAGCTGAACAAATGATTGGACACGCAACAAATCCCAATAGAACTTTTGTATAGCCGCACACACAGGACGGTACACGCTGTGCATACGATGGAATATGTGTAGCATTCTCTTCTTTAACCTTTGGAGGGGGTATATCGGGTTCTACAATCATCGTATGGATAACAGGGCGTGCATAAGGTGCATAAGGGCGTATCTTGTCAGTCGGTACATCTGGAATGATGATGGGCGGAATCACAATTGGTGCACTCAGAACGGGTGAGCTCGTTCGCATTCCTGGTTCCTCATTGATCACGGGCAGTTGAAACATGGCGGTAACCATTTTCCGATGTAGGAATGAAGTCAAATTTACGAAAAAATACAGACATTGATTATACCTTCTTTTCTTTTTTACCAATACGTCAGACGAAGATTCTCCATCGCAGTAAGAACTTCTAATAGCAGATAGCGTTTTAGTAGCAGGTCATTGACATACGTCTGATTTGATTCTAGCATCGAAGGAAGTTTCTGTAAATCAGCGAGAACACCCTTCTCCATTTCCGCCATTTTATCCCACATAATGGGTTTCAATAGAGGAAAATGGGTAAATATATCGAGCCGGTCTGTGAAATATTCATAAAGGGTAATGCATTCTTGAAGACGCGTTTTGGGCGTCGAGGCCGCCTCGATCCCATCCATTATCTTCTTCAGATGCTGTAATATCTCATTGTGGACCTTTGTTTTCTGGCGAGTCTGGTAATGATGGGGCATGGGTGTGATATTATATTTGGTAACCGACGGGGTTCAATTTTGTGTGCACGATATTGGGAAACAAGCCGAACAATGGGGAACGAATCCCATAATATTTCACACCGATACGGTCTCCTTTCTTGATGTTCGCCCAATCCTCCACGCTATCCCATTTCCAATACCAAAAGCTGTTATTCACCTCATAATGACGCCCTTTGTCATCGTATACCATAAATTTCGTGAAGCCATGCGCGTCCATTTGATACTTATTCACGACGGTTACGTCTTCCATATTCGAAGTACCATACGCATACAATGAATGAATACCAGCTGTCACACCTAGTATTGTCGCGTTCAATGAAATATTGGGCTTACCAGTCGAAGACGTAACAAGTGCTGTTAATATACCATCGATGACACGAAAGAGATTGCTGGACATTTCTACTACACAAAAAAGAGGGGTCGCCCCTCAATTTTGTCTCTTTTTCTGATATTTTTCTTCTTTCTATTTGTCTTATTTACTCGCGCACGTCGATCATCTGGTAGGGTGGCACGTCCGCATCAGGATGGCCTTTGGGAAACGCAACGGTCTGCATCTGCCAGCACATCCCCGCAAGGACGTTTCCGAAGCGAACGATGTTGCCTGATTGCTCCTCCTCCAAGAAGACGTAGAAGCCCCCCTGTACCGGTTGGCGCTCGCCACTCGAAAACTGCTGCTCCAGTTTGGCTTGGGATTTCTCCCACCAGTAGGTGCCTCGCTGGCGGATGAGAATACGCCCGATGTCTGGATGAATGATGTCGTCGGCCTGCTGGGAAGGAAGAATGGCCGATTCCATCTGCGCCGTCAAATGACGGAGCGATTCGGGCTCGGTAGGGTGCTGAAGGTCTGACCAACTGTGCGTCGGCTCACCGCCAGTAGGCGCGGCCGCACCCGATCGGCTTCGAGGCGGTGGTGGCAGGGTCCAGGTCGGTCGCGGCCCCCAACTGAAGGTTGTCTCACTGGCGGGAGAGGTCGCACCCGACCACGTGAAAGACGTAGTAGCTTGAGGAGCGCGCGGCGGCGGCGGGCACACGAAGCGGTGGCTCATGGAAGTAGGCGATTGTAGTGCTTGAATGGGATTCATGGATGGCTGGGTCTGATAGTTACGTATCAGATCCATCGCTTCAATTTTTATTTTTAATAAGAAAAATCGTTGTAGTTTGTATCTATTTATGTTATAATACATCGATACAAATTGGTAGCATATCATATGATTAATGCGCTCTCTTATAAGTACGAATCTTTCGGGTACCCTTCTGTTTTATGGTTCGCTTTCGCAGAATATCTTTGCGTTTCTTATGTGTTCGTCGAACACGGCGGCCACCAAACATTCCATTCAATTCTGACACCACAGCATTGAGTGTGTTTTTTGTGGTTGAATTTGTCTCATTAAATGTATTTCCTAATTCAGCCTTTAGTGTATCTGTCATACATTTACGAAATTTTTTTACATCGGCATTTCCATCATTATTCTGTGATTTCCCATAACAGTCTTTAGATATACGATCCATATGTTCTTTCAATGACCCTATTTTTTTGTGTCCAACAATGGAAACAAGCTCACCATATCCACTACTATTATATTCAGGTGTACTATCGTATAATAATGCCGCAAGACTTAAAGTAGACACAAATCGTTCAATTACCCCCTTTACACAACTTAGCTCTTCGCCGCCATATGCTTCATAACAATCCTCTACAAATGCACGAGCATATTCGCTTTGAAATCGTTCAGGTTGTAATGCTACATATGCCATACAATATGCAATCACTTTCTTATCATCTGCATCGTATGCATATTTCTCCAAACGTTGCGCATAAATCATATGTAAACTATCTAGAAGTTTTTTCTGTTCTGCCTCATTAAGTGGCATCCTTACAATATAACTGCGAAGCGTTCCCGCCACTCGTGTTATGTCAAATGATCTAAGTTCTGATGTAAGCATTTCCTGAGGAACTTTTCGAGCAATAAACATAAACAAGGAACGTATATCTATTTTTGCAAAATTTTTATGAACTTCAGTCGCGTCTATTCTCGCAGGTCGGTGTCGACCAGGTAATCCCGTTCCCTCCACACTAATTTGAGTCGGTTGATGTCCTGGACCGGCTTGCCCTAAAGCAATAACTTCTTGCGGAAGGATACGTAGGTTTGGATTATAATTGAGATTCAATACTATCAGATTACGTAGATTTCCAACCGATACAGGGATTGATGTTAGATTATTATGAGAGAGATCTAATGTCTGAAGTACTGTTAAATCAATAATAGACTCAGGAATGGATTCAAATTGATTATGACTGAGCATCAATTTGATAAGGGCATTCGGGTTTTTAATAGGAGGTAAAGTAGTAAGTTGATTATTATTCAATTCTAATGTCTTAAGTTTTGTCAGATTTCCAATAGAAGAATGTAAAGTAGTAAGACGATTTGAATTGAGTCTTAAAGTGGTAAGATTAACAAGGAGACCAATACTTTCTGGTAAGGATTCAAGATGACTATTTGTAATAGTTAATATGTTCATCCTTTCTGACAATTCCCTCTCAGGAATTTCTCGAATAGAACTATCGTCGAGTGTAAGCACCTGTAGTTTTGATAGATGCGATACAAATGGTGGCATAACTTGAAGATTACAAGACGTGCATTCAAGTGTGCGAAGATTTGCTAACGTCCCAATAGACTCGGGCAATAGAATACCCGCACGACCTCGCATGTCTGCAGGTAGTGGAACTGGGCTAGTACCCAGCATTTTTTGTGAATCGATGCGAAATGTGGTAAGATTTACCAAATCACCAAGTCTTTCTGGTAATGTAATAATAGGACCACGCAGACATAATACTGTAAGTTTTGAGAATCCGCATATAGAATCAGGAATATGGTGTATTTTTTTATTTTTTTCTAGATAAGGAGTGCGGCGATCCTCAGCATCGATGGAACTAATACTTAATCCTTCCAAATTTTGAAATCGGAGTTGTAATTGTGTACATAATTGATCTAATGTAAAATCCTTTAATGCATTTAATTTATCAATTCGAATCACCTTTATCTTATCATCATTTCGTCGTTCTTGTACAGTACGTCTAACTGGATCGCCTGATATTCGTATAAGAAGTTTTTTATCATCCATTATCTTAGCCGTGGCCGGAGTTTGATAAAATTCGAATAAATCCATTATACTTTTCTATTTTTTAATTAGAATTAAATATTCATAGCTGGAGACGGACTATAATGAAAAAGGGTTACCCCTTTTTCTCTTTTTAGATTTAGTTTTCAAAGGGCGTTTACACAATGACACGCACGTTTCTCGACACGATTTGTAGATTGTTTTGTAGTTCAGGGTAGTCGATGGTAATTGTTTTTCGTCCGTTGGAGACACGGACAACTCGCTTCACGATCAAATTATTGTTGTGCTTGAAGATAATATCGTGTCCGACGTACTGTTGGACGTTGAAGGGAGTGAGGCGGATGGTCTGCATGGTTGGTTGTCTCTATATCGAGACCTGTCCGATTTCAATTTTTTAAAGAGATCGTTTCGCGATCTACGAAATGGATAGATGATTTTATCTGCGTCTATAGTATAACGATGCCCTCTCGTAACAAGTCTCGTCGTGGTCGTTCAGAAAGACGCGGTAGATCAGGCGGTGCTAATGATATGAACCATAACGGTATAGAAATGTCAAATACAGAGCGTGCGAATGCTGCGAATGCTGCTGCTGCTGCCCCACCTATGAACGTTAACGTGCATGCGAATCCGCTTGAAGGAATAATGGTACCTCCCGCTCCTCAGTTCAACCAACCAGCAGCACAACAGAATGTAAATATGGCACCGGTTGCACCGCAAGGGCAGCTTGGGTTGGCATTTATTCCACTTCAAGGAGCACATCACTATCCTCAAGTTCAACAACACGCCGGTCGCAAGTCTCGCCGTCACACGACCCGTCGCCACAAGTCTCACCGCCGAAAGTCTCATCGTCGTTAAGCATGTTCTATTACCCAATCAACCCTCTTCTAAAAGAGAATTAATTGTTTATAAACACAGTATGCGTGCGAGCTCGTCTATTTTCTTCAACACCGCATTTGAATCCACTTCAAAGATCGAAGGGTGTTGCGAGAGATAGACCGAACAGAATTTAAGTTGTTCTTGATGCTTCTCAAACACAGATACCACCGCAGGATTCGTATTCAGTGCAAACATGCTCCAAGTGATTCGATCCATATTCTTTTCTAGAAGAGAGAACCCTCCTGGATTTTGAGACAGTGCGAACCAGTTGATCTTGTCCATGTTTTTTTCAAGAAGCGGGATCGCACTGGGGTTTTCACTGAGCGAGTCCCAGTCGATTTTCTCTGGGTGTTGTTCCAGTAGATGCATCGCGTTCGAATTCTTAGAGAGCATGTCCCACTCGATTTTCTCTGGATGGCGTTCCAGTAGATGCAACGCATTTGGATTAGAGGAGAGCATGCGCCAATGGATTCTCTCTGGATGCCGTTCCAGAAAGGGAATGGCGCTTGGGTTTTTAGAGAGGTGTGCATTGCAGATTTTTTCTTGATTCTTTTCTAACAAGGGCATTGCATTCGGATTCAAAGAAAGCATGGGCCAATCAACCCTATCCAGATTCTTCTCCAGAATCGGAATGGCATTCGGATTTTTGGAAAGCACGAACCAATTTACTTTATGTATGTTTTTCTCCAGAAGATGAATTGCGTTCCTATTCTGAGAAAGTTCAAACCAACTTATTTTTTTTATGTTTTTCATGGTTTTCATGTTGTTCTCAATCCAGTCGAGC
>Ga0078894_10002181_pt1 | contig 14734 bp, 17 predicted proteins | sample LauGreSu1BDMLBSD_2_FD_67506 | JGI IMG/M metagenome (GOLD analysis project Ga0078894, IMG submission 67506) | Freshwater lake microbial communities from Lake Michigan, USA - Su13.BD.MLB.SD (version 4) (version 4) | ecosystem: Environmental > Aquatic > Freshwater > Lake | place: Lake Michigan... | reverse complement strand
TGATAGGTAAGGAAATTAAACTTAAACTCACAATATATTGATATTCAATAAAATATATTATTGACCCACATTAAAGTAAAAAAATATTAACGGTTGTTTAAATTAGTGTGCTGGATTAGTATGGACCAAGAAAATAATTTCACACAATAAATTGATAACCATTGTATTATAAAATTTCACTGACACAAATAAGGTCGAGAAAATGATATTTTTAGATCGTGATTAAATTAGTGTGCAGGATTAGTGTGATGCATGCTCAAAATAAATTATCAAACAGCAGAAATTGGCACATCAATCCTATCCCTTGCTACACAAATGTTATTTTTAATAATATAACATTCTACAAAATGTGATCCACCAAAATTGGTATTCTCATTTCTAGTTTCAGTTCCATCATCCTTAACTATCTGACCACGTAAGTTATTCCTTCGTTTTGCAATATCACCTTCGTTTTTAATTTTCCATTTCATGCTAAATGGCCTTATAACATCTGTATATTCAATAAAAAATTTTAGTTTCTTATTTACTTTTAAATTTGTTAAAAAATCTCTTAATAATTTTGTTTTATATCCATCTTGTTTTACTTCGCAATTTATTCTCAATGTAAATCTAACATCAACAGAATGTGTGTCTTCGATAAATTCCTCTGCAGAAGTATAATTCACTGAAGCTTCTTTAATGGCTTCAGGATAAGGGAATGGATATCCAAATACTTTTTTCCAATAAATAAATACACTATCATTATCTTTCTTTAATATAGCTTCACTTATATGTTCGAAAGCAATCTTGGCTTTTGCAATAAAGTTAGATTGTTTTCTATAAACTTTTTGATTACTGCCCGGGGCAAACCAATAGCTTCTTTGTTTTTCATAATTTTTTAAATATTCAAAAAAATTAAGTAATAGTATATCATAATGAAGCAATGTTGAATTTTGGTGCCTTATATTATTTTTTAAAAAATCATAACAAAGTGTATCAATAAGTAATCCTCCAATTTTAACTCCACATTTGTTCTTCCAAGCACGGGTAATTTTAGCCAAATTATGTAGATTATTCTTTGTTAGTAAATTAAATTTATTTATTTCATTAATTTCTAGGATTGGATTTGTTAGTTTCCACTTACCTCCAGAATTAGAATCTGGGTATAGATAAGTACTATCATCTTGTAGAAAACAAGGGCACAATTCTATTATGTAGTCTGAAAATTGTATAACAACAACTTGACCATCTCCACGTATGTCAGTAGTTGAATATGTTTGGGAAATAATATTTTTAACATCTTGTAATAACGCAGATTGTCCATTATTTTCATACGAATCGTATCGCTCAAATTCATTTTTTGGCAAGATAAAAATCATATCTAAATCACTGACTCCATGAATTGCTGTATTACGACCTAGACTGCCAACAATTAATGAATTTTCACTTTCAGATTTATGACCAAAATATTTGAAATTTAAACTTTTTGTTATTGTTTTAAATTTCAAATAAATATCCTCCGTATTCTTAATATCTAAGTTTTCAATAAACGCTTGAAACACTTCAACGGTATCCATAATATATCAATAAAATGATAAGAAAAAAAAGGATTGTGACTTTTAAAGAACTTGGGATCTTATCTTTAAAAAATGAAAATTTAAGTTGTTCGTCAACCCAATCAATCTGCATTTCATAAAAAAATTTATAATGTGCATACCATTGTGACAAAAACACTTGTTTTGTGATAGTCGCACTATAAAATTCTTCCATTATCAGATCCATAGCCGTTATTTCAATTGTATAATCATGTTTTGATTGAGATTGGACAGAAAAATACAAAGCTTTTAATCTATTAAAGAGTTTGGTTAACCTATTTCCTTCATCTTCAAATTGTTTTAAATTGGAATTATATAAATTAATATATAAAATAGCCAAACTGGAAATGATCAATAAAAATGATAATATTTTATTTGAACCAAGCTGATTGTAACCTAATTGTAAAATTCCAATTGCTAAAGATATAAAACCTAACCAATTGGGAAGTTTAAGAATAATGTCATGTGAAGAAAAGTTTTTCTTAGCACCAAAACCCACATTATAAGCATTATCAGCAATTATTTTTAGTAGCTTATCTTTTGTCATATACTCTGATCTTATATTATAAATTTAAATTATTTTAAATGAATTTCGCCAGTATCGGAGTCAATATCATATTTTAAAATGTCTTGATCAAAAATTATAATATCATTTTCAGCAAAACCTGATATAATTAATTCAGCAATTTTATCAGAGACAATTTCTTGAATTTCAGTATTTTGAAAAACTTCAAAATCAATTATTAAACCCAAAATTGGTAGCCCACCTCGATTTGCAACTTCTAGAGTGCAAGAATCAAGTTTATGCTTTAATTGAACTGGCCCCTCTTTTTCTATTGGATATTTTCTTATTACTTGCTCTACATATTCATTTAGCTGATAGCGTCCACTAGGTGTATTTAAAAATAATTGCTGATGTTTGCTTAATACAGTTGGATTTAGTTCTTCCTTACTTAAGTCATTAGATAGTTTATAATGGTGTTCTTCATTTATCACTATTTCAGCCTTTGGTGTAGATAAACTTAAAAAATTAAAATGTAAAATTATTTTTTTTATTCTACCATCTATTTCAGTAAAATTTCTTAAAATTGAAAGTTTAATATTTTTAAATTTAGCAAATTTAATTGCATCTTTTGTATAATTATTACAAGTAAAAATAAAAGATTCATCTGGCTTAACATCTTCAACAACTGCGGAAAAATTTCTAATAATTTCAAGACCAACTAGATTTTCTGAAATATCAAAATCCTTACACTCAATCAAAATTCGTTTTTTGCTACCTTCGTCTTCAACTACAACATCAATCTGATGTTTGATATCACTTTGTCCTAATAGTTTCAAATCATGAATTACTTTTCCAGAATCAATCAAATGTTTTACAACCATTGCTGCAAGAACTTCATACTTAGTTCCTGCTTTAGTATATTTTTTATCAAAATATTTATCAAAAATTTCGTCATATACAGAATTAGACATAAGTTTTAAAGTTATTTCAATAAATATAATAAAAATATATAATCAACTATTAGGTATAAATACCTAATAGTTCTAAATATGTACAAAAAATCACCTTCCTTAATATTATACAAATTCAATGCAAAAGAAAGCTATTGGCTTTTAGTATAAAAGGGATTTTGAATTTATTTAAGTTAATGAATTTATAATTTAGATGAAAACAATAATTAATAAAATGATATTTGAAAATTTTTGGAACGAGTTCTCTTTTTTTACAAACCCTGTTGTTAGATATAGTGGCAAGCCAACTACATTGGATTTTTCATTCCCAATCTATCGAGCGAGAGTATGGGACGGATTTGAATTGAAGAGAGAAAATCTTCAATATCCAAGTAAAAATGATTGTAAAAGAATTGGTAGAGCAAATGTTCCATACCACCCTGTGTTTTATGGATCATATTCGATTGATTGCGCGGTAAAAGAAATTAAAACAAATAAGCCTTATGCTTTGTCTACTTGGACTTGGAAAGAGGAATTTAAAATTAATGTCCATCTATTGTCAACAAGAGAAAAAGAATATGAATCTGCTTTAAAATCTTTTAATGTAATGAATAACGAAGAATATGAAAAAAGGCTAATTGAACTAAAAAGAGATTTTAGTCCTGGAACGATGCATGGAGAAATGCTGGAAACAATGAGTGGTGTTGCTGATTTATTCCTAAATGAAGAGGACTATTTTGGCAGTGCCTTAATTGGATTTGAAGAGCTATATAGGACAAGAATCAATAAAACAAATCCCTCAACCGATGTAATAATTTATCCTAGCGTTCAATTAGCAACAGGAATAAATTTGGCAATACATCCAGAAATAGTTGACAAATATTTGGTGATGACGGCGGTAGAAACTTACAAATAAAAAGCCACCCGTTTTACCGAGTGGCTCCCTTTACTAACCCGCCCCCCATCTATTAAAACACCATTAATCCAATGGATTTTCTAGGCCAGCTGCATTAGCACACATATCTAAAAACTCTTTCGACTTTGTGATCTCTTCGCCTACATAAAAGCCAAGTTGATAGGTTATGCAGGTTTGAAATAAAAAGTATGGCGCCGTCTTTAATATAATGTCATTGCCTTCAGAATAAAAGAATTGAATTCCCTTTGGATAATTATCAAGGCACTCCATTAGACCGTTTTCTGCATCACTTATGTAGCTTTCATATAGCTCTAATTCTGGCTCCTCTTCGTCGTCTGCCATTTCACATCGAACAAGGTCCTCGGCGCCCATTAATTGGGTTATCCATGCAGTAAGCCTGTCTATTATTCGCATCTCATGGTCATTGTAAACATCAAGTTCATCACCTTCGTAAACATCATACCCTTCACTTCTAAGTGACTTGATAAACGCACACACTTCTTTATTTGCAGTATACATGTACGCATTTTTTGATGTCATTGCGATCATTGTTAACTTGTTTAAATGATCGACTTTTTGATTGATAGTTGTCATATTATTTGTTTTTTGGTATTAAAATAATTGCTTTTGTGTTGTCACACTTCGTGTGACAACACAAAAGATTAAAGCCCCTTAGCTTCGCGTTCCTGCCATATTTTCTCCATTTTGTCGGCAAACTGATCTCCAGACACTTTAATGTATCGCATGAACGACTTGTAGGATTTATGGCCACTTATAGCCATTATAATCATAGGGTCAGTCCCTTTTATATATTCATTGGAGCAGAAGGAACGGCGCGCTGTATGCGTCATTAGAAACTCATACTTCATCTTCTCAATCTCAAGCAACTCTCGCTTGTATGTAATCTGTTTCGTAAATGGCACATGCAAACTCGGCATCTTCTCTCCTACTGTTTTAATTATTGCATTGAATTCGTTATTCCGTGGCACTGGTGGTAATACATAGTTGTACTTCTTCAAAATCTCATTCACAATTGGATGAATAGGTATTGTAACCTTTGCGCCTGTTTTTACTTGTATAAAAGACAGTCTATTATTACGAATGGCACCAGGGTCCAAGACACTGTAGTCCGAGAATCTCATACCCGTAAAGCAGCCAATGACAAACATATCTCGCACCACTTCTTGCTCAGGAAAATCAAATTTCTTAATCGCATACATCTCCATAATCTGATCGGTAGTGATGTAAATGGCATCGGTCTCCTCCCTACTTGTATCAAATTTTAACTCAGTTAAAATCGCAGGCGGCAGCTTTTTTAACTTCACTGCATACTTAAATATCTGCAGCATATCCATCATGAATTTAGCATGGGTGTTCATTGACCACTCTAAATCCAGTATCAAATGATCACTTAAAGAATCAATATGCTCCTGCGTAACCTCCCATATTTTCAAGTCCCATCCTTTTGAATTAAAGAAGATGGCAATTCTTTTACGTGTAGTCTTGAAACTATTTAACGTAGATGGCTTTAACTTCTTTTTTGTAGGAGATAACCTAACACCTGCTTCGCTATCTTTAATGAAGTAATCGGCAAAATTTAAGAAGGTACCCTCTCCACGTCCTACTCCACTTTTTTTGTTTTTATTAAAACTAGTACGTGGATTATCAATTAACTGATTTAGCTTTTCTTCAAGCTCAATAAAAGTTAAACGTGGCTTACCATATCTGTATTGATCAAGATACTCATAAATAGACAACTCCATCTCCTTTAATCTCCTTGAGATTAATACATTTGTGTTTTTACCAGGGTAGGTTTTTACAAAAGCCTTTTTGAAATCCCAATCAACTATTTTAGTCTTATAACCCGTAAAAAGTTTTATCCTCGCTCCATCTACTGATACGTCAATAATAATTGATGTAACAATTGATAACTTATTTAATATGCGAAATATTACAGACATCTTAATTTGAATTACGATTCATGTATTTGGTAACGTTGTGTTTTGTAAGCTTCCATTTACGACCAGGCTTCACACCAACGATCTCACCGCGTAGCAGCATCTTAGACAGTGTTTGTGTAGATATACCTATCACTGATGCTGCTTTTTTTAAAGACCAAATCTCATCTTGTTCTAAATCTGGTGGTGGCGCATTAGATGCATGATTTCTCATCTCATTATAGATGATCGATTTTATGTAAGCGTCTAGTTCAGGAAACATGCCTTCGGGGAAAATTGAGCTCATATTTTAAATTTTATTTGATTTATTTTTTTCACTATAGTAGATGTATAAGTTATATCCTACAATACCTACTATTATTCCAAATCCAATAATTGCAAATAAATTTACACCTCCTTTATTTTTAGGTGGATCTGTACTGATGATAGCTGTAGCAGTAATTGGTGGTGGATTAACTGGCTTTGCTGCTGAAATAATCATTGGTACTGTTGGCGGTATAATTGGAATTACATCACCAGGAACAGTAGCAATTTCACTTGCATTTAATGATGTTGCATTTTTTAACAATCTCATGTAAGCTGGATTGTCTAATAATTGATTAAGCATTTTTGTAAATTTTAATTTTGTGTTCACTAAATAAGATATAAGCATGGTCTCCAACTGCAACACCAGCTACTCCATCTTTATCAAAACTTCCAGTGGAAACATTCCATTGAAAATTGTATTTGAGAAATTCTTCTGCTGGTATAGGTACACCATATCCAAACTTGTAAGAAAGCATTTTGAGAGTACGAATAGTCTCATTAATTGATGTAGTTGTTTTTCTAAGAAGCATATAATTCAAATGCTCACGCTCCTTTTTAAGAAGCTCTGCGTGTTCATCGCAGCAGGTCTCAGCGTTTCCATGTCTCTCGCTCGAAATGCGAATCCCGCATGTACTTAATTTGCAGTACTTTTGTTTCATGTGTTTTTGTTTATGTGTTATAAATAATTTACCTTAGCTAAAGGGCAGATATGATTAATCTGTATCCCTTTGGGCAAATTTAAAGCAATTTATTCCTAATAGGATACAAATGCTTTATATATTTCTTTATTATATATATTTTTAAATGAATATAAAGTATTTAGATAGTTACATACACAGGTTCCCTAATGTGCTTTTAAGTCATACTCTTAGGTTGAGTGACATTACTGATAGTAAGGCAGTTCGATTAGATGACAATCAAATGCTAAAAAGCACTGAGGCATTCCCAAACAAATTTGAGTTAGAAATAGTAAGGTTTTGGCGAAAGAAGAAGCTGTTACCTTTTTTTGAAGAAGGTAAACATGCAAAAATTAGCCTTTCCCAGTTAATGTGGCTTAGGTTCCTAGAGAACTTGAGAAATCTAAGTCCCAATACCGCTGTTCTTGAAGCGGCACATGAGTATTTTTTAAGACGTGCTTATGATCAAAATTTAGCGCTAAAAAATTATATCGCTCTACAAGATTCACTACAAGATGAACTAGCAAAGAATCCGCAGAATGAAATTGTTAAATGGAAACTTGACCAGGTGGTAAGCATATTAAAAGATCCATTATTAATGTACTCAGTTAAAATAGACATGAACTATTTTAACATGTACATCATGGATGAAATATTAAACCAACCTAAAGAAAAAACACTGTTCACCTTTAGAATGGGGAAAAAAATTTTAGATGAAAAAGGAACAGTTGCCGATGTACCCGTTTTTGAAATTATAAAAGACGGTAAAATAATCAATGGTCCAGAGATTGAAAAAAAAGATAATGAAATTTACTTTGACCTAAGCAATACTCCAGTTTCTGTTTTTTCAGCCAACTACTTTTTAAGAGAAGTATTTGCCGATTGTAACATAAATAAAGACGCATTTAACATTCAAACATTGGAAAATAATGAACAAGCTCTTTTTGCAGAAATCAGAGAAAAGAATGTAAAGCAAGTAAAACTTAATAGCTTACAAAATCCAGATACATTTGTAGACTATACAATTACGAATGACGATGGTAGTTACGATGCAAAAGGCATTAAAGAAGTTAAATATATTCTAGGAACTAAAAGTTATAGCAAAGGCATTATAATAAGTAATGACAATAAACAGAAAAGTCTATAGCCAATTACCAACACAAAAAGGGCCCTACAGATTTGTAGGGCCCTTTTTGTACGCAGGCACTTTTTATTCGAATAAATTCAAATTAATTTTGAAAGTTACTTAACAGCTACTCTTTCAACTATCAATGCCGGAACAAATTTAGAAGAATAGTGGCTCCGATCGGATTCAGTTAGAAATGGTGGTGGGTGATCTCCTACTATTACCAATTTATCTACAGGATATTTTTTAAGTAGTGCCGCTAGGTAGGTAAACTGTTCTTTTATTCTATCGTACTGGCTCTCTAGTTCAGATTTTTCACTCTGCGTGTGAAATGGCAAATGAGAATTAATCGTAAGTATGTATAATAAAGCCTTGTTTTCTCTAGCTAGCTGTTTAAGCCCATATTCAAATACTGCTTCGTCGTTCACAGATATATAATGATTATTGTAATTAATCGCAGATTCCTTCTTAAAAAAAGAGAAATCCTTTATTTGGTTAAAACCGGCACTTTGACGAAAGTGGTAGCCATTACTATGATATCCACTAAACGACTGTAGTGCGATAGTATTATACCCAGCTATTTGCTTCAAACTTGCAAGCCCTTTGGTATCAGAAAAACCATGCTGTATTACTGAATAATATGCTTCTCCTGATTTATTATAGAGTTCTCGAGCTTCTGCTTGTGAGGCACCTCCATAAAATAGAGATAAATCTAGATTTACCTTAAAATCACTGTTTTTAATTTCAATTTATTGTGATTTCTTACGATTTTACCCATTAAAATTGGGATAAATTAAAAGTTAATATAACACCGCTTTTAAGAAGAAATTGTAATTAATTGAACAAATTAGCATTTATCTAAATTTAGCCTGAATTGTGATTATTGCACAAGTATTCAATTATTCTTAATTTGGACTTAACAACAAACAAAATGCCTACATATACCTTTAAATTAGACTTAATCAAAACAAGCCCCTTGGTAACTCGAACCTTTAAAGTATCATCTGAATCTTCTTTTTATTTATTGCATCATATCATACAAGAGGTAATGGGTTGGAAAAATTACCACTTGTATGAATTTAAGGTAGACGGCAATACAATTGCAGATAAGAGTATAGTTGAAGAAGACCTCAGCCCTATTTCAGAGGCAAAAGAAGTAATGTTAGAAGATATTTTTACCCATATTGGGAAAAGTGTAAAGTATGTATATGATTTTGGCGATTGGTGGGAACATCATTTAGAATTAATTGAAATTAGCAATGCGCCGCAAAATGAACCATTGCCAATCATTGTATGTGGTGAAAATGCCTGCCCACCAGAAGATTGTATGGGTGTGCATGGCTATGCTGAATTAAAAGAAATTCTAAAAGACCCTGAGAATATAAATCATGAAGATTTTTGGCAAAATGTTGGGCTATCTTTTAATCCGCTGAAATTTAATAAAAAAGCTGCTGAAAAGGAATTAGCAAAATTAACTACAAAGATTAGGAAATATGAAGGATAAAGTGATTAAGGTACTAATTCCGCTGAAACTGAGCCACTCCTTTAGCCGCAAAACCAGAAGACAATAAGTAATGTCAAAATCTTCCGTGCAATAAAATTAGTGCTGTACTTTAATATTTTATTTTATCAGGCATTCTTTCAATTATCAATGCAGGAACAAATTTAGAAGAATAATGGCTTCTTTCGGATTCAGTTAAAAAAGGCGGTGGATGATCCCCTACTATTACCAGCTTATCAACTGGGTACTTTTTAAGAAGTGCAGCTAAGTAGCTAAACTGTTCTTTAATCCTGTTGTACTGACTCTCTAATTCAGATTTACCGCTTTGAGTATGAAATGGCAAATGGGAATTAATTGTAAGTATGTATAAAAAAGCCTTGTTTTCCTTACTTAATTGCTTAATGCCATAGTCGAATACCACTTCGTCATTTACAGAGATATAGTGGTTATTGTAATTAATTGCAGATCCGTTCTTAAAAAATGAGAACTCCTTGATCTGGTTAAATCCGGAACTTTTACGAAAATGATACCCATTACTGTAAAATCCACTAAAGGACTGTAATGCAATAGTATTATAGCCGGAAATTTTCTTGTACTGCGCAATACCCTTAATATCCGATATGCCATGTTGAATTACCGAAAAGTATGCTTCTCCAGATTTATTGTATAATTCTCTTACTTCGGCTTGAGAAGTACCTCCAAAAAATAAAGATGAATCAAAATTTACTCGATATTCACTATTGTTTAGAAGAATAATAGGCCTAATCAGCTCCATCCTTTCTTGTACATCATTATCCAGTCCCCAACTCTCAAGGATAATCAAGGCTTGCTTTTTTGAGCTATCTCTTAATAAATAACGATAACTCACAGATTCCCCCTTATTGATATTTTCAAAATTTTCAATCTTAGATACCGGAAGATACTTTTTGAGATAAATTTTCGCATCCTTAACATACAGCACCGCTATAGACTGCGAAAAGTTGATGTTTACCTTCCCGTTCGGCTTGAACTTTAGAGAACTACTACCAAAAAGTGAGTCGATCCCGTAAACTACCGTAAAACAAAGAATTAGGAAAAGCACTCCAAATTTCTTGTCATTTTTTGTTGTACCTAATCTACGCAATGCGGTTTTCGTTATAAGCATGTGAATCAACAAAAAAACAACCACAAAACAAACTAAGACAACTATCCAAAATTTGAGGCTAAAGTTTGAAATAAATATGGAGCTAAACTTTTGCAGAAAATTAAAGGTGTCAAAATAATATATTTTCGAAATACTTATGAGTAAGTCCGAAACGAGTAAACCAAAAATTGTGATAAATCTAAAAAGATAGTTTCGTGAAAAACTAAAAATAATTGGAAATAAGAAGTACTCATAATAAAGCACTGGTCTTCCCAGATGAAGTAAATAAAATGTACCAAACAAGAAATTAATAGTACATATAATCAGCAGAAGGTATAAGGCCTTATTTGTATATTTAGGTAACATATAGTCTATAAAATATAATTATAGAATGAAATTAAAATTAAGCTTAATATTGATAATATAGTAAGATATGATCTACCTACACAAAATACTACCCACATTCGTTCTACCTATTATGCTAGTCATAATAGTAATACTAATAGGATTAATCAAGAATAAGAAAAAGCTAATCTATATAGCAATAGGGGTACTATATATCCTATCTACCCCTATATTTTCTAATAATTTCTTTAAACTAGTTGAGGGTAGTGAATACAGAAAGCCATTAAGCGCTTTAGATAGTGCAGATGCAATAGTAGTGCTAAGTGGAATGTTGGAAATAAATGAAGTGGGAGATTCAACCTACATTGAATGGGGAGACCCAGATAGGTTTTTTGGAGGGATCGCTTTATTTAAAGCAGGTAAATCTCAAAAGCTAATATTTACTGGAGGTAAAATGCCTTGGGATAAGGCCAAAAAAACAGAGGGAGATGTCTTAAAAGAATATGCAATTTCAAGTGAAATTCCTTCAGAAAAGATATTTGTATCCAAAGATGTGGAGAATACTGCAGACGAGGCAGTGGCTGTAAAAGAACTAATAAGCCCAAGTAAAAGAATAATACTTGTAACATCGGCTTATCATATGTATAGAGCAAAGAAGCTCTTTGAGAAAAAAGGATTTATTGTGATTCCTTATAAAGTAGATTATAAAATCAGTAACAATAAAGATGTTACCATTTTGGATTTCCTTCCTAGTGCTAATAATTTAGAATTGACAGAAACAGGAATTAGAGAATTAATTGGAAGAATATTTTATTTAATTAAGAGCTAGTGGCTCACCCCTTTCCTAAACAAAACATTAATAAATGTTTTTATGATTATTTCAAGGTCAAATAGAAACGACTTCTTATATAGATACTCTTGCTCCAATTTTACTTTCTCTTGAATTGAAATTTCATCTCGACCATTTATCTGAGCCCAGCCGGTAATACCAGGTTTAAGTTTATCTACCCCAGCAGCTAAACGTAAAGCCATTAAATCGTCTTGGTTATATAGCGCAGGTCTCGGTCCAACAAATACCATTTCCCCTTTAATAATATTGATCAGGTTAGGTAATTCGTCTAAACTAAGCTTACGTAATAAACCGCCAATCTTAAGCAAATATTGAGCAGGATTTGTTAGAAGATGCGTTGCAACATTTGGCGTATTTTTTCTCATACTACGAAACTTGTAGATCTGAAAAAAAGTAAAATTAATACCTACTCTTTTTTGAGTAAAGAAAACAGGTAAACCATCTTCAATGAATATAGCTAGAGCTACAATCAAAAAAATTGGGAAAAATATAAAAAGTAGGATAAGCGCAAGAAGTCTATTAAGCATTAAAGTAAATTATATTAATACTGTAAAATTAATGAAGTTATATCAAGCAAAGAAGCATATATTAACTATTTTTGTATTCTATGCACGTAACAGAACATTTAGCCAAAGCAAAAGACACATTGGTCTCTTTTGAGATTTTACCACCATTAAAGGGCAAAACAATTACTTCTATCTACGATCATTTAGATCCATTGATGGAATTTAAGCCTTCGTGGATTAATGTGACTTATCACAGAAGCGAAACCATGTTTAAGAAAAAGGTAGACGGTACTTTTGAAAAAGTAGATGTGCGTAAAAGACCGGGCACGGTGGGCATTTGTGCTGCCATCATGAACCATTATAATATCGATGCGGTACCACATATTATTTGTGGTGGTTTCACTAAGCGTGAAACAGAAGATGCCTTGATTGACTTGCAATTTTTAGGTATAGACAATGCACTTATATTAAGAGGGGATGCTGCTAAAAATGAGTCTAGCTTTGAACCAGAGCCAGGGGGAAACAAATACGCTATTGATTTATTAAAGCAAGTGGGTCAATTGAACCAAGGTATTTATTTAGATGAAGATATTTTGAATGGCGGCAAAACCAATTTTTGTATGGGTGTTGCTGGCTATCCAGAAAAGCATTTCGAATCTCCTAATTTTGAAATAGACTTATTAAAAACAAAAGAGAAGGTAGATGCAGGTGCAGACTATATCATGACACAAATGTTTTTTAATAACCAAAAGTTTTTGGACTATGTGAAAGCTTGTCGTGACATGGGTATTACCGTTCCAATCATTCCAGGTCTTAAGCCCATCACCAATAAGAAGCAATTAACTATTTTACCAAGAATATTCCACGTAGATATCCCAACCGATTTGTCTAACGCAATCAATAAGTGCAAGACAGATGCAGAGTGCGAGCAAGTGGGAACAGAGTGGTTGATTCAACAAAGCAAGGAGCTAAAAGCCGCTGGTGTGCCGGTTTTACACTATTACACACTTGGAAAACCAAAAGTGATTAGAGACGTTTGTAAAAATATTTTCTAATAAAGTATAGACATAAAAAAAGCCCTGTAGAAACAGGGCTCGCTTTGTTTATTTATTATAATCCAAAAGCCTTTTTGACTTTGGAAACATAATCTAATTTCTCCCATGTAAATAATTCAACTTTCATTGTTTTTGATTTACCATCAGGAGTAGTGAATGTTTTAGTAACAACTTCGTTCTTACGACCCATATGGCCATAAGCAGCAGTTTCACTATACATTGGTGTTCTTAACTTTAATCTTTGCTCGATAAAGTAAGGGCGCATATCAAAAATACCTTCCACTAATTTACCTATTTGACCATCTGTCATTTTAACTTTAGCAGTACCGTAAGTATTTACGTTGATAGAGGTTGGCTTAGCCACACCAATCGCATAAGATACCTGCACCAAAACCTCAGAAGCAACACCCGCCGCTACTAAGTTCTTAGCAATATGACGCGTTGCATAAGCTGCAGAACGGTCTACCTTACTTGGATCTTTTCCAGAGAATGCACCACCACCATGTGCACCTTTACCACCATAAGTATCTACGATAATCTTACGACCAGTTAAACCAGTGTCACCGTGTGGTCCACCAATTACAAACTTACCTGTTGGGTTAATATGGTATTTGATGTCCTTGTTAAACAACTTCGCGTATTTCTTATATTTAGATTTAACTCTTGGAATTAAGATTTCGATGATGTCTTTTTTGATCTTCTCTAACATCTTACCTTCTTTATCAAAATCATCGTGTTGTGTAGAAACAACAATCGCATCGATTCTTACAGGCTCGTTCTTGTCATTGTATTCTAAAGTCACCTGAGATTTTGCATCAGGACGTAAATATTTAATTTGCTTGTTCTCTCTTCTTAACGCAGCTAATTCAATTAAGATTTTGTGTGCTAAGTCTAAAGCCAATGGCATTAAATCTTCAGTTTCGTTGCTTGCATAACCAAACATCATACCTTGGTCACCAGCACCTTGCTCTTCCTTCTTCTTTCTGTCAACACCTTGGTTGATGTCAGCAGATTGTTCGTGGATAGCAGATAAGATACCACAGCTATTCGCTTCAAACATGTATTCACTCTTAGTGTATCCGATCTTACGAATTACACCACGTGCAATTTCTTGTACATCTAAATACGCTTTAGACTTTACTTCACCAGCCAATACGACTTGACCAGTGGTTACTAATGTCTCACAAGCTACTTTTGACTGAGGGTCAAAGGCTAAAAAGTTATCGATTAAAGCGTCAGAAATCTGATCCGCTACTTTGTCTGGATGTCCTTCAGAAACACTCTCAGATGTAAATAAATAAGGCATATTCTTTTATTTAGATGTTGTTGTAAAATGCAAATA
>Ga0078894_10002180_pt1 | contig 14737 bp, 9 predicted proteins | sample LauGreSu1BDMLBSD_2_FD_67506 | JGI IMG/M metagenome (GOLD analysis project Ga0078894, IMG submission 67506) | Freshwater lake microbial communities from Lake Michigan, USA - Su13.BD.MLB.SD (version 4) (version 4) | ecosystem: Environmental > Aquatic > Freshwater > Lake | place: Lake Michigan, USA... | reverse complement strand
ATGCAGCTGGAAGTGCCGGGCGTGCTCGATCTGGAGGGCGAGGACGCCGCGACGCGCGAGCTCTACGGGATCGGCCGGGACCCGACCGACGCCTTTGGTCGCAAGTGCCTGCTCGCCCGCCGCCTCGTCGAGCGCGGCGTGCGGTTCGTCCAACTCTACAACGGGACCTGGGACAGCCACGATTACATCGAACGGGCGCACGGTAATCTGGTGCGCGGCGTCGACCAGCCGATCGCGGCGCTGATCGCGGACCTCAAGCGCCGAGGATTGCTGGAAAGCACCCTCGTGGTGTGGTGCGGCGAGTTCGGCCGCACGCCGGACAACGGCGTGCGCGGCGGCACGGCCTACGGCCGGGATCACAACCCGAAAGCGATGACCATCTGGATGGCGGGGGGCGGCGTGAAGGCCGGCCACACCATCGGCGCCACCGACGAAACCGGGATGGAGGCGGTGTCTTGCGTCCATCCCGTGCGCGACCTGCACGTGACCCTGCTCCACCTCTTGGGTCTCGATGACAACCGTCTGACCTACTACCACGGCGGCCGCTTCAAGCAGTTGAGCCAATTCGGGGGCACCGTGATCCGGGAACTGCTCGCCTGAATTCCCCGGGAGGCCCACCAGCACCTTCCCCGGGCGAGGTTGTCGGCGGCCTTGACACCGGGTCCATGAACCCGAAAGCCGCTGCTCCAGGCGGGAGGCTTAAACTCGCAACCTGCTGTTAAAGAATAGGTAGCCGTCTCTGATTCGGCAGAAAGGTTAGGTCAGGACCGACGCGGATCGTCGTGTCACCGTGTCATAAGGTTTTACACCTATTATCATCCGGCCGGATCGGCGGATAAAGGCAGGTAAATCTCTCAAACCTACCCCTCTGACCTGCAGCCACTTAGCATTTAGCCGACTTTAATGCCATTTGGTGGCATCCTTGATGCTATAAATAGGCTGTATAACCTATACATATATGCAAAATTACATCTCCTCCACGAAACGAATTAAAATCACAGCGCTCCTCTTGGTCGGGCTGCTGGGCAGTGCGCCGCTGCGGGCGATCAACCTGGATTTCGGCAGTTCACCGGGCGCGACGCTGGCCTTCGCGGGTGACGGCACGTTCAGCTTTGTCGACTCCTCCACGGGGATCTACAGCGGCACGGACTTCGTCATTAACCTGTCTTCCAGCGGGCGCACCGGGAGCAATTCCGCGGTCGGGCTGCTAGGCAACCTCGGGGGCACCTTCACGATCGGCGCCATCATCAGCGGGGTGGCAACGGTGACCGGGAGCGGTCCGCTCTCGATCACGGATGGGGCCAACCTCTTCGCCGGCAGCGTCCAATGGCTCCAGATCCACCAAACCTCCACTAGCGGGAACCTCAATCTCTCGGGGGTGGTGAACGTGACCGGAATCACCTACGGCGGGAGCAATCAGGATCTGATGGAACTGGCCGCTCCAGGCAGCGCCTCCGCGGTGCTTTCCTTCTCGTTCGCTTCCCCCGGGTACAGCCTCACCCAGCTGGCCACCACGCCCGTCACGACTAGCTACAACGGCGACCTGCACACCGGCCGCTCCGTGCCGGACGGCGGGACCACGCTCCTCATTCTCGGCGGGGCGCTGGGAGTGTGCGGATTGATGATGCGGCGCTGGCAGCACGCCGCCGCCTGAGTCCGCGGTCCCCGGGAAGCACACCGTCCCTCGCCGGGGGACGGTGTTTTGCCGCGCACGCGGCCCGCGCTGATCTCAGTCGCGGTAATTCAGCGGCGGGGCGCGCTCGCCGACCATCGCCTCGTACTTAAAGTCGGCGCCGCGGCGGCGGACCAGCTCCGCCTTGGCCTCGGCGAGCACGGCCGGAGTGGTCAGGTAATCCATCATCGCGCCAGCCAAGGTCTTCGCGGCGACATTCATCCCCTTGAGGCCGAGGGAAGTGCCACCGCAGGCGACCGCCTGCCAGCTGTGGCCGGGGGTGCCGGGCGCCCAAGTCGCGGTGCGCACGCCGACCGTGGGCACGGTCCAGCTCACATCGGCCACGTCAGTCGAGCCGCCGCCCTCGCGGGGCGGGTTGGCATTGAAGGGGCGGATCAGGGCCGCGGTCTCCGGCGCGGGCGCCTTGCCGAACAGGGTGCGGCCGATCTTCCCCGCGAACTCCGCCTCCTCCGGAGTGTAGGTGACGCCACCGACCGTCTCGAGGTTGGCCTGCATCACGCGCCCGAGGACCTCGTTCGGCAACAGGTCATAGACGCCGCCGGTGATCTCCCAGTCGACCTTGGTGCCCGTGCCGAGCGCAGCGCCCTGCGCGGCCTGCACCACGCGGTCCCAGACGTCGCGCACGACCTCGCGGCTGGGGCTGCGCACATAGTAATACACCTCGGCGAAGGCCGGAACCACATTGGGAGCCTCGCCACCCTTCGTGACCACGTAATGGAGGCGGGTGAAGTCCGGCACGTGCTCCCGGAGCATATTCACCATATGGTTCATCGCCTCGACGCCATCGAGCGCCGAGCGGCCGCGCTCGGGGGCGCTGGCGGCGTGGGACGCGACCCCGCGGAAGCGGAACTTGCCCGAGCGGTTAGCGAGCGAGGGCATCATAATGGTGAGGTTGCGGTCGGAGGCGTGCCAGTGCACGACGGCGTCGACCCCGTTGAACAGCCCGGCGCGGACCATATAAACCTTGCCGGAACCGCCCTCCTCCGCGGGGGTGCCGAAGACGCGGACCGTCCCCGGCCGGCCGGTGGCCTTCAGCCATTCCTGCACGGCAATGGCGGCCTGAATGGAGCCGGCGCCGAACAGGTGGTGCCCGCACGCGTGGCCGGCGGTGACGCCGGGACGCTCTTTCTTCTCCGGCACCGCGGCCTGCGAAATTCCCGGCAACGCGTCAAACTCGGCCAGCACCCCGATCACGGGGCCGCCCTGACCGGCGGAGGCAACGAAGGCGGTCGGCATCCCCGCGACACCCGCCTCGACCTTGAAGCCCGCTTGGCGGAGGCGCTCCTGGAGCAGGCCCGAGCTCTTCTCCTCCCGGTAGCCGATCTCGGCGTAGTCCCAAATCTTCAGCGCGATCGCGTCGAAGTCGGCCTTGGTGGCGTCGATCCGCGCGAACACCTCGGGCTTGGTCGACTGGCCCGGCAGCAGCGCGGGCAGGAGCAGGAACAGGGCGGCGCGGGGCAGGAGGCGCAGGGTGGTCATTGGCGGGGAGGTCAGGTGGGCGACCATCGGCAGCCCGGGCGGGAACTGCAAGCCGCGTCCCGCCCGAGTTTCGCGTTGCGCCGCGGCCTTGGCCCCGGAGCCTCCGCCCGATGCCCGCGACGATCGCCTCCACCCCGTTCGGCACGACCCCCGCCGGCCACGCCATCTCCCTCTTCACCCTGCGCGGCCCCCGCGGCCACGAGGCCGCGCTCTGCAACCACGGCGGCATTTTGGTACGCTACGTCACCCTAGACCGCGCCGGGCGCCCGGGCGACATCGTCCTCGGCTACGACCACCTCGCGGACTACCTGCGCTACAACCCATTCTTCGGCTGCTTGGTTGGGCGCTACGCGAACCGGATCGCTGGCGCCACGTTCACTCTCGATGGTCGGGCCTACCCTCTCGCCGCCAACGACGGCCCGAACTGCCTGCACGGCGGCCGGCACGGCTTCGACCAAGCCGCGTGGCACCCGGAGGTCCTCACCGGCCTCGCGGGCCCGGTGCTCCGCCTCACCCACGTTAGCCCCGCCGGCGACGAGGGTTTTCCCGGCGCCCTGCGCGTCACCGCCGATCACGAACTGGCGGACGACGGCACCCTGCGCTTCACCCTGACCGCGACCACCGACGCGCCGACCGTGGTCAACCTGACCCAGCACACTTACTTCAATCTCGGGGACGCGCCCGACATCCTCGGCCACGAGCTCCAGCTCGACGCGGAACGCTTCCTGCCGGTGGACGCGAACCTCATCCCGACTGGCGAACGCCGGCCCGTGGCGGGCACGCCCTTCGATTTCCAGCGGCCGACGCCGGTCGGCGCAAGGATTGCGCTGGACGACGAGCAACTGCGGCGGGGCCGCGGCTACGACCACACCTTCATCCCGGGCCAGCCCCCGGGCGTCCTCGCCCGGCACGGGCGGGTGCGCGACCCGGCGAGCGGGCGGACGCTGGAGGTCTGGTCCACCGCGCCGGGCGTCCAGTTTTACTCGGGCAACTTCCTTGACGGCCGCCAAGCCGGGAAAGGCGGGCGGGCGCACGGGCTCCGCGCCGGCCTGTGCCTTGAGCCGCAGGCGTTCCCGGATTCGCCGAACCAGCCGGCGTTTCCCTCCTGCGTGCTGCGCCCCGGCGCGACCTACCGCCACGTCATCGAGTACCGGCCGGGCGTGGACTGAGGCGGACGGGTTGGCGCGCGCGATTTTCCTTCAAAAAGGGCAGAGCGTGCGGGAGCCTCCCGTACCCCGATGCCCCTTCCGCTCCTGTTTCGTGTCCTCTGTCTGGCCACGGGCCTGACGGCCCTGCTCGGCGCCGCCGAGCGCCGCCCGAACCTCGTCCTGATTATGGCGGACGACTTCGGCTACGAATGCGTGACCGCCAACGGCGGCGAATCGTACCGCACGCCGCACCTCGACCGCCTCGCCGCGGGCGGGATGCGGTTCGAGCGCTGCTTCGTGCAGCCCCTCTGCACGCCGACGCGCGTGCAGCTGATGACCGGGCTGTACAACGTCCGCAATTACCTCGAGTTCGGCCTCCTCGATCCGAAGGCCGTGACCTTCGCGCACCTGCTGCGCACCGCTGGCTATACCACGGGGATCGCGGGCAAGTGGCAGCTGGGCCAAGGAGCAGACTTGCCGGGCCGTTTCGGCTTCGACGAGGCCTACCTTTGGCAGCACACCCGCCGGCCCCCGCGCTTCGCGAATCCCGGACTGGAGCACAACGGCAAGGAGCTCGACTTCAACGCGGGCGAATACGGGCCGAAGCTCGTCAACGACTTCGCCCTCGACTTCGTCACGCGCCACCGCGACCGGCCGTTTTTCCTCTATTACCCGATGATCCTGACCCACGACCCGTTCCAGCCGACGCCAGACAGCGCGAACTGGGATCCGCGGACGCAGGGCGAGCAGGCGCTACGGGACGTCCGGCATTTCGCGGATATGACCGCGTATATGGACAAAATGGTGGGGCGGCTCGTGGCGAAGCTCGAGGAGCTGGGCCTGCGCGAGGACACGCTGATCCTGTTCACGGGCGACAATGGCACGCACCCGAGCGTGACCTCGCGTTTCCGCGGCGCGGACTACGTCGGCGGCAAGGGTACGAGCACGGTGCGGGGCAACCACGTGCCGCTCATCGCCAGCTGGCCGCGGCGCGTGCCGGCCGGGCGGGTCAACGGCGACCTCGTGGCGAGCGTGGATTTCCTGCCGACCCTGTGCGCGGCGGCGGGCGTACCGGTACCAGCCGGGCTGGATGGCGTGAGCTTCTTGCCGCAACTGCGCGGCGATCCCGGCACTCCCCGCGAGGCGTATTACGTGTGGTACGCGCGCAACGGCGGGCCAACCGCGACCTTCGAATATGCCCAGGGCCGCACCCACAAGCTCTACCGCGACGGACGCTTCTTCGACCTCGGACAGGATCCCTTCGAGGAGCGGCCACTGCCGGCCAGCGAGGCGACCGGCCCGGCGGCGGCGACCCGCGCGCGCCTGCAGGCGGAGCTGGACCGCTACGCCCAGGCCCGACCGGCGCACGTCGCCAACCACCGCGTCTCGGCCGCCTCCAAGGGCGGCGAGGGCGCCGGCGGGGGCAAGCAGGGCGGCAAGAAATGAGACGGGGGCTGCTTCTGCTCGGGGCCGCGGGCCTGCTCCTCGCGGCCGGCGTCCGCGCGTCCGACCGGCCGAACATCCTCTGGATCACCTGTGAGGACACCGGTCCGCACCTCGGGGCCTACGGGGACGCGTTCGCCGTCACGCCTCACCTCGACGCGCTGGCGAAGGAGGGCGTCCGCTACACGCAGGCCTTCGCCTACACCGGGGTGTGTGCGCCCAGCCGCTCCTGCCTGATCACGGGCGTGCTGCCGCTGCGGCTGGGCAGCCACCCGATGCGTTCGACCACGCAGTTGCCCTCGGCGGTGCGCCCCTTCCCGGCCTACCTGCGCGAGGCCGGCTACCACGCGACCAACAACGCGAAAGAGGACTACAACTTCAAGACGCCGCCCGGCTCCTGGGACGAGTCCGGACCGCGCGCGCACTGGCGGAGCCGGCGGCCGGGCCAGCCGTTTTTCGCGGTCTTCAACTTTACCGTTACGCACCAGAGCCAGATCTTCTGCCCGGAGGCACGGTACCAAGCGAACACGCGGCGGCTGCGCCCCGAGCAGCGGCGTAACCCGGCGCAGGTCACGGTGCCGCCGATCCACCCGGACACCCCCGAGTTCCGCCGCGAATGGGCCCGCCACTACGAGAACGTAACCGCGATGGACCTGCAGGTGGGCGACCTCCTCGCGGAACTCGAGCGGGACGGCCTGGCCGAGGAAACCCTGGTATTCTTCTTCTCGGATCACGGCACGGGGATGCCGGGCATCAAGATGTGGGCGTGGGGCCCGGGGTTGCACGTGCCACTCTTGGCGCGTTTCCCGGAGCGCTGGCGCCACCTCGCGCCCGCGGCGCCGGGCGGCACCGTGGACCGGCTCGTCACGTTCGTCGATTTCGCGCCGACGATGCTGAGCCTTGCCGGAGTCCCGGCGCCGGCGCACTTCCAGGGCACGGCGTTCCTCGGTCCCGCCGCCGGGGCGCCGCGGGAGTGGATCTTCGGGGGCAAGGACCGGCAGGGGGAGGCGCCGGAGACCGTCCGCTACGTGCGCGACGGGCGCTTCCAGTACCTGCGCAACTTCCAGCCACACCTGCCCTACGCCCAGTACCTGAGTTACCTCTGGCAGCACGCCAGCACCCGCGCTTGGGAGCAACGGCACCGGGAGGGCACGCTCACCGGGCCGGCGGCGCGGTTCTTCGCCGAGAGCAAACCGGCGGAGGAACTCTACGACGTCGCGCGCGACCCGTGGCAGGTGCATAACCTCGCCGCGGAACCGGCCCACGCGGAGGACCTCGCGCGCCTGCGGGCGCTCCTGCGGCGCGAGATGCTCGCGGCGGGCGACCTCGGCCTGCTGCCCGAGGGCGAGATGCGCCGGCGCGCCGCGGGACGCACCCCGTACGAGCTCGCGACGGATCCGGCCGGCAACCCGCTCCCGGAACTGCTCCGAGCAGCGGACCTCGCCGGCGCGCGGGATCCCCGGCACCTCGCGGAACTCAGCGCCCTGCTGCGTTCTCCGGACGCCGCCCTCCGCTGGTGGGGCGCCACCGGGCTCCTCGCCCTGCGCGCGGCGGCCGGCGAGGCGCGCCCGGCGTTGACCGCCGCCTTCCAGGACCCCTCGCCGGACGTACGGCTCGCCGTCGCCGAAGCCCTCGCCCGGCTGGGCCCCATCGAACCCGTGTTGCCCGTGTTCCGCGCGGCGCTCCAGGCGCCGGACGCCGCGACGCGCCTCGTCGCCCTCGTGGCCGCGGGCCGACTGGGCCGCGCCGCCGCCCCGCTCGTGCCCGACATCCGCGGCGCCGCACTGAAGGACCCTGCTCAGCCCGACGCCGCAGAGTACGTCGGCCGGATGGTGGAGTACCTCCCCGGCCGCCTCGCTCCGTGAACGTCCCCTCCTTCCCGCCCCCACCGTCTTCCCGCCCGATGAAACCCTGCCTCCCCGCTTTCCTCCTCGCGTTGACCTGCGCCGTCCTTGGCCGCGCCGGTGAACCGCCACGCCCGCACATCCTGTTCGTGATGGCTGACGATATGGGCTGGGGCCAGACCAGCTACCGCGGCCACCCCGTACTGAAGACGCCGCACCTTGACGCGATGGCGGCCAACGGATTGCGGTTCGAGCGTTTCTACGCCGGCGGCCCCGTGTGCTCTCCCACGCGCGCGACCGTGATGACCGGCCGCAGCCACGACCGCACCGGCGCGATCAGCCACGGGTATCCGCTGCGGCTGCAGGAGCGGACCGTCGCCCAAGGCCTAAAGGCCGCAGGGTACGTCACCGGCCACTTCGGCAAATGGCACCTCAACGGCCACGCCGGCCCGGGCGTGCCGATGCTTGCGGACGACCCACGGCACCCGGGGCGCTTCGGCTTCGACGAATGGGTGTCGGTCTCGAATTTCTTCGACCAGGACCCGCTACTCAGCCGGCAAGGCAAGTTCGAGGAGCAACGCGGAGACTCGTCGGAGGTAATCGTGGCCGAGGCGATCAAGTTCCTCGAGCGCCACCGGGGCGGCGGCCGTCCGATGTTCGGCGTCATCTGGTACGGCTCGCCCCACAGCCCGTTCCGCGCGCTGGAGGCGGACCGCGCGCCGTTCGCGCATCTAGACGAGAGGTCCGCCCATCACTACGGCGAGCTGGTGGCGCTGGACCGGAGCATCGGCACCCTGCGGGCGGCGCTCCGCCGGCTGGGCCTCGAGCGCGATACGCTGCTGGTTTTCTGCAGCGACAACGGCGGCCTGCCCGAGGTGAAGCCCTCCTCTGTGGGCGGCCTGCGCGGCAACAAGAGCACCCTGTTTGAGGGCGGCATCCGCGTCCCCGGCATCATCGAGTGGCCGGCGGTGATCCGGCCGCGCGTGACCTCCTTCCCCGCCTGCACGATGGACCTCTTCCCGACCGTCGCGGAGCTCGCGGGCGTGCCCGGCTCCGCCCTGCTGCAGCCGCTCGACGGGCAGAGCCTCCGTCCGCTCTTCGCCGGGGAGCCGGCGCGGCGCGAGCAGCCGATCCCCTTTCGCTACGGCCAGCGGGCGGCGTGGATCGACGGGCGACACAAGCTGATCGCCGAGGACCACGGCCGGGGCGCGGCGCAACTCTACGACCTTGAAACCGATCCCGCCGAGGCGCGCGACCTCGCGGCTGAACAACCCGCGCTCGCCGCGCGCCTGCGGGAGGCGCTGCTCGCTTGGAACGCCACCGTCGAGGCGAGCATCGCGGGCCGCGACTATCCCGCCGGCCGCGTGGAGCCGCCGGATCCGGGCCGGGTGAACTGGTACGAGACGCCCGGCTATGCGCCGTACTTGGAGGCCTGGAAGGGCCGCTGGGAATTTGCCACCTATCTGAACCGCGCAGCCACCGGCGACCCCGCCGCGGCGCGTAAAAAGAAGCAACCCGCCCGCTGAACCCTCCTTCACTCCGATGCGCTCCCCGCTCCGCCGCCTCCTCCCGCTTCTCGCAGGCCTGCTCCTGCCGCTCCCGGCCGTCCAAGCCGCCGCGCCCGCCCCGGGCTCGACGCGGCTGCCCAACGTCCTGTTCATCATCGCCGACGACTTGAACACCCTGCTCGGGGCCTACGGCGACCCGCAGGCGCGGACGCCCCACCTCGACCGCCTCGCCGCACGCGGGGTTCGCTTCGACCGCGCGTACTGCACTTTCCCGCTCTGCGGACCCAGCCGGAACTCGATGCTGACCGGCCTCTACCCGAACAGCTCGGGCATCTACGGCAACAACCAGATCTTCCGGCAGACCGTGCCCCAGCAGGTGAGCCTGCCCCAGGCCTTCCGCCATCAAGGCTGGTTCGCGGCCCGCCTCGGCAAACTGTACCACTACGGGGTCCCGAACTCCATCGGCACGGACGGACACGACGACCCGGCCTCCTGGGAATTGGAGCTGAACCCCGCCGGCGTCGACCGCCTCGAGGAGCACCCGAAGATCTTCAGCCTGACCCCCGGCTCGTTCGGAGGCACCCTGAGCTGGTACGCGTCCCCCAAGGGCGACGAGCACCACACCGACGGGAAGCTGGCGGACGCCGCCGAGTGGGTGCTCGAGCGCTGCGCCAGCCGGCGCGACCGGCCGTTCTTCCTCGCCGTGGGCTTCTTCCGTCCGCACACGCCCTACGTGGCGCCGCGGCCGTATTTCGCCGCCTATCCCGAGGCCGAGATGCGTGTCGTGACCGGCGTGAAGGAGGACCAGGCGGACCTGCCGCCCGCGGCTCTCGCCAGTTACAAGCGCGAGCAGGACAACCTCACCGATCCCCTGCGCCGTCAGGCCCTGCAGGCCTACTACGCCAGCATCAGCTTTATGGACGCCCAGGTCGGGCGCGTGCTCGCGGCGCTCGACCGCCTCGGCCTCGCAGACTCGACGACCCTCGTATTCACTAGTGACCACGGTTACCTGACCGGCGAGCACGGCCTGTGGCAGAAGCAGAGCCTCTTCGAGCCCTCGGCGCGCGTGCCCCTGCTCATCGTCGCCCCCGGCGTAGGCCGGCCCGGTTCGGTCGTGCGGACGCCGGTGAGTCAGGTCGACCTCTACCCGACGCTCTGCGAACTCGCGGGGGTCGCCGCTCCCGCCAACCTCCAGGGGGAGAGCTTGGTGCCGTTGCTCAAGGATCCAGCGGCCGCCTCGCGCGGTTGGGCGCTGACCCAAGTCGCGCGCGGCGGGCGGCCCACGGGGGCGGCGGCGACCGCCGCGGCCAAAGCCGAGCCGGGAACCGCGAAGGTCAAAGGCGGGGCCCGGGCCGCTAAGAAGGCCGTCAGCGGCGGAGAACCCGGGGAACGCTTCTTCGGCTACAGCCTGCGCACGGCGCGCTGGCGCTACACCGAGTGGGGCGACGCCGGGAAGCACGGCGCCGAGCTTTACGACCACGACCGCGACCCAGGCGAGCTGACTAACCTAGCGGACCGGCCCGAGCACGCTGCCGCGCGCCGCGAACTAGCCGCCAAGCTCGCTGCGGCCGTGCGCGCCACCTACCCCGCCTCCGGCGAGGCCCCCGCCGTGCGCGAGGGCCTCTGGATGCCGCTCCTCGTCCCCTGAACCCCGCCCTCCGATGCGCCGCCTCACTCCCTTCCTCCTGTTGCTCCTAGCCCCGCTCGCGCCGCTTCCCGCGGCCGCACCCGCCCGGCCAAACCTCGTCGTGTTCCTCATCGACGATATGGGCGTGATGGATTCGTCTGTGCCCTTCCTCACCGACGCGGCGGGCCGGCCGCAGCGGCACCCGCTGAACGAGTTCTACCGCACCCCGGCAATGGAGCGACTCGCCGCCCGCGGGATCCGGTTCAGCCACTTCAGCGCGATGAGCGTGTGCTCGCCGACGCGCATCTCGATCCAGAACGGGCAGAACGCGGCGCGCCACCGCACCACCAACTGGATCAACCCGAACAACGACAACGCCGGGCCGCAGGGGCCGGCGGACTGGAACTGGCGCGGCCTCCGGCGCGGGGACGTCACCCTCGCCCGCATCCTCCAGCAGGCCGGCTACCGCACGCTGCACGTGGGCAAGGGGCACTTCGGGCCCATCGGCAGCGAGGGCGCGGATCCGCTCAACCTCGGGTTCGACGTCAACGTCGGCGGCGCGGCGTTCGGTGCACCCGGCACCTACTACGCCAAGGACGGCTTCGGGAAGAACAACGCTAAGCGCGCCTCGTCCGCCGTCCCCGGCCTCGACGCCTACCACGGCTCGGAGACCTTCCTCACCGAGGCCCTCACCCTCGAGGCCAAGCGCCACGTCGGCGAGGCCGTCCACGCCGGCCGCCCGTTCTTCCTCTACTTCCCGCATTACGGCGTGCACTCACCGTTCAATTCCGACCCGCGCTTCGCCGCCCATTACCGGGACTCCGGCCGCAACCCGCAGGCCCAAGCCTTCGCCACCCTCGTCGAGGGCGTCGACAAGTCCCTCGGTGACATCCTCGACCACCTCGAGCAGCTCGGCGTGGCCGAGAACACCCTCGTGATCTTCCTCGGGGACAACGGTTCCGACGCGCCCCTCGGCCACGAGCACGCCGTCGCCTGCGCGGCGCCCCTGCGCGGCAAGAAGGGCTCCCACTACGAGGGCGGGACGCGCGTGCCGTTCCTCGCCGCCTGGGCCCGCGCCGCCGACAACCCGCACCAGCGCCGCCTCTCCATCCCTGCCGGGGCCGTGCAAACCCAGCCCGCCGCGGTGATGGACCTGTTCCCCACCCTGCTCGCCGCCGCCGGCGTGGCGGCACCCGCGGGCCACGTGGTCGACGGGCAACCGCTCGACCCGCTGCTCTCCGGCCGCCCGGATCCACGGCGGCAGGACACCTTCTTGATGCACTACCCGCACGCGCCGCACCGGACCGATTATTTCACCGTCTACCGGGACGGGCCGTGGAAGGTGATCTACCACTACGTGCCCGGGAAGGCGTCCGACGGCACCCCGTACCAGCTCTTCCACCTCGGTGACGACCCGTACGAGCAGCGCGACCTCGCCCGCGAACGCCCCGCGGACCTGCGCCGGATGATGCAGGGCCTCATCACCTCCCTCGAGCGGCACGGTGCCCTGTACCCGCGCGATCCCGCCTCCGGTGCGCCGCTGCGTCCCCGCCTCCCCTGAGTTTCCCGATGCGCCCGCTGCCCCTCCTCGCCCTGCCCCTACTCCTCGCCGTGGCCGCCATCGGCCGCGCGGCCGCCCCGGCACCCGCCAACGTCATCGTCATCCTGACCGACGACCAGGGCTACGGCGACCTCGGCTGCTACGGCAGCCCGACGATCCGCACGCCGCACCTCGACCGGATGGCGGCGGAGGGGGTGCGCTTCACGGACTTCTACTCCGGGGCGGAGGTCTGTTCGCCGAGCCGGGCCGCGCTGCTCACGGGCCGCTACCCACCACGGAGCGGGATGGCCGGGCATCGCCGGGTCCTCTTCCCTAACTCCGAGGGCGGACTGCCCGCCGCTGAGGTCACGCTCGCAGCGGCGCTCAAGGCGCGCGGCTACGCGACCGCCCACATCGGCAAGTGGCATCTCGGGATCCGCCCCGGCTCCCGTCCGCGCGACCAGGGCTTCGACCGGACCTTCGGCCTGCCCTACTCCAACGATATGGACGCGCGCGCCGGGATCACCGGGCGCATCCGCGCGAGCGATAATCCCCCGGCCGACGGCTGGAACGTGGCCCTCGAGCGCGACGGCGAGGTCGTGGAACGCCCAGCGGTGCAGGCAACGCTCACCCGTCGCTACACGGACGAGGCGCGGCGATTCATCGCCGAGCACGCGGACCGGCCCTTCTTCCTCTACCTCGCCCACTCGATGCCGCACACGCCGCTATTCGCGTCCCCCGAGTTCCGCGGCCGGAGTCGGCGGGGGCTGTACGGCGACGTCATCGAGGAGCTCGACGCCAGCACGGGCGAGATCCTCGACGAGCTTAGGCGCCGCGGCCTCGCGGAACGCACCTTTGTCTTCTACACCAGCGACAATGGTCCCTGGCTGATCGAGGGCCTGCAGGGCGGCAGCGCCGGACCGCTCCGCGAGGGCAAAGGCAGCACGTGGGAAGGCGGGATGCGCGTGCCCGGCATCGCGTGGATGCCCGGCCGGCTCAAACCGGCGGTCACCAGCGTCCCCGCCAGCTTCCTCGACCTGTACCCGACCGCGCTGGCCCTCGCTGGCGTGCCGGCACCCACGGGCGTCACGTTGGACGGCACCAGCCTACTCCCGCTGCTCGTGGAGGGACGCGAACTCGGGGAACGAGCCTACTTTTTCTACCGCGGCTTCGAGTTGTTCGCCTGCCGCCTTGGCGACTGGAAGGCGCACTTCCAGACTCAGGCCGGGTACGGCCAACCCAAACCCGAGGCACACGAGCGCCCCTTGCTGTTCCGCCTCCCGCACGATCCGGGTGAGCGCCACGAGGTCGGCGCCGCGCACCCCGAGGTGCTCGCGCGCATCCAGGAGGCCGTCGCGCGGCACCGCGCCGAACTGCGCCCCGGCGCCCCTCAGTTTAAATGAACCGCATTAACCCTCGGGCCCGCCGCCCGTCCTTGCTCCCCTGCTTCCTCGCGACGTTCGCCCTCGCCGGTCTAGCCGCCAGCCACGCCGCCGCGCCCGCCGCGGACCGGCCGCCAAACATCATCCTGATCGTCGCCGACGATATGGGCTGGGCTGACCTCGGCGTCCAAGGCGCCAAGGGTTTTCGGACCCCACAGCTGGACCGCCTCGCGGCGGAAGGCACGCGCTTCACCCGTTTCTATGTGGCGCAGGCCGTCTGCACCGCCTCGCGCGCCGCGCTCCTGACCGGGGCCTACCCGAACCGCCTGAACCTGCAGGGGGCGTTCAACCACACCAGCCGCGACGGCATCCACGAGGACGAGTGGCTCCTGCCTGAGATGTTGCGCGCGCGCGGTTATGCGACGGGCGCGATGGGCAAGTGGCACCTCGGCACGCGCCCGAAGTTCAATCCGCGCCGTCACGGATTCGACGAGTGGTTCGGCATCCCCTACTCCAACGACAACTCCCGCTACCACCCCACCCTCGCCCCCGAAATGCCCCCCCTGCCCCTGCAGGACGGCGAGGAGGTGACCGAGCTCGACCCGGATCAGTCACGCTTCACCCGGCGCTTCACCGACCGTGCCCTCGCCTTCATCGAGCGCCACGCCGCGCGGCCCTTCTTCCTCTACCTCCCGCACGTGATGCCGCACGTCCCGATCTTCGCCTCGGAGGCGTTCCGGGGGCGCTCAGCCGGCGGGCCCTACGGGGATGTGATGGAGGAGCTCGACGCCTCCATCGGCGAACTGCTGGCCGCGCTGCGCCGCCACCGCCTCGAGGAAAATACGCTGCTTATCTTCATCTCGGATAACGGCCCGTTCCTCTCGTACGGGGAACACGCCGGCTCCGCCCTGCCGTTGCGCGAGGGTAAGCTGACTGCCTTTGAGGGCGGCGTGCGCGTGCCCTGCCTCGTACGCTGGCCCGGGCGCGTGCCGGCGGGCCGGGTGTCCGAGGTTCCTTTTATGGCCATCGACTGGCTCCCCACGCTGACCGACCTAGTGGGCGGCCGGCCGCCC
>Ga0078894_10002179_pt1 | contig 14744 bp, 9 predicted proteins | sample LauGreSu1BDMLBSD_2_FD_67506 | JGI IMG/M metagenome (GOLD analysis project Ga0078894, IMG submission 67506) | Freshwater lake microbial communities from Lake Michigan, USA - Su13.BD.MLB.SD (version 4) (version 4) | ecosystem: Environmental > Aquatic > Freshwater > Lake | place: Lake Michigan, USA... | reverse complement strand
ATGAAAATTCGCAGCACATTCGCCCGCTCTGGAAACGTCATGGTCCCGCAACCGCACCCAATCGACTCAATCGTCATCGCGGGCAGCGGTCCAAATCCATCCGCCAGCACCTTCACGATCGCGGCACCGGTAGGAGTCGTCAGTTCGGCATCAATCGGCACCACGGTCAGTGGAATGCCCTTCAGAATCTCCGCGGTCCCCGGAGTCGGCACGGGGCAGATTCCATGATCAATCCTGACATACCCCCGCCCCGGCGGCACCGCATTGCAGACCAGCCGGTCGATCTTCAGCAGATCAAACGCCACAGCAGTCCCCACAATGTCCACAATCGAATCAATCGCCCCGACCTCGTGAAAATGGATCGTCTCCACCGATACACCATGCACCCGCGACTCGGCTTCGGCAATCACCTGAAACATCTGCAGCGCCAGCGATTTCTGCCGCGCCGTCAGCACTGATCGCTCAACCAGAGCCCGTATGTCCGCCAGATGCCGATGCGCATGCTGCTCCGGATGATCCACCAGAGCATGCAGGGACCGAAAGCCACCTTTAATGACTGTCTCCAGTCGCAGTCTGACATCCGGCAGCCCCAGCGACTGAATCGCCGCGCGAACCACCTGCACGTCCGCCCCGGCGTCAATCAGTGCCGCCAGCGTCATGTCACCACTGATCCCCGTAGCACATTCCAGCCATGCCGTCCGCATCCGTTCACCGCTCCTGTTTCAGCCCAAAAAAGAAACCCGGCCTTCAGATGACGGCCGGGTCCACGTGTTCTACTGAGCCCTCAAACGGCGACTCACTTTTTCATGGCACCCTGAGCCCGAATGCGGTCCAGTGGAGATCCCGTCAGCGGAGCCGCCGTTCGCGCTGGTGCAGCCGGAGCCGCAGCAGGCGGAGCCGGTTCCGCCGCCGCCGTCTCCTCCGCTGCAGGTTCCGCTGCCGCTGCAGGTTCCGCTGCCGCAGCCGGCTTCGCAGCCGCTGCCCGGATTTTGTCCAACGGAGATCCACCGGTGGCAGCCGCAGCAGGCTTGGCCGTCGCTGCCCGAATCTTGTCCAGCGGCGATCCTCCCGCAACCGGCGCCGCCGCGGCCGCAGGCTTGCCCGCAGCAGCACGGATCTTGTCCATCGCCGAACCACCACCCGCCGCCGGTGCCGCCGCAGGCGCCGCAGCCGCAGGTTTCGCCGGCTTCTCTGACTTCTCTGCAGCCGCCGGCTTCGCAACCGGAGCCTCCACGACCGTCAGAAAGCCCGGATCAATGTCGTACCAGCCAATGTCCACACCATTGTTGAACTCCACCAAAGCCCGGCAGTTCATGTTCACCGTTCGCACCTTGCCGGTCAGCGAGGCAAAACGCTTGAGCTCTGGCGATGTGGCCGAAACCACCACCCACTTGTCCGTCAGTTCTGTCTTCAGTCGTTCAGCGCGGTCAATCAGTGACACAGCCGGTTTCCTGTCAGTCAACGATCTGTCAGCCCGGGGTCCGCCACAGGCCACCCTGCAAACCGCCAACAACCAGCGGCGCAATTCCTGCTGCTCCCGAATCACATATTGTGAGCTATCGCTGGCAACCTTTCAAGCCGCGAATCATCCCCGGCAAAGGCTCTCCCACTGTCTGGACAGACCACCCGCAACACCTGCGAAAAATCCCCGTCCCACGTGCAAATCCCACCAAAACCTGTTAGAACCCCGCCGCGCTGCTCGCTTCCGACTCTCTACGGTACACCCCCCATGGCAACTCCCAAAGTCTGCGTTCTCCGCGCCCCAGGCACCAACTGCGACATCGAAACCGCATGGGCCTTCGAACTCGCAGGTGCCAAACCCGAACGCCTGCACCTCAACAGACTGCTCGAAAATCCCGCCAGACTCGCCGATTTTCAAATCCTCTGCATTCCCGGTGGCTTCAGCTACGGTGATGACCTCGGAGCCGGCATTATCTTCTCCCGCCAGCTTCGCGGACAACTCAACGATGCCATCCGTCAGTTCCTCACGGCCGACAAACTGGTCCTCGGCATCTGCAATGGCTTCCAGACCATCCTCAAAGCCGGACTGCTGATGCGCCGCGGTGTCGCCAGCCCCGCCGAAAGTGGACTCGAATCCGAAGTCACACTCACATGGAACAGCAACGGTCGATATACCGATCGCTGGGTACGCCTCAAAGTCGCCTCCAGCAACAGCGCGTTTCTCCGCGATATCGACGAATTCGACGTGCCCATCGCTCACGCAGAAGGACGCATCGCCGTACGCCAACCGCAACTGCTCGAACAACTCCGGCAGCACAACCAGATCGCACTCTGCTACTGGTCCGCCCGCGCCGCACAGCTCGCCGCCACCTCCGGTGACCCCACCCGCATCGAACTGCTCCCGGAACCCGAAAATCCCAATGGATCCCTCGCCAATATCGCCGGACTCTGCGATGAAACCGGCAAAGTTCTCGGCTTAATGCCACACCCCGAACGCTTCCTGTTCGCCACTCAACACCCACACTGGACCCGCAAAGGTCTCCGCGGCGAAGGGGACGGCATTCGCATCTTCCGGAATGCCGTCACATGGTTCGCCTGAAATCACGCCAACTCACCTGCAGCCACTCCGAAATCACCCGAAGCCTGTGTTTCCGGTTGATTACGCTGCTTTGCCTGCCCGTTTTTCTGCACAGCAGCATCCCGGCACTCGCCCAGAATCATCGTCTCCACGACCTCAGACTCCACCAGATTCAACTGATCGGCACACATAACAGCTACCACATCGCTCCACACAAAACTGTCGCCGATCTCATTCAACTGGCAGGGACATCTGTCCTGCAGGGAATCGAATACACACACAAACCCCTCCCGCAACAACTGCAGCAGATGCAGATCCGACAACTGGAACTCGACCTGTTCGCAGACCCCCTCGGCGGCCTCTTCGCCAAACCTCTCGCCCGCAACCTGCTCGCCAACAGCAATCAGGATCCTGGACCTGACCCCAACGCCGATGGCAGCCTCAGTCAGCCCGGCATCAAAGTTCTCCACGCCGCCGGCTTCGACTACGCCACCAATGTCTCCACCCTGCGACAGGCCCTCCAGCAGATTCGCCAGTGGTCCCAGGCAGCTCCACACCACCTGCCAGTCATGATCCTGCTGGAACTGAAGGAGTCCGTGCCGAATCCAGCCGGAGTTCGGCTGGTGCGCTGGGACACACCACGACTCAAAGAACTGGACCAGCTCATCCACGAAATCTTCCCGCCCACAACACGGCTCATCCCCGCAGACCTGCGACAGCCCACAGACGCCTCCGTCCGAGACGCCGTGCTGAAACGAGGCTGGCCGCGATTGCAGGATCTGCAGGGGAAAGTCTTCTTCTGCCTCGATAACGAAGGCCCCTGGGTACAGCGATACCTCGACGCCCAAACCCATCCCGATCAGGCCACACTCTTCGTCTCCGCCGACACCAGTCACCCCCTCGCCGCATGGTTCAAACGCAATGACCCCGTCACACAGTTCCAGGAAATTCAGAACCTCGTCAGACAGGGCTTCCTGATCCGCACCCGCGCTGATGCCGACACCACACAGGCTCGCACCAATGACACAAGCCGTCGCGAACAAGCCTTCGCCAGCGGAGCCCAATACATCAGCACAGACTTTCCGGAACCCGTCGCCGCTTTTTCTGACTACTGTGTGCGCTGGCCAGACCACGCACCCGCCCGCATCAGCCCCCTGTTTCCCCCATTGACCGACAGTCCCGTCGCCACCGACTGGGAAGCCCCTGCACCCCGCTGATCTCTCACAACCAGTCATTCACCGCCCCGCTGCCCTACGGAAGCCCCTCAGATGTGGTCCATGCTCGGAAAAGTTGCTGTTGTCTCAGGTGCCGCTCAGGGACTCGGAAAAGCCACGGCACTCGCTCTCGCCGAAGCCGGCGCTGATCTCGTACTGATCGACCGCAACCTCCCTGCAGCTGAACAAACCAGCCAGCAGATTCAGGCCCTCGGTCGACGCACTCTCGTGTCCGCCTGCGATGTCTCAGACCCCACTGCCATCGCCGAGCTCTTCAGCACCATCGACAGCCAGTTCCCCACTGTGGATTTCCTCGGAAATATCGCCGGTGACGGTTGCCTCGCTCGCCCCGAAGAACTCTCCATCGAAGATCTTCACCGCGTGCTGCAGAACCTCGTCGTCGGACGCTTCGCCATGTGCCAGCAGGCAGGACGACGCATGCTCAAACAGGGCAAAGGGTCCATCATGAACATCGGATCCCTCGCCAGCAGCACCGCTCTCGGTCGCGGACACATCGCTTACAGTATGGCCATGGGCGCCGTCATTCAGATGACCCGTGAACTCAGCACCGAATGGGCTCACCGGGGCGTCCGAGTCAATTGCGTGACACCAGCACAGGTCGTCAACCCCAGCCTGCAGGCACGCATGACTGACGACCCACAACTCGAATCCCGCTTCCTCAAAGGCATCCCCGCCAATCGCCTCGGACAGCCCGATGACATCCGCGGCATCGCACTGCTGCTCGCCTCCGACGCGTCAGCATGGATCACAGGAGCCATCATCCCGCTCGATGGTGGAAATATGGCGATGAACGCCGGAGCCACTCCGGGACACCAACTGGAAAAAATCCAGTCCTTCAGCCCCAAAAACTGAACATCCAACCACCCGCAAGTCACCCCTTTTACACCGGACTGTCGATCCACAAAAAACCCATTTCTATTTTAACACATTTTCACTTTGACACACATCAAACACAACCCTATCATCCCCTTCGGCCCGCCATCGCCACTCACCAAATCCACCACAATACCACCAAACACCACAGACAACTCCCATGAAAGCCAACGCCGGCGGAAACCTCGAACCACAACACGTCTACGGACGCGACCAATTCATCGAACTCCTCTGGCACACACTCGAATCACAGTCCGTCCTCCAGTCCGGTGAACGACGCACCGGTAAAACTCAAATCCTTCGCAAAATGCTGCAACAGCCAAAACCCGGCTGGAAACCCATCTTCCGCGATCTCGAAAAAATCCACTCCGCTCTCGAATTCGCTGAACTCGTCTACGACGATGTCCAACAATTCCTCGGTACCTCCACTCGCGCAAAAAACTTCATCCAGCGCTGGTTCGAACACCACGAAACCGATTACATCAACCTCAAAAGCCGCACCTGGAAACAACTGCTCAACTCCGCCATCACCGACCTCGACAAAGCCGGACTGCCCGAAAAACTCGTGTTCTTCTGGGATGAAGTCCCCTGGATGCTCGACAGCATCTGCCGCCACGAAGGCATCCCTGTCGCCGCACAGGTGCTCGATGCCATCCGCAGCCTCCGCGTCGAACACTCCACATTCCGCGTCATCCTCACCGGTTCCATCGGAATCCACCACATCCTCGCCAGACTCTCCGCCGCCGGAATCCCCACACCCGCAATCAATGACATGTACCACGCCCACGTCCCGCCCCTGCATCCCGACGATGCCAGTCGCCTCGCCAGCGACCTCCTGACCGGCGAAAATATCCACTGCAGTCACCTGCACGATGTTGCCCGCTGCATCGCCCACGAAGTTGAATGCCAGCCGTTCTACATCCAGCACATCGTCGCCGGACTTCGACTCAAACAGATCTCCGTAACCCCGGACACCATCCGCCACCACGTCCGACAACAGCTCGTTGACGCCAGTGACCCGTGGCAGCTTGCCCACTACCGCAAAAGACTTCACAGTTATTACCCCCTCGGACACTATCTCTTCCGCAGTCAGCTCATCCGACGCTGGTGGAAACTGGATCAGGCACTATGAATACCATCGCCCACACGCCACTCGGCCAGCCCCTCATCTGCCGCTTCGCACCCCACCAGACCCCGCCGCTGGTGCTCAATTCCATCTCCGTAAATACACACAGCCTGCTCACAAATCTGCAGGAACAAATCACCGCCAGTATCCCCTCCCGAAGCACCCACCATGTGCTCATCCATGGACCACAGGGCTGCGGCAAATCACACACCCTCACACTGCTGTGGCACAACCTGCACAGCTCGCCACAGACTGCCGATAAACTGCAGATTGCATGGCTCCACGAAGAACAAACCATCACGTCGCTGCCACAACTGCTGCTGACCATCTACCAGTCGCTCGGCCTCCACTACCCGCAGGACTACTCGCAGGAATGGCTCCGGGAACTTCTCGAACAAGCCCCCTCCGATGTTGCCGAAATCCTCACCCGCCGACTCGCCGCACGCTTCACCGATCGCCGACTCGTGCTCTTCATCGAAAACCTTGACCGACTCCTCACAGGTCTCGGCAGCCACGGCCGGAAACAACTCCGAGCACTCCTGCAGGAACAGCCCTTCGCCTGCCTCATCGCCACCACACGACAACTCTTCCACGCCGTCACCGACCGCGATCAGCCGTTCTTCGGATTCTTCCAGACAATCGAAATCCCGCCGCTCTCACCCCAAAACATCCGCCGGCTCCTCGCCGCCGTTGCTCACACCTGCCACAAGCCGGCCCTCGCACAGGCTGTCCTCGCACCCACCTTCCTCAGCAGCATCAACACGCTCCACCAGCTCACCAATGGCAACCCCCGCGCCTGTATCACTTTCGCCACACACCTCACCGACACCACACCGGATCACGTCTCCGCCGCAATCAGCAGCACCATCGATGATCTCACACCCACCTGCCTGCAGCCACTCCGCGAACTCTCACCCCTGCAGCGGCAGATCATGCAACTCATCTGCGAACACCCCACCGCCATCAACCCCAAAGAAATTGCCTGCAGACTGCTCTCCGAACAGGGCAGCGTCGGAAAACAAATCCGACTGCTCGCAGAATCCGGCCTGCTCACCTCCCGCCAGCGCGGTCGCGAAACCTGGTACGAAATCAAGGACACTCTCCTGCGGCTCGCCTGCCAGCACTGTACCCCAGGCCAGACTCAGGACCTCCTGCACTTCCTGCTCCACTGGAACCAGTCACTGCTGCTGCGACCAATCAACACACCAGACGCTCCTGCTCCCGGCAACACCCGCACACCACTGCCAATGCTGCTCGAAGAAATAATCCCCCCCTGTCACATACCCCGCGATCCTGCCGAACAATTCGCCGCAATCTTTCTGCTGCACGAACAACTCGACACCATGCAGGATGCCATCCGTCAGCTGCTCGCACTGTCTCAGCCACTCAACTCAACCAGACTCCTGCTGCTCGCTGTCGGACTGCTCAAATCCCTGCCCAGCCTTCAACTCCGCCGCTTTGCACCCGACAGACTTCGCGACTGCGCCACCGCCGTCGCACTGCAAATGGCTCAGTTCCCCCAGTGCCGGATCGCCGTGCGACTGTTCCAGACCGGCATCCGCTGCATCATCAGCGGAAATCACTCAGAATTCGTCACCCTCGTCCAGCTCGAACGCACCATCCTCCGCCAGGCTCTCAACCTCGCCTCCACGGACGACAGCCAATACCTCATCCCGCCTTCCGAATTTCTCCCCGCTCCCGCTCCACCCGCTCCCGCTCCAACCGCACCTGCTCCAGACGCCGACGACGACCATGCCGGCTGAAACGGTTCGCAAAATCAATCAGCCACGGCGCTAAACGACTCAACAGCGACAAACCATGCGCCATCGGTGTCACCAGAACCCTGCGACGATCACCCCGAATCCCCCGCACCGTCGCTGCTGCCACCTGCTCCGCCGTCGCACACAGCCACGCCGGAGGTAACGGAACCCGCGTCCCGCCTCGCAGCGACTGACCCGAATCATACAGATTCGTTCGCACCGGCCCGGGACAGATCGCTGTCACACCAACACCCCGACGACCATACTCCGCTCGCAAGGCCTCCGTATAACCCACCAGCCCAAACTTGCTCGTGTGATATGCCGCCAGACGACCTCCCGCCACCAGACCCGAAATGCTGCACATGTTCACAATATGCGGATCCTCACGCAGCAGCAGATGCGGCAGCAGCGCCTGAGTAATCCGGATCGGTGACAGCAGATTGATGCTCATCAGCCAGTCCCACTGAGACTGCGTCATCTGATCGGTCGGTCCATAACAGCAAACCCCCGCATTATTGATCAGCAGGTCAATCCCACCCGTCTGCTCCAGCGCCCTCAAGACCACCCGATCCACAGCCTCCGCATCCGACAAATCACAAACCGCCGACCACACCGTCACACCACACCCGGATAACTCGTCCTGCACCCGCTGCAGCCCGGCTCCATCCCGATCCACCAGGAACAGATGACAGCCCGCCGCCGCCAGCGCACGAGCCAGCGCGTGACCAATCCCAGCCGCCGCCCCCGTCAGAAAAGCCGTCCGACCCGCCAGCGTCTTCATCCCTGAACCTCACTTCATCAGAACGTCAGCACCTGCCACAAACCCGAATAGTCGTCCGTCCACTGCAGCACACGATCACTCTCAGACGCCAGTGTGGCAGCACCCTCAATCGCCGGATCCTCAATCACAGCCCGGCTCTCCGTCAGCAGAAACCACGTCGAACCAAACACTCCCGTCGTGTCATCATTCCCGTTCGACACCTCAATCGCCTGCCAGCCCAGATGACGAGCCATCCCGCGGGCCACCGGAGCCAGATCCAGAAACCGATTCGAAATATGCACCGCCAGCACTCCGCCACTCCGCAAATGCCGGCGATAAATCTCCGCACACTCCGTCGTCAGCAGATGCACCGGAATCGCGTCACTGCTGAAGGCGTCAATCGCCAGCACATCAAACTGCTGTGAACCACCCTCCTGACCCAGCTCATGCTCCAGCATGATCCGCGCATCACCCAGGACCACCGTCTTCTCAGCCTCACAGTCCGCCAGATACGTAAACACTCCCTTCGTCGACAGCTCCACCACATCCGGATTGATCTCGTAAAAACGAAAAACATCCCCCCTGCGACCATACGCGGCAATCGTTCCCGTACCCAGACCAACAACACCCACCTTCAGTCCGTGACCGTCGCCCGACCGCGCCTGCGCTCGAGCCGACTGAATGGCCAGACCCAGACCGCTTTCATACCCGTAATAAGTCGTCGGCTGACGACACCAGTAATCGTCCTCAAACTGAAACCCGTGACGGATCTGCCCGTGAGTCAAAGACACCTTCGCCGGCAGCAGATTGCCCTCCGCGTCATACTCGTCCTCACTCTCCGCCTCATACCGCCTGACCCGCAGCACGCCATAAAAATTCCGCGATACCGCCACCACATTGCCCTGCTTTGCATCCGCCTCGTAGATTTCCCACAGCCTCAGCCCCAGAACCAGCAACAGCGTCGCACCCGGTACCACCAGAAACAATCCCAGCTCGGGCTTGCCTCGACCGCGAAAACCCCGCGCCGCCACATCCAGTAACACACCCGACACCGCCGTGTACAGCAGCGCCGAGACCGTCTGCTTAATCGCCAGCTCCACCCCCGCTGCCCCCAGCAGCAGCAGTGTGCCCGCCACACCCCCACACAACATCGCATACACCGATCGCATCCGCACCGTACCACGCGAAAACGACCAGTACACCAGAATCGCCGTCAGGGAAAACAACACGCAGATCAGCGGAAACCAGCGGAGCACCCCCGGTGACAGACCCGCCACCGACTCCTCCCCCGCTTCGCCTGCACCCACAAACTTCTCCAGAAATGCCGCCGGTGCCTGCCACCACACAAAACCGGTCAGCCAGCAGGCCTCCAGCAACCCCAGACAGACCCACAACACGGACAGCCGCCCCACACTCTCACGCTGCAAACCCGTCACCAGCAGGCCACCCGCCACCAGAACCCCGAATCCCGCCACCAGCGTCGTCCAGTCCGTATCCGAAAGATTCGCCTCAACCGGAACAAGAAACCACCGCGACACCACCAGCACCTGGGCTGCTGACGCTGCTGCCAGAACCCAGAACGGCAGACGCGGTGTCAACAGCCAGACACGCTGCCGAACCATCGCCAGAAACACCGCCAACGACACCAGACCAAGACCCGAATGATACTCGTAATACCCCGAAAACAACCGCGGCGCACCAAGGGCGACAAATAACCCACCCAGTGCACCTCCCGCTGAAATCACCACAAAATACAGCGTCAGCCAGCGTGTCGCCGGACGCAGGCCATACAACTCACCATGACAGCACATGCACCCCGCAAACAACACCGTGGAAAATACCGCAATCTGCAGCACCAGACCCGCGTCAGCACCGTCCAGCAGCACATCACACACCACCGGACAACCCACCATCAGCAGCACGGCAAATACCGTCCGGTTGTACCAGTGCGGACTGTCAAAACACAGAATAAAGGACAACAGGTACAGACTCAGCGGAAGTATCCACAGAAATGGCACCGTCGCCACGTCAATACACAACTGATTCGTCGTCGCCAGAAACATCACAGAACTGGCCGCCGCCAGCAGCAGCCACAAACCCATCGTCGTCAGTGACGGTCGCGGAGTCCGCTCGTCGTCTGCACCCCGCACCGCATCCCCGGACACAGCACCCGCTCCAACAACCCCCGACAGCAGTGCCTGACCCATCCGCCAGACCGGGATCGTGCACAACCCCGCCAGAATACCGTAACACAGATACAGCACACTCCACGACACCACCTGACTCCGCAGCGTCAGCACCGGCTCAAACACAAACGGATAACTCAGCAGCGCCAGCAGCGAACCCACGTTTGACAGCGCATAAAGTCGCCACGGCGATGTCCCCGGACTCGTCCACGTAAACCACCGCTGCATCAGCGGACCTGTCGTGGACAGCACAAAATAGGGCGCCCCCACGGTGGCCGCCAGCAGCAGCAGAATCCGCGACAACGGAGCCTCACCAGCCGTGGGCTTCCACGACACATCCGGAGCAATCGGCAGCCACAGCAGCGATAACAACACCAGCACCCCATGCACCTGCACCTGACGACGAGGTGACAATCGCGACGTCAGCAAATGCGAATACAGATACCCACCCAGCAGCAGGATCTGAAAAAACAGCATGCACGCCGTCCAGATCGATGGACCGCCCCCAAACCACGGCAGAATGTAACGCCCGGTCAGTGGCTGCACCTGAAACAGCAGAAACGCACTCAGAAAAATCGTCACCGCAAAACGAAACATGGCTGCCTTTCCGGGAAAGATTCCGCAGTATACCTCCAAATCAGCCAATTCGGGCAAGTCCAGAGCCCCCAAAAAGTCAGCCACACCACCCATTCACACCCCAGGAATTCCCGCAAATCTCCACCCGGCCACACAATTTCCTCCCAGGAATCCAGCTCCACAGGCGAACCGAACATGCGTTCTCCTGTTTCGGGGAATTCCACTCCCTGCTAACCTTGACCCAATTATGGATTCTCACAGAATGTCCGTCTGGCTTCAGGGACCCAGTGGATTCAGCAGTCGTGTCCACTGCTCCCTGCCAGTTCCTCTTTGAGTGCAAAGGATTCTTCATGTTGCTGGCTCGTTTCCAACATTCGCTGCTTGCCGCCGCCCTGATGCTCAGCGGCCTCGTGGCTTCGGCCCAGGGGCAGACCTCCTCCGGCTCGCGCATTACTGCCAGCCAGATTCTCCCCAAAGACACCTACCTGTTCCTCAACATCACCAGCGCCGAAGACCTGAAAAGTCAGGCCGTCCAGTCAGCCATCGGCAAAATGATCGCCGATCCGGCCATGGACAATTTCCGCAACGGCATCGTTGGTGCAGTCGGCGGCCAGGTCGCTGAAGGCGCAGCCAACGTCCAGGCTGCACTCGGCATGACCGTCGAAGAACTGCTGTCCATCCCCACCGGGGAACTGACCATCGCCTTCTCCAAGGCACCACCAAATCGCATGGGGCTGGTCCTCTACATGGACTACGGCGACCACGAAGCCCAGGTCAAAAGCCTGCTCGATAAGGCCCTGCCCGCACTGCAGAACAGCCCCGTACTCGAAGCCGCCGATGTCGAACACGATGGCACCACCATTACCATGTTCAAAAACACCTCCGAATCCGCTCAGGCCACACCACTCGCAAAGGAATTCGGCTGGTTCCTGAAGGATTCCCGCATGGTCGTGTCCAACAGCAGCGCACTGCTGAAACTGGCCCTCGACAACTGGGACGGATCCTCCGAAAAAACCTTCGCAAAGAACGAAAGCTGGACCTACATCCTCGAAAAGACTGAATCGAAGCCCGGCAGCGGAATTGCCACCGTCTACTTCGACCCCATCGGCCTCTTCACACAACTCGTACAGACCGGCTCACTCGGTGAAGCCGGACTGCAGGCTGGCATGGCCATCAGCGTCTTCCCGATGCTCGGACTCAACCAGCTCAAAGGCCTCGGCGGTACCATCGAACTCAACCCCGAAGGTTACGAATCCAGCCAGCAGCTGATGATCTTCGCCGAACAGCCCCCCACCATGCTCATGCAGATGTTCCAGCTCAGCGACGTCGAAAAAACTCCGCCGTCATGGGTCAAGGAAAATGTCACCGCATGGACCGCCACTCACTGGAAAGTCGAAGAAGCCTGGAAGACGGTTGAAATGATGGTCGACATGTTCCAGGGACCAGGCTCACTGGCACGCATGATCGATGAAGCCGCCGAACGTGATCCCGGAATCCACGTGAAGGAAGACATCATCGACCAGCTCGACGGAAGACTGCAACTGGTCTCCGCCACCGGCAGCTCCTCAAACCTCGCCGAAGCCAATGACATTCTCATCGCCGTCGGCTGCAAAGACACCGCCAAAATGACCCAGCTGCTCACCACCATCGCAGCCACTCCCGGCTTCCCGGGAACGGAACGTGACATCAACGGCACCAAAGTGTACGAACTGGAACTTGGTGCCGGAGCAGGCAAGGTGGTGCTCACCGCCGCCAACAACATGCTGCTCGTGGGAATCGGTGGCGGACAACTCGAAATGGCCATCCGCGACACCTCCGACGTACGCCCGCTCTCCGAAACACCTGCCTTCCAGGCAGTCGCCAAACACTTCCCGGAAAATGCCCGCCTCGTCGGCTTCTCCCGCCCCAGCGAAAGCGTACGATCCATGTACGACATGCTGCGTAAGGGTGATGTCGCCGAGAACTTCCCGGGGATGGACGAAGTCCTCTCAGTCGTTGACTTCACCACTCTCCCGGAATTCGACAAAGTTGCCAAATACCTGACACCAGGCGGCGCCTACTGGGTCAGCGACGAAAATGGCATCATCCTCAAAGCCTACTCCCTCGAAGTCTCCGAATAGTCAGCTCCCAACCATTGCTGATATTCCCTGACAACACTCAAACGGGGCCCGCGATTCAGACTCGCGAGCCCCGTTTTGCTTCCCACACCGCAAAAAGCCCGCGAACAGCTCCAGTTCGATAGCATGACACTCGCGATCCGCTAGAATTCCACTGCAGACTGCTCGCAGACTGCCCGTTCACACCCCAATCACCGTTTCCTGTTGGCAATCGCCCGGATCCAGTCCAGTGACCACAGCCGCCTCTTCAACCTCAGGCTCTCACTACACGGTGCTCGCCCGCCGCTTCCGGCCACAGGCCTTCGACGACGTCGTCGGACAACAGCACGTCTCAAAAGCCCTCCGCAACGCCATTCGTGCCGGCCGAGTTGCTCACGCGTACATGTTCACCGGTGCCCGCGGTGTCGGCAAAACTTCCACCGCTCGCATCCTCGCCAAAGCCCTCAACTGCCCGCAGGCCGTCGACGGCGTCCCCTGCAACCAATGCGATATCTGCCACGGAATCTCCGCCGGTAACGACGTGGACGTCATGGAAATCGACGGTGCCTCCAACCGCGGTATCGACGACATCCGCCAGCTCCGCGCCACCGTCGGCGTTCGCTCGATGAGAACTCAGTTCAAAGTCTACATCATCGACGAAGTCCACATGCTCACCAAGGAAGCCTTCAACGCGCTCCTCAAAACCCTCGAAGAACCACCGCCCAACGTCAAATTCATTTTCTGCACCACAGAACCCAATAAAGTCCCCGACACCATTCTCTCACGCTGCCAGCGCTTCGATTTCTCCAGCATCGCTGAAGCCTCAATCGCCGATCGACTCCGCGAAATCGCCACCCAGGAAGGCTATACCGTCGCCGAAGAAGCACTCGAACTGGTGGCCCGCCGCGCCCGCGGATCCATGCGCGACAGCCAGTCACTCTTCGACCAACTGCTCGCTTTCAGCGAAGGCACCGTCGCCGCCGAAGACGTCCACCGCATGCTCGGCACCGCCAGCGACGAACGACTCCTCGAACTGTTCTCCGCCGTCGTCAACCACCAGCCTGCAGAAGTCATCAGCCTGCTCGACACCTGCTTCGGCAGCGGTGTGCAACCCGGTGAACTGCTCGATCAGTGCATCGCCTACGTACGTGACCTCATGGTGGTCCTCTCCGGAGGCACCGGGGTGGCACTCGCCAGCGTCGCCGACTCACGCCGCGAACTCCTGAAAAAACAGGGGCTCCTGCTCAGTATGCCCAGCGTCATGGCCGCCTTCCAGATCCTCGCCAGCGCTCGCTCACAGATGTTCCGCAGCACCTTCGCTCGCACCATCATCGAAATGGCCATGGTCCAGCTCAGCCTGCTGGAAAATCTCTCCGCCATCAGCGACCTGCTCTCCGGTCGACTGCCCGCTCTGCCCGAACCCGGCACAACTGCCCCCGCCGCCGCGCTGCCCGCACCCACCGGCACAACGTCAGCACCCGCCGAAAAAAACAAACCGCCGAACCGACTCCTGCAGACCCAGCCCCCCCCCCCGCCCCCCCCACCCCCCCCCCCCCCCCCCCCCCCCCCCCCCCCCCCCCCCCCCCCCCCCCC
>Ga0078894_10002178_pt1 | contig 14749 bp, 3 predicted proteins | sample LauGreSu1BDMLBSD_2_FD_67506 | JGI IMG/M metagenome (GOLD analysis project Ga0078894, IMG submission 67506) | Freshwater lake microbial communities from Lake Michigan, USA - Su13.BD.MLB.SD (version 4) (version 4) | ecosystem: Environmental > Aquatic > Freshwater > Lake | place: Lake Michigan, USA... | reverse complement strand
TTCTGAATGATATATTGCTCGTTCGCCAACCAGCAACGATATTTCGGCTGAATATACTCCGTATACATAAAATCGATGTTCTTGCGTTCCAATTCAATCAAATTCGGATAGGACGCAACGAAATCCAGAATCGGTTGATACATCCGTTGTTTGACAAGATACGCGTGATTACACCATATTGTGCCGTTGACCCATTTGTGTGTCGGGTCGATACCATCATAACGCGTGAGAATGCCGCCAAGGTATAAAATGTCCCACGCATCTTCGCCGTCGCCGCCCCCCGGCAATGCGATTCGCGAGAGTTCGCAAATGTTATCACGGATGACAATATCATCTTCTACAATGAGGACTGATGAGAGATTTTTACTCTGCGCATATTGAATCGCTTTGATATGGGACCGAAAGCATCCCACTTTCGTATCTTCGGTATGTATTTTATTCATTAACAACGTGTGTTGGATTCCGTGGCTACGCAAATGGTCGCTCACGTATCTCGTTCTCTCGGGACGTTCTTCCAAGCAAATCGCGACGACCTCGGCAGCAAAGGGAGGGCACAGTAGAAAAGACGCGGGCGCAGATGTAGGCGTGGGCGTGGGCGTGGGCGGAGACACGGACGAAGACCCAGATGTATCGGGAGATGATGGCGGAGTGTTCGTCGCTTGTGGCGTAAAAATAGCACTGGATGAGATGGATGACAATGAACTATCCGACAATTGCGGTGAATTGGTCGCACTCGTTCCTTTATACATATAATATGCGCGTATCGGTGAATTCTCTCGTCTCTTAATGACGGAAAGATACGGATTCAGTGACTCTTCATAATGATTCCGCTTCATCAATGTCGAGAGTTTCTGATATGTTTTATCCGAACTTACGTCAATACTGAAAAACCTGATTTGAAACACTTTATTTGTTACAATCAGCCCCACTTCTTCGCGTTCTGGAGGGGCGCACATTCCACCATCGTGTGTGGGTAACGCCTGATTCTCTTCAAAAAAGGTAGACAGAATTTCATATTCACACCCATCACAATTCAGCGCACAATAATCGATTTGTTCCGGCGCGCTTCTCTCGCAACACAAATCATAAAGCGTTACCGTATCCACTTTATACGATTTAATCCCGTGATGCGTCCATTCACCGCCCTCGTTATGATTTTCAAGGACGCTCTTCAGCCCACTTCGGCAAGGATTGGACACACATTCATAGAATATCGCACCGCGACCACTTCCATTGGTAATCGATGATGTTACGTTAGACACTGCTGCGTGAATCACCGTTTTACGTAATGTGTGTAATGCTGCGTGATATACTTGCGCAGGTTCTACCACAATGCCGCGCCAGTCGCGATATCTCTCGAAGAAATAACACGCAGAGTTTGTCTCGCCATTTCCGGCGCCAATCTCGATGAAGTATCCGCCGTGTTTACCTTTGGTGATATATTTATCCACATACTGGTCGTTGCGGCATTCGTGATAATACTCCGGATAAATTGCGAGGTCGTCATCGTCGTCAGTGCCAGTGCCAGTGCCAGTGCCGGCAGGTCCGCAATAAAACGGCGATGACTGCGATGAATACACCGTGAGCTCCATTTTCTCCTTCTTCAGAAACTCGTTTTTCCGCATCACATCGCCAAGAATCGTTTCCCATAGATGCGTTCCATACGACCCCTCGGGGAACGCGTGTGGAGTGGTCTCTGATTCTGACCGAATAAATGCGACCGTATCTTGCCAGTGAAGCGGCATAAATAATTTCCCATCCAGGACTTTCACGCGATATTTGTATACGTAATGCGGGTGGTCGTCTAATAATTTTCGGTTGGAATCACGAATATGTGTCGCCCAAATTCCAAGACGCAACCCCGACTTAAATTCATTGAGCCACAATTTCACGAATTCATTCTTCGGTTTTGCCGCCAAAAACGCGTTGATTAACGCACCGCCTGAGCCAGTGCTGCCCGCTGGAGAAATCGTATTGCTTCGTTCTTCACTGATATAGAAGGAATGACCTGATGCGAATACCTCGTGGAATGGGCGCGTGATGAGCATATCAAGGTCCAAATACACACCGCCGTGCTCGTATAACAATTCAAGGCGCACGACATCCGCCTTATACTGAAAATGCTTCAATTCAAAACCGTCATAATGCGTTGGTGGCGTGATGGAATGAATGCTTATGCGCGGAGCCTGTTTCTTAATGTCGTCCCAGTATTTATTGCCGACGGGTTCTTTCGCATTGTAGATGCGGATTTCATAGTCGGGCATATATTGAAGCATCGAATGAACGCAGCGATGATGAAAATTATAAAACTCTGTCTCGCCGAAATAGAGGAGGTGGATGACCTTCGGGATTTCCGCGCACGGGTCTTTCGGGTATAACAATCCAAGGTTCGCGATGGACGCATTCGTGATAAATTTCGGTAGTTCGGAGTCGTTGTCGTTCGCGGGTGCGGCGGCGGCGGCGGCGGGCACAGGCACGGGCGTATCCACGAGTTCCTCATATTGCTTCACCGCAATCGCCGGATTTATCACGAAATTCGAGCACGCGCGATAAAACCGGACATAGTTGGTATCGCGCTTGTTATACGTAGGAAAATATTCCAAATACAAATCTGCGACAGCCACGAGTTTATGATGGTCCTTATAATGATGATGTTGGTTGTGGATTTCTTGAAGCATTTGGTTTCGGTCCATTGCTTTACACGATTTTTGGTAATATGTATAACGAACCGACCTCAGAGCGTCTGCGGTGGGCATACTTGCGCCTCGGTATTTTCCCCACGCCATTCCGCGCGCGCGACATTGCTCGGTTCCGGCGTCATTGGTTCGCGTCATTATATCATAGTAATCATCAAATCCATCCTCGTGAATAAAACCGGCATCGACCATTTGCTCCCACGCTTTCGTTGGTTCCACGGTATAATGTGCGTGTCGCGCAGGAACGCGACAAATATCATCAATCGCGACGATTGTCTCATTGGACCGCGCAAGTCGGTGTGAATGAAGAATATCCTTCAGCGGAATATCGTCTTGATGACCGCCGTCGATGAAAATCAGGTCGAATTTGTGAGGTGGCGCGGTCACTGGGTCGTTCATTCGGTGCGCAACCTGCTCTTCATAATTCGGAATTGTGAACGTGCTGTCGCCGGTGACAAGCGTGTGTCTCCCAGGAAATACAGAGTCAATATAACGCTTCGCTGCGAATACATACGCATACTCGCCGAGGTCAAAACTCACAACTTTGGTTTCAGGTGGCGTCGTTGCGAGGAATAGGAGTGCGGAATGCCCGGCATTAAACCCGATTTCCATAATGGCCTTCGGTGAAGATTTGGCGACGAGTTCGCGAAGACGCGCAACCTGGGCGTTGATTTGATAGGAACCGCCTTCCACGAGGTAATATTCTGAAACTGCGCGGGTTAATCCTTCAAGGAGACGGGGATGGTCGGAAACGGTATTCGATATAGTCGGTGTATGTTGTTGACTCATTATATAATTACGATATGATGTATCCTTTCAGTTGTAATGGTATAATGACATATATAGAAAGAATTCGTTTATATGATTTTACGAATTCACGAATTCACGAATTCACGAAACGGAATGATATGAAAATGTTATAAAGAGTTCATCACCGGAAGCCCACGTAAATGGAACTGTATCTGTGATTTGCGAGAGAACGGAATAGTTACTTGAAACATAATAAGGGCGAATTTCAACTTCACTCGTGCTGTGGTATGTAACAAAACCGTATACTGTATTGGAACTACTATCATCTCGATAGGTTACAATCCCTGAAAGTGCTGTTCCAATCGCGGAGTTAATCGATGCGAAACTAGCATTCACTGGCAGAGTTACGCGCGGTCCGGTTCCCATTGATGTGGAAGAACCGAATACAATCCGGATATATACATTTGTAAAATTGCCTTGTTGTGCGTATCGGCTGGTAACAGTGCCATCCCCAATGGTTAGATTTGTAAATGATGGATTGTATGATGTATATGAAACAGGTGTGATACTGCCAGTCGGTCCGGTTGGTCCAGCCGTCCCTGTTGCGCCCGTTGCGCCCATCGCACCCACCGCGCCCACCGCACCTGCCTCTCCGGCAATACCAGTCGGCCCGGTTGCGCCTATCGGTCCCGCCAACGAAAAACTAATCAAGCACGCGTGTGCGTTACTTAACGATGTTACGATTGGGACGAGATTCTCAATGGTAAGCGTGACCCAACCATTTGCGCTAGCATCGTTCGTTGTCACACCCGTTACTTTATATATGACGTAATTCGAATAATCCTCCACGTCTTGGATTTTCATAATCGCGTGTCCGCCCCCAGCGCCGGCACTTCCGTATGTCGTAAGCTGAGAGAAATAAGCATAAATATTATTATGCGCGGCGGTTCCATCCTGATTACTGATATACATTTCGGTTGCCGCGCTTTGTGATGCGAAATTATTTAAACGAAAGTTCCCTTGACCTGGATTACTTGATGAGGTCGTAGAGGATAAATAATAGGTGAACGTGTTTGCGGCGGATGTGGAAGTTCCAGATGCGCCAGTGGGGCCGGTGGGCGCGATGGCGCCGGTGGGGCCGGTGTTGCCTTCCGAGCCTTGTGGACCGGTCTCTCCTTGTGGCCCGGTGGGTGCGATTGCGCCGGTGGGGCCGGTGACACCTTCCGGACCAGCTATCCCTTGCGGACCAGTGGGCGCGATGGGTCCTGTGGGACCGGTGCTACCTTGCGCGCCGACTTCACCTTGTGGGCCTTGTGGGCCGACTTCACCTTGTGGGCCGGTGGGCGCGATGGGTCCAGTAGGACCGGTGTTGCCTTGCGCGCCGACTTCACCTTGTGGGCCGGTGGGTGCGATGGGTCCAGTAGGGCCGGTGCTACCTTGCGCACCGACTTCACCTTGCGGACCGGTCTCTCCTTGTGGTCCAGTAGGGCCGGTGTTGCCTTGCGGGCCTTGTGAGCCTTGCGGTCCGGTCTCTCCTTGCGGCCCGGTGGGTGCGATGGGCCCAGTGAGGCCGGTGGGTCCAGTGGCGCCTTGCGGCCCTTGCGGGCCTGTGTTCCCTTGTGTCCCCGTCGCGCCTACAAACGTATTCAACGAGAGAATATCGCCAATCCCCGATTCATTCACTTGGTATACATTTAAGTCCAACGGTATCATTGTGATTACGCCATCGCCATTTCCCGCAGTGAGGCGATACGGCACGGTGCCCACTTTCAGATACGTAAGCGTCGCATTCCCATTATCCGCGTCCTGAATCACGCTGCCATTGTTGCGGATGGTTCGCACCGTTGCGCCAGTGGAGGCCAATGTCACGGTGATATTCTGATTCGTTGCTGCGAAAATACAGACGATTTGATGGAGCAGGGGGGATACTGGCGCGATATATCCTTCACTCTGGCTATTCGGAATTTTCACGGTTACACTTTGGATGGTTGTGATGCTGTCGATTGTGATGGCAGGTTGTATCACGCGAAACTCCGCCAATGTAAGTGACGAGAGATTGTTGATGGCGGCAATCCCGTGGTTCGCAGCACGCAAGAGAAGATGCCCCTTCTGTATATCACTAAAGGTAAGTGTGCTGATGGTCGCACCGACAATGAGTGTGTTTTTGAATATGGTGTTTGTGATATTCGCATTTGTGAAATTCACACCGGTGGCGTTTGTGTTTGTAAAGTTCCCACCACTTACATCTACCCCGCTTAAATCGGTATTGGTTATATCTTGATTGGAATAATCTACCGGCATTCTTATATCTAATGACGAAGAAAATTCATTGTTGAATTCATTGTCGTTCCATCGCATCCATCTCTCGTTTCAGTTTCTGGATTTCGGAAATAAAGACGGCAAACAATTGCTCATAATGAATCGTCTGGTATCCCGCGGCGTCGTCCTTCTCTCCCATCACCATCTCCGGAAAGATGGCTTGTAATTCGTGTGCGATGAATCCATACTCTTCGCGACCGGTAATCCGATTCAAATATCGCACCGGTCGGATTCCGTCTACCGTCTTATCTCTCGGAAGGTCGTGTATGTTTTCTTTGATTCGGGAATCACTCACGCTATTCATTCCAATCGTCTTAATGGCGCCGCTGATATCCAAGGTATAGCGTATATCCAAGGGTGTTGTCGCGCCGTCAATGTTGATACCGACCGGGACACCTCCGTAGCATATATTCGTATAACCGGTGGTTGGTTCTGGTGTTCCAGGGTTTATCACCGTCCATACCCCCGTATTCATCGCACCGGTCGGCCCGTGTGGTCCCGTCGCACCCACCCCCGCGATTGCGCCACTTAATCCCGTCGCACCCGTTGCGCCTTCTGGGCCCGTAGGACCGGCATTTGCGATGATACCTGGGATACCTTGTTCACCGGTCGGACCGGTTGCGCCAGTGATTCCTTGTGGCCCCGTTGCTCCCGCGCCGCTTTGCGCACCCGCATCCCCCGTAATCCCGCGTGGACCCGTTTTCCCAGTGCTTCCATCTGCGCCGGTTGGGCCATCTTGACCGATGGGGCCGGTTGCGCCATTTTGCCCAGTAGAGCCAGTGATACCGGTCACACCCGTCGCTCCATCCGCGCTGGCTTGACCGGTGGGTCCGGTTGCGCCGACCTGCCCGTTGGCACCGGTGATGCCTCTCGCGCCAGTGGGGCCGGTTCGCCCGTCTAAATAATCACTGTTGATAAGAATGTCGTAAAGCGGCACGTTGATGACCTTGTATTCGTTGATGTCATACGGCACACCAATCATTGTATACCCGTGGATTTTATAGACCACGGGGGCATTCGCGGGAACCGTGCCGGTCGTAAGACGAAGAAGCGTATTTGTTACGGTGACTGGGCCGCCGCCGCCGCCGCCGCCCGTCGTATCCACAATTGTCGTCACCCCAGAATTATCCCGTGACACCGTAAATGTTTTCGCTGGGCTTGTTATATTCAACGTGATTGTCTCGTTATTGGCAAGAGATATTCCATTGATATAAAAAGCACGCTTAGCGCTGAGGGGAATCGCGGCGATGGAGCGAACACTCTCACTTACAAATGTCGCGGTGAGAATATCCACGCCGGAAAGGTCGCGCACATCATCCGAGAGAATCGTTCCAATGACGGACGGAAGACCTGCGGGAGTGAGACTGGCGAGTCGCTCCGCGAGATACGCGATGCCTGCGTTGTTTTTATGATAGAGAAGTTGCGCGGCTTGGACGCTTGAAAATACAACTCCTGAGAGATTGGTGTTCGGTATATTCGTGTTTCGTAGAATCGCACCTGTGAAAATGGCGTTGGTTAAATTACATCCCGAGAGGTCGGCATTTGTGAGTATCGCATTGGTGAAGTTGGCATTTGTCAGGTTCTCTCCTACAAATGAAGTTCCAGTGAGATTTTGTCCGGTGTAATTACTCATATGATTCTATCGTTGTATAACCGCAACTCGTTATATAACGATGCTATATTTATTTTCGTTTCTCCAATAACGCCGTAAGTCGCGCATTTAGTGTCTTTATTTCCTCGCAACAAATCGCGAACATTTGATGATAACTAATGGCTTGTAATCCTTGACCAGATTCGTTTGGGTCAGCATCCTTCACGCCATTGACAAGCTCTGGGAACACTTCCTGGACTTCGTGTGCCAGAAACCCATATTCCCAAGCGTCATTTCGCGCCCGATTTTGAAACAACACAGGGCGAAGTTGGTGAACACGGTTTGCCTCCGCGGTTTCGCTTATGAACCGAATATCCCTTTTAATTCGATAATCACTGACATTCATCACACCGGCGGTTTTGATATTTCCACTGACATCGAGAAGATACTGCGTGTTTGCTGCGGTGGTTGCGCTTGTCTGAATACCGACACGTCCTTCATTATAATAAATCGGGTCGGTGTTCGCGGTTGCGCCGCCGCCGCCGCCGCTTCGTCGCCAGAGGTTCACCCCCGTCGCGCCGGCCATTCCCGTTGCGCCAGTATTTCCGACGTCTACGTGTTCACCCGTCGCACCCGTCGCACCGATGGGGCCGGTTGGGCCTGTATTTCCAGTCACGCCATATTCGCCTTGAGGGCCATATGTCCCGGTTGGCCCCGTTGGACCGCGTTCACCAGTCGGACCGGTGTCCCCTTTCTCGGCGGCTTGGCCGGTTGCGCCCATTGGACCCGTCGGACCAGTTCCACCAAGCAGTCCCGCCGCACCAGTGACTCCCCACGCACCTGTCACCCCCGTTGCCCCGATTGGTCCCGTCGCACCCCGCGCACCCGTCGCGCCGGTTACACCTTGATACCCTGGCACGCCAGTCGCCCCCGTCGCGCCATTGATACCGGCGAATCCGGTCGGTCCCGTCGCACCTGTCGCACCTACATTTCCACTACTGAGTCCGATGGAGGCTGTCGTGAGAACCGTGCCTAATCCATACGATTTCACTTTATAATCATTGGGGTCTACTGGAATTCCGATGATAGACCCAGGATAGACGCGATATAAGACATCATCGATTTTGATGAAGTTTACGGCTGTTCCATTGGCATCGACGATACGGTTCGTGTTTGCGATGGACGTGGTCTGGTATACTGCTCCGTTGATGCGAACCTCTGTATTCGCGGAGATTCCGATATAAAACCCCTCCGTGATATTTGCCGTCACTGTCACACTTGGAATATTACTACTCGTGTCTAACGTCGGTGTCAGGACATTTATCGCGGTGATACCGGTGAGGTCCGACGGTTTGATTTCAGGAATCACGGCAATAATGGACGTCGGCGGTATCGTTTGCGAGAGACCAATCGCCGCAATATTCGCAGCAACATTGTCCGCATTCTGACGCAACTGGATTTTCTGCCCATCCGTAAATGTGATGCCGGTGAGGTTCGCACCAACAATCCGCGTATTCGTCAGATTTGCGCCGGTGAAGTTGGCACCCGAAAGGTCCGTGTTGGTGAGGTTGGCGTCGGTAAAATTGTAGTTTGTAAAGTTCACGTTCGAGAGATTGATACCGGATAAATCCGCGCCGATTTGATTCGGGTTATACGTGACGACCAGTGTTGCCGTCGCACTATTCGCGGTATGCGTCGTCGTCGCCGCTTGTGTGACCGTTATGATAGACGTCCCTGCGCCGCCGACGAGGGTAACGACGTTGCTGTTGACACCGACACCAATGGTCGCAACGGAGGGGTTGCTACTCGTATAACTAAACGCACCCGTCAGGTTATTGGACGTCGGAGGAGTGAGTGGAAACGGCGCTGAATTCGTATATTTGGACGGGACTGTAAATGTCGTTGAAAACACGGTGATGATTTGTGTTATCGCAAGCGTGGCAGTGACGGGGGCGGCACTACTCGTCGTAAAATCATTGAAGGTCCCTTGTGTTGCGGTGATGGTGGCGGGTATACCAACACTGGTGGGTGATATCAGCGTAACCACGCGTTGGTTTGTCGGCACAGAGACATTGACATACGAAATCGTCCCCGGGAAATTTTCGGAACTGAGTGACCGCCACCCACCTATCGTCACCGGACCCCTTCCGATGGTGTTGGCACCCGTGCTAAATGACCCCGTTTGTGTCGCACCAGACGAAACTGTTTGTAGCGTTATCGTAATCACGGACGAAGGAGTGCTGGTTTGTGCGACCGTCAGGCGATATGCGGTATTCAAGGCCACCGATATCGTAGCAGGTTCGCTTGTGGCACCTACCCAGCTCCAGTGAATGCGACTGTTCGTGGATACCCATATACCCCACCCGCGTGATGAGTTTATTTCATTATACATATCACCTACGAGCGCACGCCACGACCCGGCGCCACCCGTCACTGTAAAACTGATATCAATCTGCCAGTCGGTAAGCGACGCAATTTCCGGAAAATCGTAGGTGGTGAGTGTGGGAATCGTAATGGTTGCGCCGTGGGCGGTGCTGCTGGCGTAAACCATTTTCGTTGTGGCGGCGCCGTTTGCGATGGACGCAGTGATGCCCGCATTGGACGCATCGATTGCGTATGAAAACGTCCCCAAACTATTGGAACTTGGGTCGATAAATGAAAATGACGCATCTGATAAGAGATACACACCATTTTTGGGGCCGAGTGTGAGCGCGGAGATACGTGGACGAAATGACAGGGTGGATAATACCCAGTTGCTCGCGGGCGACGCGAAATTCAAGAGTGTGCCGTGTGCGCGATTCACTGTGTTATCCAATGCCCTGGTATATGAACCCCAACCGGTGCCATATCCCTGATGTAATTTCCAGTATCCCACAAGACCGGGTTCATTGCCCACGAGGCGCTGGCGAAAGTTATTTGAAATATCGGCGGCCGAACGGACCACATTCCAGATACGAACATCCGACAATGAACCGCGGAATTGTCGGTCGGTTTGATTTTCATAAAGACCCGCATAATCACTTCCCATTATGATTGGCGCATTCCATGTTCCAAAATCTTTGAGAATACCCGGATAGCCGTGCGTCACCGAAACAACCAATACGCCATCAATATACATTCGTATCGCGCCATCCGATGAGTTGTAACTGGCGGCAACATGATGCCACGCCGCGTCATTATAAGATAGTGGTGTTAATCCTCGCCCCCATCCGTTGGCTGTCTCTAGCCATATATCAACTTTGCCGTCGAATAACATATGTAATTTATATCGCGTCACCCATCCGATATTCGGTGATACAGTATTCCACGTCCCCCATTGTGAAACAAAACCGGCGGTTCCTTTTTGTGTGTTCGTATCGGATGTTCGGAACCAACATTCTACTGTTAATGTTTGTCGAAATTGTGTTGTATTGGACCACGCCGGAATTCCCGCATTCACGCCGTCATTTACACCATCAAACAAGAGAACGTTTGCGGCCATTTTACTGTGATTATGATACTACGATTATAATACTACGATTATAATACTACTACTATTATAATACTACTATTATAGTATTATAATTATTCTTCGTCTTATTCTTATTCTATATGAATCTACCGCTGCGACGCCGCCGACGCCGCCGATGCCGCCGCATCCGTCACACGACCTTTTAATTCCTGGATATCTCTCGCAAGTATCGCAAACATTGACCGATAATCTACGGACTGAAGTTTACATATATCATCCTTCTCTCCATCTACAAGTTCGGGATATCTCTCCGCGACTTCGTGTGCGATAAATCCATATTCGTATCGATTCGTAAATGTATTCAAATAACGAGCACCGCGAAGTTCTCTCAGCGTCGGAAATTCACCCGTGCGGTAGTCGCGCACATTTTCCTTAATACGATAATCACTCACATTATTGATTCCAATACTGCGGATACTACCACTCACATCTAATGCGAATCCAGGGTCGGGTGCCGACGATTTTCCGATGGCAACACGACCATTATAGTAAATCCCCGTGCCCCCAATCGCGGTTGCCCACACGGTATATTCGCCACTTGGCCCAGTCATTCCGGTCATTCCCGTTGCTCCAAGCGTCGTAAATGTGCCGTATGGGCCCGTCGGCGAAAAAATGGCAAGGGCGGATGGCCCGGTTGCTCCCACATAATCTGCGCCACCAGGAACGCCACGAGGCCCCGTTATACCGCTAGTTGCCCCATCGGGTCCCGTTGGCCCTGTATCTCCAACTTGCGTCGCAATACCTGCCGGACCTTTCGGTCCGTAGATTCCAGTGCCCCCCGTTGCGCCAATCGGCCCAGTTCGTCCATTTTCACCGGTTGGTCCAGTATTGCCAATCGGGCCTGTCTTTCCGATGAGGCCGTTTGGACCAGTAGCTCCATTTGTAACAGCGGCCGGACCCGTTGACCCCGTTGCGCCATTTGCGGCATTTTCACCAGGCGCGCCCAGTGGACCCGTGCTCCCTCTCGGCGCGCTTCCATATCCACCGTGCTCCATAATTGCGTCATATAACCCAACAATACCACCGAGTTGGTATTCGTTCAGTGTCACGGGAATTCCAATAAGTGACCCAGCGTATACGCGGTAATTGGTATTCCGAATACGTATGACGGTGACGGGGTTTTGCGACGCGTCAATGATGGTCCCTGCGGCGGTGCTGGTATACTGGACGTTGTCCCCTGCGTAATTCCCCGTAATCTGGAATGGTGTGTCATTTGGTATATTCACGTAAACTCCCTTGGTGTCATTTGTGTCACTCACAAAATCGTTGACGATGGTCGCGCCGCCGCCCCCGCCGCCGATGACCGGTGTGTAGACGTCGATTCCACCCGTGAGTCGCGTGATGTCGGTTGTGCGTATCGCCGGATTCATCAGAAACAGGTCGCTCGGTGCGACTGTGGTTATCGTGAGTGCCGCAATCCCCGCCGCTACGTTTGCCGCATTTCGCCTCAATTGCGATTTCTGGACCGTTGTAAAGGTGAGCCCCGTGAGTGTAGCGCCTACAATCAATGTATTCGTGAAATTCGTCGCCGACGTTATCACCGCATTTGCGAGATTTGTCCCGGATGCGTCCACATTTGTCAAATCATCTCCCGAGAGATTACATCCAGGGCCGAGTATAAACCCTCCGCGAAGTTGGAAATTCGTAGGGAGGGTCACGGCGGCGGCGGCGCCCTGGTCCGGAGAAACAATTTGTCCGGAACGGATGCCCGCAAAAGTGGCGCCAGCGAAGGTCGCGCCGGAGATATCAGCGGCAGTGATGACGGCGTTTGTCAGATTGGCGTTGGCGAAATTGGCGCTGGTGAGCGCGAGTGAGGCGAGATTCACGCCGGTGAGATTTTTGCCGGTGAGTGCGACAGCAGGGCCCGCGATGAATCCGCCGCGTAGAGCATAACTCGCGGATGCGCCTGCGAACACGGGGGATGCGCCTGCGCCGGCGGTGGCGGCGGTCACGAGACCTTGGCTTGTTACACCGGTAAAGGTGGCGTTTGTGAAATTCGTGGCAGTGATGTCATTGTTTGTGAAGGACGCGCCGGCGAAGTTGGCGCCAGAGAGGTCGGTGCTGCGTAAATTTATCCCGGATAGGTCGCTCGTTGCGAGAGATGCCGACCGCGCGATGGCCGTCGGACCAAGAAGAAACCCGGCGCGCACACCCCATATTCCGGCGCCACCCCCCGCCGCGATGGTCGGAAATATGGTTCCGTCGGTTGCCGGATTGCCGCCCGTAATTCCACCACCCGTCGAATTCACACCAGTCAGGGTCGCACTCGTGAAGTTCGCGCCGCTGATATCCGCACCAGTGAAGACCGCATTGGTCAAGTTGGCGCCTGTGAGATTGGCACGCGCGATACTATATCCCGTCAATGTGATACCCGATAAATCCGCGGAGAGGAGGCGCACACCTGGACCGACAATAAACCCGTTACGCACGAAATACGCTGTGGATTGCGGCGGTGTAGCGGGAAATGTCGCGGTATTGGCATTACGCAATTCCCCCGTTGTAATATTGGTTAGATTCGTCGTCGTCGTAAATATTGCGCCACGAATATCCGCGCCGGTAAATGTCGCACCGGACAAATCGATGCCGTTGAAATTCGCGTCGGTGAGAGATACAAGCGGACCGACGAGATATCCGGCGCCACTCGCCCCACGCACGGAAGTCGACGCATTTGGTAGTGTAATATTGGCCGTTGCTGCGCTGGCACCCCCGTAGACAAGTCCACCACTTCTCAATCTCGTAATGGTTGCTCCTGAGAAATTCGCACCGGATATATCACACCCGGTGATGGAGAGGTCAGTGAGGTCCGTGCCCGAGAGATTCGCGCCGACCAATCGCACACCGGGGCCGACAATCCAGCCAACCGACCCGCCGCCGCCTCTCGCAACATACGCCGCAGACGGAAGCGTCACCGTTGTAAGCCCCACGATACTTCCAGTAAGAAGACCCGTCACGGTTGCGCCGGATAGATTCGCTGTTGTAAGCGTCGCATTACGTAGGTTGGCATTTGTCAGGTTGGCGCCGGTGAAAACCGTGCTTGTCAGGTCGACGCCCGACATATCTACTCCGGATAAATCCGCACCTGCGAGAGAAACACCGGCACCAATGAGGAACCCAGAACCCGTTCCCGCACCGCCGCCGCCCGTATACCGGACAACGTAGCCCGTTCTTAATGTAGCCGTCGCTGCGCCAATGAGCCCCCCGCTTCGCACACTCGTCAGTGTTGCGTTCGTGAATATCGCACCACTGATATCCGCATTTGTCAGGATGGCTCCGGTAAGATTCGCGCCGGTGAAATTCGCGCTCGTAAGTGCGACACCGGAAAGGTCGATGCCGCCGGTAAGCGTGGCATTTTGAAGTGAAACGCGTGGTCCAATAATAAAACCGTTTGTCGTGGTGCCGCCAATGGACCGCGCCACATATCCCGCGGGTAAGGTCGCCGGATTGGTCACACCCACGAGACCAATGATACCGCCACCGGTAATTGCGTTCGTCAGGTTGGCGTTCGTGAGATTGGCGCCAGTGAGGGTCGCGTTGGTGAGAGTGGCGCCAGTCAGGGTCGCTCCGGATAAATCGATATTCGTCATATCAATGCTCGTAAAACTCATAGAAGCCAGTGCGGCACCCGATGCGGACACACCCGCGCCAATAATATACCCATTCCGCGCAACATATCCCGTGGGGAGGGTGGCTGTTGCGAGTCCAGTGATACCTCCCGAGGTCACCCGCGTCAATATTGTAGAAGCACCGCTTATATTCGCACTCGTCATATTCGTGCCGACGAGTGAAACACCGGATAAATCCACGTTTGTCAGCGTGGCGCTTGCGAGAGAAACATTGGGGCCGACGATGAACCCACTACGAAATACATAACCAGCGGGAAGT
>Ga0078894_10002177_pt1 | contig 14754 bp, 16 predicted proteins | sample LauGreSu1BDMLBSD_2_FD_67506 | JGI IMG/M metagenome (GOLD analysis project Ga0078894, IMG submission 67506) | Freshwater lake microbial communities from Lake Michigan, USA - Su13.BD.MLB.SD (version 4) (version 4) | ecosystem: Environmental > Aquatic > Freshwater > Lake | place: Lake Michigan... | reverse complement strand
AAAATACAATAAGTCTAAATCAAATTTTGAAAACATAGAATTTCATATTCAAGATATTGACCAAATTGGCAGTATTACAATCTCAGATAAGCATGGAAACCAATCCATTCTTAGTAAAAAGGATAAAAAATGGATGGTAAATGATAGCTTCTATGTCGAACACGAAAAAATGCTTATCCTTCTCAATACCATTAATAAATTACAAATAGAGATGCCTGTCGGAGATTCAATGCGCAAAATGGCGATAGATGATCTTAGAAATCTAGCCAAAGAAGTAGTCATAAAAGACAAAAATGGAGACGAACTGAAAACCTATTTTATAGGAAGTAGCGTAGGAGCAGGAAATTTCATGATATTGAGTCAGGGTGGCAGTGTATCTTATAATCCATACATAGTTAAATTACCAGGGATAAAAGAAATTGATTTAAAACATCGTTTTGCTGCTCAGCCCGAAGCATGGTATTCGACGGAGGTATTCTCTACCTCGATAGATCGCATTAAATCCATCGTCGTCAATTTTCATGAAAAACCTCATTTTTCATTTCGTCTAACAAAAGACGAGGATCTCATCAAAATAGACCCTTTTCTAGATTCTATGAAAATAGATAAACCACTCAATAAGGAACATGTCATTCAATTTCTTTTAGAATTTGAGACCAAAAACTTTGAAAGTCGACTGAAAAATGACAGCGCTATTCAGTATATAAGAGTAAATAAACCAGTATTTACTATAGAGCTAGAAGATGTACTCAACGAAAAAAGATTTATTAAGCTCTATAAAATTCCGGGAGAATTCCAGGGACAAGATTTGACGAATGGCATCCTAGATGCTACTGGTAAAAAATTGCCATTTAATATAGAAAAATATTGGGCTTTTTCATCCTATTCCAAAGACTATGTCTTAACACAACACTATGTATTCGGACCGGTTTTATTACCTTACAGCTATTTCTTTGAGGGAAAATAGTCATCAAATAATTTCACCTTCTATATATAATAAAGGACTCAACTTCATGAGCCTAACTTTTGCTATTTTTCCTACCATATCCTCTTTGTAAGGGATTCTTACTCTTATGTAGTTTGAAGTATAACCATTCATAAAACCATTGTCATTTTCATGCTCGAAGAGCACATCGTGCGTTTCACCGATATGTGTTTGATAAAAAGCCCTCTTTAGCTTATCTGAAAAAATACGTAACTTTTTATTGCGTTCACGTCTTTTCTCTATTGGTATACTATTCTCAAATTTAATAGCTCTCGTATTGGCTCGCTCAGAATAGGTAAATACATGTAAATAAGATACCGGCAGTTTGTTTATAAAATTAAAACTTTCATCAAAATAAGTATCCATCTCCTCGGGATAACCGACGATGACATCGACTCCAATGCAAGCATGAGGAATTTTTTCTTTTATATAGCTAATCTTAGCTTGATAAAAAGCGCTGTCATATTTGCGCTGCATGCTAGCTAGCATAGTATCAGAACCACTCTGCAGTGGTATATGAAAATGAGGCATAAATACATCACTCTTCGCTACCAAGTTTATGATTTCCTTGGTGAGAAGATTGGGCTCTATAGAGGACACTCGAACACGAAGCCCAGTATTTCTATATATGCTATCTATTTCATTCACTAGATCATAAAAGGATTCATCGCTGCGTTTCTTTCCATCACTTGTTTTTCCAAAATCACCTGTATTGACACCTGTGAGGACAATTTCTCGCACGCCTGTCTGCACTGCTTGTTGGAAAGCTTCCATCGTCTTAGCTATTGACTGACTGCGGCTGCGGCCTCTAGCCAGAGGTATAGTACAAAAGGTACAAAAGTAATCACAACCATCCTGCACTTTTAGAAAGGTACGCGTCCTGTCGCCACTAGAGAAGGAAGGTACAAACTCATTGATTTCTTTTATATCATCTGCTTTGACTACGGTAGATCCAGCCTCTAATTGCTGAATATGGTCAAGAAGATTAAATTTTTCTGTAGCTCCTAGCACCATATCTACCCCGTCTATTTCAGCTATTTCTTTCGGTTTTAGCTGCGCATAGCATCCTATAATAATCACATTGGAGTCTGGCGCCGTGCGTTTAATTTTACGGACAATGTACCGACATTCTTTGTCTGCATTTTCTGTGACCGAACAGGTATTAATCACATAGACGTCTGCTTGCTCATCCATATCTACTCGCTGATAACCTGCATCTATAGCCTGATTCGCCAGACTGGACGTTTCAGAAAAATTAAGTTTACAGCCTAGGGTATGAAAGGCAATTTTTTGTTGTGTACTCATTTATCTAAATTCCCTATACTCTATATGATAACCCTCTAAATGATAGCTTGATTTTAACTGGACATCCTGCACCTTAGGCGACTTATTTCCTGAATAGTATATTATAATTTCCTTTGTCCATTTATCTACGACAAAATTATGTACCGTAAATGACTGAGAAGTCAGCTCATTTTGAATATAATTTTCGAGATTATACCTAGTGGTGGCCCTAGTAAGCTCCGCAGAGCTATAATACAAACCAAACAAAAAGCATACTAACGTAGTCAAGAAATAAATCCACTTAAATCGATTGTTTTTAATACCAATCCTAGATACTCTAGATAAATAAAGAAGGGAAGATAATCCCATGAAAAGAAGCAAAAACAAAAGCTTATATCGAATCACAATATCGAAAATCGAATCGTAATCTTTTTTTAATAACATAACTGAAGAAGCTACTATTAGAACAGGCCACTTGACAAGAAATTTCAATATCCAAATAATCATAGATATACGATGACTATTAAATAGAAATATAGCAATCGTTATGATAAAAACAGCAATATAAGTGGCTATATCTACCTCAGACCATGATAAAATTGCTTGGGAGCGAAATGTAAATGGAGTTATATAAAAGTAGAATAACCCGATGAAGAAGGTCACAACTCCTCCTATGAAAATCTTGACCAAGGCAGAGACCACCATATCACTATTTCGCTTATAAATACCTATAGTGAACTGAAGAAAGGAGAAAATAAATGGACTAATCAATAATCCAGCATATACAACAAGTGATTTATCAAAATTAAGGCCCAGACATACCAGAATAGCACTGAGCACAACCATTAGTAGAACGACCGATTTCTTTTCCTGCGATTCAGAATAATACTCAATCAGATCGTCTAGATTGGTCATGAGAACCAGCTTGGTCTCATCTAAATAATTCTTTATAAAACTAGTCATATAATAGGATTCAAAAGGGCAAAATTAGACGATATAAATTGAAAATAAAGATTTACTGAAATCATGGCTTTACGTAGGTAATGAATTTGGTTTCAAAAAACTCTTCTTTAAAATAGTCTGATAGTGATTTAGTCTTAATTTTTCGCCTACACTCTTTGATCTCTTCGGTCAGATCTCCCCCTTTTAATGCTATCAATCCATTGTCTAGATCATTAAATGATATAGGATGAATCTTACCTCTAGACCATCTCAATAAATCTGCCATAGGTGCCACTGCCCTTGTGATAATAAAATCGAACTGCAATGAAATAGCCTCTGCCCTACCCCAATGTGTTCTGACATTTTTCAAATCTAAAGCTTCTACAACACCGTCAATGACTTTCAATTTTTTCTGAATAGAATCAACTGCTAGAAATTTGGTTTCTGGAAACATAATGGCCAAGGGAATTGTAGGGAAGCCACCTCCAGTGCCGAGATCCATAATTAAAGTACCTTTTTTAAACTGAACAAACTTAGCTATGGATAAAGAGTGCAATACATGGTGTAGGTAGAAATTGTCAAAATCTTTCCTTGAGACTACATTTATTTTATCATTCCATTCTTTATAAATGTTATAAAGCTGTTGAAAAGCTAGTCTCTGCTGTGGATTCAACTGAGGAAAGTAAGTAAAGACAGTCTCTGGCATATATTTTAAGCTATTTTTTAATTTTAGGTTTGAAGAACGACAAAAGTAGCTATCTTTGCCGAAACTTTAAATAAAATAGAAAATGTCAACAACAAACATTGCGGAAAAAGTAACCCAAATTATTGTAGATAAATTAGGCTGTGATGAGGCACAAGTAAAGCCAGAAGCTAGTTTTACCACTGACTTAGGTGCAGATAGTTTGGATATTGTAGAATTGGTTATGGAGTTTGAAAATCAGTTTGAAATGTCTATTCCAGATGATAAGGCTGAACAAATTCAGACTGTAGGCGATGCAATTAGCTTTATCGAACAAGCTCATAAAGCTTAATTTAATAGCTTAATAAATTTAAAAACTGAAAAGTATGCGAAGAGTTGTCATTACAGGCCTTGGAGCTGTGACACCTCTTGGTAATGATGTTGGCACCTTTTGGAATGCTTTATTGGCAGGCACTTCAGGTGCCAATTTAATTACCAAATTTGACACAACTTTATTTAAGACAAAGTTTGCCTGTGAGTTAAAGAATTTTGACCCACTTAATTATATTGAGAAGAAGGAAGTTTCCCGTCTAGATCCATCTGCTATTTATGCTATTGCTGCAGGAACTCAAGCAGTAGAGGATAGTGGTATTCTATCAAGCTTTAATCCAGATAGAGTAGGTGTATTGTGGTCTTCTGGTATAGGAGGTATTTTAACTTTCCAACAAGAGATAACTAATTTCGCTACAGGTAATGGTACGCCAAGATTCAATCCATTCTTTATTCCAAAGATGATACCTGATATTAGTGCGGGGCATATCTCCATGAAGTATGGTTTCAGAGGTCCAAACTTTGCTCCAGTTGCAGCTTGCGCATCTTCTACAATAGCTATAGCAGATGCATTTATGTATATTAAATATGGTCGAATAGATGCTTGTGTAGCAGGAGGTTCTGAAGCTGCCATCACAGAAGGAGGTATTGGTGGATTTAATGCCATGAAAGCTCTCAGTGAACGAAATGATGATTATTTGACAGCTTCTAGACCGTTTGATGCCACAAGAGATGGCTTCGTGATGGGAGAAGGAGGTTGCGGACTTATATTGGAAGAACTAGAGCATGCACTTAAAAGAGGCGCTAAAATATACTGCGAAATAGTGGGTGCAGGTCTTACGGCAGATGCTCATCACTTGACCGCACCTCACCCTGAAGGATTAGGTGCATACAATGTAATGAAAAATGCAATAGAAGAAGCAGGACTGGGTGTCGATCAGATAGAGTATGTGAATGTGCATGGAACTTCTACGCCACTTGGAGATATAGCTGAATTGAAAGCGATTAAACAACTATTCGTTGATGCTGCTTACAATTTGAATATTAGCTCGACGAAATCTCAAACAGGTCACTTGTTAGGTGCTGCAGGAGCTATTGAGGCGATCGCTTGTATTAAATCAGTCCAGGAGGATATCATACCACCTACGATTAATTTTACCACACCGGATGAAAATATAGATCAGAAACTGAATCTAACATTGAATAAAGCAGAAAAAAGAATTGTTAATGCAGCATTAAGCAACACCTTCGGTTTCGGAGGTCACAATGCCTCTGCTGTATTTAAAAAATATACTGGTTAGAACTATTTTACCAGTCAGAAGGTGTTTTGACTATACAAACCCTCCTTTAGGCCTTAATGGCAATACTGCCCACAAAATAAACAAACCTAGTGTCCCGATCTAAAAAGGTCGGGGTTTTTATTTCTTTTTTCTCTCCAGCGCTGCTTCCACCAATCCTATAAATAATGGATGTGGATTTTCAGGCGTACTTTTGAGCTCAGGATGATACTGCACTCCTATGAAGAAAGGATGATTCTCTAATTCCACGATTTCGACGAGTCCAGTATCCAGATTTTTACCGGAGCTCTTTAAACCGAATTGATTAATAGTCTCTAAATAGTCATTGTTAAACTCAAATCTGTGTCTATGGCGTTCATGAATGGCATTCGTCTTATACAGTTTGTAGGCTAGCGATTTTTTATCTTTGATAGCACACTCATATGAACCCAAACGCATAGTTCCACCCATGGATATTCTCGTCTTTTGAGACTCCATAATATCTATGACTGGATATTTCGTATTCTTATTTATTTCGGTAGAGTGTGCGTCTTTCATATTCAATACATTCCGCGCAAACTCGACCACGCACATTTGCATACCTAAGCAAATACCAAAAAACGGAATATTATTCTCACGCACATAGCGGATAGTTTCTATTTTCCCTGTGATAGCCCGCTCTCCAAAACCTGGGGCAACTAATACACCGTGAAACTTCCCGAGAATTTCTTTGACATTTTCTGCTGTCACTGATTTGGAGTGGATCGGCACTACATTCACCTTGGTAGATTTGGCTGCTCCAGCATGAATAAAAGATTCGTAAATACTTTTATATGCATCTTGTAGCTCAATATACTTGCCTACTAATGCTATATTGACTTCTTGTTTTGGGTGCTTTAACTTATTCAAAAACTTATTCCATTTCTCGAGTTTCGGCTCTTTTTTGGACTTCATTTTTAGCTTTTTCAGTACTACTTTATCAATATTTTCCCGCTGAAGTTCTAAAGGCACATCATAAATCGTTTCTTTATCTATCGCTTGTATCACGGCAGATTCTTCCACATTGCAGAATAGAGCCAGTTTTTTTCTAATTTCTTTACTCAATTCATGTTCTGTACGACAAATCAATATATCTGGTTGAATACCTGATTCGAGTAACATTTTAACTGAATGCTGGGTGGGCTTAGTCTTTAACTCTTTAGCAGCACTTAGATAGGGAATTAAGGTTAGATGGCATACAATAGCATTCTCTTTACCCATTTCCCAGATAAACTGTCGCACAGCTTCGATATAGGGCAGTGATTCGATATCGCCGACTGTACCGCCAAGTTCTGTCAGAATAAAATCTCTTTTTTTCTCTTTATTCGGTGCTGAGAATCTGCGCTTAATTTCATCAGTGATATGAGGAATGACTTGAACTGTCTTACCAAGAAAATCTCCTTTGCGCTCTCTGTCTAGCACCGTCTGATACACTCGTCCTGTGGTAACATTATTGGCTTGGGAAGTAGGGGTATTGAGGAAACGCTCGTAATGACCTAAATCTAAATCAGTTTCAGCTCCATCTTCGGTCACATAGCACTCTCCGTGTTCATATGGATTTAGTGTACCGGGGTCAATATTTAGATAGGGATCAAACTTCTGAATAGTCACTTCAAAACCATGCTCCTGAAGAATTTTAGCTAATGAGGCTGCAAAAATTCCTTTTCCCAACGAGGATGTGACGCCTCCTGTGACGAATATATATTTGGTCATTTCCGTATATGTGCTTAGTGAATACGAATGACAAAACTAGTTGAATTTTCTTAATTGGGTTTTATTTCATTCATAGGTCGATTCTATTTCAAAAAACTATAATTAAAATTTTTCATCTAAATTTGCCCTAATGGCACATAAAAAACTACCAGTACCCCAAATGAATTAGTAATCTGTCAAAAAAAATGACTAAAACTACTTCAAACGAAACATTAAACCCAAAATGAATTAGTGTATTTTTAAAACCTAAATGGTATTATATGAGTAAATCCCTCTCTCTTCTTGCATTGTTTTTACTTGGTTTAATTTCTTGTAAAAAAGACGAACCATCACCTGACCTAAGTTATCTTTGTAACAAAGGGGGAATTTGGCTGGTAGACAAGAAAGATAGCTTCAACCCAGATCCAAGTATGGACACATTTCTTTTCAATCAGGGGGGCGGTTACCATCGCTTTGTATTCACCAATTCTGGTGTCAATAGATTGCAGGTAGATGTATTGACCAAGCCTGATTCTGGTAAGATTATGACTTACAAAAAACTATTTGTTAGAGAAATATCTGGTAGTTATATATCTGAAAGTTTTATGTATTATAATGACAAGGACTCTATGCTCACCATTGAAAATAAAGGGGATCATTACCTAGTGAGCATAAAGCCGGTTAAAGCAAATATTGGCAGTAAGAAAACTATAGAGCTGCGCGCCTGCAATCTAAAGATGAATGATGTAACACCATAAATATAAAGTCGTGGGAGTAAGATATTTGATACTTTTTCTCAGTGGAGTCTTACTTAAAAAAACAAAATGCTGTTATTTACTGACTTTTAGTATGAAATCATTGGAAACAGGAAAAATAAAATAAAATAAAAGAAATGAAAGAAATAATTAATACAACCAATGCGCCTGCGGCTATTGGCCCTTACAGTCAAGCAGTATGGGCAGGAGACCTCCTTTATACGAGTGGTCAAGTAGCTCTCATACCTGAATCCGGAGAGATGGATAACAAAAATCTGGAAAGTGAGACTCATCGAGTGATGAAAAATTTATCAGCGCTATTAGCTGAAGTAAATTTAGGATTCGAGCATGTTATTAAGACCAGTATATTCATAAAAGACATGAATGATTTTGCTAAAATCAATGAAATCTACGCTTCCTACCTTAAACAACCCTACCCAGCCCGTGAGACGTTAGAAGTAGCTAGACTTCCTAAAGATGCTAGAATAGAAATAAGCTTAGTAGCTAAAAGAGGCTAGATATGTTCCAATTTAGCGACATCATTGGTCAAGAAGAAGTAAAATCTTCTCTCATAACCCAAGCACATAGCGGCAAACTTCACCATGCTCACCTTTTTCTAGGTAAAATGGGCTATGGCACATTTCAACTAGCTATGGCTTTTGTGAAATATATCTACTGTAAAGATAAGCAAGTAACAGATAGTTGTGACCAATGCGCTAATTGCATAAAAATAACTAAGCTGGAACATATTGACATTCATTTCACCATTCCCAGTTTCAAAAAAGAAGCTCTCAGTAAAACACTCATGCCAGAGTTTAGAAATCTGATCGAACAAACGGAAGCTAGATTTGATCTAAAAGATTGGCATGATCACAACAATGAGAAAAATGCTAAAATAAGAAGTGCGGAATGCGATATAATTCTTCATGACATGGGTCTTTCCTCCTATGAAGATGGTTATAAAACGCAGATCATATGGATGGCAGAAAGCCTAGAAAAAGAGTCGAATAAAATATTGAAAATATTAGAGGAGCCTAATCCAAAGACTCTTTTTGTCCTGATAGCAGAATCATCAGTTGACCTTCTGCCTACAATTTTGTCTCGATGCAATATACACAAGATTTTGCCTTTACAATCCGACACGATGACGAACTATTTGGAGAAATATAGTGAGGGGAAATCCCGAGAAATGCTCCTGCGTTCGGTTCACTTTTCAGAGGGCGATATATTGGAGGCTAAGCGTTATCTGGCAGATGAGGATAGCGAGTTCCCACTTGAAGCTAATATATTAAACTTTCTGAGAGGCTTGATTAACTTTCATGAGCGTAAATTTGACAATATCAATAAGGCTATTCTCCAGGCAGAGGTTCTCGCTAGCCAATCGAGGCCAAATCAGAAGAAGTTTTTAGATTATTTTCAATACTTTTTGAGACAGCTGGTCTTGATAAAAATCACTCAGACATGTCAACTCAATGAGAACTTATTCAAAGCAGCTAACCATTTCGCCAACATACTAGATATAGACCAGGTAGAAGTTTGGAGTCAGCTCGTGGATAAATACCACTATGCCATAGAAGGAAATGCGAATGTAAAAATAAGTTTCGTATCTTTGGCCATTGAATCGGGAAAGATTCAAGATAGAGAAGAATATGAAAAATTTGTAAGTAGATAAGATATATGGGATGTTCAAGTGGAGGCTGTAGCACAGGAGGCTGTAGCACAGGAAGTTGCAATAAAAAAAATGTTTTCGATTGGTTTTCCAATATACAATATGCCTCTGGCATAGATGAGTATAATGTCGTAGAGGTTTCATTCAAAGGAGGATCTAGAAAGGATTATTATATCAATGATAGAAGAATAGACCTTGTCAAAGGAGACTATATATGCGTAGAAGGCAGTGGAGGCTATGATATAGGTCAGGTATCCTTAAAAGGAGAATTGGTCAAGCTACAACTCAAAAAGAATAAAATAGATACTACAAAAGACCCTTTACTCAAAATACTCCGAAAGGCTAATGAGAAAGAGCTAGCTACTATGGAAATATTTCGTAATAAGGAAATGGAAGCTATGATAAAGGCCAGACTAATAGCTCGACAGCTCAATCTTGAAATGAAAATAAGCGAGGTAGAATATCAAGCCGATGGAAAAAAAGCCATCTTCTACTTCATTGCCGATGAGCGCGTTGATTTTAGAGAACTGATCAAACGGTATGTAAGCGAATATAAAATCAAGATAGAACTCAAACATATAGGAGCTAGACAAGAAGCCTCTCGAATAGGCGGTATGGGTAGCTGTGGCCGAGAATTATGCTGCAGTACTTGGCTCAATGAATTTCCGTCTGTGACTACGGGTGCTGCTCGATATCAAAACATCTCTATCAATATTGAAAAGCTTTCAGGTCAATGCGGAAGGCTCAAATGCTGTCTAAACTACGAATTAGCTCAATATGTAGAAGCTACCAAAGAATTTCCGTCGAATATCCATGAAATTCAAACAGAGGAAGGTGTAGCAGTCATTCGAAAAACAGAGATCCTCAAGAGACAGGTTATTTTTACCTATAAAAATGATCCCGCAAGCGACTATTACAAGCTTAGTCTTAATGATGTGAAACTAATAGTAGAGATGAATAAGAAGGGTGAAAAACCTCAGAGTTTATCTACGATGGCTATCAAAGAAAAAGAGGATGAAAAGGTGAAGAAAGATGAAGATCTAGTAGGACAAATCCAGCTAAAAACACTAGAAAAGAAGAAGCCTAATCAGCGAAAAAACAATAATAATAGAAATACTAACAGACCGATAGCTCAGAAAAACCGAGAGCAAAATCCACAAAATTCGCAGACACCTGCTTTGCACAATGCGGGTGATCCGCAGCAACCAAACCAACATAAACCAAAGAAGAAAAAACCATTCAGAAAACCCCCACCAAAATCCTAATTAGTGATTCGTTTATTTTTCGTATTAATAATTGTTTCTTTATGTTCAGCTTGCCAGACGGATGTGGTTTATGAAAAATCAATCCCAGTAAGTGCTTATGGCTGGGAAATGACAGATACCGTAAAGTATAATCTAGAAATAGAAGACTCTGCTCAGCGCTATGATCTCTCGCTTTCGGTCAGACATAGAGATATCTATGACTATACGAATCTATATGTGAAGGTGATCACACAACTGCCGAATGGCGAAATTAAATCTGAGGTAATATCTCTTCCCCTCTGCGATGAAGGTGGTAAGTGGCTAGGTAAATGTGCTGGAGATGTTTGTTTTTCAAGAATTCTCCTTATGAAAAGAACCTATTTCCCTATTAGAGGCACCTATAATTTCTATGTAATTCATGAAATGAGACAGGAAAAGTTGAAAAACTTATTAGATCTTGGACTCCGCTTAGAAAAATCAGCTAAAAAAGTTTATTCAGATGAAGAAGAATAGTCTCTTTATAATTTCAGTCCTATCAGTTCTGTGTTTTACCTCTTGTCAGGATTATTCTCAGACTATTCGCATAGATAAAAAAGAATTTGAACTCACTTTACCCGGATTTGTAAAAGAAGAAGATCTGGCCGATGATGCTATAGTAGAATATGCCAATAGATTCAGAAATTTCTACATTGTCGTGTTTCAATTAAATGATTCTATTACTAAAGATAGTCTCTGGCTAGAGACCACACAGCGTCTCACAAAATCTCTGGCAGAACATAAAATAGATACTCTACAACGAGGGCCTGACCAGATTATTACTACTATCAAAGGTAAATTTAAAGATGAAAAAGAACCTATCATTTATACCCAAAAGCTAATCTATAAAAAGGAAAATAGCTACCTTATAACCGTATGGACTCGTGGTCAAGAGAGATATAAAAAATATGAAACAGAGATAGGAAGTATCATAAGTTCATTTAAAACTAGGTCATGAAACTTGAGGATGATAAGATAGTCATCATGTGCAAGGACCCTGGTCAAATGGAGCTGGGCATTCGTCATCTTATAGTGCAGTACAAGGAAAAACTCTACTGGCAGATAAAGCGTATAGTAGAGCACCATGATGATACTGAAGAAGTCTTGCAAAATGTCTGGATAAAAATATGGCAAAACATAGGTGGTTTCAAAGGTGAAAGTGCTTTATCTACTTGGATATACAGAATTACATACAACGAGTCTATCTCCTATATCCAAGGTAGAAAAAAACAAAAGCTAGTGGACTGGGAGACCTCAGAGACAATAGTTGAATCTCAGTCTGAAGATAAAATATTCTCTCATGAGCTTTATGATAAGGAAGCTGTTTTGAAAAAAATAGAACTAGCTGTAGAAAAACTGCCGCATAAGCAGAAGTTGATTTTTCACTACCGCTATAACGAGGAAATGCCTTATAATCAGATAGCTGATATAACAGGAACTTCGGAAGGCGCATTGAAAGCCTCTTTTCACCATGCTGTGAAAAAAATAGAACAATTTATTAAAAAGAATTAAACCAGTGCGATAGAATTTTATCTAAAGAATATATGTGAAAATTAAGACTAAAAATAGATAATCAAGAAACTACATAGAGATGAATGAAGAATTAAAGCAAGAGTTACAAAAATTACAATCTCCATTGGCGAAGATGGATAAGCATTATTTTGCTCAAAGCAAAGATTTGCCAGATAATTTTTTCACAAGAATGGAAGATAAGTTTATTGCCCAAATGCGCGAAAAATCAATACCTAGAGAAACACAACAGTTTTCAATTTTTAGCGGTAAAAGATTCTCCTATTCTATAGCAGCGCTTTCTGCCTTTGCTATTCTAGGACTGGGTATATTCACCATAGTGCGAGCAGAAGGTGGACGCCAACTAAGTCAAAATGAGGTCAAAACTTTTATAGAAGAAGATGGAGACTTTTTAGCGCCCGAAAATACTGCAACTATAAATCCAAGTCCTGCGCTAGAAAAAATTAGCGACGAAGAAATTAAAAGCTATTTATGTGAAGTAGAGGGTATGGATTGTACCCAAGTCAATTAAGAAAAGTCCTATTTTTATAAATTAAAAACTATTTTTGAACAAACAAATTATATAAACATGAACAAATTAATTCTTATACTAAGTTTAATATTTTGTGGTATCAGTATAAACGCTCAGGATGACAATAAAATAGCAGGAATACGAAAAGAGTATATCACGAAAGAGCTGGCTCTCACGTCTAGTGAGGTCGATGCTTTTTTCCCTGTATACAATGAATATATTCATAAAAAACGAGAAACAAGAAGATCCCTGCGCTCTGAAAAAACGAGTTTAGACAACTCCGTAGATAAAATCATAGATATAGAACAAGACCTTATAGATCTTCAGCGTGAATATCTAGAGAAATTTAGAAAGATACTTCCTGAAAAGAAAATCGTTCAACTACTAGAAGCTGAAAAGAAATTTAAGACCATGATGGTCCAGCGACTGAAAGACTAAGCGCGAGTCAAAGTCAATATTGCTATTTCTGGTCGTATTCCCACCCTACCAGGATAGCCTATAAATCCAAATCCACGATTGACATATAAATGCTGGTCATACTCTGTATAGAGACCAGCCCACTGCTTGTAAAACCACTGCACAGGCGAAAATCTAAACCATTTATTCTCTACCCCGAACTGCATGCCATGCGTGTGCCCACTGAGCGTGAGCTGCACATCGGGTGTGTGTTTTCGCACCTCTGCATCCCAGTGACTAGGGTCGTGAGAGAGTAATATTTTGGTAGGAATATTTTCTATACCACGGTAGGCCTTTTTCAGGTCTCCCTGTCTGGTGAAATGCATTTTCGCTCCCCAATTTTCTACCCCTATAAGAGCCAATTTTTGATCCCCAATCTCTAAAACTCTATATTCATTGCAGAGAATATCCCAGTTCGTATCTCTGTGATATTGCTTTATCATAGAGAAGTTTTCTTCCTTTTCTTGAGGACTTGGCCACTGAATATAATCGCCATAGTCATGATTTCCTAAAATAGAAAACTGTCCGTATTTAGCTTTTATGTCCTTAAATACGTCTATATATGGTGTAAATTCGGATGCTTTGTTATTGACCAAATCCCCTGTAAACACGAAGATATCGGGTTTAAGCGCATTGATTTTTTCTACGGCCAGCTTTAGGGGTTCTGCATCTGAAAAACTCCCTGCATGAATATCTGACACCTGCACTATTTTAAGGCCTTCTAGGGCACTAGGAAGATTTTTGATAGGAATATTCACCCGACAAAACTGATAATCATGAGCCGTTTTGACCATTCCGTTGATAAAGGCTAAAAAAGGAAGACCTGCCAATCCTAAAAATACGGAATCTAAAAACTGCCTTCGACTGGTGTGAAGTTCATTTGATGGTTTGATAAGATAATTATAAATGGCACTGATGAGTCTTGATATATCCTCTAAAAAAAGAAATAAAACTAGAAAAAATTTAGAGACAAATATTCCCATAAATACGCCTGTCATAAAGCGGGTCAAGGAAGTACTATTTTCTCTGAAATTAAAAATGATGGCTAGTATGAAATAAATAAGCACAAAAGCAGTAAAGCTCCAGTATAAAACATAGGCTATGTTCCTGGCTTTGACATTAGAGTTTTGAAACGCCGAACGCACTGCAGTGAAACCGTAGTAATCCATTGCTAGAGTTAATGCTAATATTATCCAAGGAATTAAACTTCTAGTCATTAAATTTGTATGTCTTAAAAATTAATTATGTTAAAACTCATTACGAGAACACGCATCCATATTCTTTGGTTTCAAATTTTACCATTATTAGCATTCGGCCAATTG
>Ga0078894_10002176_pt1 | contig 14756 bp, 13 predicted proteins | sample LauGreSu1BDMLBSD_2_FD_67506 | JGI IMG/M metagenome (GOLD analysis project Ga0078894, IMG submission 67506) | Freshwater lake microbial communities from Lake Michigan, USA - Su13.BD.MLB.SD (version 4) (version 4) | ecosystem: Environmental > Aquatic > Freshwater > Lake | place: Lake Michigan... | reverse complement strand
CGATTTCTATTGGAGGGATCGACCGTATCGCCGTCAATAATGGTCATTTTCCCTATGCCGCTACGGGCAATAAACTCTGCAGCGTAGGAGCCTACACCCCCCAGCCCCACGACCATAACATGCGCGTTATTTAGCTGTCTAACGGCCGTTTCTCCTATGAGCAGCGAAGTACGAGATAGCCAAGAAATGTCCATAGTGCAAAGCAAGGGAATTGTTGGCATTTTATAGAAATCCCCATAGGTGGATAGAAAAAAATCAGCAGGGAATTTGCCGTGCGACAAAAAAATCTATATTTGATACCGGAAAAGCTCTTTACCCATTAACATTCTAAATTTAGAAAAATGGCAACCAAGAAAAAAGCGGCAAAAAAAGCTGCTAAAAAGCCTGCTAAAAAAGCTGCTAAGAAAGTAGCTAAGAAAGCAGCAAAAAAGAAGCCTGCTAAAAAAGCGGCTAAGAAAAAACCTGCTAAGAAAAAGTCTGCACGTAAGCCAAATGCGGCTTTCATGAAGGCGATGACTCCCAGCGCAGCTCTTGCTGCCGTAGTAGGATCTAAACCCCTCGCTCGTACCGAGGCTGTTAAGAAGATTTGGGGCTATATCAAGGCCAACAAACTTCAGGACAACAAGAACAGACGTATGGTCAACACCGATGCCAAGCTGAAAGCAGTATTCGGTAACAAAGGCCAAGTGTCTATGTTCGACATTGCTAAATACCTCGGTAAGAACCTGAGCTAAACTAGCAATCACTGAACTTGAAAAGCTATCCATTTGGGTAGCTTTTTTTATGCCTTTTATGGATGGGGAAGCTCTAGTAGAAAGCAAGTCCCCTTTCCTGCGGGATTATTTTTGATGGTCAGTCGACCCCGATTTAATTGAGCGAACTCCAGACAAATGCGCAACCCCAGGCCGGTTCCCTCTTCTCCGGTGGTTCCTAACTGTGATTCGATGGGAGTATTTAGGTACAAGGCCTCTATCGTTTCTTTACTGATGCCTTCTCCGGAATCAGTTACGGAAAGTATGGAGGTAGCGCCTTGACTGCGGGAGCTAATCTCTATGCTATCACCGGCATGACTGTACTTGATGGCATTATACACCAGGTTTCGCACTATAAATGAGTATTGATTAGGATCGGCCCATACGATTTCATCAACAGCACCTCGATACTGTAATTTGAGATTCTTAGCTTTGGCAGCCGTTTCGTATAACCTGATCACTTCTTCGATCTCAGGGCCGATGGTAATCGATTGGGGTTGCGTCTGGGCCTTCTTCATTTGTAGCTTGGCCCAGAGGATCAGGTTGTCGGCCATTTTGGTGGTATCTTCCAATTGTTGCTCAAGCTCTGTCCCGAATTGAATAAGTTGTCCGCGGCTGATCAGTTCTCCTCCCGTCTTTAGAAGTCCCACGTAGCTTTTTAATCCCTGAAGCGGCGCCTTGATATCGTGTGAGAGGATACTGAGAAATTTATTCTTGAGCCCATTGAGTTCTTCCAGCTGCTGATTTTGTCTTCGCACCATGGCCCGTTGTTCTGTCAAGAGGACATTAGCTTTTCGCAGCTTTACCACATTATAGGTCAAAACGATCGACAGTACCAGTAAGCTGATCAAAAAAATGACCGTCATACGGGTACGGCTGTTTTTTTCTTCGATCAAATTTTGTTGGGTCCGGTTTCTCTCTACCAGTTCGTTAGCGGTATTTTCGAGGGAATCAACCCGAAACATAGTTTCCGTAAAACGAAACATCACTTCCGTTTCTACATTGCTCAACTCCTGCGCGGTAATTCTATAATCATTGATGGTGCGGCGAAGTTCTTGAAGGGCACCCCGTTTTGAATGGTTCTCGATGATGGCTTCGTAGATGGGCTGTGTATAGTTAAACAGTCTGTTTTCTTTCGCTATTGTAAAAGCTCTTTGTAAATTCTTTAAAGCTTGCTCGTCTTGATTTTTCTCGCTGGCCAGCTGAGCCAAATTGATAAGCGCATCGACGGTGGCCACTTTTTGTGACCCTTCTCCCAGCAGCTCCGAGATCGAAAGTGTCTTGTTATACCAATAGGCGGCCCCCTCTTTATCGTTTTGCGCCAATTTAATATTGCCCATAACCCGGTAGCAAGCCGAGAGCACGGTAAAGTTTCTTAAGGAGTCATTGATCGCAATGGCCCGCTCTGTCAACTCAGTCGCCCTTTTATATTCTCCGCGGTAGTAATACGTTTCTCCCAGATTATGAGTGGTAACTCCAATACGTTCTGGAGATCCCTTTCTCGAAAAAAAATCAAAGGCCTTGCTGTGGTAAAGCAACTCCTGATCGCGGTCTTGCAGCCTACGGTATAAATGCCCCAGTGAAATATAGCATCCGGCTATACCAGTAGAGTCATCGATCGTTTTGAATAGTTGCAATGAGCGTTGCAGGTTTTTCATGCAGAGATAGATCCGCTCTTCTGTCAGCAGCGAACTAGCAATAGCCCTTAATGCATAGGCCATGCCGGACGGATAATCTGCCTCTTGACTCAATTGCAGTGCTCGATAGGAAAACTCGGCCCCCTGTAAGGGGTGTACATACGCTAGATCGCGGGCTAAAGAATTGAGTCGATCTACTTTTACTTTGGCCGGGATGTCTTTGTTGGCCAAAAATTGTTCTACGGTATCTGGCTGTTGGGCCAGGCTAACCGAACAAAGCAACATGAACAGAAACGAGATCAAATTCCTCATAGGAACGATTCGTGCCTCCAAAGAAGTAAACATGGTTGGCAAGCTATTCAATTTAGCGGAAGTTGAATACTAACTTTATTTCCTTTCCCCGGTTTGGTGGATAGGGTCATCTTTCCTTGATAAAAGGCAACGCGGGAGCGAATCGATTCCAGGCCAACACCTTTTTTGACCGTTGAAAGGTCAAAACCTACCCCATCATCACTGAATTCAAAGTGAAACGTATTGTTCTGAAAATAAAGCTTGATAATAATCTTCGCCGCCTTGGCATATTTTAAAGAATTTAAGAGCAGTTCTTGTAAAATCCGATACACCATTATTTTCTTGTCCATGTTCAGATTATAGTCTTCGCTTTGGCGATAGATATGCAGCTTCAGTATGGGCTTTTTGATTATATCATAGCTGTCCACTAACTCGATGACAGCATCCCGAAGTCCCAGGTCGCGGAGGGCTGGCGGTGCCAGGGTGCGAGATAGCAATCGAACTTGCTCCAGAGCGCTGCGGGCCGATTGTTCGAGTTGTTGCAACTCGTCGAGATTGGCACTGCTTTTCATTTTGGCCAACCCCAGTCGTAAGCTCAAATAAGCCAACACTTGCCCTACTCCGTCGTGGAGGTCTCGACCAATTTGTGTCCGTTGCTCTTCTTCTGCCTGTAATTTAGCTTCGATCAGTTCTTTTTCTTTGGCCAGTTTTTCTTCGAGTAGTCTTTTTTCCAGGTTTCGCAATTCGGTAACATCCCAGTGAATACCTACAGAACCCCTGACCTTCCCTTTTTTGTCGAATAAGGGAGCGCCACTGATAATGACAGTTGCCAACTCTCCGTTTTTTCGCTTCAGTTGCATTTCGTAGCCAGATTCAAGCCCTTTCTTACGAATTTTTTGTTGTTGGCTCAAGATCTCCTTACTCTCTTTATTGCCACAAAATAGTTTACCGGCCTCTTTGTCCTTAATATCATTGAACTGATATCCCGTGATCTTTAAGAAAGCATCGTTGGCATAACGAATGTTTTCTTTGTTATCTACCTCTAATACTCCCAGCTGCATATTTTCGAATAGCATCCTGTATTTTTCCTCGCTAGATTGGAGTAGGCGGTACGCCGTCTCCATTTCGTTCTTATATAGGAATTCTTTGCTGAGATCGTAGGTGGCCGCAATGTATCCAACGAATTGTCCGCTTGGTAAAATTCTTGGGATCGCTTCAATGGCGAGGTATCGTTGCTTTCCGGCGCGATCGCGGACCAGTAATTCGGCGTGAATAGGTTCCCTGCGTTTTTTAAGACGATCCCAGTCATTGTATACTTTTTTTTGAAAAGAGGGGTCAATGACTTTACCAAAGGCAGAAAGTGATAAGGGCTCCCCCTTTTTTATATCAAAATAGTCTTGCGCTTTGTTATTGAAGTATGTGATATTATCGTTTTCATCCGATACCCAAATAATGATGGGTAGCCCCTCGGCAATACTTTTGAATCGCTTTTCACTTTCGGAAATATATTCTTTGAAGAATTCGGGCTCACTGATATCCGTGATCATACCGGCCCAGACCTCTTGTTCGTAAAGAGGGTCCATCTTTTTCACTACTTCTTCTTGTAGCCAGAGAATCTTACCCGATCTGGGATGTTGATATTGGTATTTAATATTTATTTTTCCTTTCTTCTGCAGTCGCTCCCACTCCTTTTCATAAATACCCAGCGAATCGATCAAGACATGATTTCGCTTTTCTTTTAGGATAGCCCCTGCTTCTCTGGGTAAAAAACCTAATAGTTTTTCCCAACGAGGGGAGTAGTAATTTTTTTCTGGCTGCTTAGGATAGATCAGATAGTGGATCGTATCATGTGCTTCTAATAGTGTGTTGAGTTTGAACCTGGCCTCATTGAGTTCTTGCTCTAGTTTTTTCTTTTGCTCAATAAGCTGTCGAGTGGTCTGCGCAAGGGGATTGCTTTCGTTTTTTTTGCGTTTAGGCGGCGTATCGATTTTATTATTGGCCCGGGGCATTGGAACAAAGGGTTAGACCTTAAAAATAAATGAAATACCCCCTTTGCCCTTCCGATTTTTACTTTTTCTTTCTTCTTTTGAGGGCGAGGCGTAAGGCTTGGTTAAGAAAACTCTCTATTTTCTCACCAGTCAATTGACCGATTTTTTCTCCTATGGCTGACGTGCCTAGTTGTAATAAAGTACTAAACCAACTTGGTGTAGCGGGTTCTTTCGTTTCCGGGCGGTCAAGCATTTGGCGTAACAACAAGGCGCCTGCCGCAGTTAGTTTTAAGGCATCCCAATCGTGCCGGATCGATCGTTCCAGCTCGAGCCGTTGTAAGCGGAGTCGCATTTTTTCATGCTCCAGATCGCGAAGGTTTTTAATGGGCTTCATCGTCTTTATCAGTAAAGAAAACGGCCAGTAATAAATTCATGATCGGGATCCGCAACCATCGATCTCTGGAGAGCCACCCGACTCCACCCAATACCAACACAAGTCCGGCCGTAATAAAGAATCCTATCCAATAATTCTGAAGCCATTGCCCTATTAGTAAGGCTACCGCTATGCATACGAGGGTAAGAAAAAGAAAAAAGACCAATGCCGCCAATAAAATAGCGATCCACACGGACAATACCTTGGCCATTTTTTCGGCGGCCGAAAGCTTTATCTCTGCCAATCGGGTATTGAGATAACTCTTTAACTTCTCGCCGAGTGCTTCCATGCGGTTCAGATCTTCTGCCATGGTTGGTTTTTAGGGTTGTGATCGTTCAGATGAACTCATCGGCCTGACGATCTGCCCTGCTGAGTTGCTCGGACATTTTTTCTTTGCCCCATCTAAACTTCTCGTTTAGTCCTGCCTTGAGTTTCTCGCTTTGTTCTTTTAGCTTTTCTCTGGTTTCCTTTCCTTTCCGTGGGGCAAAGAGTACACCCAAGACCCCGCCGATCGCTAATCCTGCTCCCAGGGCAACCAGTAGTTTCGTGATCGTTTTCATAACAAGTTAATTTATTGTGCTTACAAAACCTTTACTAAAGTATCCCTACTAAATTACCCAGACTACCCGGCTTTTTCAATGATCTAGTTTGCCGGCTAACCTGATAGTGCTCAGTGGGGTGCGGCTGTGCAGATCAAGGAAAGGCCAAAAAACCAAAAACTATTTTTATATATAAAGCACTGATAATCATACCTTGTTTAATAACGATTGGCTAATCGGGACCCACCTATTCAACCTTTTTGCAAGGGGATTGTAATTAATGCATGAATGCGTTTACTATTAAGGACTTGGAGAATCTGACTGGCATCAAAGCGCACACGATCCGTATCTGGGAGCAGCGTTATCATTTCTTAAAACCCCAGCGGACGGAGACCAACATCCGTTTTTACAGCAACGAAGAGCTCAAGACCGTTCTCAACATATCCCTGCTCAATAAGTATGGGTATAAGATCTCGCATATCGATCGAATGGATGCGTCCGAAATGCAGCAGCGCATCTTACAGCTCACTGATACGCAAGCCGTACAAGAGCGAAATGTCAACGAGCTGGTGCAAGAGATGATCGATCTTCATGTCGATAAGATCGATCGGGTATTAGGAGAGCATATCGAGCAAAAGGGGGTAGAGCGCACTGTACTCAAATTGATCTTTCCCTTTTTGGAGAAGATCGGCATTCTTTGGTTGACAGGTCATATCAATCCTGCGCAAGAGCACTTGATAACAAATGTCATCAGACAAAAACTACTGGTAGCCATCGATCGTACGCCCTTACCCGTACAGCCCAAGCGACAGGTAATGTTATTTCTGCCTGAGGGAGAATACCACGAATTAGGATTATTATTTCTTTATTATTTGATGAAGAGTCGTGGCTTGGCCACCATCTATTTGGGAGCGAATGTTCCCATCAAGGATGTAGCGTATGTAGTGCGATTAAAGAAACCCGATATCATTTTTTCTCACCTGACTTCTACGGCCTCTAATTTCTCGATGGAGAAATTCCTGAATAAAGTCTCCTTGCATTTTGCGGGTACGCCAACCATTGTGTCCGGTTCACAGACCTTACAATATAAAAAGCCGATTCCCGAGGGGGTAAGCTTTAAGCAATCTCTCTCTGAGGTAATGGATCTGATCGCGGAACTTAGCGTAAAGAACTGATCGTTTCTACATCGGATCGGATTCAGGGAGCTAATCGTTCGATCTTCCAGCCCCCGTCTTGTTGCAGGCTGTATCTGATCCTGTCGTGCATACGACTAGGTCTGCCTTGCCAAAATTCCATACTATCTGGCCGCACGGCAAAACCGCCCCAGTGGGGAGGTCGCGAAATGGTATTGTTATTGTACCGGGCTTTGATCCGTTCAAAGTTCTCGTGTAGCCACTCTTGACTTTCTACTACCTGGCTCTGCGGAGAGGCCCAGGCGCCGATCTTACTGCCTTCGGGCCTGCTATTAAAATACGCATCACTTTCTTGTGTCGAGATCTTCTCGGCCCTACCGTTGATCCGGACTTGTCGCTCGAGCTCTTTCCAAAAAAATAATAAGGAGCAATGGGCATGCTGCTGCAGTTGATCACCCTTATTGCTTTCGTAGTTAGTAAAGAATACAAATCCTTTTTCGCTATAACCCTTTAGCAATACGATCCTCGACTCGGGCCTTCCTTCTTTATTGATCGTAGAGAGGGCCATGGCATTTACCTCCTCTATGTCCGATTGAATGGCCTGATTCCACCACTGCGTAAATTGATCGAGAGGTAAAGCGGCTACGCCCGTCTCGGTAAGCGAATGAAGTGAATATTCTTTTCTTAACTGACCAATATCAGCCGCCATAAATTTTTTTTACTATCCAAAGATAGTAAGCCAAGACTATTGAGCGGTGAGCCCACCGTCGGCTGTAAACTCTGCCCCGGTGCAATAACTCGATTCGTCACTGGCCAGAAAAAGGGCCAGCTGTGCAATTTCAAGGGGCTCTCCTATCCTGTGCATGGGAATATCCGCCGTAACCTGGTCTATCAGGTCTGCCATAGAATCGTTCATGACCATGGGCGTTCTTATGACCCCGGGATGAATGGAATTGACCCTGATGCCGCTGTTCGCCAACTCGAGTGCAGCGGTTTTGGTCATGCCACGCAGGGCAAACTTGGAGGTTACATAGGCAATACAATTGCTAAACCCGACCAAGCCCGCCACCGACGAGATATTGATGATTGATCCTTTGCGATTTCGTAACATGGAGGGCAATAAGGCTTCGATCCCTAAAAAGGGACCGGTAGTATTGATCCGCAAAATCGTCTCGAACTCATCTAATGTAGTTTGTTGTAAGCTCTTATTTAGTACCACGCCCGCATTATTGACCAATATAGTAATGGGACCGAACTTAGCTTCCCCAAAGCTGACCACTTGTTTCCAGGCGCTGGCCAGGGTTACGTCGTGTTGTACGAAAAGACAATGGCTGCCTAGTGCCGAAGCAGTTAGTTCGCCCTCTTCGCGCAAGATATCAGTGATAATAACGGCCGCTCCCTCTTGTAAGAATAATTTAGCAATGGCGGCACCAATGCCACGTGCCCCGCCGGTGATCAAGGCGGTTTGGTTGGTAAGTCTGTTCATCGGAATATGATTGTATTCCGACAAAGTAATCTCGGCAGATAGAAAAAGAAGCTGATCGTAGTAAGCGACCTAATTGATCTTCCTCAGTGGCTTTCCTGCGATCAGTAATTGATGACCTGTTCTTCGATATGTTCAGGAATGTCTCTGAAAGCATATTCTTGATTGCGGAGCTGGGGCTCGAATCCGGCTTGTCGGATGGCGTCTTGTATGGTCTTGTAGGTGAACCGATGGGGCGCTCCCGCCGCACTCACTACATTTTCTTCTATCATGATCGATCCATAGTCATTTGCCCCAGCGTGCAGACAAGCCCCTGCCGTTTCTTTACCCACCGTTAACCAACTGGCCTGAATATTGATAATATTCGGCAGCATGATACGGCTGATGGCGATCATACGGATATACTCTTCTCTCGTGGTCAGATTTTGAACGCCTCTTACTTCTGCGAGCAAGGTATCCACATCCTGAAAGGTCCAGGGAATAAAGGCTAAAAATCCCTTTGAGTCGTTGGGCTTTTTAGCTTGTACATCGCGTAATCGGATCAGATGCTCAAAACGCTCTTCGAGGGTCTCAACATGCCCGAACATCATAGTGGCCGAAGTGGGGATATAAAGTTTGTGTGCCTCGTGCATTACATCAAGCCATTCCTGAGCTCCGCATTTACCATTAGATACCAGTCTTCGTACCCGATCGACCAAGATCTCTGCTCCAGCTCCGGGCAGCGAATCCATTCCGGCGGCCTTGAGTGCTTTGAGCACTTCGTGATGCGTGCTCTTTTCGAGTTTGGTAATATGGGCTACTTCGGGAGGGCCTAATGCATGCAGGCGAATATCGGGGAATTCATTTTTGATCGATTTGAAAAGATCTACGTAAAACTGCAGACCTAGTTCGGGATGATGACCGCCTTGCAACAATAGCTGATCGCCACCATACCGAATGGTCTCGCGAATTTTTTCGCGATACGTGTCCATCGTGGTAATATAGGCCTCGGCGTGACCCGGTATTCTGTAAAAATTGCAAAATTTACAGTTTGCAATGCAAACGTTGGTGGTATTGACATTTCTGTCGATTTGCCAGGTAACCTTACCATGCGGCACTTGTTTCTTTCTGAGTTCATCGGCAACCCATATTAACTCGGTCAAGGGGGCTTGCTGGAACAGCCACAGGCCCTCTTCTGGCGATAAAAATTCAAATTGAAGCGCTTTGTGTAATAACTGATCGGTTTGCATGGGGCAAAGGTATTGTTAGATAACAAGAAATGACTGGTAGTTGTTGACCAAAGGAGGGTTAACTTTGCTTTTTACCATGATCCAGTTCGATCGTTTTACCTTGTCAAATGGGTTAAGGGTGTTGGTGCATCCTGATTCCTCTACGCCCATGGCCGTTGTGAATGTTTTGTATAATGTTGGGGCCCGAGACGAGGACCCTTCTCACACGGGATTTGCACATCTTTTTGAGCATTTGATGTTCGGGGGCTCGGTGAACATTCCCGAATACGACGAACCCCTGCAAATGGCCGGTGGCGAGAACAATGCCTATACCACGAATGACCTGACCAATTATTATATTCAACTGCCCGCCGATAATCTCGAAACGGCCTTTTGGCTAGAGAGCGATCGTATGTTATCGTTGGCCTTTAGCGAGAAAAGCCTGGCCACCCAACGAAAGGTCGTTTGTGAGGAGTTCAAAGAGAACTATCTTAATAAGCCCTACGGAGATAGCTGGCATAAGATGCGCGAGCTGGCCTATCAGGTACATCCTTATCGCTGGATGACCATTGGCAAAGAATTGTCTCATATCGAAAAGGCAACTTTACAACAGGTGCGCTCTTTTTTCTATAAGCATTACACACCTTGCAATGCTATTTTGGTAGTGGCCGGAGCAGTCGATACGGAGCGAGTCAAACAGTTGGCTGAAAAATGGTTTGGAGATATTCCTTCGGGGACCTTGTACGAGCGAAATTTACCGGTTGAACCCGTGCAGACAGCAGCTCGTCAACTAACGGTCAAGGCCCCCGTGCCACTCGATATGTTATGCAAGACCTGGCATATGGTTGGCAGAAAAGATCGGGCGTATCATGCTGTTGATTTGCTCACCGATATTTTAGGCAGTGGTGCTTCTTCTCGTTTGTATCATGCACTGGTCAAAGAACAGCCACTGTTCAGCAGTATTGACTGTTATCATTTTGGTAGTAACGATCCCGGCTTACTTACCATCGAAGGAAAATTGGTCAAGGGGGTAAGCATGGAGAAAGCCGAAGCGGCGCTGCAGGTACAATTGCAAAAAGTGATAGAAGAGAAAGTGACCGATAATGAGCTTCAAAAGGTAAAGAACAAGACAGAGAGCATGATCGCCTTTGAAGATATGAGCGTGATGAGCCGCGCCTCTAGTCTGGCCTATTACGAATGGTTGGGCGATGCGACCGAAATGAATCAGGAACTTGGTAAGTATGAGGCGGTAAGTTCCGCATCCATTCGTGAGCAGGCGCGCTCTATTTTCAGAGAAGAAAATGGCAACACGCTCTACTATCTCGCCTCCAAATAAATGGATATGCCCAACAGAACACAGCCGCCCCCCATTGTCGATGCCGTTGCTTATCAACTGACATTACGGCCTCTTGAACGGGCCACACTCGACAATGGTATACCGGTCTATATGATGAATGCCGGGGCGGAAGATGTCTTGCAACTTGAATGGCTTTATCCGGCGGGAAATAGTTTCGAAAGTCAAAATCTGGTTGCGGCTACCGCTAATTTCTTATTACGCAATGGAACCCGTACCAAAAATGCCTTACAGATCAACGAGGCGGTTGATTATTTTGGGGCCTACTTGAACAGGAGTTGTTATAACGAGCAAGCCTCGTTGGTATTGCATTGCATGGCCAAGCATATCGATTCTTTATTGCCCATTGTCAGAGAGGTGGTAACCGAATCGGTCTTGCCTGAGGATGAATTGCAGCTTTATTGTCAAAATATGAAGCAGCGGCTCGAGGTCAATCTTCATAAGGCCGATTTTGTAGCGGGTCGACTGATCGACACGTATTTGTTCGGCGCCGATCACCCGTATGGAAAATTCAGTTCGGCCGAGGCCTTCGATGCCTTGGAGCGGTCTACCCTACTTCGATTTTACGAGACGCATTATCAACAAGCACAGCCCTTGCTATTCGTGGCTGGAAAAATTCCTACTGGCTTACTGGGTCAACTCAATCGATTCTTTGGCGACCTGCCGGCTACACCACTCAACTGTCCGATACATCCTATTGTCCCGGCCAGTACCAAAAAATACAGGATCGACAACGATAAGCAGGGAATGCAGGGTGCCATTAGAATGGCTCGGCTTTTTCCGAATCGTCATCATCCTGATTTTATTCCAGCCCAGCTGCTGAATGCTGTATTAGGAGGATTTTTTGGATCGCGTCTGATGAGCAATATTCGAGAAGACAAAGGGTATACTTACGGCATTCATAGTTACTTGATGAATCTGCAACAGCAAAGCGCCTGGATGATCAGTACAGAAGCTGGAAAAGAGGTGACCGAGGCCACTATAACCGAAGTATACCGCGAAATGGAGCGTCTGCGTAATGAACCGGTAGGGGAGGAGGAGCTTTTATTAGTGCGCAATTACATGATGGGTGGATTATTGGGTGATCTCGATGGTCCCTTTCAATTGATGGGCAGATGGAAAAATCTGATCTTGCACGGAGTCGATGAAGGATACTTTTATAAGACGATCGACACGATCAAACATTTTTCGGCGGCCAACTTGCAAGAGCTGGCTCAACGCTATCTTAGGCCCGAGGACTTTTATGAACTCGTAGTGATCTGATCAACACTATCCATATATTTTACGGAACTTTATACTATGCTTTTCGATCGAAAAAATTATAGTGATGCCGAACTGGTCGCCTGGTACCGGCAACTTTTGTGGCCACGAATGATCGAAGACAAAATGTTGGTCTTGTTGCGGCAGGGCAAGATCTCGAAATGGTTCAGCGGTATCGGTCAAGAAGCCATTGCGGTCGGTGCTACACTGGCCCTCGAATCGGACGAATGGATCATGCCCCTTCATCGTAATCTCGGTGTCTTTACTACACGCCAAATGCCCTTGCATAAATTATTTCTACAGTGGCAGGGCACCCAGCAAGGATACAGCAAGGCCCGCGAGAGAAGTTTTCATTTTGGTAGCCGCCAACACCATATCTGTGGCATGATCTCTCATTTGGGTCCGCAACTGGCCTTGGCAGATGGGGCAGCCTTGGCGGCAAAGCTGGCCTCGAAACAAAAAGTAGCACTTGCCTTTACCGGTGATGGGGGCACGAGCGAAGGTGATTTTCATGAGGCGCTCAATGTGGCTGCCGTTTGGGATCTGCCTGTGATCTTTTTGATCGAGAACAATGGGTATGGCTTAAGCACCCCGGTCAACGAACAATACCGTTGCGAAAGTCTGGTCGATAAGGCCAAAGGGTACGGTATGGAAGGAATCCGGATCGATGGCAATAACCTACTCACCGTTTATGATACGATCAAGGGAGTAAGAGAGTATTGTCTTCGTTATCAAAAACCATATCTGATAGAGTGTATGACCTTTCGGATGCGCGGGCACGAAGAGGCTAGTGGTACCAAGTATGTTCCCGGCGAGTTATTCAAGGAATGGGAACAAAAGGATCCGATAAAAAACTATGAGCGGTATTTGATCGAGCAAGGAGCACTTACCGAATGGCAGGTAGCTGATATCCGCAATGAATTTAAATCGGCCATAGAATCGGAATTAGCCATTGGATTGGCCCCGGCTCCAGTGATTGCTACCCTAGATGATGAATTGGATGATGTTTATGCCAAGCGTCATTCATTACCCGAATTGTTATTGACAAGTGCTACTTCGCAGGCGGGCGCATCACGCGAATTGAGAATGATCGATGCTATTAGCGAAGCACTTAGCATGCAATTGGAGCGAGATCCAAATTTAGTGCTGATGGGGCAGGACATTGCCGAGTATGGAGGAGCCTTTAAGATCACAGAAGGGTTGGTAAAAAAATTTGGTAAAGGCCGCATTCGTAACACACCACTTTGCGAAAGCGCTATCATTGGGACGGCACTTGGTCTTGCGCTGGAGGGCTATAGCAGTATGGTCGAAATGCAATTCGCCGATTTCGTTTCCGTTGGCTTCAATCAGATCGTCAATAATCTGGCAAAGATTCATTACCGCTGGGGCCAGACTGCCAACGTAGTGATTCGTATGCCTACGGGTGCCGGCGTGGGAGCCGGCCCGTTTCATTCCCAAAGCAATGAAGCCTGGTTTACGCATGTACCCGGATTAAAAGTGGTGTATCCTTCTTGTCCTGCTGATGCCAAGGGATTGTTGATCGCTTCGCTCAATGACCCTAATCCTATTTTATTTTTTGAGCATAAGGCTCTTTATCGCTCTGTATCCGGGATGGTCCCTGAAACCTATTATGAAATGGAGATCGGGAAAGCTAATCGTGTACTATCCGGAACGGATGTCTCTGTTATTACCTATGGAGCGGGCGTTCATTGGGCACAGGAATACGCAGTGCAACATCCCGACTGTTCCTTAGATATACTCGATCTGCGGTCCTTGGTTCCCCTCGACTACGAAGCTATTGCTGATTCGGTTAAACGAACCGGGCGCGTTTTGGTCTTGCACGAAGACACCCTTACCGGTGGATTTGGTGGCGAGATTGCTGCATGGATCGCAGAACATTGTTTTAGTTACCTCGACGCGCCCGTCATGCGCTGCGCTTCGCTGGATACGCCTGTCCCGTTCAGCACGGTGCTGGAGCAACAGTTTTTAGCCAAGAGTCGTTTGGAAGAAACGATCGCTAAATTAGTTTCGTTTTAATCATTGATGGCTTGATACACCAGTGCTCGAAATTTTTCGACCATCTCTCCCTTAGTGGTGTTTTGTAACTGGCGATAGAAGAGGTAAACCATTTTTTCTTTAGGGTCTACCCAATACGAGGTAGCAAAGGCGCCGCCCCAGCTAAAGGTGCCCTCGTTCGCATGGGTGCGCCCACTGCTTTTATCGGTGACTACCGCAAAGCCTAAACCGAATTTATCATTAGCTCCTCCGTAGGGCACCTCCCCGATCTGGTTAGTGGTCATCAGCCGAACACTATTTCGGCTCAATAATCTTTTTCCGTTGTACATCCCTTCATTGAGCAGCATTTGTAAAAAGATACCATAGTCTTCGATAGTAGAAGAAAGCCCGGCCCCTCCCGAGTAATATGTACTCGCGATCAACGGGTAGTCGGGTGTTACAGATTTACCATTGAGTAAATATGCGGTAGCCTTGACTAATTTTCCGTCGGGCATTTCGCGGTATAGCGGTACCAGACGCTTTCCTTTTTCGGCAGGGAGTAAAAAGTGAGTATCCTTCATGCCCAGGGGCATGAATATTCTCTCTTTGAAGAAAGCGTCCAATGTCTTGCCTGATATGACCTCGACCAAACAACCTAACAGATCGGTATTGAGTCCGTAGGT
>Ga0078894_10002175_pt1 | contig 14762 bp, 14 predicted proteins | sample LauGreSu1BDMLBSD_2_FD_67506 | JGI IMG/M metagenome (GOLD analysis project Ga0078894, IMG submission 67506) | Freshwater lake microbial communities from Lake Michigan, USA - Su13.BD.MLB.SD (version 4) (version 4) | ecosystem: Environmental > Aquatic > Freshwater > Lake | place: Lake Michigan... | reverse complement strand
GTAGACCACTCGTTTACTTTGGAAATCGTACATTACGTAACACAACTTGATCGCAACGGATACAGCACATCATTGGGCGCGGTTGACAAAAAGTCATACCCAGCTTGGTTATCGAATTAATTTTAATTTTTAAAGCTGCTTCTTCTCAACAACAACATCCTGATCAAAAACACGAAGGTACTCAAACAGAGACAGAACGACAACCGCCGCAACCAGAGCAACGAGCAGAGCGTTTACGGTTAACTTGCCCATGACGTTTAATAAGAAAACGACAACGCAGACCAGCTTAAACACCTGGGACGTCTTAAAGAGATTGTCAAGCACCTTAGGAATGGGCTGAAGAGTGTAGCCTACGTAAACCGCACCCAAAGCAACGCTAATATAGCGAAGTAAGTTAAGAACAAGGGAAAAATCCATTTATACTTATGTAATTATTTTTTTTATTTTTAAAAAATTTAAACAACCGGTTGCATGCGAGTAATATCTTCATTGTACTCGCGAGGAATCGTACGGCTCTGGCCATTACGGTTTACATACTTCGCCAGATCACGCGGAGCGTTGACATCGTCACTCGGACTGTTGACATAATAGCAAAACCGCCAGACGTCCGATTCGCCCTTAAACATAATCGTGGAATCCGTGCCCCAACTGTTCAACCCATACAACGAGGCATTGCCTCGCTCGTGGGGAACAAATTCCGTGTATTGCTTGAAGTAGTTGACAGTGTCGTTGGTCGCGTCGTTAGACATGATGCGGTTCAAGGTGCAAGTGCCTCTATATCTTTTTTTTAAACAATCAATTTTAAGACTGACACGCGCTTAGAAAAAATGATAGCTACGTAGCCGATAACGGCAAGAATGGCTTCGGCGGCTTTACCTTTAACGTCCGAAATTTGGTTTGAAAAATACAGACCTAAACGAATAGATGATCTGGTCATATCCAACAGCAAAAAAGAACAGATCCGTCAATGGTTTAACGACTTTCAGGCAGGCATCACCCCTCAGTTAGCCATACTATTAATAGGTCCGCCAGGCTTAGGTAAGACCACCCTCGCCCATATTATACTAAAGGAGTATGGATATCACGTTAAGGAATTTAACGCCAGTGACATTCGCAGTAAAGCCCTGATCGAAGAGCATTTATCGGGTCTGGTTAAGACGCCCTGCAACTTTCTGGCCTCGCGGCGCCTTAAAGGCAACGGAAGTATTCCTATCAATGGCGTTATTATGGACGAAGTCGACGGTATGTTTAAGGGAGATCGCGGAGGCGTAGATGCCCTGTTGTCCTTTATCACGCCGTCGAGTAAATTCGGACCGGACAATCCTCATACGCGTAAGGTGCCCATTATCTGCATCTGCAATATCGGCAACGTTAAAAAAGATACCATTAACAATTTGCGTAAAGACTGTTTTACGATAGAATTTACCGTAGCCGATAGTATTTCATTAGCGAAGGCAACGGACCGTGTAATTCAGCACGAAAACATGAAAATAGCTGACACTGCAAAAAAAACCATAATCGAGTACTCGCAGGGAGACTTCCGGAGGCTACTAAATATTTTAGAGTTTATCGATATGTACTGCGGGAAAGTATTGATCGGTGAACGGGAACTAGACAAGTGTTTTGGACTATTGTGTCGCAAGGATCAAGACTTATACATTACGGACGCTATACGTGAACTCATAAATGCAAGACTGGATCCCGTGAGAATCCAGGCAATTTACAATGGCGACAAAAGCAAAACACCCATGGTTATTCACCAAAATTATTTGCGATCGATCTCCGTCTTGAAAGCAACGGCCATGAATAAAATCAATCTTGCCCTAGCCGTTGTTAATAGCTTGATTACGTCGGACGTTATCGAAAAACTCATGTATAACACACAGAACTGGAGCTTGCAACCAGTGCAGAGTTATACATGCGTACACATTCCAAACTACTATATGAACATCACCAGTAAAACCGCACAAGTGGATGCAAAATGGGCGAGCGTGTTATCGATAAACTCACAAGCACAAAACTTGCGGAAAAATATTTATCTGGAGATGCATAAGCTATCGAACCATAAGACGTACAATATCGCAGATCTTCAGCACATTATTGAGATGGTATTCATCAAACTGGTCAACGGGTCCATCGAAGAAGCGGTTGATTTGCTCTATGCGTATAATCTATTCTCGTTAGATACGGAAACAACACCGGTTATGGGCAAGGTAGTTGCGAACGAGATCTCTAAAAAGAAATCACTGTTGATCATCGACAAGCTTGCTAAATATATTAAGATTAGTCCCTACTATGATCAGTGGAATCAGTTTAAAGCACTGAACAAAAATAACAAGGAACTCGATGCACAGATTAAAACGGCGATTTTGTGCAAAATCAGCGAGGATCCCAGCTTAAGCTTAAGCTTAAAAGTGCACAAAACCTTCGGTGGCGGGCTTAAATGCGGCGGTTCAGGTACACACCTCCCGGAGGATCAACCGCCAGCACGCAGAGTAACTGGCCTCCGGGTCAGTCACGACATTGTAAGTGTAAGTTCAAGTTCAAGTTCAAGTTCAACGGAATATTCCTCACTGGGGGATCAACCGAGAACTAAAGCTAAAATCAATGTTAAAGTTAAAGATAAAGCAGCAGATAAAGAGGTTAAGGTTAAAGTTAAAGATAAAGCAGAGGAGGAAACGCCTAAATCGCTGGAAGTTCAAAAGCTCTTGGCACAGGGAAGAAAATCCGTAGTCATAAAGAAAAAAGTAGCCGCATAATTATATGACCATTGTGGACGTAGATAGTTTATCTAAAGAGTCACCATTGATTGGTTGGCTAATTACAAAATTGCCCATACTGGCCAAAAGCATCGTGCTAGCGCTCATCATTACTTTGCTCGCGATGAGGCTAAAGATAGTAACTAAGAACCCAGTTAAACTATCCGTTCCGATTTTTATCATTATGACAATAATTGTAAGTCATGCGCCTAAGATGTTAGACGGACTGGAACACGGGCTAGGATTTGCCATCGCTGTTCTACTGTTGGGTGAAGCTAGTCCATTCTTTAATTCTTTAAGAAAAATGAAGGTTTAAGGTTAATAAAAAGTTAAAGAGAAATGATCATCAAGGCCTGTGTCATCTTTAACTACAATTCATATTATCGGATTAATCTTTCCGATAATTTGAAGGTACGCACCCTGTTCCGAACTCTGCCTTACATTGTGTGCCGCAAACCCCGCGATGTGCTTTACTTAATCTGCAACGGACAAATTATCGGTACAGACCCCGAAATCCTCGACCATTCACTGAATATGCTAGGACTAGCGGAAGGTCGCTGCACGATACATCTTATTTTTAAAATCCCTAACGAGGCCTATACGTATACTCACAATGATCTACTAGCCAGCTACAATGCTTTTAATTATCCCATGCCGGATATAACCGGTGTTACGGTAAGTTCAGACGAAATCTCTCTGGAATTAAGCCAGCAAGCAAATCGGCTCCTCATTGAAGCCATGATGAATCCCGGCGCTTTTGATCCCTCATATCTAGAGCCCAACACTGTAGTAACGAGTAGAGAACGGATTGCAGAAGTGCTTGTAAATATAACCGATCCGAACATTATCACCGGTCTTACCTGCGTTATCTGTAGTCAAACAGACGACGGAACATGGGTTCGCCTACTTACATGCGGTCACACATTTCACCGGGAATGTATTTCCGACTGGCTGTCGACTTTCTCTACGAAATGCCCCGTATGTGACGCGGATGTACGATAATCCTTTAATTTTTATAATCTTTAACAGCATCTAAATAGTCCTTGACGATTTTACAGTATACTTGTTCCGTTAATAACTTTGTATCTACGTAGTCCTTACGCAACTCCTCGTCTACCAGACTCACAATATTATCATTGTCCATAAATTGCTCTATAAGCAATGGTACTTTGTCCGCTAATTCCCGCTGGATTGCTTCCGTGGAAGTTAAATTAATAATATGCTCAGCATCAATGGCTTCCAAAGACTGAATTATCCTGGTCACCCGACCGGAAGCACAACGGCTCAAATCCAGATCGATGGACGCATCGGCAAGCTGACATATTAGGCTGTCGATTAATTCGTTTTTCACGGAAGCATTTACAGGCTCATTAATTCGTTTCCATACCATATTAAGTACGGTTAATTCGTCCGTATCAATAGATGATATTTTGCAGTTGTGTTTTTCTATGCTTCTCACGGTAGAGTAGGCTTTTTCGATCTTATCTAAGGACTCGGATTTAAAAATAGCAGATTTAAGACTGTTAATATCCGTTGCTGTTTCCTTATCAGCGATGCAGGTATCGTACCAGTATTTAAGTGCGTTAAAGGAGGTCGTTAATGATTCTTGCACCGTATGATCGTGCACATCCACACCCTTATTGTCAACAATTTCAAAGTGGTGTTGATTGGGATGATTGGGATTCATGAGCGCATCCAAATTATCTGGCCACTCACCAAACTCGTGTTGTCCAACTCCAACTTCAAACATGTCTATCAGTAATCGTGCATGATCCGTCTGTCGTCGGTTTTTGTTAATTTCAATGAGGACCTTAAAGCACATGAATACCATAAAAATCACGGATAACCCTAACAATATATTCAACATCAACATACGTTACCTTATTTGTATTAATAAAACTTATGATTGAAACCAACACCCATTAAAGATTTAAAGAGTTTAAATATAAATGCGTCTCATCGGTTTTGGAGGACCAGCCGAACATGGTAAATCAACCTGCGCTAGCTTAGCAGAAGAAATGCTTACCTTGAAAGGCTATAAAGTCAAAGTAATATCCTTCGCGGATCGACTAAAAGCCGCGTGTAAAGTAATATTCCGGTTAACCGACCACGACCTGAATCATCCCATCGGTAAGGCCACCATAAAATCACATCTTAGTACGACGCCGCGCGAAGTACTTCAAAAGTTCGGTACAGAGGTTTGCCGCGAGACCGTGCCACAGTACTTGATGACCGATATTTTAAGAGAAGCAGGTGGTATCTGGACGTGGAATGTAGAGCAAGACATACTGGAAACGGACGCGGATGACGATACCGTCATTCTTATACCCGATGTCAGATTTGAGAATGAATTAGCCATGTTGCGCAAACATAGTGCTACGTTTATCAACGTGACGCGTCCCCTTCATCTAAATTTAAATTCAAATCATGTATCAGAAACCGGATTAACAGGCGCGGATTATACAATTATTAACGATGGTGACCTGGAAGACCTTAAAACCAAAGTAATTTCACATTTATCTTTACTCTTTCCTTTAAATCTTTAACCCTTTAACTGTACATACCCGGAGGCGGAGGATCCGTATGTGCATCCTTTTTAACCTTCTTGTTCAGCTTATACGCCGCTAAACCCATTTCCACATCCTTGCGCGTAAGGAGCTTCCGATGAGGCTCCGTAGACAAGAAACTATTTTCGTAATGCGCCATTATCGACTTTACGAGAATATTTTCCATATCGCCACCGGCATTGTCAAATAGCTTTTTATCCTTCAGATCCGACGGTAAAATTGCCTCCGGAGCGATCTCCCACCCATCGTCGCCCGCCAACTTACCAAAAATTCTCGTCAGGTCCTCCTCCGTGTAAGGCTTGATCACGAAATTAAAGGGAAATCGCCGAGCCAAACCCTTGTTATAAGCGAAAAAACTCTGCTCGGCGTCCTCTTCGTAACCCGCGATAATGCATAGGGTATCCGTACGCTCTGATAGCAACTGGTTAATCGTGTCGATGCACTCTTTCGTAAATGCGTCCTTCTTTTCCGGATTACCAAGCGAATAAATCTCGTCAATAAAAATCACACCTCCGCGCGCATCATCAAACTGCTTAGTCGTGTTTTTAGCCGTGTGTCCACAATAAGCGCCAATTAGATCCGCCCGAGTAGCCGTTACAAACACATTCGGCTTAGTAAGCAGCCCTGACTTAGCGAAGGCCTTGCCGATGAGACGGGCGATTTGGGTTTTACCATGCCCCGGCGGACCGTAAATACCCATGTGCATCAGAGGCTCCTTACCCTTCCCAACATCATACGTGGCCAGATATTTTATCACCCGTGCAAACTCCTTCTTAATGTTGTCCATACCGATCATATTCTCAATCGCCTGAATTTCAGTCGAGCACGCCTTAAGCTTTTCCAAGACCTTATACTGCAAGCCATTCAAGTCGGCAAAATAGCACAACGCAGCACCGTAATCAACCCCGCCGGGTATAGTAGATAGAATACTACGCACCTTCCGCAGATTCGACGGTACATGTTGCCTACACGATAAGCATTGAGAACAATGTACAACGTGATACTGCTTAATACTGTCAATCAAGTTTGACGAATACCGCCGATAAGCATCGGCAACCTTAATAATGCTGGTTAAGTCAGGGAAACCAAGGGAATCGTCTAAAAGTTCATTAAGCCGGTCTATATTTAGACTGTCGAACTTTAGATCGGCTGAACGCCAACCAGTCTGTTTGCAAATAAAACAATGTCCCGTCATTTGATGGACATATGTTCATCAATTTAAATATTAGTATTGATATATTATAAATATGTCTGCTACAGGCGGACAATCCGACTATGCTTTAACATACAAGCATCTAAGGGGACTTATTTGTTTCCAGGAATTGTTTAAGCATAAAAGACAAACCGTGCATAAGCTAAATAACATGATTAACGACATGCATAATATACTAATATCCGTGTTAAATAACATCCACCGAAACTACGAGACGAATGTACTCACTGTAGAGCAATACCTGAAACATATGGAGTTAGCCGAGAGCCTAGCTAAACAGATACAGAAACACCGACCGTTAACCATTAGATCTTTGCTATCGTCATCCGCATTAGATATAAAATATCTTCATTACCAAGTGTACGAGCTAGTTAAGTGTTGCGGGGCAGCAAGCTGTAAAGATATTATACATTTTTTCCGGGACGGTAAGAACGTAAGTTCCTTAAACGCACCCGAATTTGAAGTGTATAACCGTATGTTTACGCCGGTGATGGTTAAAGTTAAACCTAAAGACTCAGAAGAAGTTAAAGTTAATAATCGCGCAATCATCTTATCAAAATATACGTCATTTACGTTATCCATTATCTTGAAATTGCACGGAGCGGAAATATCCATACCAATCGGACATTCCATCATCGTCATTAAAGGATATTTTAACCAGGATCCGTTTAACATCGCACGTGATCAGTTAAAGAGCACCGAAGCTTTCAAGAGCACTGAAGCTTTCAAGAGCACTGAAGCATTAACAGAAGAAGCGTATAAACAGTTCGATGGCGCCATAGAGAAGCACATTATCGATGGATACATTACCCAGCTATCGTTCCGCGACTATGTGACCATGGATGCACCCGCACTTATGCACATGATGATTTCGGATTTTAAAGATATGCTGTTTATGCGGGCGCATATCCCCAGCCTGGTGGGGGAGTTTCTGCTTAAACAGGGTATAAAAAAAAAGGTTGCGATGCTAACCCTGCTTCTTTTAGATAAGAATATGCATAACTACATACCAAAGTCAGATACACATACTCTGCTACATTGGTCAGTTAAAAAAATATATGATAATCTTACAACCCTCAATGAGGTACCCGATGACATATTACCATACGAGATACGCATTGAAAAACTAAATGTCTCCGAAGTAATTAAGAAAAAAGCCCGGGAAAAACTCAAAGAAATCAAAGGATCACGGGAAAACAGCGAAAAAGCTGTAAAGTATTTAGACGGGCTATTACGCATTCCCTTTGGTATTTATCGGAAAGAGCCCATCCTGTGCTTTAAGTCAGAGTTCATTAAAAAACTAGAAGCAGAGGACGCAGAGAAAGATGAAAAAGCCGCAGAGAATACAAACCACCGATACAAGAATTCGTCATTGGAAACCGAAACAGATATAGAGCGCGCCCTAGTAAGGGCTCAACCAGCCTTGCGTGCCGAGTGGGCAGCTTTTAAAACCAACCGTAAAACCTATTTAGACTTTGTTAATACGACACTAGAATCCTGTATTTATGGACAGGCCGCCGCTAAACGGTCTATACAGTCCGTAATTGCACAATGGATTAACGGCGAAACATCCGGTGCGGTGTTTGGGTTTCAGGGCTACCCCGGCACAGGGAAAACATCCTTAGCAAAACACGGAATTGCTCAGTGCATCAAGGATGATCGCGGAAACCCTCGACCGTTCTTTTTCATATCCCTCGGTGGCTCTAAAGGCGGGAGTTCGCTTCTAGGGCACAGTTATACTTATGTAGGTTCACAGTGCGGCAAACTCGCGGAATGCTTGCAAAATGGCAAAATTATGAATCCCATACTTTACTTTGATGAACTAGACAAAGTGTCTGAGTCCTCCTGCGGCGAGGAGATTATTAGAATATTAACACATTTAACCGATCCAGAACAGAACGATCATATCGAAGACCGTTACTTTGGTATCGACATGGACTTATCTAAGGCATTGCTTATCTTTAGCTACAACAACAGTAGAAAAATAGACAGTGTACTGATGGACCGCATCCATGAGATACAGTTTAAGCCTTACAATCGCAAGGACAAAACGGAGATAGCGCGTAAGCATCTGATCCCTAAAATTTTAAAAAGTTTAGGATACGGCGGCAGCCAAGGAGATACCATCCTATTTACCGACCAAGTTATAACATACATTATCGATAAATATACGTCAGAGTCCGGGGTAAGAGACCTGAAAGAAAAACTCACCCACATTGCCCGCGACATTAACCTACGGAGAATTTACCACGAAGAACAATATCCTCTGCCATTTACGGTTACCGTTAACGTAGTAGATGAAATTCTTAAACCCGTTAATAAAATACGCCTGCCTGCCATCGCGTCACAACCACAAATCGGTATTGTTAATGGACTGTATGCGACGGAAATCGGTACCGGAGGGTTAACCATTATACAAGTTTCCCCGGCACCTTCCGATAAAAAGTTTCATATCGAATTAACCGGTAACTTAGGCGATGTCATGAAAGAAAGTGTTATGTGCGCGAAAACCATTAGCTGGACGATCTTGCAGAAAGAAGACCGGGTATGGGGTAACGATGCTCTACATATACACTTTCCTTCAGCGGGAACCAATAAAGATGGTCCCAGTGCTGGAGCGGCAATTACATTAGCAGTGGTGTCCTATTTTAGTCGCCTACCAGTGCGCAACGATATCGCCTTGACAGGCGAAATAGATATTCACGGTAATATCTTACCTATCGGAGGACTGGCCTGTAAACTAGAAGGAGCGGAAAAAACCGGCATTAAATACGTACTTATCCCACAAGGCAATGAGCAGGAGCTACAAGACATTGATATGTCGTCGTTATCCTTGAAGGTTATACCGGTGAAAAACATAGCGGAAATCATAAGCACATGTCTTATAGGGTACGATACCAAGGCTTTTAATTTAAATTACAACATAGATATATAGTCAGACATGGCCATGAAACGAAAATTCAATTTGCCCCCGCTGCAACTGAAGGGACCCCCTCAGAAAACATTAGACCAATTATGGGATGAGTATGGTCCTTTGCTTAATGAACATTACGATATAATGCAGTATGCAAACGCTAAGATCGTCAAGGTGGTCGAAGCTGTAAGCAAGGGCGCAAACAAGGTCATTAATATGGAAGGGGATTCCAACGGTAACATATATGCTACAGCGAATTATATAAATGCTAAAGAACTAGAAAATCATATGAAAATATTGGTGCAGTTTTTCAAGAAGCCTAGACAGTTCGATATTCCGTTGTTATATAAAGAACCCTGGCGTTTAGTTAGCTCTTATATTAATTTTGATGTTGACTCTGACATCTTGGAAAAAGCAAAAATGTCCAAACACAGCTTAAAATATTGCGCAGTGGAAGGACAATTCCTGTCTTTTATGTTAAAAGAGCTTAATATGGTGCCACTGGATGTCGAATCCTACATTTCCCGCGATACGGATAAGCTGGTCTTTTTAGATTTCGGTGAAGTGCGGCCTAAACTCGATAGCAAAGCTGAGACAGCATTTATAAACGAGTATTTAGATGGTCATTTAATTGTTGGTGTCGCCACACCCGAGGTTCGCGCATGCATATTTAAGGAGATGGAGCTTGATGGAGCTTGAAGCTAATTCATTAGGACGATCATGAACTTGAACATTTGTACTTAGAATTTTAAGGATAAAGGATTTAAATATTTAACTCATGGCAGCCCGGCCTTTATCTGTAATCCCCGAAAATGAAACTTTACCTTTACCTTTAAACGCACCTTTAACCGTTATCAAGAAAAATCAAAAGGTCGCTACATTAGCCACGAGTAAGAGCACTTTCGAGATCGACGCCCCGCAAATCGATTCCCTGTCGATCAACGACATGATGCACGATATTGATATTTTAGACGAGGAATCCCACGCGCAAATTTATTTACTCCTAAGAGGCTTTAAACCCGCCTCGTTTTTTACCACCGATCGCGGAGGTGGCGGAACCCACTTTGACCGCACCCTTTTAACCACCCGTCAGCTTAACGAATTAGTACGCACGGTACAACTCTGTAAAGAAAACATGGAGCGTAACCATATTATTAAGTGCGCACGCCATGAGATGGAGCAGGAGGCCAGCCACTTTATTTCAAAGCTAAGCAGTGACGCCTGTTAGCTCAAGTTTATATTTAAATGTTTAAGTGCATTTAAATCCAAACAAATAAAAAAATGGAAGTATATTTATATATTAAAATGTCAGTCGAACTTACTCGATTTCTTTCTAACTATGAAACAACTGGCCAGAAAGACGAGGAAGGCAACGCTATTTACACTCATACCAATCTACAGCCTCGTGCTTCTTATAATATTCCAATGGACAAACGCGCAGAACTTCACCATCTGATTGCGGACAGTCTCGCTAATCAAAAAGCCGTACATTTAACCGAAAAACCGGTCCCTGTGTCCGCGATTAAGATCGACATTGATCTTAAGTATCCAATTGACTGTAGTACGCGTCAGCACACTGACACGCATATTAAGGAGCTGTTAAAGCTGTACAACCGTGCTATCATTACCTATGTCGACATGCCGGAAGACAAGTCCTTGGATGCCTATGTATTTCAACGGACGACACCTTATCCCAGCAAGGGAAATATGAAAGACGGCGTACATATTCTGTATCCTGATGTATGTATTTCGACGGATATTCAGCTGATTATTCGCACAGAAGTTCTCAAAAAGATTGGCACGTTTCTGGACAATCCGGAAATCGGTATTCTGCCGGTTAAAAATGCCCATGACGATATTGTAGACTTGTCCGTTATTAAACGCAATTGTTGGCTCATGTTCGGCTGCTGTAAGCCCGGCTTGCGCCCCTACCAGCTTCACCGGATTTTCCGCATGGACAATTCCGGCGAGGAGATGGATTTTGAAGAGATCCCCATTACCAAAAAAATCACCGGCAATACCGGAGAGATTGAGCGTCTTATCAACAAGCTATCGATTCACAACGTCCCTGACGAATCTACCTACGATATTCGTGAAGAACACGCAGAGTATCTGGATGAGATTATGGAAAAAAACTCTACTCGTAAAACCAACGGTAAGACGTTCAAGAGCAATACCGTCCTTAAAAAGCAAATCAAGGGCTATTCAACTGACGATGAAATGAAGTGTATTATCGAAGAAGCCAAACAGCTGGTTAAGCTACTCGCCCCTTGGCGTGCCGACAGTTACGCGACATGGATCGAGGTTGGATTGTGCTTGCATAACATTAGCAATGCCTTGTGCGATACCTGGCTGGAGTTTAGTAAGCAATCGGAAAGTTACAATCCTAATGACGAAGCCCGGTGGTCGAACTTTAGTCAGGTGTCCACGGGTCTAAACATTGGCTCGCTTCATCGCTGGGCGCGTTTAGACAATCCCAAGCAGTATGCCTTGGTGCGCAGTAACCTTTTGGAACCGATGATGCTGAGTAGTGTAACCGGTGTTAGTCAAGACATGGCTATGGTTATTCATAAGATGTATAAGCATCAGTTCGTGTGCCTGGACGCTCGTGGCAACAAGTGGGCGGAGTTTGTCAACCATACTTGGCGGGTGACGATGGATGGCATGGGGTTAAAGCGTCGCCTGGGTAAGGAGGTGCTGGACGAATATATGATGCTGGTTTCCAAATACTATTACGAATCAACGCAACTGAGCGAAGAGAAGAAGGAGTCCGCGCATCAAAAAGCCCGTGCGTTATCGGACATCACGTACAAGTTGCGTGACATTACCTTTAAGGAGAAGGTCATGAAGGAGTGCATTATTCTGTTTCATGATCCTAAGTTTGAGGAGACGCTGGACTCTAATACCTTTTTGGTTGGTCTGGAAAACGGTGTATATGACTTAAAGGAGGGATGCTTTCGCGATGGTCGGCCGGAAGATCGTGTGTCCGTTAGCACCGGTAATGACTATCCTGATTTTGACGAGAACGACATTGACATTGAGTCCGAAACGTCGTCTATTTCCGAAGTTCAGGAGATTTTCGACTTCATGAAGCAGGTATTCCCGATCCCCGAATCGCGCCGCTACATGTGGATCTGCCTGGCGTCCTATCTTCAGGGCTACAATATCGACGAGAAGTTCCATATCTGGACCGGTACTGGTGGTAACGGTAAGTCCAAGCTGATTACTCTGCTTGAAATGGCGTATGGCGCCTATTGTTTCAACGTACCCATCCAGGTTCTTACGCGTGCTCGAGGCCAGGTGGGTCAGGCCACGCCGGAGTTGGCCATGGGTCGTAAGTGCCGTTTCGGTTATCTTCAGGAGCCGGAAGAAGGTGCCAAGATTAACACCGGTCTAATGAAGGAGCTGTCCGGTAACGATAAAATGTTCGTCCGTGAACTTTATTCGTCCGGCGCGACCTTTAAGCCGCAATTTAGCTTGGTCTTGCTGTGTAACGAGAAACCCAAGATGACCTCCGACGATGACGGCTCTTGGCGTCGTCTCGTAGTCACGGAGTTTATTTCCAAGTTCGTGGAAGGTAAGCCTAAGGGCAAGTACGAGTTTACACGTAATACCGACCTTCAGCATTGTTTTCCGTTGTGGGCTCCGTATTTTTTCGTACTGATGACCATGTATTACAAGGTCTACAAGGTAGAAGGCTTAATCGCGCCTCGCCAGGTAATTGAGGCTACGAGTGACTATCGTAAGGAGAGTGACGCTTATGCGGCATTTATTGACGAGTATATCGTTCAGGATACCAACAGCATCATGCTGCTTAATGATGTGTATGAGGCATTTAAGTCGTGGTACAGTGCGGAGTTTAATGAAAAGGCACCGCCTCGCCGGAATCTTAAAACGTATGTCGAGCGCAAGCTGAACAAGCCGTATGGCATGGGTACAAAGGCCGGTTGGAAGGGTTATGCGGTTAACCATCCGGGTATGCCATCGGGTATGACGATGGACAGCAGTTTGACCGATGATTAAATTTTAATAATGTTAAAGTTATAAAATGCAAATACATTTATGGCATGTGCTGCTTGCTTTGGTAGTAATATTAGGTCTGACGGCGTACTTCCAAATTCGTGAGCCAATGACGGATCTTCCCGTATCGAAAGGTCGCTTTCTTCCACAGGTAAACAATTTAGGCCGTGCGATAGACGAGAAAGTGGCGATGGATCAGAAAGATCAGGAAGCTTACGCGCCGGCTGACTTCAATGCTTTATTCGAGTCTTTAAATCTTTAAATCTTTAAATCTTTAAACAAAGTAATTATTTAAGGCTTAAAGTTTTAAAGGCTTAAAGCCTTAAGCCTCAAATGGATCTTAAACTTAAACTTATCATCGATACACGAGAGACTGGATCTGTAGCGGCTGAGCTGGACGTGCTAGGAACACCTTATACGATCGAGCCGTTACATGTAGGTGACTTTGCTATTAAGGGCAATACAGAGGATGGAGATACGGAGTTCATCGCCGTATGGGAACGGAAATCATGTGCAGATTTAGCGGCGTCCATTAATGATGGACGGTATGCGGAGCAAAAGGAACGTTTAAAAGCACTGGAGTGTCGGTGGAAAGGATATTTGTTGGAAGGTTACTACCCAGAGTCCGGTATTCGTTTTCCAACCAAAGGAAAAACGTCGGTGGTGCCTAGATCTACGATTGACAGTGTAAAGATCGGACTTATGCTACGTGATGGATTTACGGTATACGAGCTAGCCGACTCTAAACACACGGCGATCTTCTTAACAAAGATGATGGTAAAAATCCCGGAATATTTATCCTCGAACGTAAAAGCATCTTATGAGGAATCTTTGATAAAGAGCATTAGCACGGTGAGAAAGGAGAATATGACAGCGGAGGTGTGCTACATAGCACAATTATGTCAGATACCCGGCGTTTCACATACTATCGCTCAAGCCATTCAAACGGTATACCCAAATATGCGGGCTTTATTAGATGCGGATGAACTTCTGGCTGAGATTCCCGTATCGGCCTCGAGACGTCTCGGCAAAGTATTGGCCCAACGGATTTATGACTACATGGGTATCAGCTGTAAACCTAAACCGGTAATTATAAAAAAGATTAAAGCTTAAAGCTTAAAGCTTAAAGTTAAAGTTAAAAAAAATATTTCATTAAGTATAAATGGTTAGAGCATCACTAATGGTACATATGCCTGCTCCTGAAGTTGTCCCCGTTCCAGTTCAGGCGCCTGTTGTTGAGGCCGTAGCTGAGCCTGTTGTTGAGGTCGTCGCCGAGACCGTCGTTGAGG
>Ga0078894_10002173_pt1 | contig 14781 bp, 16 predicted proteins | sample LauGreSu1BDMLBSD_2_FD_67506 | JGI IMG/M metagenome (GOLD analysis project Ga0078894, IMG submission 67506) | Freshwater lake microbial communities from Lake Michigan, USA - Su13.BD.MLB.SD (version 4) (version 4) | ecosystem: Environmental > Aquatic > Freshwater > Lake | place: Lake Michigan... | reverse complement strand
AAAAATATTTTCTAAATCTCACTCTCCTAGCCCTGATTGAGACGGTAGCGCTTGCTTGTCTCAAGCAAGACTAAAGACGAAAGCAGGAACTAGCTTTGCAAAAAAACACCAGGATTCGCTACAAATAATAAGAAAAAGCATACTTTTGTGTTTCCAATTTTTATGACATGAAAAAACTACAGATGGTTGACTTAAAAAGTCAATATGAAAAAATAAAAGCCGAAGTAAATGCGTCTATTCAAGAGGTTTTAGACACAAACACCTATATAAACGGACCTTTGGTTCACCAATTTCAAGCTGATTTAGAAAAATATTTGGGAGTAAAACATGTTATTCCGTGTGCAAATGGGACCGATGCGTTGCAAATTGCAATGATGGGATTGGATTTAAAGCCAGGAGATGAAGTGATTACGGCCGATTTTACTTTTGCGGCTACAGTAGAAGTGATTGCCTTGTTGCAATTGACTCCGGTTTTAGTTGATGTGGATATTAACAATATGAATATTTCGCTAGACGGAATTCGCAAAGCAATTACCCCAAAAACAAAAGCGATTGTTCCGGTGCATTTATTTGGTCGTGCAGCCAATATGGATGCGATTATGGAAATTGCAGCAGAGCATAACCTTTATGTAATTGAGGACAACGCGCAAGCAATTGGCGCAAACTATTCTTCTAAAGATGGCTCTAAAAAGAAAGTTGGAACTATTGGACATGTAGGAGCAACTTCGTTTTTCCCTTCTAAAAACTTAGGATGTTATGGCGATGGAGGTGCAATTTTTACCAACGATGATGCTTTGGCACATAAACTAAGAGGAATTGTAAATCACGGAATGTACGAACGTTACCACCATGATGTTGTGGGGGTAAACTCGAGATTAGATAGCATACAAGCGGGCGTATTAAAAGCAAAATTACCACACTTAGACACCTACAATAAAGCGCGTCAAGAGGCGGCTAGAAAATACAGTTTGGCATTAGGAATTAACAAAAATATCATTGCACCAACTATTTGTGATGCTTGTGATTGTCATGTATTTCATCAGTATGTGATCCGAATTACAAATGGAAAACGCGATGGTTTATTGGCGCATTTACAAGAAAAAGGGATTCCGTGTGCGATTTATTACCCTATTCCATTACACAGTCAGAAGGCCTATGCCGATGCACGATACAAAGAGGAAGATTTTCCAGTAACCAATAAATTATGTGATGAAGTGATTGCGTTACCAATGCATACCGAATTGGAAGACGATCAAATTAAATTCATCACAGATAGCGTTTTAGAATACGTAAACTAAATACAATGAAAATAGTTGTTACCGGAGGATTAGGTTTTATTGGATCACACACCGTAGTGGAATTACAAAATGAGGGTTTTGAGGTGGTGGTAATTGACAATCTTTCCAATTCATCGGAAGGTGTTTTAGACGGAATAGTAAACATAACCGGAAAACGACCTGTTTTTGAAAAAATAGATTTACGTGATAAAGCTGCAGTTCAAAACTTCTTTAAAAAGCATCAAGATGTATCGGGAGTAATTCATTTTGCAGCCTCAAAAGCTGTTGGCGAAAGCGTAGGAAATCCGCTACTTTATTATGAAAACAACATCAATTCGTTGGTGTATATTTTACAAGAATTAAAAGAGTTACCAAATTCCAATTTTATATTTAGTTCTTCTTGTACGGTTTACGGTCAAGCCGAAAAAATGCCTATAACCGAAGATGCTCCCATTCAGGCAGCAATGTCTCCCTATGGAAACACAAAACAAATTGGTGAAGAAATAATAACTGATTCAGCAAAAGTAACCAACATCAACTCTATTTTACTTCGTTATTTCAACCCAATTGGCGCACATCCAAGTGCTGAAATTGGAGAATTACCGCTTGGGGTTCCTCAAAATTTAGTGCCTTTTATTACACAGACAGCTATTGGATTAAGAGAAAAATTATCCGTTTTTGGGAGTGACTACCCTACGCCTGATGGCACAGCAGTGCGTGATTACATTCATGTTGTAGATTTGGCGAAAGCCCATGTAATTGCCTTACAACGCTTGTTAAACAAACAAAACACCGAAAAAGTAGAAGTGTTTAATTTGGGCACAGGAACCGGAAGTTCGGTTTTGGAAGTAATTCAAGCCTTTGAAAAAGTTTCGGGCAAGAAATTAAATTACCAAATTGTTGGCAGAAGAGAAGGTGATGTAGTCACTGCTTATGCCAATACCGATAAAGCCCATAACGTTTTGGGTTGGAAAACCCAATCTAGTTTGGAAGAAGCATTAGCAAGTGCTTGGAAATGGGAACAAAAGATTAGAAACTAGAAAATAATACAGATAAGCACATTAACATCTTAACTTTTGTATGAGCCAAAAACCCGATTTTATATTATTATTTTCTTTAATAGTTGTAGGGGTAGTTTGGGGAACAACCTATTTAGGTATTCGTGTTGCAGTAGAAACAATTCCACCTTGGTTTGTAACTTCAATTAGACATGGAATTGCTGCATTTTTTTCGTTAGGAATTTTGCTTTTTAGAAACCAATTAACTTGGATTGGTTGGGATAATTTGAAATACCAATTAATTCCGTCCTTATTAATGATAGTATTAGCTAATGGTTTTACTACTATAGCAGAACAAACAGTGCCTAGTGGATTGACATCTATAATGAGCGCTTTATCTCCAGTAACTATTTTTATTGGGAGTGTGTTATTTGGAATACAAAAACCAAGTTGGAAAGGACTAATTGGAACATTACTTGGATTTCTTGGAGTCATTTTTATTTTCAGAAATGGCCTTGAAGATTTATTAGACCCTAACTACAAAACTGGAATATTGTTTCTTAGTATTGCTATAATTTGCTGGTCCTACGGCACGATATATTCTAAAAAACATACCCATAAATCCAATAATATTGCACTTAATTTATTCTACCAATTTTCTATATCTTCAATTATTCAATTAGGACTAGCAATAATTTTTTCTTCGGATACAGATGTTGGTTCATGGAGTTCACGAAGTATTTTTGCTCTATTGTATTTAGCATTTTTTGGCTCAGTATTAGCTTTTTTCTGTTACCATTATGCATTAAAGAGAGTTACGGCTATTCAAGTATCCATACTCAATTATGTAAATACAATAATTGCATTGTTTTTAGGTTGGCTATTGCTTGATGAAGTAATAACAATCGATTTAATTATAGCAACACTATTGATCATTTTAGGTGTCTTCATTATCAACTATAAAAGACAAGGTACAATCCAAGAATAAAAAAATCCTCACAATCTGTAAATTGTAAGGATTTTAATTAATTTTTAGCTGCTTTTTCTTTTACTTTTTTGGCTTCCAATTCAACTTTTTCTGCACCTTTTTCAATAAGTTGTTTTGCTTTTACTTTTGAAGTATCAATTGCACTTTGAGCTTTTTCTGCTACTGAATCAATAGACTCTTTCATTTCTGTGCCTACTGCTACAGATGCTTCTTTTACTTTTTCTTTAGTTTCTTCTTTACACGAAACCAAAGCTATTGCGATAGCTAGGGATAGGATTATATTTTTCATTTTGCACTATTTTATATAAATGTAAGCAAAAATACTGCCAAAAAAAAAATCCCTAGAAATACTATTCCTAGGGATTAAATTATAAGGAGGATAAATTAAGCGTTGTGCGTTACTGCTTCTCTATCTATTTTATTTACTAATCCAACTAATACTTTACCAGGTCCAACTTCGGTAAAACTTGTTGCTCCATCAGCAATCATTTGTTGTACCGATTGGGTCCATTTTACAGGAGCGGTTAATTGAATAATAAGGTTTTTCTTAATTTCTGCAGGATCAGAAACAGCACTTGCAGTGACATTTTGATATATTGGACAAATAGGTTGTGAAAATTCGGTTGCTTCAATAGCAGCAGCCAATTCCTCACGAGCAGGCTCCATCATAGGTGAATGAAATGCCCCACCTACTGGTAATATTAGAGCTCGTTTTGCTCCTGCTTCTTTCATTTTTTCGCAAGCAACTTCTACTGCACCATATTCTCCAGAAATCACCAATTGGCCCGGGCAATTATAGTTGGCAGCAACTACTACTCCATCTACTGATGCGCAAATGTCTTCTACAATTTTATCGTCTAAGTTCAATACAGCTGCCATTGTAGAAGGTGTAATTTCGCATGCTTTTTGCATTGCCAAAGCTCTTTGTGAAACTAATTTTAATCCGTCTTCAAAAGACAAAGCGCCATTAGCAACTAGTGCAGAAAATTCTCCTAATGAGTGTCCGGCAACCATTTCGGGTTTAAAATCTTCTAATGTTTTTGCCAATATTACCGAATGCAAGAAAACCGCAGGTTGAGTAACTTTGGTTTCTTTTAGTTCTTCGGCAGTTCCTTCAAACATGATGTCGGTGATGCGAAAACCAAGAATTTCATTTGCTTTTTCAAATAATTCTTTGGCTAAAGCCGAATTTTCATACAATTCTTTACCCATTCCCGAAAATTGTGCTCCCTGACCTGGAAATATATATGCTTTCATTTTATTATTGATTTTATTAAACTCGAATTTTATTTGGTGTAAAAATAGTAAAATTTTAGAGTCCCTATTACATTACTTCATGTATGAATATAGCTTTATGAATTCTCGATATAATCCTTGGTTTTTAATACCGCATTTTTCACCAATTCAAAATCATTGATCTCCAATTTGGTGACTTTATCAATCCAATGAATTGTAAAGGTCATTTCAGTTTCTTTATCTGAAATTGCTTTGATATCATTATCAACATAACCCTCTAATTTGGCATGATCCAATAAAAGAAAACGGACTTTATAGGGTTCGAAAGTTATTTTCTCTTTCAAAATTGTGCTGCCCTTATCATTTGTAACGGTCATTTGTCTTAAAACAAAATCGGTGTTTTTTTCAGAAATGATCACATCACTTACCCCAGGAACAAAGTTTTGAGGGTTTTCAATTTTATCAAGTAAGTTTTTCCAAGTAAGTTCTAATGAGGCATTAACTGTAGTTGCATATTGAACCATAACTCCTACTATTATTGATTCATTGGAATTTCCATAAGTAAAAATTTGGCATCAGTTGTTGCTGTGATTTCAATAGAAGAGAAATCCCAAATCCCGAGTCCGTCACGAGTTTCTAATTCTTGATCATCTACAGTAATGGTTCCAGAAATTACAAAAACATACAATCCGTTATCTGACTTATTAATGGTATAGGTTTTGGCAAAATCTTTATCAAAATCGGCCAAATAAAACCAAGCATCTTGATAGATCCAAACTCCGGCATCGTCAGCATTTGGAGAAAGTATTTGAGCAAAATTATTTTTTTGTTCAGTTACATCCAATGTGATTTGCTGATAACGGGGCGTAACATTTCGATATTTTGGGAACACCCAAATTTGAAATAACTTGGTACGTTGGTCTGCATTTGGATTGAATTCGCTATGTTGAATTCCGGTTCCAGCACTCATAACTTGAACATCACCGGTTTTAATCACTTCTGCGTTACCCATACTGTCTTTGTGAGCCAAATCACCTTCAAGCGGAATGGTAATGATTTCCATATTATCGTGCGGGTGGGTTCCAAATCCCATGCCTGCTGCAATGGTGTCATCATTTAATACGCGTAACATTCCAAACTGAATTCTTTCAGGATTATACCAGCTAGCAAAACTAAAACTATGGTATGCATTTAACCAGCCGTGATCGGCATGTCCTCTTGTATTGGCTTTATGTAAAACAGTATTTTTCATTTATTTATTAATTGCTTTGATTTTACAATTAATTATACCAAAGCTTCTTTTATTCTTCGTAAAGCTTCTGTCAATAATTCTTCGCTTGTAGCATAGGAAAAACGAATGCAATTTGGATTACCAAAAGCATCTCCTGTTACGGTTGCAACATTTGCTTCAGCTAATAAATACATTGAAAAATCGTCGGCATTATTGATTAATTTTCCACGTAATGTTTTTCCAAAATACGAAGAAACATCAGGAAATACATAGAAGGCACCTTCTGGAACATTCAATTTTAAACCTGGAATTGCGTTAATTAAACCAACCACTAAATTTCTTCTGCTTTTGAAAGCAGATACCATATCATTTAGTACACTTGGATCAGCATCTACAGCAGTAATCGTTGCACGTTGTGCTATTGAGTTGGCTCCAGATGTTACTTGACCTTGCATTTTAGTACACGCTTTGGCAATAAATTCGGGTGCTCCAATATAGCCAATTCTCCATCCGGTCATTGCAAATGCTTTCGCTACTCCATTCACTGTAATGGTTTTTTCAAACATCCCCGGGATGGATGCAATACTGCAAAAAGTACCCGAAAAATTGATGTGTTCGTAAATCTCATCGGCAACCACAAAAATATTTGGATGATTTTCTAATACTTTTGCTAAAGCGGTAAGTTCTTCTCTGCTGTAAACCGATCCACTTGGATTACAAGGCGAACTGTACCAAATCATTTTAGTTTTTGGAGTTATTGCTGCTTCTAATTGTTGCGGGGTGATTTTGAAATCACTTTCTACTGAAGTTGGAACTTCAACCGGAACTCCACCTGCCATTTTCACAATTTCAAAATAAGAAACCCAATATGGTGCAGGTAAAATAACCTCATCACCATCATTAAGCATAACTTGAGCAATATTATATAACGATTGTTTTGCTCCTGTAGAAACTACAATATTAGATGGCTTGTATTCTAAATTATTGTCTCTTTTAAATTTTCTACAAATGGCTTCTTTCAATTCTTGATACCCATCTACAGGAGAATAGGTACTGTAGTTTTCATCGATGGCTTTTTTAGCAGCCTCTTTAATAAAATCGGGAGTGTTAAAATCGGGTTCACCCAAACTTAAACTAATAATGTCTTTTCCTTGTGCTTTTAATTCTCTTGCTAATGCTGCCATTGCAAGAGTTTGTGAAGTAGAAAGGCTGTTGATTCTGTCCGATAATTGATTGTTGTTCATTGTTGTGTTGGTTGTATATTTAAAAAGTATTGATTTATGCTAATTGTGGATTTCGACCTAGATCTCTCAAATGAGTAAAATGGGAATATATTGCAGCTCTTGTAGTTTTGAATTCGTAGTAAGGCAGATTACATTCTTTAGCTGTCTCTTTAACAAATTCAGCAATTTTACTGTAGTGAATGTGACTAATATTTGGAAAAATATGGTGCTCAATTTGATGGTTTAATCCTCCGGTGTAATAGTTTACCAACCAGTTTTTAGGAGCAAAATTAGCCGTAGTATACAGTTGATGTACCGCCCAAGTATTTTCTATTTCGCCATTTTCATCTGGAACTGGGTTTTCTGTTTCATTCACAACATGAGCCAATTGGAATACTACACTTAAAATTACTCCAGCAGTATAATGCATCACAACAAATCCTAGTACTACTTTCCACCAAGTGATTCCCATTACCATTGGAATAACCAACCAAATTGAAAAATAAATTATTTTGGTAATGATTAATGTGGTCCAATGAACTACAGGTTTCTTAAATTCTCCATAAGATAAATTGCGTTTTAAGTAGCGTTTCATTTGAAGAAAATCGGTAGTAATGGCCCAATTGAATGTCAATAATCCATATAAAAATATAGAATAATATTGCTGGAATTTATGGTGTTTGTACCATTTTGCTTCTTTGGTGAAACGCAAAATTCTACCAGCTTCAAGATCTTCATCATGCCCTAAGATATTGGTATACGTATGATGTAGAACATTATGTTGCACTTGCCAATTGTATACATTTCCTGCAAGGATATAAATACTTCCTCCCATAATTTTATTCACCCAAGATTTGCTCGAATACGCTCCGTGATTTCCATCGTGCATTACATTCATTCCAACTCCCGCCATTCCGATACCAATTACAACGTTCAATAAAAGATACGTCCAAAAGGGCATATCCATTGCCAATAAAAAGAAATATGGAGTTAGAAAAATAGAAAACATTACAATTGTTTTTAAATGTAATTTCCAGTTTCCTGTTTTTTCTAAGTTATTATCTTTAAAATAATCGTTTACTTTTTTATTAAGAGTTCTAAAAAATTTAAGACTGTCATTTTTAGAAAATATTGGGGCGGTGGTATCCATGATTTTAAATTCATAAGTTTGTACAAATGTAATTATTATAATTTTTTTAAACTCAAAATCAAGCCATAATTATTAACTAATTATACTATTTTTGCCTAAAATGAATAATATGGAGGAAATAATAAAACAATTCCCAAAACTTACAGAAAATCAGGTTTATCAATTTAAAAAACTTCAAGATTTATACCAAGATTGGAATGCGAAAATTAATGTTATTTCAAGAAAAGACATTGACGAATTGTACATCCGCCATGTATTACATTCATTAGGAATTGCTAAAGTAATTTCTTTAAAACCGCATTCTAAAATTATGGATGTTGGAACTGGGGGTGGATTTCCGGGAATTCCGTTGGCGATAGTATTCCCTGAGGTTGATTTTTATTTAATTGATGTTATTGGAAAAAAAATCAAGGTGGTGAATGAAGTGGCCAATGCTTTAGGCTTAAAAAATGTAAAAGCCGAACAAATGCGAGCTGAAAATGTAAAGCAAGATTTTGATTTTATTGTAAGCAGAGCGGTTACCAACATGCCCGATTTTGTTTCTTGGATAAAAGATAAAATTAAAAAGTCCAATACTAATGATCTGTCTAATGGTATTTTATATCTCAAAGGCGGCGATTTAACCGAAGAACTTAAAAATTTCCCAAAAGCAACCCAATATAACTTATCTGATTTCTTTAAAGAGGATTTTTTTGAAACCAAAAAAGTCGTGCATTTACCTTTATAAAATGAAAAAGCCCTAACCAATGTTAGGGCTTTTTTTTACTATTTGTGAATAAATAATTATTCTCCCAAAAACGGATAACGATAATCCTCTGGGGTAACAAATGTTTCTTTGATTGTTCTTGGAGAAACCCAACGCAATAAGTTTTGCATTGATCCTGCTTTATCATTAGTTCCCGAGGCTCTAGCACCTCCAAAAGGTTGCATTCCAACAACAGCTCCTGTAGGTTTATCATTAATATAGAAGTTTCCTGCTGCATTTTGCAAAGCCGTTGTAGCTTCTACAATTGCATATCGATCCTGACTAAAAATAGCTCCGGTTAATGCATATTCTGAAGTTTCATCTACAAGTTTTAATGTTTCAGCCCATTTTGAATCTTCATAAACAAAGATGGTAACAACCGGACCAAAAAGTTCGGTTTCCATAGTTGCATATTTAGGATTGGTAGTTACAATAACCGTTGGTTCTATAAAGTATCCTTTCGATTTATCGAAGTTTCCACCAAGAATTATGTCGGCATCGGCATCTTTTTTAGCTTGGTCGATATAGCTTGTAATCTTGTTAAAAGAACCTTCATGTATAACCGCGGTAATGAAATTTCCAAAATCTTCTGGCGATCCCATTTTCATTGAATTCACATCTATTGTAAGTTGCTCTTTCACGGCAGACCACAAACTTTGAGGAATATACGCTCTCGATGCAGCTGAACATTTTTGCCCTTGAAATTCAAATGCGCCACGAGTAATTCCGGTAACTACTTGTTTCACATTGGCAGATGGGTGAGCAACAATAAAATCTTTTCCTCCTGTTTCCCCAACTATTCTTGGATAGGTTTTATAGGTATGGATGTTGTTTCCTATTTTTTTCCAAATTTCTTTAAATACAAATGTTGATCCGGTGTAGTGCACCCCGGCAAAATCTGGACTTGCTAACACGGTATCGGTTATCATCACAGGATCTCCAAAAACAACATTGATCACCCCGTCTGGAACTCCCGCTTCTTTGAAGATATCTATTATTATTTTGGCAGAAAATACTTGGCTATCACTTGGTTTCCAAACTATGGTATTTCCCATTAAGGCAGCACTTGCAGGTAGATTAGCCGCAATTGCAGTAAAATTAAACGGAGTAATTGCATATACAAAACCTTCTAGCGGACGGTATTCTACACGATTCCAAATATCGGAAACCGATTTTGGCTGGTCGCTGTAAATTTGGGTCATGAATTCTACGTTGTAACGCAAAAAGTCGATTAGCTCACATGAGGCATCTATTTCTGCTTGAAAAATAGTTTTCGATTGTGCAATCATGGTCGCTGCGTTAATTCGGGCTCTATATGGACCAGCAATTAATTCGGCGGCTTTTAAGAAAATAGCTGCACGATGTTCCCATGGCATTTGTGACCATTTTTTTCTAGCTTCTAATGCTGCAGCAATAGCATCGGTAATGTGTTTCTTTTCTGCTAAATGATAGGTTCCCACAACATGTTGGTGGTCGTGTGGCGCCGACATATTTTGGGTGTTTCCTGTGCGAACTTGTTCTGAACCAATGTACATAGGCACATCAATTTTTTCGTTCCACATTTTTTTGTAAGCTGCTAATACAGCTGCTTTTTCTGGAGAATTTGGAGCATATGATTTTACAGGTTCGTTAACCGCCTTTGGCACTTGATAGAATCCTTTTGACATGGTATAGATCGTTAGATTGTTAGACTAATTAGATTGTTAGAATTTTAGACTGTAAAGTTCTAATTATTCAATAGGTAACAAAAGTACAAAGGTTTTTTTGAATTTTTACAAGTAAACTTGAAATGGATAAATGTATTGGCACCTAATTTAAAGCATAAGGTGCGCTTAGTCGAAATGCAGGCACTATAACTCGGAAATTCCTTGTAGTAGTAAAATTAATCATATTAAAATAACCTCTCATGGCGCCATGAGGTGAAGAAAGCAAACAGCCAGAGGAATAGGTATGGGATTCACCAGGTTTAATGACTGGTTTTTTTCCAATTACGCCTTCACCATCTACAATTTCTAAATCGTTAAGAGAATCAAATATTTCCCAATGCCGTGTAATTAATTGGACGGTGTCCTTACTGGAGTTTTCTATTGTTATTTCGTAAGAAAAAGCAAAATGAATTTTGTGGTTTTTAAAGTATGTGCCTTCAAAACTTGTGTTTACAGAAATTTTTATGCCTCTTGTGATTTGAGTAACCATAAACGAACTTTTTGTAAAGTTACAAATTTATTGGACTTGCAATATTAAATTAATCTAAAAAAAATATTAATTAATTATTTCTGTAGAGGTTGCAATTCCTTTTCCAATAACTCTATCGTAGCGCTGATTATTTTCTCTATAATATATAATGGCGTGATAGTTGTTTTCTGTTTGCCAAAAGTTACCATCAATAGCATTTTCTGCATCAATTTTACCTTTCCCGTCCCCTACAGAAAAAGAGTAATTTGTAAATCCTTGTTTAACCATAATGGCCTTTTCATAAATGCCTTTTTTTTCATTATAGTCCATTTTATTTTCATCAGAAAGGACATAATTATTAAACATTCCGGTTACATATATATTTTTATCTAGGTAAAAGGCAGGTGCTGAAAGTGAAAAATAAATCCAAACATAATCCGATTCAATTTCATTGTTTTCTGCATTAAGATTGTTAACTAAAAAATTTCCGTTTATATCAGGCCAAAAAGTATATTGTTGAGAAGCTCTAGCGCCATTAGTGTACAAATAACAACTATATAAACCACTATTTAAATCTACTTTAGCAATACTGTTTGTGGCCACTCTAATGTTTTTATTTTCAAAAAACAGGTATTCGTTTCCTGCCCAAAATTGCGTTTCAGTATCGTATTTATAAATAAGATCATTTCCAATAGTATACATGGGTTTGATTTTGGAAATTGAGTTATCAAAACGACCGTTTTGCATTAACAATACTTTTACATTTGTAAGCGGATTTTGAAAAGTTACAGCGTTTGATTTTACAGCAAATTCTAAATTGTGTTTGTATTCTAAACTGTTGTTAGTTCGAGCTCTTTTTACTTGCATCGGAACAGAAACTAAGTCTTCACAAATAATTATTTTCCTTGAAAAAACCACTTCTCTGCTTTCGTTAAGGATGCTAATTATGTAATTTCCGCTTACTTTTAACTGGGTTTGTTTATTAGGAATTGTAAGTTTATAATGTGAGTAAATTTGTAGTGCATTAATAGAATTATAATATTCTTGAATTCTTAATTCATCAAAACCACCTAGGTATTCATTTATTGATAATTGAGATGGCTTCCAGTCATAATCACAATGGGTGATTTTATAATAATAATTGTCTTCTGTACCATGCAAATCGTCAAATTGTAATTGGAATGTGTCCCCCAATAAAAATAAAGGAACTGCATTTTGACCGTTTTGAACAAAAGAAACTGTCTTAATATAATAAGGGGGCACTATTTCTTTTTCTTGAGAAAATGAAATAGATGCAGTGATGAGAAAAGTTATAAGAAGTAAATATTTTCTAAACATAATATATGTATAATAAATGTAAAGATAACAAATAAAATTATCTGTAATTGAGCCAAGTAAATTATTTATTTATAACAAACCGGAATAATTTCTCCCTTTGCCAAACAATATTTTTCTACTAATTGGGGAGTTAATTTTGCTGTATAATCTTCCTCCATAACTGTAAAGCCAATACTTCGAAGTTTATCAAAATAATCCCTGCCATATACGCGAACGTGATCGTATTGCCCAAAAATTTTTGCTCGTTCTTTTTGATCTACAATTGAATCGTCTGAAAAAGTAGTTGCGCGAGTTAAGTCTTGTGGTATTTGAAATACTGCCATTCCACCTGGCTTTAGTACCCGATACAACTCATACATGGCTTTAGTATCATCTGGAATATGTTCTAAAACATGGTTGCAAAAAATAATATCGTAACTATTATCTTCAAAGGGCAAATTACAAATATCTGCTTTTACATCTGCTAAAGGCGATAGCAAATCGGTTGTAGTATACTCAATATTGGTTTGTTTTTTGAATCGCTTATAAAATTCTTGTTCTGGGGCAAAATGCAATACTTTCTTCTTTTCTTTTGAAGTGAAAAAATCAGTTTCATTTTGTAAATACAACCATAATAAACGGTGTCTCTCTAAAGATAAAGTGCTTGGTGAAAGCACGTTGTTTCTTTGACTACCGTATCCGTAAGGTAAAAACATACGGAAACTTTTTCCGTCTATTGGATCGGTGAATCGATTTCCTTTTAATAAAAAAGCTAGTATTGGGCGAACCACAATACTCAACCGAATTAAAATAGGTCTTGGAATGGTATTTAATATAAACTTAAATATTTTTTTCATGCTTAGCTTAATGGATTTCTTCGGAATTCATCTTCTTCATTACTTTCAATTCCTAGAGCGTCATAAATGTATTTGAATGTAGATAAAATTTCTGGTTTACCATCAATTATTGCCACATCATGTTCAAAATGAGCGCTTGGTTTTCCATCGGCAGTAAGAATGGTCCAACCGTCTTTTAGTTGTTTGATATTTTTGGTTCCCATATTTATCATGGGCTCAATAGCTACCACCATACCTTCAATAAACATTTTACCGCGACCTCTTTTTCCGTAATTAGGCATTTCTGGATCTTCGTGCATTTTTGTTCCAATTCCGTGCCCAACTAATTCTCTCACCACACCATATCCATACCCTTCGCAATATTTTTGAATTGCATTGCCAACATCTTCCACTCTATTTCCAACTCGAAATTCTCTAATTCCGATATACAAACTTTCTTTGGTAACCTGAAGTAATTTTTTCACTTCGGGAGCCACTTCTCCAATTTCAAAACTATACGCATGATCTCCGTAAAAACCATTTTTCAATGCTCCACAATCTACCGAAATAATATCGCCTTCTTCAAGTGGTTTGTTATTTGGAATTCCGTGAACTACTTGCGTATTTGGACTTACACATAATGTATTTGGAAACCCATAAAGTCCTAAAAATCCAGGTACAGCTCCGTGATCTCTAATGCATTCTTCGGCAATTTTATCTAAATGTAAAGTAGTTACACCGGGCTTGATTACTTTTGCTATTTCTCCTAAGGTTTTGGAAACAATCAATGCACTTTCACGCATTAATTCTATTTCTTCTCTAGTTTTTGGAATGATCATTTTACTAAATTTCAGTCGACAAAAGTAACTATTTAAAATAAATTAATCAGGATTTGCCATAACTTTAAACAATTCAGCATTTGAAGTAAAAAGTCTGTTTTCTAGACTCAATGCATTTAATTGTGAAACAATTAAATTATTTTCACGAGTGTTAATTAAGAAAATAGAACTTTCTCCAAAAGAAAACAATCGATCTTCAGAAGTTAACATTGTAGAATAATCTGCCACCAGCTCATTGATTAATTTTAATTGTTTTTCTAACGAATTAATCTCTGTTTGCTGTGCTTTAATTTTATTTACTAATTGAACGCGTTCCAAATTTAATTCAAATTGCAAATATTCTTGTATTTATAAAATAATTTAAAATATTATTTCACTTAAAATCTAAAAAAATTGATTTTACAGCTCTAAATAGTACCTTTGCAGCTTATTTTAATATACTATGAATAACATTGTAGCCATTGTAGGAAGACCAAATGTAGGAAAATCAACCCTTTTTAATAGATTGATTAAACGAAGAGAAGCTATCGTGGATTCGGTTTCTGGAGTAACCAGAGATAGAAACTACGGAAAAAGTGAATGGAACGGAAAGGAATTTTCTGTAATTGATACCGGAGGATACATTAAAGGTAGCGACGATGTATTTGAAGAAGAAATTCGCAAGCAAGTAGAATTGGCTATTGATGAAGCCGATGTCATTATTTTTGTGGTAGATGTAGAAGAAGGCATTACCCCAATGGATGAGGCTGTAGCAAAATTATTGCGT
>Ga0078894_10002172_pt1 | contig 14781 bp, 12 predicted proteins | sample LauGreSu1BDMLBSD_2_FD_67506 | JGI IMG/M metagenome (GOLD analysis project Ga0078894, IMG submission 67506) | Freshwater lake microbial communities from Lake Michigan, USA - Su13.BD.MLB.SD (version 4) (version 4) | ecosystem: Environmental > Aquatic > Freshwater > Lake | place: Lake Michigan... | reverse complement strand
CGCCCGTTCCGAGCCCGATGAAGGCGGTCGAGCCTGGGATTCCGGTCGCGACGCCCTCGAACGCATCGGGGAGCAGCGGCCGAACCGAGCGGGAGCGGATGCCTCCGTCCAGCTGCTCGGCAGCGACGATCTCGAAGCCCTCGTCGACCAGCCGGGAGCGGCTGAGGCGGAGTTCGACAGGCCCGCGCATCGGCAGGTCGATCGTCACGCAGAGCGCGGTCGCGCCGGTGCGGAGCGGGGCGAGCTCCGATCGCTCGATCGCGCGGGAGGCGCAGGTCGGCTCGGGTGCGGAGATCTTGGATGGCGGAGCGAGCAGCGAGAGCGCTGCGGCGAGGGTCGTGGTCAACATGGATGGTCCAGTCCGCGCCAGTATGGGGGACGGCTGCATCGTGCCGAAGGACAATGCGCAGAAATGTCCGAAATTGTCGCGCGGACGCCTGCGACGGCTTACCCGCGATCCGCGAGCGCGAGCGTCACCATCGCCTCGATGCCGTAGGGCAGCGCCGCGTCGTTGAAGTCGTAGGTCGGCTGGTGGAGATGCGCGCTCCTCCAGCGACCATCCTCCATTCCCAGGAGGTAGAAGCAGGCCGGGACGCGCTCGGCGTAGAACGCGAAGTCCTCGCCGCCCATGACGGGCGTGTCCATGTGGGCGAGTCGCTGGGAGGGAAGCTCCTCGCGCACGATCCGCTCGAACTCGCGCACGCTCTCGTCGTCGTTGCGCGTGACCGGATATCCGCGGAAGTACCGAGTCCGCGCAGAGCATCGGTGCGCACGCGCGATGTCCGATGCGATCTCAGCGAGGCGGGTCTCGAGGTGCATCCTCGTCGACTCGACGAGCGCGCGTGTCGTGCCCTGAAGCGTCGCAGAGGATCCGATCTGGTTCGTCGCCGTGCCCGCGTGGAACATCGTGGTGCTGACGACGCCCGCATCGACCGGGTCGATCTCGCGCGAGACGAGCGACTGCAGCGCGATCACGATCGCGCTCGCGGCCACGATCGGATCGCGCGAGTGATGGGGCCATGCGGCGTGCGCGGCCTGGCCCTCGACGACGATCTCAAAGCGGTCGCTCGATGCGAACAGTGCGCCGCGCCGCGTCGAGAGGACGCCGAGGTCAAGCCCCGGGAAGTTGTGCAGCCCGTAGATGCGCCGAATCGCGGGTCCTTCCGGACGGGCGTCCAGCGCGCCGTCCTCGACCATGCGCCGCCCGCCCGCACCGCCCTCCTCCGCGGGCTGAAAAAGGAAGCGGACGGGGTTCGGCAGCACGCCCTCGCCAGAGAGCCGCCCGAGCACGCGCGACGCCCCAAGCAGGATCGCGGTGTGCCCGTCGTGGCCGCACGCATGCATGCGCCCGGGAGTCGCGGACGCCCACGCCACGCCGGACTCCTCGCAGATCGGGAGCCCGTCGATGTCGGCCCGCAGCCCGACGGCGCGATCCGACGCACCGGGAAGAAACGCGATGGTGCCCGTGCCGCCCGCAAGTCCGTCGGTGTGCCGAATGCCGGCGGCATCGAGCTCCGCCCGGATCCGGGAGCTCGTTCGGAGCTCCTCGTAGCAGACCTCCGGATGCGTGTGGAGCTCGCGCCGTACCTCGACCGCACGCGATGTCTCCTCGGCGACGAGTTGGCGGACGCGGAGCCGAAGTGGTTCGGGAATCGAGGCCATGCGCCGATGGTAGCGGACGGCCGGGTGGGAGGCCGTCGGAGGAAGTGCAGGCGAGGCGGCCTGAAGGGCGCCTCGATCAGCTCCGCAGCTTCGCGAGACCCGTCGACTCGCGGCCATCGTTCACGAGCGCGAACGCATGGCGCTCGTGCCGGATCAGCCGCGTGAGCTGGCTCATCGTGATGCCGAGGATCCCGGCGGCCCCGGCGACATCGAACCGACGCGCGGTGATGACATCGAGCGCTTCGGCAAGGAGCGCCGGATACTCCCTGTTTTCGGGACTGACCGGAAGCTTCTCGCCTTGACGACGCCGGCACCAGAGCTCGCTTGGCTTGTGTCCGTCTCGGCTGGTGATGGTTCGGACCTTGCAAGCGAGCTTCAGCCGAAGCCGGAAGATCGCAACATGCCGGTTCTGCGCCTGGCTGCGCCGCTCGGTCGCGTGCGTCTCGACCTGGGTCGGGATGTGCTTGATCCAGACCGCCGTATCGACCCGGTTTCGATGCTGCCCTCCCGGTCCCGAGACCCGTCCGGTCTCGAACTCGCACTGCGACAGGAACTCGGCGTCCTCGAGGGTCGAGGGGTGCGGACCCTCGATCGTGATCGCTCGCTCGTCGATGTGTGGCGGTCGATAGGCCATTGGACTCCGTCATTCTCTACCATGGATGGCGTGCCCGTGCACCGGAACCAGCTCATCCTCGGCATCGAGAGCTCCTGCGATGAGACGGCCGCCGCGGTCGTCGACGGCGCCATGGAGGTGCGCTCGAGCGTCGTCGCGTCGCAGCACGACCTGCACGCCGAGTACGGTGGTGTCGTACCCGAAATCGCCAGTCGTGCACACCTCGAGCGGATTCTGCCGGTCGTCCGCAAGGCCCTCTCCGAGGCGGATGTGAGCGTCGGGCAGCTCGCGGCCGTGGCTGCGGGCGTTCGCCCGGGGCTCATCGGAAGCCTGCTCGTGGGCGCAAGCGCCGCCAAGGGCCTGGCCTTCGGCGCGATGCTTCCGTTCTACGCCGTGGACCACGTCGCGGCCCACCTCTTCGCAGGGCTGCTGCGGCCGACTGGCGCGGGCGAACCGCCGGCGGGCGCGGATCGGTTCCCGGCGCTTGGGCTCGTGGTGAGCGGCGGACACACCAGCCTGTTCCATCTCGAGACATCGGGACGGTGCGAGCTCATCGGCCGCACCATCGATGACGCGGTGGGCGAGGCGTTTGACAAGGCGGCCGTGATGCTCGGCCTCGGGCACCCCGGCGGGCCGAACCTCGAGCGTTGCGCCCGCGGCGGCGATCCGGGCGCGATGGCATTCCCGCTTCCAAGGCTCGCGAGTCCGCTTGATTTCTCGCTCTCGGGCCTGAAGACGAAGCTCCTCTACGAGATTCGCGGCGTGCCGCGGGGGCGCGGCGCGGCGGCGTCGTTCGAGCGCGACCATCTCGCGCTCACGGAGGGCCGGCGGCGGGATCTGGCCGCCAGCTTCCAGCGCGCGGCGATCGCCCAGGTGCTCGACCGGCTCGACGCCGCGCGGGCGCGCTTCGAGACGCGCTGCCTGTTCGTTGGCGGCGGTGTCGTGGCGAACGAGTCGCTCCGCGCCGCGCTGCACGGATGGGCCAGCCGGAACGGATGCGGGCTTGTCCTCCCTGAGGCCGCGTTCTGCGTCGACAACGCCGCGATGATCGCGGGACACGCGCAGATTCGCCGTGCCGCGGGAGAGCGTGGCGACCCGCTCTCCGTGCCGACGGAGCCGGTTTCCCTCCTCGCGCGCGGAGCGCACCCCCGGCGCGTACATTGACCGAGGAGATGCAGCGCCCATGAACACGAACCACCGCGAAGGCATCGGCGTGCAGACCGAGGCGGCGATCCTCGTGGGCGTGCGGCTGCCCGGATCACGCATGGACTTCCACGATCCCCTCGGCGAGCTGCGGGCGCTCGCCCAGACCGCGGGGGCGTCCGTCGTCGGGGAGCTCATGCAGAACCGGGACGCGCCTTCGGGTCGGACCTACATCGGGAAGGGGAAGGTCGAGGAGCTCGTCGCGATGACGGCGGAACTCGCTGCCCGCGTGGTCATCTTCGACAACGAGCTCTCGCCCTCGCAGATCCAGGAGCTCGAGAAGGAGCTCAAGGTGAAGGTCATCGACCGGAGCGAGCTGATCCTCGACATCTTCGCGAACCGCGCCACGACGCGCGAGGCGCAGCTGCAGGTCGAGATCGCGCAGCTCGAGTACACGGCGCCCCGGCTCCGCGCGATGTGGTCTCACCTCGGCCAGGTGACCGGCGGCGCGCCAGTCGGAGTCGGAACGCGCGGCCCCGGCGAGCAGCAGCTCGAGATCGACCGGCGGATCGTGTCGCGCAAGCTGGTCGCGCTCAGGCGCGAGCTCGAGGAGTTCCAGGTCCGCAAGTCGCGCGAGGTCGAGCTGCGGAAGAGCGAGCACTTTACGGTCGGCATTGTCGGCTACACGAATGCGGGCAAGAGCACGCTGTTCAACACGCTGACCGCGGGCGGCGCGTTCGCGGCCGACAAGCTCTTCGCGACGCTGATGACGCGCGTCGAGCGCTGGAATGTCGGCGGGGCGAACGCCGTGCTGCTCTCGGACACGGTCGGGTTCATCCGCGACCTTCCGCACCATCTTGTCGCGAGCTTCCGAGCCACCCTCGAGGACGCGATCCACGCACACGCGCTGCTCATCGTGCTCGACGCAAGCGATCGCGAGGCGCCCCAGCAGCTCGAGACGGTGCGCGAGGTCCTCGACGAGGTCGGTGCGAGCACGCAGCCCCGGCTGCTGCTCCTGAACAAGATGGACCGAATCGCCGGGCTGCCGTTCGAGGAGCGCGAGTCGCTTCGCACGGCGGAGGAGTGGCAGGCGCGCGAGCCTGGGGCGATCGCGATCAGCGCCGCCACGGGAGCTGGACTCGACGAGCTGCGCGCCCGGGTGCTTGCACTTGTGACGGGCGGCGTCCGGCGTCGGACGCTCGAGGTGCCGATCTCGAGCGCGCGGCTGATCGATACGATCGAGAAGCGCTGCGAGGTGATCGAGCGGCGCTACGGCGAGCAGACGGTGGAGCTCGTGGTGGAGATTGGCGACCGGCAGATCGAGGCACTGCTCCCGATGGGCGAGCCGTTTCTGGTGGATGGCTCGGATCCGCGTCCGAAGCGCGCGGCGTGGGGCGGTGGGCCCAAGCGACGGGCCCCGCATCTAACTGATGTGGACGAAGACCCGTCAGGCGACGGGGCCTGAGGCTGACGACTGAGCGGCACGCTGCTCGATTCGGCGAATCCATCGCTGCGAGGTCCCTAGGCGAAGATCGCCCGTGCGAGCTCGACCGACCGCGGTACGCCCTGGCGCCCCGGCGACTCGCGCAGGAAGAGCAGGGGCCCGGAGCCTGCGGCGAGCGGCCAGTACACCGCCAGTCTCGACTGATTGCGAAGTTGGCCAGACCAGAAGCCGTCGCTTGCGCGCCCGTACGCCACCAGCTCTCCGGCGCGTGGCCGTCGGTCCCATCGCTCGATGTGTGAACCGAGAAGCGCGGTGGCGAATGCCTCGACACCTCCGCTGCTGCCGCACACCGCGATCAGGTTCTCCGCCCGCGGCATGAACTGCGAGAACGCCTTGCGGAGCGTGGCCTGGAAGCGCGGCACATGGTCATCGAAGCTGGACGAGAGGTCTGCGACGAGTTCGACGCGGCCGCCCGGTGCAGGAGCGATCGCACGCAGCCGCGCGCGAGGCGCGTCCTCTCCGTCGCGGATGACCAGCTCGTCGCCGACAGATGCCTGCTCGACGAAGTCGAACGCCGCATCGAGCGCCTCATGGAGCGCCCGGCCCCTGAGATTCCGTGAAAGCGAGAACGCGACGACGAGCCCTCGCTCGACGGTTTCGATAGTCCTCCACGCGGCAGGCACCGAGACTTCCGCATCGCGCAGCGTGGGCTGAGGGGCGCGCTTCACATGCACGCAGAGCGATGCGCCCGCCCGCGTGGCCCGGAAGTCGACATGCCTGCCATTCGGCGTCTCGACCTCGTGCTCGACCTCACATCCGCCGGCGAGCAGCCGAGCCGCGACCATCGCCTCGGACGCGATCGACCGGCAGCGATCGAGCTGGGCGGGCGCCGCAGACGCCGACGCGAGCATCGCGCCCGAGTCGTCGAGCTCCCGCCGATACCCGCGCAGCACCTTCGGATCAATGCGCAGCGACCAGTCGCGCTCGTGGTCCGCGAAGTCCGCTGCGAGCCGCTCGAGGAGCAGTCGAATTGCGCGGCGCTCATCGTTCGGGCGGGACATCGGCGAGCATTTATCGGGGTTTCGGGTGGCTTCGGCAAGCGCTGCCGGACCGATCCGGTTCGCATCGTGCGGATTAGGAAGGCGCTGCGCCACCCGGATTGGAGTTCCGAGCCCTTCCGGCGAAGGCGCCTTCGGGTCACGCCGACACACTCGGCGAAGGAGAGAGTCATGCGAATCGGAGAAATGCTCGTCCGGATGGGTGTGTTGAGCCGCTCGCAGATCGAGGCCATCCTCGATGAGCAGCAGTCGAACAATGAGGCGTTCGGCGCGATCGCCGAACGGCTCTTCCAGATCCCGCCCGAGACGATCGAGCGCGCCTGGATCGAGCAGACGCAGGAGCGGGCGACGATCTTCGACCCGGAGCGCGGCGTCGACGACGACGCCCGCGAGCTCGTCGTGCGTCGGCAGGCGTGGCAGTTCGGCATCGTCCCGCTTCGGATCGACGACGGCTATCTGATCGCCGCCACCAGCCGGAAGCAGCTTCCGCGGGCGGTCCGCTTCGCGACCCGCGTTCTCGGAATGCCCGTGCAGTTCGAGGTCGCGGAGGATGACGAACTCTCGAAGCTCCTGGCGGTGCAGTATCCGATGCGCGGAATGGACAAGAGCATCTTCGACGGGACCGCGTTCGCGAGCCTGTTCAATCGCCGGGCGGCTTGACAGGCCCGGCGGTTCGGATACTCTCCTCACCCCGCGAGAGCGGTTCGCCAACTTAGCTCAGTTGGTAGAGCATCGCATTGAAAATGCGAGTGTCCCCGGTTCAAGTCCGGGAGTTGGCATGAAAGCAGGGTCCGCAAGACGGACCCTGCTTTGTTTTTCCGTGCTTTGCTTCTCCGTGCGTTGTCTGTTCCTCGCCGGGGCGTCGCTTGACCGCTGTATCTCCGACCGGCAGACTCCGCAGCCCATCCGAGCGGACTACGCGAGCTGCTCTCCGACGAGTCGAAGCGGGATCGGCCTGCCAAGGTGCTCGCGACGAATCTCGAGCCGACCTGCCGCGCGCTCCTCCTCGAGAGTTCCGAGCAGCTGCTCGACGATCCACAGACGCATCGGCCTCGAGCCGTCGTACTCGACGAGCCCGCCCACCCCGAGCCTCGAAAGGCGCTCGAGGCGGGTCCAGTAGCGGCGTGTCCAGGTCAACGCCATCGTCTCCGGCAGCCGCGACAGCGCCGCACGGGTCATCGATGGTTCGGCGAAGATCCAAAGTTCATTCCACGCGTTCGCTCGCCCAAGGCAGCAGGCGGTCGCGACCGCGACATCTCCAACGCACACGACGGGCTTCAGCATCACGCCTCGGGCGATGCGATCGGCAACGAGTGACCTGATGTGGTTCGCCACATCGTCACCGCTCACGCGGTACCGCGAGGCGAGGGGCCCGGCGTCGCGAAAGAAGGCGCGCAGAAGGCTGGCGCGATAGACATTCCAGTCGCTCGTGAGGCTCGCGGAGGCAGCGTGTTCATGCGCCCGCCTCGCAGCAAGTCGGCTGCTCGGGCGTGCGCCCCGCGGAGCATTCTGCTGCGCGGGCTCGGCGCCTCGCATGTCGTGATGATCGTCCTTCATCAATCAGGCCCTCGTCCACCGGCCGGTGGAATCATCGCAATGTAGCGATCGCAACGCGCGGCTTGGAGAGCGGCCTCAAAAGTTGGAAAAATCACAACGCGTGGTTAGCGGCGCTCGACGCGCGCACTGCCAAGCAGGTCCGAGCGCGCATCGCGGAGCGCGCTGAACCGAGCGCGCCAATTTTCCATGGCAGCCCGGTCGAACGCCATGCTCACGCACTGCTCGCGCGCGTCCGCCTCCGCGATGCGCGCGCCGAGAACATCGATCGCCACCGAGCCGCCTGCATATTCATTCGTCGGATCGCGGCCACAGCGGTTCGCCGCGATGATCGGGGCCTGATTCTCGATCGCCCGCGCCACGAGCAGGGCGCGCCAGTGCTCGTGGCGCGCGGAAGGCCACGAGGAACTCACCGCGAACAGCTCCGCGCCCGCAAGCGCGGCGATGCGCCACAACTCCGGGAATCTCAGGTCGTAGCAGATCAGCGGACAGACGAGCGCCTGGCCGGTGTCGACGATCACGATGCCATCGCCTGCGACGAACGAGGAGCGCTCGCTTGGGAACAGGAAGTTCTTCCGATAGGTCGCGCGATGCCCGCCCTCCGGTCCGATCACGACGGCGGAGTTCGAGTATCGGTCGCTCCCGCGTGCCTCGGCGATGCCTGCCTGGACCCAGACGCGACGCGATGCTGCGACTCCGCACAGCCAGCCGATCGAATCACGCGCTCGTGCGAGCGCCGCCGCATCGGTGGTCCAGGCCGTCTCGCACATCTCGGGCAGCACGATGTAGTCGCCGGACGAGAAACCGCTGGCGTCGATCGCCCCTTCGATCCGCCGCCGGTTCTCGGCGACATCGTGCCACACCGGGTCGGTCTGAACGGCGAGGAAATTCACGGAGGCAAGGTACCCGCCGCAGGTTGCGAGCGCTCGGGCGACCCCGGCGCGCGAACCCGCGAAAGCGAGCAAGTCCGTGGACTGGCGGCGCAGCCGCGACCCGCCGCAGGTTGCGAGCGCTCGGGCGACCCCGGCGCGCGAACCCGCGAAAGCGAGCAAGGCGGCGGACTCGCGGCGCAGCCGCGACCCGCCGCGAGTTGCGAGCGCTCAAACAAGGGAGACTAACGGGGATCGAACCCGCGACAGCCGAAACCACAATCCGGTGCTCTACCAACTGAGCTATAGTCTCCGTCAGGCGGAGCAAGATACCCGACTCGGGTGGGGGTGGTCAACGGCTGCGCGCGGCATTGCGCGTGGAGCTGTAGCTGGCTCTGTAGGTGGCTTGGCAGGGGGCTTTGTGCGGGCGTTGTGCGGCCTCTGTGCTACCATTGTCCCCTTCCTCGGCAGGCCGCGCGCCAGGATCGCGACCGTCGGACGAAGACCCGCCTCGAGACCCACATCCATGCCACCTACCACCCTCCCGGTTCAGTTCGGATCCGCAAAGCTCCACGCCAACCTCTCGGTCGCATCGCTCGTCGAGCTCGCGCTCGCGCGGGGTGAGGGACAGCTCGCGGCCAACGGGGCCCTTCAGTGCGACACGGGGGAGCGGACCGGGCGCAGTCCGGACGACAAGTTCCTCGAGGACACCGCGGGAATCCACGGAAACATCAATTGGGGCAAGGTGAACCAGCCGGTCTCGCCGGAGCACTTCGAGAAGCTCAAGGCGGCTGCGCTTGCCCACCTGAACTCCAAGTCGGATGTCTTCCGATTCGATGGATACGCCGGCGCGGATCCGAAGTACCGACTCAAGGTCAGCGTCTTCACCGAGAAGGCGTGGCACTCCCTGTTCGCGAAGACGCTCTTCATCAATGTCCCCGACGCAGAGATGCCGTCGTTCAAGGCCGACTGGACCATCATCAACGCCTGCGGGATGAAGATCCCGAATCCCGCTGAGTTCGGACTGAAGTCCCACATCGGCATCGTGCAGAGCCTTGAGAAGAAGACGGTCGTCATCGTCGGCACCGAGTACGCCGGCGAGATGAAGAAGTCGATCTTCTACGCGATGAACTACGACCTACCCGACATGGGCGTGTTCCCGATGCACTGCTCCTGCAACGTCGACCGCAAGGATCCGTCGAGTGTGGCGCTCTTCTTCGGCCTCTCGGGCACGGGAAAGACCACGCTTTCAGCCGATCCGAACCGCGACCTCGTCGGCGACGACGAGCACGGCTGGTCGGACGCCGGAGTCTTCAACATCGAGGGCGGCTGCTACGCCAAGTGCATCAAGCTCTCGAAGGAGGGCGAGCCCGAGATCTGGAACGCCATCCGGTTTGGCTCGGTGCTCGAGAACGTCGTGATGGATCCGGTCTCGCGGGTTCCGGACTACGACAGCGCGAAGAAGGCGGAGAACACGCGGGTCACCTACCCCGTGTCCTTCATCGCCAACGCGAAGATCCCGTCGGTCGCGGGCCATCCGAAGAACGTGGTGTTCCTATCCGCCGACGCGTTCGGCGTGCTGCCGCCGGTCTCGAAGCTGTCGCCCGAGCAGGCGATGTACTACTTCCTGAACGGCTACACCTCGAAGCTCGCCGGAACCGAGGCAGGGGTCAAGGAGCCGCAGCCGAACTTCTCGCCATGCTTCGGCGGCCCGTTCCTTCCCCGAGCGCCGATGGTCTACGCGGAGATGCTTGCCGAGCGGATCAAGAAGCACGGCGCGAATGTCTGGCTGCTCAACACCGGCTGGACCGGCGGGCCCTACGGCGTCGGAAACCGCTTCAAGCTCTCGTACACCCGGACCTTTGTCACGCGCATTCTCGACGGGTCGCTTGCGAAGGCGTCGTTCGAGACGCATCCGATCTTCGGACTCTCGATGCCGACCTCGGTGGAGGGCGTGCCGAGCGAGGTGCTCAATCCTCGAAACACCTGGTCCGACAAGGCCGCCTACGACGCCAAGGCGACGGAGCTCGCCAAGCGGTTCCGCGAGAACGAGGGCAAGTTCAAGATGACGGCCGCGGTGATTGCGGCGGGGCCCCGAGTCTGAAGCCCGATTCATAAGCCTCGAGTGAAAAGCCTCGCGTCAAAAGCCTCGCGTATAGGGCCCCTCGCGACAACCGATCCCGCGGAACCGGCTGAGAAACACCCATGGCGATCTACTACTTCGAGCTCGACGGGCACGGCGCGCCGTGCAACCTCGGACGGACCCTCCGCGCCTTCGGTCAGCATGTGACGATCGTGCCCTCGCACGATCCGGCGACCTTCCCGCTCGATCTCGACGAGGTGCACGGCATCGTCGTCAACGGCGGGGGTGCTTCAGTCACTGGCTCGAGCGGTCCAATCGAGTCGATCGTGCGCGATGCGGTGAAGAGGGAGATCCCGATCCTCGCGATCGGTGCGGGTTCCAGGCTTGTGGCACGCGCACTCGGAGGAGAGGTCAGCCCGTGCTCCGAGCGTGGCGTCGTGCCCCTGCGGCTCAGCGCGGTGGGACGCGAGGAGCCGCTGCTCGCGGGACAGCCTTGGACGAGCGTGCAGGCCGTCTGGAACGACGAGTGCGTGTCCCGGCTGCCGGAGGGCGCCCGCGGATTCGGTTCGACTCCTGCGGCGAAGTTCGCCGGATGGGGGCTTGGTCCGTGGGTCATCGCGCTCGACTGGCACTTCGAGTGGGACGCGCGGGAGATCGCCGAGTGCGCCAAATCGCAGGGAGCGGTTCCATCGACGGTCGTGTCTGCGATCGAGCGGCTGGGCCAGATCATCTCGGAGCGCACGAGCCTCATCCTGATGCCCGTGGACCGAATGAGCGCGGGACAGTCGAAGGATGTGCGGCACTGATCCTCCTGGAACGGGGACTGCGGGACGGAAACACCAGACGCGAGGTACATCCGACGCACTCCGCGCCCGAAGCCGATTGTGTCGAAGCTCTCCAAGCGAGAGCCCAGCGTTTCAACGCCTGCGCTTCACGGCCAGCGTGACTGAAGTCCGTCTTCAGCCGGTCTTCAGTTGATGGAGCCACTCGCGCGTGCGTTCACGCGCGACTCACACCACAATCGCGGATCGCGAGGATCGCAGGGCGACCTTCCGCGCCATGGCCGCAATGCTCGCGGGATCAAGCCCGGCTTCCGCAAGTTGCTCCCGCCGCTCGCCCTGATAGATCCAGCCGTCAGGCATGGCCATCCGGGTGATCCCGCGCGTCTCAATGCGCCGATCGCTGCATGCCTCGAGCACGCATGCGCCGAAACCGCCGCGGATCGAGTGGTCCTCGACCGTCACGATGGGAACGCCACGCGCGACGAGACCGGCGACCAGCTCGATGTCGACCGGCTTGGCGAACCGCGCGTCGTAGACATCGGCCTTCACGCCGTCGAGGGCAAGCTCACGCGCGGCCTCGCTCGCATCGATGGCGCAGGTTCCGTAGGCCAGGATTGCAACCTGAGGGTCCGGATGCGTCATGAGCGCGCGTGCCTTGCCGAGGGCGAACGGCGGGCACGCCGCGCCGGCGTACATCGAGCTCACGCTGTCGCGCGGGTATCGCACAGCAGAGAGGCCATCCGAGAATCCCGCCATGAATTCGACGGATGCCTTCAGGCTCGGCTCGTCCATCGCCGCCATCAGGCAGGCGTTGGGAAGCGTCGCAAGCAGCGCGACATCGCAGAATCCGTGGTGGACGGCGCCGTCTCCTCCCACAAACCCAGCGCGGTCGAGACAGAGGCGGACAGGCAGGCCCTGCAGCGCGGCTTCCTGGAAAGCCTGGTCGAACGCACGCTGCAGGAAGGTCGAATACACGGCAAGGAACGGCTTCCAGCCAGTCTTGGCAAGCCCCGCCATCATGTCGAGCGCGTGGCTCTCGCAGATCCCGGTGTCGAACACGCGATCGGGATAGCGCCCAACCACCTTCGAGACACCGGTTCCGTCGGGCATCGCAGCCGTGCAGGCGACGACCTTCGGGTCGTTCGCCATCAGCTCGGCCAGAATGTCGCCAAACGCGCTCGTGAAGCTCCGCGCGCTCTTCTTCAGCTCGACCCGGCATCCCTCGCTCACGAGCTCGTCGCCATCGTCGTTGTGCACCGTAAACGGGCTCGGCGAGTGGAAGGTCGTCGAATCGCCCTCGGCGAAGCGGTAGCCCTTGCCCTTCACGGTCTTGACATGCAGCACCATCGGCCGGTCGAAGTGCTTCGCTTCGTTCAGCACATCGATCAGGGTCGGGATGTCGTGGCCATCGATGGGCCCGACGGTGACGAGCCCGAAGTGCTCGAACCACGCGTCCTCGCTCACGAGCGTCTTCGACATCTCGCCCATCTTGTGATAGGCCTCGGCCATCGCCTTTCCGCCGGGGACGACCTTCGCGAACTCCTTCGCGGCCTTCTTGAAACCGCCGTAGGTCTGCGAGAGCCGAAGCTTGTCGAAATACGCGGCCAGCGCGCCCTGTGGCTTCGCGATCGACATCCCGTTGTCGTTCAGGATGACGAGGAACTGCCTTCGAAGCGTGCCGGCATTGTTGAGCCCCTCCATCGCCACGCCGTTGACGATCGAGGCATCGCCGATGATCGAGACCACCCGGCGCCCGTCTGGAACCGACTCGCTGTAGCCCTCACCGTTCAGCGTGTCGCCGCGAGCCATGCCCACGGCGGTCGAGATCGCCGTGCCTGCGTGGCCGACCGAGAAGAGGTCGTACGGGCTTTCGCGTGGCTCGGGGAAGCCCGCCATGCCTCCGCGCTGGCGCAGCCGGGCAAGCAGCGGATAGCGGCCCGTGAGCAGCTTGTGCGGATAGCACTGGTGCCCGACATCGAAGAGGAGCCGGTCATGCGAGAAGTCAAACACCCGGTGCATCGCGATCGTGAGCTCCACCACGCCGAGATTCGGGGCGAGATGGCCGCCGGAACGGGAGACCTGCTCGCAGATCGCGACCCGCATCTCCGCCGCGAGGTCCTTGAGCCCGTCCATAGACATGCTGCGAAGGGCGGCTGGAGAGGTGAGTGAGGGGAGAATGTTGAGGCTCACGGGGGAATCCGACCGCCGCCGGGGCGCAGAGGCGCTGGCGGCTTGGAGGCGTTCGACGATGATATCCATGGCCGATGCACCCACAGCCGGGCGCGAGTCGAAATCAAGGTTTTCGGGCGTCCGTGACCCTACCGCGTTCGGGCCGCGAGGTACTCGACGAGTGCGGCGAGGGACCCGCTCTCGAGCCCGGCGCCCGCAAGCAGGCCATGCGCGCGAACGCGCAGTTCCTCGACCAATGCCATGCTCCGCTCGATTCCGTGGATGGTGGGGAATGTCAGTTTCCCCGCAGCCGCGTCCTTGCCGGTGGCCTTGCCCGCGTGCTCGGCGGACTGGGTCGCGTCGATCAGGTCGTCCACGATCTGGAACATCAGTCCGAGTGTCGCGCCAAACTCGGCGACCGCGGCGACGCGCGGGCCGTCGGCTCCGGCGGACACCGCTCCAATCCTGCATGCGCACTCCAGCAGGGCACCGGTCTTGTTGCGGTGCACAAGCTCGAGCTGCTCGGCGGGCTGCGATCCGTCGGCGAAGTCGCGCAGCGTGTCATAGACCTGTCCGTTGATCATCCGCGCGGTCGCATCCGCGAGGTCGCGCTGAATCTCGCCTGAGTTCCGCGGGGCGCGGGCAGCCGACAGCATGGCGAGCGCGAGCAGATTGTCACCGGCGAGGATCGCCATAGCCTCGCCGAACGCGACATGGCAGGTCGGCTGTCCCCGCCGCATGGCGTCATTGTCGAGCGCCGGCAGGTCGTCGTGCACGAGGCTGAACGCGTGCACGAGCTCGATTGCGACCGCCGCAGGCATTGCGTCGGACTCGCTCGCGCCGCAGGCGCGCGCGCACTCGATGACGAGCATGGGGCGCACTCGCTTCCCGCCGGCGAGCACCGCGTGCACGCACGCCTGGCGAAGGCGGTCGGGCATCGGGGCGCTCGACAGGAACTCGAGCAACGCGCGCTCGATTGCCGCAATGAGCGCCGCATCCGACGGGGTCGGTCGGGAGAGAGCCGACTGGGTTCCAGACATGGGCAGGAATGTAGCGGAACGCGCCATGCCGCAGCCGGGGTAGGATGCACCCGATGCAGGGACTGCTCGACTTCTTCACCCTCATGGAACGCGGCGGATTCGTGATGTGGCCGCTGCTCGCCGTGAGCCTCGTCGCATTCGCCGTCACCTTCGAGCGCATCTGGTTCTGGTTCAACCTGCACTCCGGGCGCGAGAGCCAGCGCTACCGCCAGCTCCTGTCGGCGTTCCGCAACGGCGACCGCTCGAAGGCCGAGTCGCTGCTCCGCCGGCCAGGGAATGTGTACGACATCCTTGCGCGGCGAATGCTTGAGGACGGACCAGACGATGCGACCGCGCTCGAGCAGATCGAGGACCTCCGCTCCCA
>Ga0078894_10002171_pt1 | contig 14783 bp, 16 predicted proteins | sample LauGreSu1BDMLBSD_2_FD_67506 | JGI IMG/M metagenome (GOLD analysis project Ga0078894, IMG submission 67506) | Freshwater lake microbial communities from Lake Michigan, USA - Su13.BD.MLB.SD (version 4) (version 4) | ecosystem: Environmental > Aquatic > Freshwater > Lake | place: Lake Michigan... | reverse complement strand
TCCCACTTAACGTCACCTTTAATGTCAGGTGTCTGAAATGAAGCTCCTTCACACCCTAACTGCAAGGCGAAATCTAAATACTCTTTATCATTTCCTGGGTGTTGGCCAACAGCAACGCGCATCTTCGGACTTGCCATCATCACTCCCCTGGATTGTGAATACCTATAAATAGTAGCCCTAGCGATCACGTAATAGAAGTATCTGAACGTATGGTCATGTGGGGGTAGTAAGAAGTATCTTTCTTACATGGCCAAGCGAGTGGGCGTTGCAAGCATTATCCAAGAGACAAATACATTCTCCGCAAATCGCACCACCATGCAAGATTTTGAAATTCAAGGAATCTGGCTCGGCGCAGAAGCTGATACAAATTCTCAAGGAATGAACATCGAAGTTGCTGGGAGTTTGGAGCGACTTCGTGCGTATGGCTTTGAGGCAATCCCGCTGATGCGAGCGTGGGCGATGTCTGGTGGCATATTGCTCGATAGTGAACTAGCGAAAATGAAATCGCTACTAAAGCAACAAATTTCTGCTGCCGGCAAGCTAGATGGACTCATTCTCAATCTCCATGGAGCACTGGTTAACGAAAGTGATGATCACACCGATGCTCATATCACTGAATATGCTCGTGAACTTCTTGGTGCCGATGTACCAATCGTTGTGACTCACGATCTGCATGGAAATCCATCGCGTCGTATTGTCGCCGCTTCTAACGGGCTTATAGGTTTCCGGACCTATCCCCATATTGATCAAGGTGATACCGGTCGACGAACTGCGGATTTAATGAACCAGTTGCTTACGAACAATCGCACTCTAGGGACTGTGCTAAAGAAGCTGAACATGATTATTCCGGCCGAGACTATGGGTACCAGCGATCAACCCTTACTGCAGATTCGTGAACTGGCTGACTCGTTGATCGATGATGAAATCTTGGACATATCACTATTCCCAGTGCAGCCCTGGATCGATGTCAGCGAGGTTGGATTTGGAATCACAGTGGTACATGCAGGCAACATTGAACGTGCAAACGAATGTGCGGAAGTTATCCGAAAAGCACTCTGGGATATCCATAAAAGGTTTGAAGCCAAGCTCTATTCCGTAGAGGATGCCATCGATCATGCGATCAAGGGCTATCAAGGAAAGATGCAGATGATTGCGCAATCCTCTGATGCACCAACAGGTGGCTCTACCGGAGATGATTCCCGTGTCGTGGCAGCACTTGTGAATTATGGAAGCGATATTCCAAGTGCATGCACTGTCGTCGATGCACCTGCAGTTGATCAGGCTTATTCACAATCAATCGGCGATGAGATCTCACTCTCACTCGGATTTACAATCGACCCACGGTGGGGTTCTCCTGTAACCGTTCAAGCAAAAGTAATCAATAAGGGGAAAACACCTGTAGTTCTTACTGGTCCAGCTATGACAGGCCAAATTGTTTCGATAGGCCGTTGGGTAGTTCTTGAGAGTTCAAATAAAGTGAAAATCTTGGTTTCAGAGAGTGGAACGACAACCTTCGATCCTGCTGGATATGAGATAGCAGGGATCGATTTAGATGAGTGCGTGATAGTTCATGTTCGCTCTCCGCTGCTATACAAGTCAGGATTTGCCGGCCGTTATGGGCAAGCCTTCTCGCTCGATCTCGATGGTCCGACTACTCCAAACATCAAGAAACTCAAGTTCATTAAAGTGCCCCGTCCCATGATTGGTCTTGATGACTTTGACGGAGAGCTCGCGGAAGTAAGCAGCGACTAAAGTAAATACTTGTCGATCAGAGTAATTCTTTAAAGAACTCCAAATTTCGCAAAAGCTTCTGATGGCGGCATTCCCTCGCGAACTGCCTTTCGAAAGTTGGATTCACCCGAGTTCTTCTCAATTACCATCTCGACGACCTTATCGATTGCTGCAACTGGAACGATTGCTACTCCGTCAATATCGCCAACGATCAGATCACCGGGATTTATAGTCACTCCGTCAATGACGCCTGGAACGTTATGCGCAACTACTTCATAGCGACCATTGATATTGATCGGAAGCGAACCTGTTCCAAACATTTTAAATCCCATGGCGCGAGTCCGCACAAGATCGCGGGAAGGCCCGTCACCCAGAAAACCTGCGACTTCTTTGAAATTGCAAGCAGTCGAAAGTAACTCTCCCCAGAGAGCAGCTTTACCGGTGCGACCAGTAGGGGCTACATAAACCTGATCTTTTTGAATTGCATCAATAGTTTTGAGTAAACCAACATAGGGAACTTCAGGAAATGAATCCACATCTTCTACCTGCACCGGAAAGGCGTAACCCAACATGATGCCTTCACCTGAGAGCATATGGATATCTTCAGCAAGAACTTGTTTGCTATATCCCAATTCATCGAGACAGTCTGCAGCTAACGCAGAGGTAAAAATGGTTCTCAGATGTGCAAGATCATGTGGCATTAGTTTTCCTTGCTTAGCTATGAGTTCACTAACCCGTAAGCGTATAGTGATACTGAAGACTGGTAAATGGCTTTGGATCTGCGGGGCTAAGGAAACTTCGAACATCCTCGATCACTGCGCGTAGATCGAGTGGATTTCTCCGGTTTGGGGATACTTGGCAAAGTAGAAATCAACTAATAACCTTAGAGAAAGGTATTTTTGGGATTTCTTAATTGACTAGTCACAGTTAGAAGTAGGCAAAGACAACTGTTGAGGTAAATGTTAATCTCAAGGATCACACAAACCACAAGGAGAGAATTACATGGCTACATGGCAGGAAGTGTCCACTGTTTTAACTAGTGGCATAGCCTTTAAAGGCGAGATGGTTAATGATTCATTGGTAAAGACGCTACTTGAGATGAAAGATGGCAGATCTCAGTTGGTTTGGATCGGTCATATTGGCGACAACGTAGTGTTAAGTTCAGTAGTCTGCAAAGTTGCAGAAGTAAATCTAACTGCCTTGTTCACGGGAGATATTCTTAACAAAGTTGTCTATGGTCTTAGCTCCATCGGTGAACATCTAGTAGTACGACATGTGACGCCACTCGAGAATCTCAACGCGAATGAGCTTGCTCAGCCACTCATTGCACTTGCGGTTTTTGGTGACATCCTCGAAGCGGCAATTACAGGTAAGGACACATATTAAAAAGTACTCAATTACTTTGCTATTCGGTGGCGGTCTTGCCTCTCCTTATTTTTTTTGGGAGAAGGTAGGCCGCCACTGATTGCTTTCTGGCCGCTGATCCGCAACAGCTAGAGTGCTAAAAAGTTTCTAATTCTTCTTAGCGTCTCTTCCTGATACTCAGGAATCATCGATTTGTGTTCTAAGTTTGAAGTCTCGTAGAGATAATTTAGAAGAACTATTCGTCGTTGCACAAAGAACATCTTCATCTCCCCCTCAGAACACTCAGGGATGGGAGCAATAGAGTTGTAGCCCGCCTTGAAAGCCGCATCCTGTTCGGGAGTATCGAAGTAGTAAAGTGCGGTCGCGAAGTCTTGAATAGGAAGCCCTATGCCGCAATCATCAAAATCGATTACAGAGAGACTTCCTTCATGCCACAAGACATTTCCACCATGCATATCCGCATGAATCACTCCGGGAGCTGCGTTTGCGTAGAACTTTGAGACACCGGACTTAATGGCAGAAAGCGCTTGAGTGATTAACTCTTTGGCCTCTGCATCTAAAACACTTTTCTCACTAAGGAGGAAGTCTTCAGTCCACCACAGCGGGTCATCAAATGTCGGCAGGGCTGAACCTTGGGGCAAGGTAAAGCCAGGTGCGACAAGGTGCATTGTCGCCATGGCCGCTCCTAAAGCGTTGAGCTGCTCATCTGTAGGTTCGTCCTCAAGTTCTTCGCCAAAAATCCATGAATATAAAACACAGTGAAACATTCGACCCGAGGCGTCATGAAGAATTGAAGTGTAGAAATCGCCCTCGATATTTTCGATCGGATGTGGAACTTTTACGCGACCATCTTCAGCTAGGAAGCGGACAAATGCGATCTCTGCCCTGAGGTTTTCTGGAGTGCGCGGTGAATTTGTATTGATGCGGAGAGCAAATAATCGGCCGTCGGTCGCTTCGACCTTAAGTGTGGCGTTGTATTCATAATTGATAGAGACGGCAGACTTCACATTTATCGGATATCGACTCAGAATCTGGAGAGAAAAGGCTTCTAATTCCTTGATGACTACATCTTCGGGCTGGTCAAAGAAGGCGGCGTTCACAAGACTTTACTTTCCGGTTCGTGGTGAAATTAGTGCGGTTCCCTTTTCGTGAGAGAGAATCGTCAAGACATGATTTGGTAGCGCTTTCACGATCGCATCGGCGAGTTTTCGTTCTTCATCACGGTAAACGTCATCCAAGACAACAGTCGCTCTCGGCGAGAGAAGTGGAACTAGATGCTCTAGAGCTGGGTAACGTGCATCAGGATTTGTTGAACTTGGTGGACCATCGATCACTAAAAGATCAATCTTCCCTAGTCCTTTGAGGGTTGTCTTGGCATACCACTTGTATCCGCGTGAGTAAGTTTCTAATTCATGAATGCGAATATCAACACCGCGAACTCCATGGCTGAGCAACATTTCTCGCGTTTGTGTTCCAAATTCAACAGAGTGATCAAGGCTAACAATTTTCTTTGCACCACTCTTAGCCAAGACAAGTGTTGAAGTTCCAGAGCCTAATTCGACTGTCAGGCGAGGCTTCACTCTTTTGGTTACGTGAGCAAGGGTTAAGAGAAAATCCGGAGAGGCCGCCCAACCGCGAGAAGGCGGAAGTGGAGCGGACAATTTCAAAAGCGGGAGTAGCTGTTCGACAGCCTCGAACTGGTGATACACGTTGCCTAGCTCGCCCTTGATTCGACCAGTCTGAGCCGACAATTCTCTACTGACTCGATCAGCGTTGCGATTTACCTTGCGATGTAGGCTCCGATTGCTTCGCACCAGATAGGCCAATAGCGCGATGATTACGCTGGCAACAAACAATTGAGATCCTAGCTCCATGACCGCATGCTATCTCTGGGCAGCTCGAACGAGCGATCTCGACGCTTAAAAGGCTGGGAGTCGATCGAATTGAGCGTGACCAGTCACCAAAAGTGAGACCAAGTTTGGGTCAACTTTGTTTTAAAGATTGGGCTCTTTTTCGGACAGAGACAATCTGTCTTGCTACCATTTTTTTAAATCTAGTGTTTGGAGATGGTGATTAGCCAAGAAATGCCACCTGGGTGGTACCCAGATCCGGTTACGGCTATTGATTTCTCAAAACACTTCCAAGAAATAGGAGATAAAAAATGGAAATATTAATTCTCGCCGTGTGGGTCGGTTGCGCAGCTATCTGCTACAGCCAGGCTAAGAAGAAGAATCTCAATGTCGTTCTTTGGACAATTCTTGGGCTTCTTTTTGGAGTTTTTGCAGTAATCGGCGCTTTGGTGGTTTCACCAAAGGCTTAGTTTTCCTAAATCAACCCCGCTGCCTCTCGGTAGTGGGGTTGATTTATTTTGAATTAAGATTGATCTGTGTCTTCAATTTCAGTAACCCTGGTCTGTCTTGGCAATATCTGCCGCTCCCCCATGGCTGCTGCGGTGCTTTCAAATAAAGCTCAGAACCTCACCGAGGTTGGAATAATTGTCAGCAGTGCAGGGACAAGTGGTTGGCATATCGGAGAAGGTCCACACCCAACTTCGAAATTAGTCTGGGAAAAAGCTGGATATCTGCACGATCACAAGGCTACGCAATTCAAAGTAAACGACTACTTCGTTAACGACTACATCCTGGTTATGGATTCGAGTAATTTCGAGAATGTGATCTCGTTAGCACCGAGCCAAGAAGATGCCTCGAAAGTTTTCTATTTACGTAGTTTCGATCCGGCCTTATCTCACATCGATCCGCTATCTAGCGAGTACTTCAAGCTTGAGGTGCCAGATCCTTACAATCAATCAGAAGATGCATATCGCACCGTTCTCGAGATGATCGAATCAGCAGTTGATGGATTTATAGCAAGAGTTATTCGAGACCACGGCGCTTAAGCAACGGTGTGATCGTGGCTTCGCGTCCGCGGAAATTTTTAAACATCTGCATCGAATCAATTGATCCTCCACGGCTGAGCAACTCGGCTCTAAAGTGATCACCGTTCTTACGTGTCAGGCCACCATTCTCCTTAAACCAATCGACAGATTCGGCATCAAGGACTTCACTCCAGATATAACCATAATATCCGGCTGAATAACCTCCGCCGAAAATATGCGAGAAATAAGTGCTGCGATATCTTGTAGGGACCGCGTGATAATCAAGGCCATAATCTTTTATCGCTTCTGCCTCAAATGCGATGGCATCGGCCACATCCTGACCATCTTCAAGTGAGTGCCAAGCCAAATCCAGAATTGCCGCAGCCAAATAGCTTGTCGTTGCATGACCTTCATTAAAGGTCGAAGCGCCCTTAAGACGGTCAATGAGTTCTTGAGGAAGTTGCTCACCCGTCTGATGATGCTTTGCATAATTAGAGACAACTTCCGGCCACAAGATCCACATTTCATTTACCTGCGAAGGGAACTCAACGAAATCGCGTTGAACGCTGGTTCCGGAAACACGAGGGTAGGTAACGCTGGAGAGCAATCCGTGGAGAGCGTGTCCGAACTCGTGGAACAACGTGACGATTTCATCGTATGTAAGCAGAGTTGGTTGACCTACTGCAGGCTTTGGAATATTGAGATTGTTACAAACCACTGGCAGTTGCCCGAGAAGGAAGCTCTGGTCAACCAAGTTATTCATCCATGCACCACCACGCTTGGAATCACGAGTGTAGAAGTCTCCAATAAAAAGACCTAGCTTGCTTCCATCTTCGTTGAAAACTTCAAATGCTCTGGCTTCTTCATGATAGGTAATCAAATCTGGACGTTCTTTGAAGGAGATTCCAAAGAGTTTATTGGCGGCGAAGAAAACTCCGTCGTGCAGTACGCGCTCGAGCTCGAAGTATGGGCGCATGGCACTTGAATCAATATTGTGCTTAGCCTTACGCACCTTCTCGGTGTAGAAATCCCAATCCCAGCTTGCTAATTCGAAATCTTCCCCGGACTCCTTAATCATCGCTTGAATATCAGAGCCTTCTGCTCGTGCATTCCGTACAGCAGCTGGGGCGATTTTGCGCAGCATTGCATGGACATTAGCTACGCTACCTGCAGTTTGTTCGGCGATGATGTAATCAGCATGAGTCTTCTTGCCAAAGAGCTTTGCGCGGGTCGCACGCAGCTTGGCCATTTCAATAATGATCTTCTTAGTGTCGAAATCATTGTCACGATTTCCGCGTTGCAGCGATGCCTTCATCATGCGTTCACGAGTAGCCCGTACTTCAAGGCTCTCCAACATTGGATTTCCGGTGAAGTTAACCATCGCAAGTAAGTACTTGCCTGATAGCTCTCGAGCAGTCGCAGCATCTGCCGCTGCTTGAATCTCGCCGTCAGATAAGCCTAAAAGCTCCTCTTTTGAATCAATGATCAGCGCGCTCTCATTGGTATCGGTCAGGAGATTCTTTGAAAATTGAGTCTCCAGAAATGATAAACGCTCGTTGATCTTCGTCAGTTCTTCACGCTGTTCTTGCGTAAGGTGGGCACCGGCGTATACGAAATCACGGTAATACTTATCCAATAGCCAAGCATCTTCTGAAGTGAGCGATAGAGAATCCTTCTTGTCGCGCAGTGTTTTAATCCGCGAGAAGAGAGCTGGATTCAGGGTAATCGCATCTTGATGGGCGGATAACTTTGGTGCTATCTCTTCTTCTATTGCATCTAAATTGGGATTGGTATCACTCGATGACTTGTTGTAGAAAACCAAGAGCATCCTTGTGACAATCTGACCACTTTTCTCAAGAGCAACGATGGTATTTTCGAAAGTTGGTTCCCCCGACGCGATGATCGCTTCGACTTCGGCTAACTGTTCTTTTGTACCTTCGTAGAATGCTTCCTTGTAGTGATCTTCCTCAATGGATGCAAAATCAGGAAGCTCGTATTCAAGGGTGGATCGAAAGAAGAATGGATTAGGCGTCATATCTGCAAACTTTCTAGGCGCGAGGATTAGGGCTGATGTTCTGCTTTGGATCGCGCTCAGGAAGAGTTCCTAACGCGCTATCAATTGCACTCATCACTGAAGCATCGAGCTTTACACCAGATGCCTTGACGTTCTCCTTGACCTGAGATGGCTTTGTAGCTCCCATAATTGCTGAGGAAACATTGTCATTCTGCAATACCCATGCGATTGCAAGTTGTGACATTGTCAGACCGACAGAATCAGCTACTGGTTGCAACTTCTGTACAGCCTCGAGAACTTCATCGCGCATCCAACGGGAAATCATTCCAGCGCCACTCTTCTTATCAGTTGCGCGTGAACCTGCAGGTGGTTTCGCCCCTGGCTTGTACTTTCCAGTTAAGACACCTTGAGCGATTGGAGACCAGACAATCTGACCGATTCCCTCTTTACGAGAGAGCGGAGCGACTTCTGCTTCGATAACGCGCCACAGGGCTGAATACTGAGGTTGGCTTGAAACAAAACGTGAATATCCACGTGCGTCCTGGATTTTCAGCGCTGATGAAATCTGATCGGCAGTCCACTCTGAAAATCCAATGTAATTCACTTTGCCTTGGCGAACGAGATCCTCAAAAGCCTGGAGTGACTCCTCAAGTGGTGTTTCAAAATCGAAACGGTGCATCTGATAGAGATCGATGTGATCGACATTGAGACGTTTGAGTGAGGCATGGCACGACTCCATGATGTGCTTGCGGGATAGACCGCGATCGTTCTTGCCCGTGCCAGTTGGCCAGTAGACCTTTGTGAAAAGTTCGTACGATTCTCTGCGAATACCCTTGAGCGCTTTACCGAGAACAGTCTCGGCACGAGTTCCTGCATATACATCTGCTGTATCAAAAGTAGTGATGCCTAGGTCGAATGCGGTCTTGACGCATTTGATTGCCGCTTCTTGCTCAACCTGGGAACCATGAGTGATCCAGTTTCCGTAAGAAATTTCCGATACATACATTCCGGTACTACCAAGGCGTCTATATTCCATGCGCCGCACATTACGCTATATTCTTAACTCCACAAGTAGTAATTATTTAAGGATGCCCCACACAATGGCTCAGAATATGAGACGAAAACTCGGCAACGTCTGGCGTCATCTTCCCCACCCTTTCCGTTGGGTCATCGTTGCAACGGTCGGATCGACGTTCGTCCTGCTAGGGATTGTTTTTGTATTTATTCCAGGTCCTGGCCTGCCACTCATAGTTCTCGGCGTGGCCATATTAGCAACAGAGTTTGCGTGGGCTCAGGTTGTCTACATCCGAATTAAGAAAGAGACCGATAAATTGACGGCTCGCGCAAAGAAGGCTTTCAAGCGTAAATGAATCGTTTGTGATGTCTGCGAGGTCATCTAGGCTGGGCTAATGAAGAAGATGATTGTCGATGAGAATCTTTCTGAGACAACTTTCGTCGTTCTGGATTTAGAGACTTCTGGAGCTTCGCCAAAATCTGGCAGCGCAATTACTGAGATCGGCGCAGTCAAAGTGCGTGGCGGTGAAGTTATAGGTACCTTCAAAACATTTGTTAATCCAGGGACTTCTCTCCCCCCATTTATTACAGAGCTAACCGGGATAACCGATGCGATGCTTATCGACGCACCTAGGATTGAATCAGTTCTGCCCCTCCTCTTTGAATTTCTGGGTAGTGACAAATCAACTGTTTTCGTAGCTCATAACGCGCCTTTTGATCTCTCGTTTCTCAAAGCATCGGCTGCCCTACATGGATATACCTGGCCGAATTTTCGGGTGATCGATACTGTGAAGGCCGCTCGCTTTGTACTGACAAAAGATGATGTCGCAAACTACCAATTAGGCACTCTTGCGCTCTATTTCCGCACGGAAATTGCCCCGAACCATCGAGCTCTCGATGACGCGCTTGCAACAGTTGATGTTCTTCACGGAATCATCGAACGAATGGGCACCTTCGGCATCACCACAATCAATCAAATGCTTGATGCTGGAGCTAAGAAGGCACGACCAAAGATTGCGTCAAAGCAATCCACTTCTCAAGAAGAGCAGTAGTCGCTCCGCTATCCACTGCAGTTTCTGCCCTCTTTAAGCCTCGCGTAATTCGTTCACGCACATCAAGGTCTTGCTCTCCTTCAAAAGCTGCAATTGCGGCGGCTGCATTTAACAAGACCGCGTCTCGTGGAGCACCCTTCTCGCCTGCGAAAATTGAAAGTGTAATCCGAGCATTTTCGGCAGCGTCTCCCCCAACGAGATCACTTACCGGTGCGCGCGAAATACTGAAGTCAGAAGGCTCAATCAGATCACTTCGAATTTCGCCATTACCAATACTCAAAATTGAGGTAGTTGACGAGAGTGTAATTTCATCAAGTCCGTCATTGCCCCGAAAAACAAAACCATCAACGCCACGGGTAGCCAGAACTTCTGCCATCACTAAATGCATTCGATCATCGGCTACACCGATTGCTGCGGCTTGCGGTTTTGCTGGATTTGCCAAAGGTCCCAGGATGTTAAAAACAGTTGGAATTCCTAGCTCTTTTCTAGCCGGGGCGGCAAAACGCATTGCGGGATGAAAAATCGGAGCAAAGCAGAAACCTATTCCAAGCTCGCGGACAGTTTTCTCAACGGCCTTGCCATCGAGAGTGATTGCAACACCTAGCGCCTCGAGTAGGTCTCCCGAGCCAGATTTACTAGAGGCGGCTCTATTTCCATGCTTAACAACTCGCGCACCCGCAGAGGCAGCGATGATTGCGGCAGTCGTGGAGATATTGATCGTGTGCGCTCCATCTCCTCCAGTTCCAACTGTGTCGACTGCGCGATCGGTGATGGAAATGGGTGCGCTGTGAGAGAACATTTGATTGACCAGTGCTGAGACCTCTTCTGCCGTCTCGCCTTTATTTTTCAGCGCAACGAGAAATGATTTAATCTCTGAAACTTCTGCCTTGCCGAGAAGGATTGTCTCCATCACTGACGAGATTTCATGGGCTTCAAGATCGAGACCATTTACCAAGCGATCTATATACGCACTCCACATTGTGGCTTCACCAACTCTCTACGGTAGAAGCTGTTCGCAGGGGAAATTATGCCTTGATGCGCGCGATTGAGGAGCGCAATAAATCTGCAACGGTATGTGCCAAGGTAAATGGATCGATGGGATGCAGAACATTGGCTTCAGCTCGTGACCATGTCGCAAGCCACGCATCTTCTTTACGGGCTGTCATCACCAAAACCGGCGGACAGTTAAAAAGCTCATCTTTGAGTTGGCGAGCAACTCCCATTCCGCCTTCAGGGGCCGCTTCTCCATCGAGGATAAAGAGATCAATCTCGTGATCACTATTTCGAGCCTTCCCATCTACGTAAAGGCGTAGAGCTGGGCCGGTCGCAAATTCAATAATTGAATGAGGTGCAAGATCTGGAGCAACGCGGGTACCTAAAGCTGCTGCTACATGGGCGCGGACCGTCACATCATCTGAGTAGAGAACGATATTGAGGCGGCGGGACTCTTCTTGCGACATAGCCGAACTCTACCGCGAGAGATGGCCAATGCGATGGTGACCCGTTTCACCTCAAAGATGGGCAAATAAGGGTCAGATAGAGCCAGAGAAAGAGGTGAATGGCTGCGATATCGGGAATAATCTCCTGCATGACAAGTACAGTCTCAAGCCAGGCATCAGAGCCAGCCTCGATGCACAGGATCACCAAGCCCAATGTTGTTGCGGTGGGCACGATCGTGTGGCTCTCTAGCGAATTGATGTTCTTCGCTGCACTCTTTGCAATGTATTTCACTACACGCGCAGTGCAGGGTCCGGCAATCTGGCTTGAATCAACCGAGTTTCTCAATATTCCTTTTGCAGCAATCAATACAACCGTTTTAGTTCTTTCATCAGTGACATGCCAATTTGGAGTTTTTGCTGCTGAACGTTTCCAGAACAAACGTGAAGGTTCACTTTTGCAGATCAACCTTTGGGGAATGCGTGAATGGTTCTCGCTCACATTCCTTATGGGTGCCTTCTTTATCGCCGGCCAAATCTATGAGTATGCAGCCCTTGTCTCTGAGGGAATGACGCTCTCATCCAACGCGTATGGTTCTGTTTTCTATCTTGCAACAGGTTTTCACGGTCTACACGTAACGGGTGGTTTGATTGCATTCCTGATCGTTTTGATTCGTGTAGCTAAGGCTCGTCGCTTCACGCATCAACAAGCTACAACCACCATCGTTGTTTCTTATTACTGGCACTTCGTCGACGTTGTATGGATTGCACTCTTCTCTGCGATCTATCTGATTAAGTAGATAGGGATATAAGTGAAGAGACTTTCTCGCCATCGCAGACACAGGGCTGTTGCTCCTCTGCTATTGATCTTCGCCCTCCTGGGAATCGGAACTACCTTTCAAGTAGCTGGTGCAGCAACGACTTCTCCAATGACCGCTGAAGAAAGAACTGCCGCAATTGCAGAAGGTAAAGAAATCTTCTTGAGAGGCTGCTCTTCTTGTCACGGACTAAATGCTGAGGGCGGCTCGATCGCACCTTCACTGATTGGTGTTGGCGCAGCTTCTGTTGATTTCCAAGTAGCTACCGGTCGTATGCCAATGGCAGATATGAGCCAACAGGCCATGCGTAAAGACCCTGTCTACAACGACGAAGAAGTTGCAGCACTCGCTGCATATGTTGCTTCACTCGCCCCAGGACCTGAAATTCCAACAGAGGGCATGCTCAATTACGAACGTGACGGTGAAACTGCAGAAGGTGGCGAACTCTTTCGTACCAACTGCGCAATGTGTCACAACTTTGCTGGTCAAGGCGGTGCACTCACTCAAGGTAAATATGCACCATCTGTGATGGGTGTTGAGCCAGTACACATCTACGAAGCGATGATCACAGGTCCACAATCAATGCCAGTTTTTTCAGATAAAACGCTCACTCCAAAAGAAAAACTCTCCATCATTAAGTGGATCAAGGCAGCAGAGAAAGAGCCACAGCTCGGTGGAGTTGCACTCGGTCGCGTTGGCCCGGTAACTGAAGGACTTCTTGTATGGACACTCGGACTTGGACTGCTGATAGGTATTGCAGTCTGGCTAGCGGCGAAGGCGAAATAGGTAATTATGAGTAACGAAATCGAAGCAATCAAAGATCCAGGTGTACCTGCTCACAAATTGCGCCAAACTGATATTGATCCAAAGGCAGCGGACCGCGCTGAACGCCAAGTTGCAATTCTTTTCTTACTCTCGGCGCTTAGCACTCTGCTCTTTATTTACTCGTACTTTTTTATCTCCACCGAAACTTTCATATTCATCCCCCTTATGGGTGAACAGAATGCACATCAACTTTTCTTAGGCCTTGGCCTTGCATTCTCGCTTCTCTTTATCGGACTCGGCGCAGTGCATTGGGCAAAGACGCTGATGCCAGATACTGAAGTGATCGCTCAGCGTCACGAATTCAGATCACCAGATTCTGATCGTGATGAGTTTGTGAAGACAGCAAAGGACGGCGCAGCCGCAGCAGGGTTAGGGCGTCGCTCGCTTATCAAGCGCAGCTTGGGTCTTGCTGTTGGACTTGTCGGTATCTCGCCCATCTTTCTTCTTCGCGACTTAGGACCAACTCCAGGAAATGAACTCAAGACCACAAGTTGGAAAGCCGGATCACGTCTTGTTACAGATCCCGGCGATCGTCCAATTCGACCTGAGGATTTAGAGGTTGGTTCTGTTGCTCAGACTCTCCCAGAGATGGCACCTGGAAAAGATCACAGATCACTCAATGACATTGCCAAAGATGCTGTTCTTCTCATTCGCCTACGTCCTGAAGAATTCAATCTCGATGCAGAACGTCTTTCATGGACTTACCAAGGCATTATCGCCTTCTCGAAGATTTGTTCACATATGGGATGCGCGGTTGCACTCTATGAACAGGGTACAAAGCACCTTCTCTGTCCCTGCCACCAATCAACTTTCGATGTAACCCGTGCCGCCAAAGTTATCTTTGGCCCCGCCGCTCGTCCTCTGCCACAATTAGCAATCACCGTCGATGATGAGGGTTACCTCGTTGCACAAGCACCGTTTAATGAGCCAGTAGGACCGAGCTTCTGGGGGAGATCTAAGTGAGCGCACGCGAAAGAATCGCAGGCAATGTTGCTAACTATGTAGATGAGCGCACCGGCGCAGCTGCATGGATGAAGAAGAATCTTCAGAAAGTATTTCCTGATCATTGGTCATTTATGCTCGGTGAGATTGCGCTCTACTCTTTCGTCATCTTGCTCTTATCTGGAACATTCTTGACCTTCTGGTTCGACCCATCAATGCGCGAAGTTGTCTATGAGGGTTCATATGAACCACTCAAGGGGCTAGAGATGTCTGCTGCATACGCCTCAGCACTCGATATCTCCTTTGAGGTTCGCGGCGGATTGTTGATGCGACAAATTCACCACTGGTCAGCGCTGATCTTTATGGCAGCAATTGTTGTCCACCTACTCCGTGTCTTCTTTACTGGTGCATTCCGTAAGCCTCGTGAATTTAACTGGATCCTCGGTATTGGTCTTCTTACACTTGGAATCGTAGAAGGATTCTTGGGCTACTCACTTCCTGATGATCTTCTCTCCGGTACAGGTATTCGAATTGCTGAAGCAATTTTGCAGGCTATTCCGCTCGTGGGTTCATACCTTTCATACTTCCTCTTCGGAGGCGTATTCCCGGGTGAGGCATTTATTCCTCGCATCTATACGATTCATATTCTCTTGCTTCCAGGAATCTTCCTCGCACTCATCACCGTGCACTTAATGTTGGTCTGGTACCAGA
>Ga0078894_10002170_pt1 | contig 14793 bp, 5 predicted proteins | sample LauGreSu1BDMLBSD_2_FD_67506 | JGI IMG/M metagenome (GOLD analysis project Ga0078894, IMG submission 67506) | Freshwater lake microbial communities from Lake Michigan, USA - Su13.BD.MLB.SD (version 4) (version 4) | ecosystem: Environmental > Aquatic > Freshwater > Lake | place: Lake Michigan, USA... | reverse complement strand
TAATAATACTAATCAGTTTAAAAAATCTATTTATCCAAAAAAAATTAAAAAAGATACATATATGGCAACACAAGCTCCATTCTTTCATACTGGTATTTATAGTGAAGATTATAATAAGTATAAATATGGATGGAGAAATCAAAAGTTTAAATACATGTTATTAAAGAATATGTTAAATTTAGATAAATATCCATTCACATATGATATTATTGAACCAGCTCCAGAACAACCTATGCTATCTTTTATTGAATTGATTGAAATTCCAATTCCTATGGAATCTGTTACAATTAATGTATATTTAGTTCCAAAAAATAAAAAACTAAACAAACAAAAACATTATGCAGGTTCTTCATTTTATTTTGGTGTAAATAGGAATATTATTGATTGTAAGAGATGTGCTATAACAAGAGTTAATTTTAAGGTTGATATAGATAGTTATGTTGAAACAAATAATATTACCAATGATAATATAAATAATTATGATGTAGTTGTAGAAGGAGAAGGTAAGATACTTAATAATAGTTATAAACAGGAAGACTTAGTAAAAGATGGATTAATTCATATTCAAATTGGTAAATAAGATATATCATTAAAAACCAATATAATAATAAAAAACAGATAAACTTTTTTTAATTATTTTTTTGTATTTATATAAAAATACTTAAAATCCTATTTTTGGCACTCCTGTTCTTATATTAACGAATCCAAGATCAGAAGATTCAATAGTTTCAAGAAATTTAAATTCTGCCATATTTTTAACATATTTTGCACAGCGTTTTTATCTCTGTTATGGTATATTTCGCAATTATGCTTAACCGATTGACATCGTAATATACCATGACACAAGTCTGTTTCGCCTTTTCTTTTTGGTTTTTTATGATATATTATGTTATATATTATAAATTTTATAAAAAATTGATTATTTGAATATTTAAATAACCCATTATATATGTTCAGTCATATCCATGAGCAGAACAGACATACCTTTTTATGCCATATTATTGGCATTATTTGCCTATGGCGTCCCGTTTGACTACGAACTCGTGGCAACGATTCTTGCTTGTATGGTCATTGACATGATCATTTCTTGTGTGAACAAACAAGGCGATAAGCCTTCCATCGTAGCATTGAACGTGTCATTCCGTTCCAGGTCCCATAAGCATACCAAGAATTATGCATATACCCTGGCACAAATGATCTTCAAAAATTTTTTGGAGGGGAAACGCACTGTAATCACCCTTACAAGCAAAAACCGTGGTGCTGGTAAATCCACGCTCGTTTCTGCTGTGTTGATATGTTTTTCCGATATGGTGAAGGATAGCGGGTCGCTATCCTTCACTGCTGTGAAGCAGTACAAATTCATCATCAACGGCAAGGAAGTGAAAGCTGTCGACGTGGACCCCGACTGCAGAGGTTCTGTGAAACTCTGTAATCTACATGATGCAGATTGGAACGTGCTCTTTTTTGAGCATGGACAACACTCCGCTTTTAAGCAGTATAAAGACCAAATACTGGATTTGGGCGAGGAGGTTATCCACTACAACATCGATATCGTCGATAATGACGACCATCGTGTATTTACTATGACATCAGTATCGGGAGGACCGATTGTGACACCATCGCCGATACCCCTTACTGGGAAACTTGATGAATATGTTTCTAGCCCAGACATACACCTTACACGCAGACAAGTGAGATACTTGGAAAAAAAGTTTGGAAAAGACCTGGTGATCATGTCGATTGAAACATCTTGTGATGACACGTGCATCATTATCAAGTTCAAGATCGAGATCGGCGACGAAGTGATATATTTTTTCCAAAAGATATGTCAACAAGAAAAGCAAGAAAAAGGTAAGGTGGGTATTGACCCGAAAACCACGGCCAAGAGACATGCTGAAAACTTGGCCAAGGCAAAAGAGGATATCCTTGAAATTCTCCAAAAACGTGGTCTTAAGGTTGACATCGTTTCAGTAACACAGGGCCCTGGTCAAGCAGATGCTTTGGTTGAAGGTATTTCATTTGCACAAGAGATGGCTCTGTATTTTGGTGCACCTATTATGTACCTTGACCATATCAAGGGGCATGCTATCAGTGCCCGTATTCCTACTCTTCCAACCCCAGAATGTCCTTCTCCAGAAGCACCCCCAGAATATCCTTATCTTGTCTTTGTGGTTTCAGGTGGACATACCGTATTGCTGCTGGTAAAATCAGCTGTCGATATGCAAATTGTCTACACGACGCCGAACGATGCTATCGGTGAAATGTTCGACAAGGTGTGTCGAGCTATGGGCATTCCATGTGTGCCTGCTGGACCAATGGCGGAAGACTTGATGAAAGCTTTCAAAGTTCCGCAGGAATATTGGACCAAGATAACTGCGAAAACCGAAGACAAAGCGATTGGGGCTTTCCCAGTGGAACATCAAGAAACCTTGAAGAGGTTTCGTGACGTATTGATAGCATTGGATAAGTGTCTTACTCCGTCTGATATCAAGCGGATGTTTTGCAAGCTCATTAAAGAGCTAAAACTGAGAAACTGCAATCGGAAAAAACTTCTTGCGGTTTATCTCAAGAAGTTTTACAAAGGCACCCTTTGCCGAGATAATCTTATGAAGTTGTCCGGAGTGTGTAGGTGGAATGTAGATGTTGATGGACCGATAGATGAATTCATAGCCGAACTTAAAAATTTTCCACTTGATGGTGAGTTTGTTGAGTTGGTCCAGAAATGCGTTCGTCTGAGGCTTAAGACAACACTTGAACATTTCCTAGAGAAACATAAGGAGATAAAACTTTCTCCTGCCTTTCTGAAAGCATTTCTCCTGCACTTTGATGCTCTGGATGATGTGACTGTGGAAGACATCGCAAATTTATGTGGTGCATCTATCACTACCAAACAAAAGATGGAAGGTGAACCATCTGATATCCTTGACGCTATGAGAGGTGCATACACAGATATGCACTATATGCATCTATTGGAGCAAGTTCCTTTGTTCGAACTTCCTTTTGACACATTTGTGCGAGAGTATGAAGCTATGACCGCTCTCGCACCAGAAGACCAACAGTTTTACTGTGCTTGTTTGCACTCTGTGACGTTGAGGTATCTCGACTGTCATCTACAACAAGCTGTTGCCACCTTTCCAGACATAAAAGATATATGTCTTACGGGTGGTGTTGCTTGCAACCGTTTTCTGCAGCATTTCTTGAAGCTAAGATTACAGAAAAATGGACGCCGCTTCATTGTTACCCCGACAAAACTGTGTTCGGATAACGCCATTATGATGTGGATGCTGACCGTCGAAACATTGAAATATGTGTTTGATAGTGTTGGACCCTGTGTTGGTGGAGAAGATGATGATCACGAGGTTCATTGTGAATCTTGTAAAAGGGCGTCTACCCTTCTTTTTGAACAAGGATGTGGATGTTTGAACACGCCTGTTCAAAAATCTGCCATTCAGCATCATGCAGGAGAAAGGTGGGACAATAAAGCAAATTATAAATTTGTCAAACATGTTCCAAGCAAACCTTCTGAATGTGTATCTCAAGAAAAGTTCGAGCCTGATAAAGACATTGATCCAGATCTCATGTGGAAAGCTATGCGGTCAAAGAACATTGCACACGATAAGCCTATCGGACGAATGCTGGCAGCCTACACTAAACGATGGACAGCCAAAGTCCAAGAAAGGCCTATCTGCATTTTCATCAATGCCAATCAGGCAATGCTTGAAAAAGAATTTACCAACAAGCTGAGAAGACAGACCTTACTGTGTCTGCTTTCCACGGACTTCTTTGGCCACGGGTACGACGCCTTTTTTAAGGCAGCTAAGCCTGAGGATTTAGCCCCCAATGCTTATAATCCGATTGAGGATTGTGAAACGTTCTTCAAGTTGCTTCCACCAGGCCTTGTCCCAAGCCAGTGAGTTATCTACCCGTTTTTTTTATAAATCTTGTACTCACAAGGTTCGTATTTTTATATTTATATATACATGAAATATATTGTTGTATATATTATAAAAAAGTTTGGTCCAGTAGGCCAACTTTATGAGAAAATTGGGTCCAGTAGGCCAACTTTATAAAAAAGTTGAATATTTTTTTTCCTGCAGATTCCATATCATATAGAATTAGTTGAAGATGCTCAAAGCTTTGTTTGGAGCGGCTACAGGAGCGATTGCTGGATTCGCTGCTAAAATCCTTGGTTTAGGACAGTCGTCCCGAGTAGACGAGAAATATAGGGTCACCCTGCATGACTTGAATGCTGTTCGCCAACGCATTTTGGCGAACGCGGAAAAGAGTACCACAGAAGGTATCCAACTTTTCGAAAAGATGGCTCATGCCCGTTCGGCCATAACGATCCAAACATTTTTTGGCTTTCTTGAAATGGGAGATTTTCACACAATCGGAAAGGGGAAGGAAGCGAAGATTCCTCCAAATTTGGCTGAAGTGTACAACACTTCAGCCATATTGATGGAAATTAGCTCAACATTGCAAGACATGTGGATTTGTGCTCAAGGCGACAAAAAAACCTTTGGTCAGATCATGAAGAGTCTCTTTAAACTGCACCAAACTGTCATGTCTCGCTTTCCAACCGAGCTAATTGAGGATGTCAAATCTACCCTCATCTCTGGAGGTGACCTTAAGGGTCTACCTTTGTACTCGGTATTGTGCGATGCCTTTAAGGCCACGGTTCCTTTATTAGAGGACATGAAGGACCAACCGTCCTATGTGTTGTCCAATGCGTTTAAGAACACCAACATTTCTGTTGCGAACATCGTCCTCAATTTTTGTGGTTTGGATGAGAAACTGCTCTCCACGATTGTAGCGGTACTCCCTGAACATACGAAGTTGACCTCCGACAACGACCTCCTGAAATTTCTCCTCAGTTCAGGCAATCATCGGTTCTTCTTTGCCATGTTGGGAGATTTTGGATTAAGGTGTGTCAACGCCGAAATTGGTATTCTTGACCGTCTTGTGGAAAAAGGCTTTTCAGCCCCTATCAGTCAGATACGGACTTTTGGTTCAGGCCGGTGTGATCTGGACGTGTTGGCAATGTTGCTTCCACAATCTAAGCCCATGTTTACCCCCGATGGGAAACCCGTGCTGGACTCCAAAGGGAACCAAATGAGTGAATGGGTATTAGCCCAAGCAGATTCTCGCTGCAAATTAGCATTGAGAAATACCCTAAAAGATAAGGGTGAGTTGGACATTACCTTTGTCGGAATACATCAAAACAGGGTTGTTGCCTCCTCAAAAGGAGGCACAAATATTACCCACCTCTTCGCTATCCTGACCGGTATGTGTCCAATGCCTTCTCCACAGGCTTTTCTTGAGCTGCTGGCAGCGGTATTGAAGGAAAGGATTGAGGGATTAGAATTTCTCATGTCCCTCTTTGTCGGGAAAAACCTTCCCCGCCTCAAGGACGTTTTCATTGTAGAGGAATACAAGGGGGTCAGGATATTGGAGAAAGACGACCCAAAAATGGAAGACTACAAAAAAGAGTCTGAGGCGGCCAAGAAGCAAGCCCAAGCGACGCTGCTTAGGGCTTGTGAAGGAAACGCAACGCTAGAGGATATTTCTATCCTCCTGCCGTTACTGCTGTCCTATTTTTCAGAGACGGCCAGTCCGGAAGAAAAGGCAAAGTTGTGTAAGTCTATTACGCACATCTTAGCCCTTCTGAATGGCGATTGTACTTGGACTAATGAGGGCCTCATTCTGTCTATGACCTGCTCGGAGGAGGCCAAAAAAGCTCTCAGAGCTATTTTCAGTAGAGAAAGTCCTGATCCACAAGAATTAGGTGCTCTTGTTGAGTTCTTCCGACAGGAGTTCCCAAGGATACCTTTTTGAACCACTTTATGATGCTTCTGTTTTGTATTCAATGCTTAAGTAAAAACTTAGGCTTACTTTTAAATCTATTACTTTTTATAAAAAAAATTGAAAATACTAAATATCTATCATTCTAGACCCACCTTCCATGCTATTGATTTGTTTAGGTTGGTGGTTTTTGGCAGTCTTATCCCTTGTTAGGCAATTAAAACCGCCTAGACCTCGCACATATCGGAACCCTCCGATAAATCCGACGCTTGAAGATTACAGGCATGCCATCAAGGTTTCTCGGAAGTATGTATCACCGCCTACGAAGAGGGTTGCAACCGCTGCTGACTTGTCATTATTGTTGACAAGTTGTCAACACAAACATGTCTTAATAAGAACGATATGTTCTTCCTTGCGGACAACTGCCACCAAGTTATCAACCAAAAAACGGTTGAATGCCTATGAAACTGCGATTGCTGGCTTAGTATTGAAGCACGACTTTCTTGCCTTGACCACAAATCCGGAAATTATACAACAAATCCGCAAGCTAAATCCTTCAGAGCTTGAAACGTTGTTACCGAAAGCGTTCCAAATTGACCTGGCAGAAATTGAACATCTACAAGGGTGTCACATGACATTGCCTAATGGATGTTTTTTTTTCCGTTACGGTTGCCCAGGATCCACGGACGACGATGTTTGTGCTGGTGGGGTGATTACACCACACAATCATAATGAATACATCTTGAGAAAACCAAATGGGATGTATTGTCAACGACCCTTTTCTACAGCACTCGCCCAAAATAAGGACATGAGTCAACTCTTCTTACGAAAAAGCAAGATGATTTCAAACATCAAGATCATGGTAGTTCTTTTTTTGAATCTACTACTGAACTTTGCGTGGAACTGTTTATCAGTTATGCCTATTGTAACATCAATTTGGTCAATGGCTATATCGTCTATCATAGTGTTGCTTTACATTTTTTCGGTTCAGCGTGTAGAGCTTGTCCCAGTCGAAATAAGAAATTTCTATCGAGGGTTTTTTAACAGAAAGATCTTCCTGAAAGAAATTGATGGAAAGCCAGTTCACCTTGACGGGACACCAATTCCTCCAAGTGCGAAAATTGAGTATGACATAGTGGATGCCTTTACGCCCTCAATCCTTGAAAGGTATATGATCTTGTTTACAACCGGAAGAGGGAAAAACTTTGAGAAGATAAAGAATCTTCTTTCGGTCAAACCATTGAAGTATACCAAGGCAATCATGCAGGCCAAGATCAGAGATCTTGTTCATTGGTCTATACGTCATTTGCCACACATGTTGGCAGAAGTTGAAATCATGGTTTTCATCCTACAAAAGGTGTGTCGTTTGTCAGAAGATGATCATCGTATCGTAAATTTGCTTGCCTTAAAGGAGAAACGAGATTTACTCTTTTCCAAGATGAAAGATGAGGGTATTGACGGCCAATTCATGGAACATTGGCAGGCACTTTTGCGTATGGCGTTTGACCTTCATCTTCATGAGCCAGGTCTACTTAAGCTCCTTCACCGTATAGGAAAAGTTGATGGACTTACTGACCAGCATACAGAATCCATAGCCAAAGTCTTAGATGAATGGTCTATGAACAGACTAACGTTCTTCAAGAACTTCTCTTTTAGGCTTTTGCAAATCATCCATGGTAACAATTGTCTTTCCACAAACAATATGATGATATACACCAAGGAAGTTTTAGCACACGAAGTTGGACCGGTGTTGAAAAAATTTGGAATAGACGTTTCTGTTCATGATTTGATTGCGATACTTCATCGTAATTTTTCGTTGAAAGGTGTTGTTTATGATTCAGAAACACTTCATCACGATTTTGAAAAATTGTGTTGTGGACTGGTGCCTGAAGTTATCAGACTGTACACAAAAAAAACGGTACCATTCGCAAAAAGCTTAAACCTCGGATGTGCAGAATGGAACACAATCAGAGTTCCTGATACATTTTGTACCGTTAGTGCATCAGTTGTTCATGAAGCCAGTTTTGCAGACAGTTGTCACGTTCCTGAACAAGTTTCTTCTCCTAAGGAACATGCTAGCGCTGATACAACCCCTGCTCCATCATTTTGTACCGACAGTGCTTCAGTTCATAGAGCCGGTGTTGCTTCTGCGCCCAAAAAAGCAAACATGGCAAGAACCCAAACTAGATGTTTGGACTGTGCTGGAAAAGCAGCACAATGCCATGACTGTTATATGGTGGACAGTTGTCACGTTCCTCAACTTGGTTCTTCTCCTATGGAACACGATAGCTCTGATGACGAAGAGCTGAATCCCCATAAGGTTATAACAGTTGCAATGATGTGGGACATTTTGCGCAATAGCAAGCTCACCAAGGACCGCAGCCAAAACAGTATTGGTTGGATAATGAACGAGAGCATGTCGTCTGCCATCAAAGCTAAAGTTGAAGAACAATACGAACGCTTGATAAAGAAGCAAGCTGTGAAGGATCTGAAACTGAATCCGCTTCGTGTTAAAGTAATTACTTGGCTTTTCAGCACAAACTTCTTTGGACATGGTCGTGGTGCTTTATTTGCTGGAAAGCCAGATGAAGACGAGGCATCCGATAAAACACTTGCGGACATTACCAAACTTTTAAGGTTGGTCAAGGAACCTTCGGTTCCCACGAAATCAATGCAGTCTTCTTCCAAAAAAGAAGAAGATGCTTACCACAAATGTCGTAAAGGCATCCGTGCGACACTACAGCGTTTAAACGTACTTCATCGTCGCTTGGCAACTTTTCGTGTGAAGGGCCAACAGGCATTTTTAGTGGTTGTTGATACAGATATAAAGCAACAGGAAGTGTCTTTGCCTTATGACAATTATGTCTTGTACGTTGTCTCTGTGTATAGCAAAGGTATGTCCCAAGATAAGCTTGAGAATACTGTTATGCTTGCAACGTCACAAGAGTGGAAAGTCTTTTCTGAGTCGATTCCTGAAACATCAACTCACCAATTGATTGGTAAGAAGAAATTCTTATCATATTCTCAATTACTCAAAGAGCTGCTCACCTTCCTCAAACAAAATGGAATATCAGTTTCCAAACTTAGGAGGCACGGGTCATCACTCCATCAAGACAGAGAGAATTGTGGTGATGTTGATTTCATTGTGATGATCCGACAAAATCCTGCTACTATCACCATATCAACATTCATCACTTCTGATGGCACGAAATGCGACATGATGTTTACGACAAAGTTTGCAAATCCATCAGTTGAGCTTATCATATCAGGATTGATGGGAGAGAAATGGCACGAACAAACCTCATTTTTTCAGCGCATCAAAGAGTGGTTTACCAAAAAGAAGGTGGAAGAGGCGAAACTAGCTATAATCCTTCAAATGGTCTATGAAGCATACGGGAAGAAGGTTCACGGGAACTTAAACCACATGGATAGTACACCGCATCATGGAGCAAAGTGTCATTACGCGTATCAAACCATCAAAATGATGATGACGCTTATGCTTCTGATTACAAAACGGAAGGAATTCCCTAGCTATGATGCCAAAAATTTTTTCCCGAGAAATTTTTCCAAGCGAACTTTTACGGAGTTTATGGTTGCCAACCAGGTTGATCCACACGACATTGTTTCCCTCTTCACCAAGCAGCAATTGGAGTATAAAGGCAATGGCGAACTTTTTATCAAATCTGGTGAAAAGAAGTACGTGCAGCTTTTAAGTCTGCTTCCAACAGAATGGAGAGAGGTTATAGTAACCTTCAAGGCTCATGCTTGTATTCTTGCATCAAAAGATGCGACTGTGCTGAAGAGCATTCTGGTCACTGGTATACAGGCAACAGTCGCATCAGCTATCACACTTTTGTAAGCTTTGTATATAAATAAGTTTGTTTGTAGAAGCAAACTTATCACTAGTACCGCTTTTGTAAACATTTTTTGTATAAAAAAATTGAATAAATACTTTATTTGTAAATATCAGTTATTCACATAGCTTACCATGTTTCATTTAGTGTTAGCATGGCTAATAAGCTTATTGAATGAAATGTTTGCTATGGCAACAAACCCCTACCTATACGCATGGGTATGGGCCTTGTGCATGACATCCATCGTTTTGACAGTCTATGTCAAACTAACCAACCGTCAAAATATATCCTATAAGTCAATGCGACTTAGGGCTGAACGCCGTGCATGGCTTACAAGACTGCAAAACTATTGCAGGAAAGCTTGCATGACGAAATCCCCCGAAGTAGACAACACCTGCTTCGTAAATAGGTGTCCAGATAAGCATCACGCCGATGCGACGGCAATACTTGCCATCTTGGAGTTGAAAAGTCTTCCAGAAGATGCTGCTCATACCATTGAAAAGCATCTAGCAGCCATGTTTGGTGAAAGCCGTTTCACATCACAGATTGCCGGTATGTTTATTCGTTTACATCCTGCTCTTCACAAGGTAGAGTATGTAGATGAAGTCATTGCGGGTAGCGATGGACAACAACAAAAAGTCAGGAGACCTTATACTCTACTTGACCGGTTGAGAGTCGCATCTATCCCAAATAGTGAAGGAGGATGCCACAAACATTGTCCGTTCCATAGAGAGAGCCTCATTGTGCACCTCATAGCTGCAGCATTCTTTAATGCTACATCTGCATTAAAATCCCAAAAGTGTGTTCCATACTTTACGTTCGTGACAGGCCTATTTCACGATTGCGTGAAAGGAGAGTGCAACAAGAAGCATGACGACAACCCGTGTCCCCTCCATGGGGAAGCAATGGGTCTTGGAAAAGCGAATGCATCTGCCAACACACAAGCGAATGCTTCTGCTAACGCACAAGCTACGGCTTCTGCCAACACACAAGCGCCTCTTTCTACCAACATGAAAAGAACCCAGACTAGATGTTCGGACTGTGCAGGAAAAGCAGCACAATGCCATGACTGTTATATGGTGGACAGTAAACACGTTCCAGAACTTGGTTCTTCTCCTAAGGAACATGATAATTCTTCTATTGAAACACAAGCACATTGCAATTGTGCTCGTTATCCAGCACATGGCCTTTTAGGATCTATATACCTGTCGATCTTTTTTCGTCATATAATTGCAACCATCCCAGGAAATTTTTCAATAAAAGAGAAAATAGAATGGTTTAATGCAATGAAGAGAACCGTTCAGCTTCATATGTCACTCCATAGATGCGATGATCCGGAAGTGTGCAGAGTAGTGTTGTCTCCAGAGACTGATAAAGTCAAACAACTATGTCTTCATATGTTTGTTGGAGACAATCTAGGCAAGATTGCTCATGCATCCTTTGAACCAAAAGAACCATTTCAAAAACGGTTTGAACACTTGTGGTACAATGTCAACATATTGCCGAAAGAAGCTGTGCCTCTTCAGTTCCTGAATCCTGGACAGAAAATAGTTGTAACGGTGTGTGCTCCGTCCGGATCTGGTAAATCCACATGGATTAAACGTTTCATGAATATGTTTTCAACAAAACATCACATGGTACACATTTCTAGAGATAGTTGTATCGGTGAAATCATGACTGGTGTGAATAAACGCCTTAAAGGTGAAAAGTACTCCAACATGTACAAAGCGTACGATGCTTGTAATAAGTACAACAATGGAGCTATAACGTTTGAAGAGCTTCAAGAAATACTTGCTCAAGCACAAGGATTAACCTCTCGCTTTGCTTCTTTAACACCGTCTACTGTTCCACATGTTCAAAGAGAAGTTGATGCGTTGTTTAACAAAACAATTAGCAACTCCCTCGACGATCCTCTTGTTGGAGTTGTTATAATTGACACACTTAAGAACATGTGGCAGACCGCAGCAGAAGAAATGCCATCCTTGATGGAGCATATTCAGATTGATGTGCCGATTGTGAACCTGTCATCAAATGTATCCACAAACAATGGATTGACAGAACAGGAGCAACTTCGTTTGTCAGGGAAATGCACGTTGACAAGTCCAGCAAACGGAGATTTAATTTCAAAATGGTTTAACCCTATAGCTCAAAAGGATGATAACACCAAGTATCAAGCTCCTCCAGCTATTCTTACAACAGATGCCGATGGTGTCTTATGTGAGGTAGGATGGAATGATTCGCTACAGTGGATGCGAAGTGCTATCGGCACAAGTCCAATCTTGCGCAAAAACTTGGATGTCAATCTCATGCATAAGAACGGTTGTAAATTCATGCAACACATTGTACACAAATACAAGGGTGACATGCTCAAGATCCGGAATGTGTATTTCAAAGTCTGGGATGTAAACATGTCAGGTATCATACCTATGGGCATGGACATGCGATTTTCACCAGAGAAGAAAAAGGAGTACATCGAAAAGCTTGTGGAGTTTACAACTTTCCTCCATAAAGAAGGTGTACTTTCAAGTCTGATTACCAAAGAACAGCTTGAAGAAAATGATACCCTTTTCTGGAACACACTTTTTTCGATTGTCGTTCTTAAATATAAAGACGGTTATGCAGGAGAAAAATTTTGGTGCAACCGCTTCATGTTGAAGTACAGAGGTCTGATTTTGTTCATCGATCCTTTTACAGGTGAAGTGAAGGATTTACGTTTTCTCTTCGACCGTGGAGCAGAAACACACTCCAAAGAAACCAAAGATAAGGCAAACGGTCAAGATGATGCTGACACTAATCATGGCGATAACCTTAATATCATCAAAACAGCCTTGTTAAACGACAAGCCCCTTAACGGCTATCTTATTCAGAAGGCGGATGGTTCTCTTGGTAATTTTACCATATACAGTGGTGGGCTTCTTGCGATCATGCATGCTTATGTCTTAACTTTTGGAACTGATATAGCAAAAGAGATAGCGAAACAGTCTTTGGAACGAAGCGGCGGAAAATTTTTGGCAGTCCTCTCTACACAAGGCACCAAATCTATTACCAAAGACATGATACCTTTTGCCACAACCGCCATCTTCGGAGGTATTCAGGATGAGCAAGGAAAGCCACTTGTATCACGTGAAGAAATGCACGAGACAACACCAATTGACATATGGCAACGTCATGGCAACAAAGTTCTTGACAAAGTCTTTGCGTTATTCAAACTTGCATATGATACCCACAAGGATGAATCCATCACACTTATGTTTGAAATGTTGTGTGCAAAGAGACGTGATGCTTTTAGTGGGAAGGAACATGAGGAGTTTGCTTGTCAAGCAACCGAAGATGACTTCCTCTTTCTTGGCTTTGGCTATGCCAAGAATGAAGTTTCTATTCCACATTGCGTCTTTGATATCAAAGGCATCTTTAAGCAACCCGCCTACTGGATTATAAAATCTGCAGAACAAGTAAATAAAATGATTCGTGATCTGCAGTTGGTTGTGGAGAATAAGATGGATTGTGCAGACTTCTTGAAGGCATATCCTCCGCAAAATCCCAAGGAATTCAAAACCTTGCATCCAGAAGGATTTGTTCTGTATGCTTACGTTGATAAGAACAACAAGTCGGTGGTTCATGAAGCATACAGACTTCCCGGAGAGCTTACCTATGCGAAGGTAAAAACATTGATGTATTACCTCGCACACAAGTTTAAATTGAAAAGCATCAAAGAGCTTGTGGAATTTGGTCGTCAATCACCTGGACACTTTCCCTTGTGCGATGTTCTTTATAACATCTATGCTTCAGATAAGCTACAACACCTTCTAAGACCAATCCATCGTGAATTTAAAAGGTTTGTTGACGTTGAGAACCCTACATCTGAATCTGAATTGCGTTCAGAAATTCACAAGATTTATGGTCCCATCCCAGAGGTTCAACAAGAAAAAACTGGTGCTGGAAATGTCCATTCTGATGAGCAACGTGGTCCCGTCTCAGAGGGACAATCGCAATCAAGTGCTGGAGTGCATCAGCGAAAAGAAAAAAAAAAGGTCATGCATCCACTTGAACTGTATACGCATCTCCAAAATAAGGACGAAGAAACGAGAAAAGCGTTTCCGGACCAAAAAAAACCGGATGAAGACTACAAGAGAGCCTTTGTTCATGCATTGTTGTCCCACAAAAAGGGTGATGTATGTGATGTAAAAGCACATTGCTTGAGACAAGCAATAACGTCGCTATTTGTGGACTTGATGATCGTGCGGTGGAACGCCGAGTTTGGTACTCAGATACAGACCTTGACGGAGGTCAACGAACTTATCTCTAAGAGTGAACATGCTCCTTTTAGTGCCAAAGGAAGAGAGATGTTTGAAGAAAGGGCAAGACTTGCCATCAAAGATCGTTCTATCCTTCTGCAATGTATCATTCAAGCAATGCCTTGGAATGAGCAAGAGTGGAAGAAGGTATCAGAGTGTAAAGACATCGCACTTTTACTTGAAGTATCATTCATCACGCAGATGGTTGCACTGCAGAACACTCCCTCTGTCACCGTTCCCAAGAACTAGACATACGCTAGTAAATTTTGTGTATAAATTTTATTTAATATTTTTAGATTTTTATATTTATAAAACACATAATACTAACTATTACTATATATAAGATATAGTAATAAAATAGCAATGAATAAGGAATTATGTAAAATATATGAATAATATGAAGGTTTAGGCTTTGTTATTAGTTTAGATTTTTTATTATATATTTAATAAAAATATTATAACCATAATTTATATATGGATTATTACGATAATCATAATAATTCACAAGAAGGTGGTAAAATTGTTAGGAAAAAAATTAAAATGGTTGAATATGAAAATAAAGTTGCATATGAGTTTAATAATATTGACAAACAAAAACTTACTGACGAGTCTGAATTTCCTATAGCTTCAATATCAAAAATTTTTATTATAGTTTCATTATTGATACTACAAGAAAGGTGGGAGTTAAATATAAATGACAAAATAGGTAAATATCTTGATTATGAAGAAATTGATAATTTAAAAATAATAGATATAATAAATCATAGGAGTGGATTAAAAAAATGGTATAATAAAGTTAAAAATTTTATTTCAAAAATAAAATATAACTGTGCTACAGATGT
>Ga0078894_10002168_pt1 | contig 14799 bp, 16 predicted proteins | sample LauGreSu1BDMLBSD_2_FD_67506 | JGI IMG/M metagenome (GOLD analysis project Ga0078894, IMG submission 67506) | Freshwater lake microbial communities from Lake Michigan, USA - Su13.BD.MLB.SD (version 4) (version 4) | ecosystem: Environmental > Aquatic > Freshwater > Lake | place: Lake Michigan... | reverse complement strand
CGAGATCCACCACCCGCCAGTCTGCGTGGTAGGTGTTCGTCGGCTTCGTCGGGCTCTGCAACAGCACCTGGCCGGGCGCCTCGGAGAGAGCGTTCATGACCGTCGCAAGCGTGTCTCCATCGAAGGCACGCTCCTCCGGCGTGAAGACGGCGAGGGTCTTCTCGTCGGGCCGAAACGTCGCGCAGCCGAGTGCCAGGGTGAGGCGTGCCCATTCAGCGCCAGACAGGGCGGTGTGGAGCGTGTCGCCCCGCTTGAAGCCCATCCGACAGACCGGCTTCTTGTTCTCCACCAGCACCAACTTGAAGTCGTCGCCCGCAGGCAGGAAGGTCTGAACCAGCTTCTCGAACTTTGAGTGAGCCCGCTTCAGGAGCTCATCCACGACCGTCCCCGCCTCCTCGGCGAGAGCCTTGAGCCTCTTGGCCTCCTCACCCGTACGACGAATCTCGTCCTTGGCCGCTCGAACGGACTTCCACTGGCGCTGCTGGAGCTTGAGCTCGTTCAGCCGCGAGCGCAGCTGCACGACCCGAAGACCGAGTGCGTCGGTGTCCTCGAACGTCGCGAGCGTCTGGGCCACCTCCGCAGCCTGTCGCTCTGCCGCTTGGTACTGCTGAACCAGCACCTCTGCACGAACGCGGTACTCATCGGACTCCCGCTGCTTCACGTCCGCGAGGCGGCGAGCGGTGACGGCGGCCTGACCAGACTCGTTCTCCTTGCGCAGGTGTGCGGCACGGGGAGCCAGGCCGATGTTCAGCGGACTGTCGCAGCAGAGACAGTTCTTCGCGCCCATGGCCTCCGTGATGGAGCAGATGTCGGCGAGCTTGGCCCGGAAGTCGATCAGGGCTTCTTCCTGAGGATGCAGCGGGGGGATGGCTGCATGCGCCAGGCGGGCAGTTTCCGCAGCCTTCTGGAAGTCCTGCACCGCCTCTTCCGCCTTCGCCCGGATCGCCGCGGCGTCGGGAGGCACGGGCCGCGCACGGCTCGCTGCCCGCTGGTAGTCGCGTTCGACATCGGAGACAGCCTGCTCAGCGTCCTCGATCTCCGCGGCGGAAGGCTCGGACGCGAGCCCTTCAGACATCGTGTCCATGGTCTGCTTCGAGCCCTTGTTCTGGGCGTCGAGCCTACGCGCTTCCTTCTTGCAGTCCTCGATGACAGCGAGGAGGGTGTCGATTTCACTCCACCCCGGCACGCGGAACTTCGAGGCCACAGTCTTGTAGGCATCCTGAAGGTCGTCGGGGAGGCGCGTCAGGATGTCATCCTCACGAACATCGGCCGACACTCGACCCATCAGCCAGGTGCGCACGGTCTCGGGGTTGCCGCCGAGCACCTCGCGCACGTCTGCGACAGGGAAGATGACCCGAACCCCGTTCGGGGGAACGTGCTCGGGGTCGTGGTAGCCGCCCTTCTTGTTCGGCTTCAGCGTCCACGATGCCTCCCGGCCGTCCGAGAGGGTGACGTTGGACACCAGAGGAGCGTCACCCGGCCCCAGGCGGGCCAGTGCGTAGGCCAGCTTGACCTTGTCGCGGCCCTCTACGTCGGAGGCAAAGCCGCAGAGTGCCAGCTCGAGCGCGTTCTGGACAGAAGTCTTGCCAGACCCATTGGGTCCCACAAGTAGGGTCAGTCGTGAAAGTTCTACATCAACGCCCTTCTTGACGTTGCTGTGGACATGGCGGGCGTAGACGGGGGCAGGCATCTCGGCTCCAGTTTCAGATTGCGGGGGCTTCGGCGGCGTACTTGGCGGCCACGCGCTCGAGCGCCTGCATGTCAGCAGGCTGCTGAGGTTCGTGCTCGCCCTTGGCCCAGCGATAGATGCTGCGCCAGGAGACTCGATTGTCCATCTCCTCCGCGATCTGATGCGGGGAGAGACCACGTTCCATCAACTGCTTCACGAGCTGCTGGGCCTTCGGGGTCGAGTTGTTCTCGGTGTCCATGATGCTCTCCGTGGGTCAGCGCAGGATCGCTGCCCAGCCGTTCTTCCAGTTGTTGGGGTCGACATCGACGATGCGATCAACGTGGTTGAGCGCTTCGGTGGAGAGGTCGAGGTGCATGCAGAGTTTCCCTGCCTCGAGAGCCTTGCGGAAGATGTCCGCGTTGGCCCGGCCCAGGTCGGTCTCGTAGATCATGTAGACGTTGTAGACAGGCATGCGGTCGTCGTACCGCGTGCCCGTTGCTACGTACTCAATCCACGGGACCCACCCGCCGAGGCGGGAGAAGTTCTGCAGGTGTTCCTTGTCCGATGTCGTGATGGTGATCGCCACCTGCGGAGACATCATGGACCGGATCACACGCTGGGCAATGGCTTCGACCGAGGAGATTTCCTCCTCGGACGCACTGCGCCTGGACGCCAAGAAGACTCGAAGTTCAAGCATCCGTGACCCTTCGGAGCTCCCGCTCCGCGACCTGAAGCGCCCGCTCGAGGCGTTCACGGGTCGTGCTGTTGACCATCTGCCACGACTGCACGGTCAGGTGGGGCTGGGGATCCGACCAGTCGAGGTAGTCGCGGATCGCGCAGGTGAGCTCCTGCAGTTCTCCACGGGTCAGGTTGGGCTGGGCGAACACTTCGATGTCCTCCTCGTCCTCCTCCTCGGACGCGAGGGGAGCGGTGGCCTTGGCGTAATCGGCCAGCTGCATCTTGTCGACCGGCAAAGCCGCAGGGACGGGAGAGGTGACGCCGAGGCTGCGAACCTCGTACTCGAGATCCTGAAGGCGGCGGCGGATGGAGGCGAGGTCACTCTGGGTCGGCGTGTTCATGGCAGGCTCCTGGGGGTCAGCGGGGGCGGGGTGATCGTGATGGTGCCGTTGTCGGCTTCTGTGATGTTGCGCAGGCTGAAGCGCTCGATGAGAACCTTGAAGTACTCGGGGGATGCCTGCTTCGCGGGGCCGACCCTGTGCTCGAACCAGCGGTGGACGATCCACCCCTTGATCCACGCTGTCGGGCGCGGCAGCCAGTGCTGCCCCGTAAAGTCGGTGACGAAGTCGACAGAGCGGGGCATCAGCCCACGTCCTTCCACGAGCCGCCAATGTCAGCGGTGGCCGTGATGCGAATGCCGGGCAGGGACTCGTGCGTGCTGTTCATGCACTCCTCCAGCGTCTTCATGGTCTTCCAGGGGATGCTCCCTTCCGGGACTTCCCACTTCTTGGCCTCTTCGTTGTACCGAGCGCCGTCAGCGGGCACCTCGATGACCATGGCGTCGTGACACTGGTTGATGATTCCCGTTCCGGGTCCGTACTTGTGCACGGGGATCTCTTCAGCAAGCCTAATCATGCCGAGATTCATCAGCCCTGCTGCGCTTCCCTGAATGTTGAAGTTCACCAGCTCGTTGGGGTTCTCGCCGTCGAGAAAGTCCCTTCGTCGGCCCGTGATCGGCTCCGCGAGGTACCCCTGCTTCCGGTACATGTCGATCTCCCTGTCCCAGCCCTTCGGGAACTCGGGGCAGCCTGCGAGCCACGCCTCGTGCATCCGTCGCACTTCACGAAGGCTCAGCGTGAGGTAGGGCAGGCTCGTGGTGCCGTCACCGTTGTCCGTCTCGGTCTGACAGATCACGCGGTGCACCGTCTCCACGGTAGCCATGTACTGCGATGCGTACTGAACTCGCTTCGCGAGGTCGCGCAGGCTCTTGGCCTCGCCGCCCCACTTCCCGGTTCCATCGGGGATGAACAGGTCACCGTCCCACTTCCCGCCAGGGAACCCCTCTGCCTTCTGGAAGCGTTCCTCGAAGACAGCGAAAGCGGTGGACGAGTGAGGATCCGCGCCTGCGTCGAACGCTCGGAGGTATCGAGCAGCACCCCACCTGGCCGCGGCGATGCGAAGCTCGAGTTGGTCGGCGTCGGCTCCGATAAACACGTGGCCGGGCTGGGGCACGACCATCGCTCGAAGCCCCTTGGGGAAGTTCTGGGCATTGATCGGCTTCGAGCTGGAGAGCCGGCCCGTAACGGCGACGTGGGCGTTGTAGCCAGGGTACATGCGGCCAGTCACGGGATTGACGATGCCGATGCGGTCGATGCCGTACTTCTTGCGCATCTCCGCGTCCTCGAAGTCTTCCTCGTCGTCCCAGCCCAGTTCAGCCTGCTCCGTCCAAGGCCTGAGCTTGACGATGTAGGTTCCGAGGAGCTTCTGGGCCTTTCGGTAGCGCCGGAGCTTGAGCACGAAGTCCTTCTGGAACGGCTCGAGGTTCAGCGTCAGGAGCGAGCGGAGGATGTCGTCTGAGGTAGCAGGGTCACCCGATGCGGTGTACCTGTCCCGCTCGTCCACAGGGGCCACGAGCTTCCACTGGTCGAACAGGATCTTACGGACCTGCTGCGACGAGCCAGGGTTGAAGTCCGCGAGAGGCGAGGAGTCTCGGAGGTCGTGAAGACGCTTCGTGATCTCCTTGATGTACTTCTGCTCGAAGGTCAGCCGCTTCTTCTGATCGACGAACATCCCGAGCATGTGCATCTCGGCGCAGATCTTCTGGACCTTGTGGTCGAGTTCGATGAGGACGTCCTGCTTGCGCATCTGCACGCTCTGGAAGAGCGGCGGCAGGATGGCCGCTGTGATCGAGACGTCGAACCCACAGTACTCATGGAGCTGGTGGTCGTTCTCGGCGTCAAAGGCCAACTTCCTACCCTCCCGATCCGTCTTCCAGGAGGGCGCATCCGTGTACATGGAGCCGACGAAGCCCAGTCCGTGCGGGAGTTCGCTCTCGACAAGACGGTGGAGGAGGATCGTGTCCAGCGCGGGAGTCGGCCAGATGCCCCACTGCGCGTTGAGGCAGTTGGTGTCGTAGGAGCCGCTGTTGTGTCCCACCTTCATCTTGGAGGGGTCCACGAAGAAGCGCTTCATGATCTCGATGACCTGCTGCTGGTCCTCGTAGTTGTAGAAGCGCGTGAAGCCGTCCTTGCCGAGCAGCCCGACGATCACGACGACGTCTGCCGTGCCGATGCCCACGCACCGGATCTTGGCGGTCAGCGGCTCGATGCCGTCCGTCTCAAGGTCGTACGTCCAGTAGGGCACGCCGGGAGTGTTGAGGAACGCCTCGAGCTGGGCCGGGCTCGGGTGGTAGATGATGGTCGGGGGCTTCCAGGTCGCCGCTCCGCGGAAGCGCTGGGCCGCCTTGTAGATGTCGTTGCGGAAGACGTGCATGTACCTCGGGCTGCGGAGCACGAACGAGGGGTGCACTGTAGGCATCACGCGTCGTGCGGGGAAGCCGGCACCTTCGTCCAGTTCCACGAACCCGCCACGGATCGACATGATGTTCTGCTGGGTGTTCATCACGGTCTTCGCAGCCGTGCCGCCCATCGCGATGATGTCGCGGAAGGACTGAAGCTCGTTCTTCAGCCTCGGGGCGCAGCACGTGATCGGCGAAACGATGAGGGACTCATACGCGGGCTCCTCGAGCCACGGGTTCGCCCGCTTGCCCAGTTCCCACTTGTCCTTCAACGCCTTGTTCCTCTTCTGGCGCTCTCGGTTCTCCGAGGAGATCTTGGCCAGGAGGTTGTCGAGCTCGTTCTTGGGAGGGCGGCACAGCAGGACGTTGGTGATGTGGACATCCCGACGCCTCAACTGCGCCGCCCCAAGGGCTCGCATGACTTCTTCGCCAGACGGCCCCACGAAGGGGACACCGGCCTTCTCTTCCTGCTCGCCAGGGGCCTCACCCACGAGTGCGATGCGCGCGGAGGTGTTCGCTTCAGGGGGCACGACAGTGGATCCCTTCAGCGGACACATGTCGCACGCTGCACCGCAAGCTCGTGGGTTGTAGCTCATCCGTTGCTGTCCTTCGGGTTCTGGATCAGGTCTTCCTCGACCACCCGTGCGCGAAGCGTCGAGAGGTCAGGCATCGGCGTCAGGTACTCGTCGCTCTCCGAGGGCGGCGTGACCGTTGAGGCCTTGGTTTCCTCGCTGATCCCCTCGCCCGTGCGGAAGCCCTGGCTGGCGGTCTGGAGGATCCGAGCGAGGATGCCCGTCGGGATAGTGACGGGAACGTACTCGGGCACGCCTGCAGAAAGACCTTCCTCGATCTGGCGGCAGACTTCCTTGAACTCGGCCTCGTTCAGAGACGGGAAGTCAGAGAGCTTCTTGGCACCGACCAACTGGCCGGGGGTGAACGGGCGACCCGACGGGTCGTAGATCGGCATGGTGTTGCTCCAAAAGATGAACGGGGACCCGAAGGCCCCCGTTCGGGTGAGATGCCAGTCTCTCCTGGCCGTCACGCCTCGATTGCTGGAGGCCGGGCCGGCGTTCGCCCGTCCGGCCTGTCAGACCTAGCGCTTGCCGAGGGCGTTCAGGAGGGCGTTGCTGTCAACGCCGCCGAGGCCGTTCGAGGGGGCCGCCACGCTGATCGCCGGGCCGCCGCCGAGGGCCGCGCCGAGCGCCGCACCCACAGCCTGCTGAGCCATGGTGTTCATCGAGGGGGACGCGGAGACCGCCGCACCGCCGTTCGAGGCCTTGGCGAAGGCAGCCGCCTTCGACTCCCAGGCCGCGAGCGGGAGGAACGAGAGCTCCTCGTAGATCCCAGCGTCCTTGTCGCCGGGGACGTAGTGCACGGAGACAGCGCGACCCACGAGGAGAGCGCGGTTCATGCCGACCTCACCCGCGTCGATCTGGGCGGGGCTGTAGCCGGCGCTCTCGAGGAGGCCGCGCCAGTAGTAGCGCACGCCGTCCTGCGCGGACTTCGGGACACCGAGACCCGTGGTGCGCACGGTGCCGGTGAACTCGCCCTCGGAGACGGTCACCTTGACGATGACGCGACCCGGCTTGTCGTTGAGGGTGTAGGCGTCCGTGATGGTCGCCTTGTAGTAGCCCTCGGGCAGCATGGCCGAGCCACCGGTGGGGGCGCGGAGGCCGGAGAGGTTGACCTGGAACGCCCAGTTCGGGTTGGCGTTCGGGTTGACGTTCTGGTCCATGGGGACACTCCTTGATTGACTGCTGACAGGCAGGTTGAAACGTCCATCACTTCCCCATGGGGGCCGGGGGATGGACTCACCCGGTCTCTCGTTACGAGAAGAAGACTGCGTTGCGGGCGGCGAGGGCGCGCTGGATGACCGTTCGGTCGAGGGCGTCTCGGAGCGTCCATCGGGCGTGCATCGGGTTGACGCCGTTCTTGATAAGGTCGGTGTACACAGCGTTCGCCGTGTCCTTGTCCTTCCCCGCGCCATCCTGAAGCATCTGAGTCGAGACCTTGCTCACGACGTCTTCCTGCCAGTTCAGGTCAGGGTGACGAGAGACGTCGTAGCCAGCCGCTCGGATGAGTTCAGCCATGTTCATGGGGGCAGGATGCGCCGCGTTGGCGATGTTGAGGCGATCCTTCATGATGTAGTTCGGGTCAGCCACGCACTGGTAGATGCCCGGCCAAGGCTTCCGCATCGGGTCCAGACCGCAGCGAAGCACCATGTCGAACATGGCGGGCACCTGCTCGGGGAGGTTGCCGCTGAGCATCGGACCACCCTTCACGCGGGCGCCTCCTGCCTTGTCCTTCGGGGGCTGCTCCCAGCAGTTCACGACGATGTGAACCTTGGCGAAGCGCGCAGCGTTGCGGAACTCGATGACCGCATCGCGAAGCTCACCCCAGAGGCGGAAGCCGTTGAACTTCTTCTCGTACTGAGCGAACGTCTGCTCGGCCAGGTAGGAGAAGTCGTCAACCACGACGCTGTCAATCTTCGTGTCCGAGCCCTTCGCCTTGTACGAGCCGATCGTGTTGATCAGCTTCGTCACATCGGGGATGGTCGCGGCGTTCTCAACGAGAGGGGCGTAGCCCGCGACGTTGCGAATCGACTGAAGCGCGCCAGGCGCCGCGATGAACAACGCGTTGGGGAAACTGAGTCCCGTGTCGGTCGTCTTGCCGATGCCCGACGGCCCGTAAGAAAGGGCCAGGACGGGATCCTTGGCAAAGACGTCCCTGAGGACGTTCGAGTCGGTGGAGGCAGGAGGCATTGCGGGGGTCGCCTTGAGTGCTGTTCATGTACTCGCGCCTTTGCCGACCGTCAAGGATGAGGGGGAAGTTTTTTCTTTGCCATCCGGCAGGCAGGCCGGAGCGCGGCAAAACGTCAGTCCTCGTCCCAGACGGACGGTTCTGGCGGGTGGGCAGGCCCCGTGAGGATATCGCGGTCGTTCCACAAGTCAACGATGAGATCTCGGAGCGAGGACATGTACGGCCCCGCGTCGGAGTAGACGCAGACGATGATCTGGGGGAACTGCCGAGCTCCGTAAATCGACTCGGCAGCGGCGATGATGCTGTTCAGCGCGCCCAGTCCACGTGTCTTCCTGCCGGGCTCCGCGAGCGAGACGCGGAGGACGAACTGCGCCGAGGGGTGGTAGTTCTCGGATCGAGCCGGCGGAGGCGGTGTCGAAGGAGCTGCGGGTCGGGTCGGCCGTTCTGGGGCCGGGATGGTGCGCCCGGAAAGGATCTCGTAGGCTTCGGCGATGCGCTTGAACAGTTCCGCATCACCGCCCAGGTCTGGGTGGTGCTTCTTCGCCGCATCGCGGAACGCCCTCTTGGCCTGGCTCGCGGTCGCGGTAGGGTCGAGGCCGAGGTAGCCTCGAGCCTCGCTCATGGTCATCTGGGAGTGGCCGATGGGATTTCTGCGTCGCATGCAGCCAGAGTAGATTCCGGCCCCGTGGGGGCTACTGACCCAGAGCGCCCCACTTGCACTTCTCGATGTGCGGGCAGGCCCCGTAGCGCCCGAAGCAGGTCATCTCGTTCGCTGCCTTCGGCCACTTGTCGTAGGGCCTCCCGCTCTCGTCGTTGCGGGCGATGCGCTCTTCGGCATCGATCACGACCTGCAGCCAATCCGCTTCCAGGGCAGGCGCAGGGAGGAGCTGGGGTCGCTCGTACTTGAAGTCGTTGTTGCCGTGCTGGATCAGGTTGATGCGCAGCCCCGCGAAGCGGTCAGGGTAGGCGCCGCGGACCAGCCACTTGTAGCCCAGGAGCTGCCCCGAGATGGAGTAGTACTGGCGGTGCTTGGCATCGATGTGGCCCGTACCCTTGTGGTCGAAGGCCCAAACCTGACCGCGAGAGTCCTCGATCACAAGGTCAAGACGTCCGGTGAAGCGGTAGCCCCCGATGTTCGCCTCGAAGAGCTCCTCGACATGGAGGATCTTGAAGTTGTCGAGGGGCGCGTACTTCTTCACATAGCCCTCGACGCACTCCACCATGTCCTCGGAGTGACGGAGATACGGGTGCCCCTGCACCTCTGCGAAGAGTCTGATGGCATCAGCGGGAGCGAGGTACTCCTCGGGGTCGAGCCCGGACTGGGACTGCTTGAGCCTGGCGTAGTAGTGCGCCAGACCAAGGTGCATCAAGGTGCCGCGCGTCAGACCGGGGCTGTCTTCCTTCTCGCGCGCCTTCGAGGCGAGCAGAGCCGTGCGAGAGGGGTCGTCGTACCCTTCCTTCCCGAACCGGTACTCCCACGCGAACTTCTGGTCGCACTCGAGGACGGTTTGGAGGCGGTGCCAGCCTCGAGGGGACGGACCAGTGTACAGGATGCGCGGCATGTGTCGGGACGTAACTCATCGAGCAGGGCCATGCACGGCCGTCAAGCGATGAGCGGTTCCTTCAGGCCGTGCTCGGCTGCCTGCTCGACAGCCCAGACTGCGTATCCGAGCATGATCGTGCGGCGCTGATTGGTCGTTAGAGCGGACAGCGGAATGTGCTTCGCGTGCACGATGAAGTCCGCCTTGGAGACAAGGCCGGAGGCCTCCAGGAGGTAGAGTTCACCATCCCGGAGGCCCGCCATCATCACTGTCTTGTCCCTGTCGAGAGCAAGGTACACTTCAGGGTCGTTGTTGCCAAAGGACGCTACGGCGTGACGAAGGGCTTGGACTAAGTCCTCCGGCAGCTTCACACGCTCTTCAGCACTAGACCGCAAGTTCCCCTTCCAGGACCGTCACCTGCTTGAACTTCACACTGTCGGGCGTGACGTGCAAGTCCACGATGTTGAGTTCCTTCATCGCGATCTTCACGAGGCTGAGCAGGTCCTTGAGCTCCGCCATGGGATCAGCGGGCTTGACTCGTTCCGGCGTGACAACTGGGGCAGGAATCGGAGCCGGAGTGGGGGCAGGAATCGGAGCGGGAGCCGGGGGCGCAGCCGTGACCGACGGTGTCTCCTCGGCCTTGACGCGAGGCTGAGAGCCCTGGCCGGCATCGGGGAACGAGTAGAAACTCTGCGGCACGGCGTAGCCCTTCATCCCGATACCGTGCGCGACCGCAACGAATTGGGCCGTGTTGATGTGAACTCGGCGCTGCATCTCACGGCGCTCGACCGTGATCCCGAGCTGAGTGCGGGCTTGGGAGGATCGCTGCGCGTCGAACTTCTTCCCGATCACGAGCGGGTCTCCCTTGATGCGATCCCACAGCGAGTTGTTCGAGATGCAGGGGTCGATGATCAGCGCCCGCAGGTACACCTGCTGGATGGGGTTGCTGACGACGAGGTGGTTCTTCGGCTTGTCGGTGTTCTCGGACACGAGTGTCTCCTGGTTGATTGGCTGCGTGTGCTGGTCGAGCTGCTCGACGAGATCAGCCGAGACAGCCCGCACGGTGGGGTTGACGTAGAACTTCTCCATGAGGATCGCTGACCGCTCGGAGGGCACAGCAGTGCCCGTGACCGCGGTGAGCAGACTCTGAATCTCTTGTGCCGTTGGCTCTTCGGCGAGTTGCTTCTGGGTCAGGCCCCGCACCGCCTCCGTGATGATGGCCGGCAGGTTCTTGACCGGATCTTGCAGGGGGAAGCCTGCTTGCGTGAGCCGCTCGATGCTTTCGGCCCACTTCCTCGTCCCGTTGACGAACGGAATCCCGGAGTCGCGGGCGTACTCGACGCACGGGTTGGCCAGGCTGTGGCCGATCATGTCCGTGCAGATGTAGATGAGGTCGATGTGGTCTGGGAACTTGGTGGGTGGTCGCTTCTTGTCCCAGCTCCAGTGCGTGTGGATGGTGATGCCGTGACGGGCAAGGCTCTTGCTGAGCTTCTCTTGAACGAAGCTGGCCTGCCCGCCCGCCACTAGGGCGTGCTTCATCGGTCGTGCTTGGCCTTCTGCGCCAGTATCCATTGGGTCACCTCGGTTGAGATCTCGCTGTTCTGGTGCTTGTCGGGATGGCACAAGAGCAGCAGTTTGCGAATGAAGGGGAGCTCGAGCGACGGGGCCGTCTCTCGTGCAGGAGGCTTCCGAATCGCCGTCTCTCGGACCAGGCGCGCGACCTCCCCTTCAAGTTCTTGGATGCGGAGCCGCATCTTTTGCCGCTTCCGCTCTGACTTCTCGAGCTCTGCCGCGACCTTCTGCGCCTCCGCAGCGAGCTCCTCCAGTTCCTCCCGAAGCCGCTCGACGTTGCCGTCCTCGACCGGTGACGGGTTGGCCTTCGCCACGCGGAGACGCTCCACTTCGTACTGAAGACAGGCGAACGCGAGGTCGCCCTTGAGGAGCTTGTAGCCCTTCGTCTCCTTGAAGCAGACTGGACAGTTGTCCATCCACGCCTCCTCCTGACCGAAAGGTCGGCCACAGGTGGTGCAGTTGGCGATCAGCCAGTCCTTTGCGTCTTCGCGTGCGGGCATCATCAGTCCTTGGGCTGGAGCCACGGAGTGAGGTCGTTCTGAACCCACTCGTGGTACTCCTTCGTGTTGTAGAAGGCCTTGAAGCGGCTGGCCCAGCCAGCGACGATCTCGTGCAGCCGCTCGTAGGCGCCAAGACGGTCGAGGATCGACGCCTCACGATCCACGCGGCTGGACGTCTCCCCCTCAGGGAGCTTCAGGCTGGAGATGTTGAGGTCGGGGCCGTTCATCGTGAAGGCGTACTCGAGTTCCTTGTCGGAGACCTTGAGCTTCATCACAGAGGGCCTCTTGCCGCTGCGGATCGCCGTGCGAGGCTCCGGGTGCTTCTCGACCTCTTCTCCTGTGCAGGTCGTCTCGGAGCCGCGCCCCTTCAGGACGATCTTGCCGTCGAGCCAAGCAGCATCCACGCCGGGCACGTCCCCGTTCTCGATCTGCCACCAGAGCCACAGGTAGAAGTCACCGGGCATGTCCACGGGAACCTCTTCGCCGAACGGGCTCCAGGGAGTGAGCGCCAGCCCGAAGGAGCTGCTGAAGGTGCGGACGAACAGGTCGGCGACCGAGTCGCTCAGGTGGCCCAGCGTGACCCAGTTCTCGTTCGTGTTCCACACGAAGTCCACGACCTTGGTGCGGGCCGATGTCACGGCGAGGATGTCGTTCGTCACCTGCTCCTTCAGATCCTTCCGCACATCGCGGGGCACGTGCGCCGCCTTGTTCTCCTGGCGCCACGCCTTGAGGCGGCGATCGTACTCCGCCTTCACGAGCGGGGCCGGAGCGGACTTGGTGTCGATGCGGATCGAGGCGAAGACGTACGGATCCGCGAGCCAGTTTCGGTCAGAGAAGTCGGTGACGAGCAGGTTGTCGACGCTGACCACGCCCGTCCTCGTCCCTGCCCACGAGGTGGTGAGGGGAGCGGTGTAGGCACTCGACTCGAGTCCCGCCTGCACGGTCTCCCAGAAAGGGGCTTGCAACGAGCCATTGGTGGAGTAGCGGCGGACGGGGAAGGAACCGGAAATGACGGGCACTTGACCTCCAGAGGGTGCCTCCATCATCTACGCGCATCCCAGATCTTTGTCAACCGGCAAAGATGCAGGTACGCAAAAACGCTTCCGCGGGCCTCGGCCCGAAGCTCAGTCGTCGCCGCCCTCGGCAAGGCCGCGTCGAATCGCATCGCCCGCCACATCGAGGAGGCGACGGACGGCGCCCGGCCCCATTGGAGGCGGAGCGTCGAACACCCACGGGGGCGGCTTGAGCTTCCCCGACTTCAGCTCGTCAAACCGGTCCCTGCCCCCGTACTGGTCCACGAGGAAGATGTTGGCGGTCTGGGACGCACGCGTGAGGGCCGTGTACGCGTACCTCTTTCCCGTGTCCACGCCCTGCCGAGAAGCGATGGAGTCACAGGAGCGATCCCAGACGATCACCACGTTGCGCCACTGCGATCCCTGGCTCTTGTTGATGGTGATGCACTCGCCGTAGTCCATCTGGACGAGGTTCACGGGCCGGACCGTGCGCACGGTAGACCAGAGGAAGTCGTCGGAGACGTACTTGAACACGGTGCGGGGCACGTCGTCGATGCCGAGTTCCTGGGAGAGGAAGAAAAGCACCTCGGCCATGCGATCCATCAGGCCCTGAAAGGCCGCCTTGTAGATGGCCGGCGGCATCCCGAGCGCGGCGCCCCGCGTGAAGACCACCTTGTCTCCTGAGGGCGTCAGGAGCGTGACCTTGATCAGCCCCAGTGCGCGGGCGGCCTCGTCCATGTAAGACACTTCTCTAACCGAGAATACCTCGCCGTTATAGAGGTTGAGCGCAGGCTTGTTCATCAAGATGACGATGCGGTCGGCCATCGCAACGAACGTCCCGTCCCGCTCGGCCACCTGGGCACGACCCGTGGCGCGACGAATCATCTCGTTGAGCGTCTGGCGGGTGCCGTTGGTGTAGGTGAGCATCACGACATCGTTCTTGGCGCGGTCGGGCTGACCGTCGGGAAGACGCGCTGCTCGATAGTTGAAGTAAGCCCGCACCGGGGGCATGTAGTTGGGCGCGAAGGTGATCGTGAGGCGCGGGTCATCCGGGTCGGTCTGCCAGTTGAAATACCGCTGACCCTGGTGTCCGTCACGAATGGCGGTGGCCAACTGCACGATCGGATTCCCCGCGGCCTGGCGCATGACCTCGGTCAGCACCGCGTCGGGGTTGTCGAAGTTCACGCCCCACCCAGGCGGCTCCCCGTAGCCCACGACGGGCTGGAGCTGCTCGCGGTCCCCCACGAAGAGGATGCTGGCTCCATGCGGCGCCGCAGCCTCGATGTCGTTCATCAGCGCCCGCGAGATCATCGAGGATTCGTCCACGATGTAGACCATCGGGCGTTCCTTCTCGTCCGAGACTGCGAAGCCCAGCCGCTGAGGGAGACCAGACAGGGCACTCGTAGGCAGGGTGCGGAAGCACAGTTCGCAGGTGACGGCGTTCACACCCCGCCGCTCCGCGATCGCAGGATTCACACCGAGCTTCTCACTCCACCCGCCGCACGACGGGCACTTGCGCTGCTCCTTGGGTGCAGTGAGGAGGCCCGAGTGAACCGTTCGAGTTTGGGCCCCCGTGAGATCACGCAAGCGAGCCGCAGCCTTTCCGGTCGGGGCAAGCAGCATGGGCTCCGTGCCTGCGCCCACGAGCTCGTCCAGGATGTAGCGCATGAGCGTGGTCTTGCCCGTCCCGGCTGCCCCCGCCAGGACGGCGATGGTCAGGGTGGGGCTGGCCGTGTTTCCCTTCGCCTTGTTGAGCATGATCGCGAGGATCTTGTCCGCCGCGGCCTTCTGGCTCGGTGTGAGCTGAATGCCCGTCACGTCCGGATTCCTCCGCGTGAGTCGCTTCGGTTGAAAGGCGGTGGAGAAGGTGAGGGAGTTGCCCCGACCTTGGCCGTTGGCGAGAAGGACTGCGTTCATGCCCTCGAGACTAGTCCGCCGTGCGGTCGGGCAGCACATCGGAGTGCCACATCGTAGGGCCGGGCGGCATGAAGCTCACGAACGCCTCCGGGTCCACGATGGCCTCTTTCAGTGGATTCACCATGCCACATGCCGTGCAGGTGGGGGGAATCGGGGTGTGGAAGAGGCCTTCAGAGTCCGAGCGGAGCAGAGTTGATCGGCAGCGCGGGCAGTGGATGGTGTCGACGCTCATGGGATGCCTGCACTGTCAATCGAGGTGTCGTGCGTGTCTTCGATGAAGCTGCTCTGGGCAGCATCAACACGCCTGGGTGGGGCGTGAACTTCGACAACCCCGACGCGGTGCTGACCGAGG
>Ga0078894_10002167_pt1 | contig 14802 bp, 11 predicted proteins | sample LauGreSu1BDMLBSD_2_FD_67506 | JGI IMG/M metagenome (GOLD analysis project Ga0078894, IMG submission 67506) | Freshwater lake microbial communities from Lake Michigan, USA - Su13.BD.MLB.SD (version 4) (version 4) | ecosystem: Environmental > Aquatic > Freshwater > Lake | place: Lake Michigan... | reverse complement strand
GAAATGATAAGTATTTGAAATGTTAAAGTTAAATCACATGTGATACTTTCCTTGATTTTCCTCCTCTTCTTCGTCTTCATCTTCCTCATTCTTCTTTTTTGGCTTCTTAGCTGGACCCTTCCCCTAAACTTTGTTTTTTGTGACAGCAACATTTACAGGCTTAGGTTTTTTAATTTCCTAGAACATGAAGCTGGTATCTTCAGAGACCAAGTGAGTCTACTATTCTTTAGCAGCGTCATCTTTTTTACGTTGTTCTTCTTCAAGTTGCTTTCTCACATTTTCATCCCTTATTTACATTTCCTTGAAAAGGATATCGTAAAGTTGCTTGGCCTGCCTAACTTGAACTTCAGTGCTAATATAGTAAAGAAGATATTCTTCTACTTTCCTAATTTCTTCAATATCATAATGCAACTCAGATTGTGTCAGCATTGTTTCATCTACGATAGTTACCATAGCACCCCTTGGTAAAGGGTTCTCATTAGCGGCCTTAGATGGAATTGAGTCTCTTCGATCCTTTTGATACCTAAGTAAATCAGAGTACTTTATGAAGAGCTTCTTATTTGAGTCCTCTTCAATAAGGTATTCAAAAATATTCTTAGTAGCAATTTCCTTATGATATTGCCTGAGATTTCTATTACATAGCCTTGCTATGACATGCATGATGATTTCAATCTCTTTGTATAATTCATCTTCTGCATTACGTTGGCGCCTGTTGCTAAATTTGTCATCGATAGCATTTAGTTTCTTAAGATTTAGTTTTTCTTAAAAATTATTAAGTTTTGCAGTTACATTATCTGCAATACTTTATTCTTAGTATTTCTTGTTGACACCTTCAACCTCAATATGCTCGACCTAGAGTTCAAGCTCTTCATAGATGTAAATAATATGTTTTAGTTTGATGTTTTTGTGAGGAAATAAATCGTCTCTATCTTCTTTAGTAATTTGAAGCATTCTCATGAAGTCACTGATTGTCATGTCAACATTTCTTATTGATAAATTGCATATGTAGTTCAAAAGTGTTCTCAACTGATTAAGACATCTGTAAATAGTGTCTTAGTCCTTCTTGTTTTTCAAAAAGTCATTGATCATGTCCCTTGCCGAATCTTATGGAATACGTTTATTTAATTCCTTAAACTGAGTTAGCAGATTGCCTGCATTAATGAACTGGAAAGATATGGGCTGATTGAAGTCAATCTTGCTCTTGCCTTGCAGCAACAGCTCAATTGACGCCTTCTTAATCTGGGCGAAATTATATTCTATTTGTTTCCCTTTACCATATTCGAATTTGCAAATGCTATTTTTAATAATTATCTTCTCAAGTTTCTCTTTTTCTTAATCTTCTAATTTTTATTGCTGAGCTGATGATAATTATTTATCAATTTGATTTTCCCTATAGTAAATAAGTTGATCACTCTTAACTTCACTTAAATTTATTTTGGGGAAACTTTATGTACGATATTATTATATACCTTATGATCGGCTTTCTGTTAGCTTTTATATTGCAATAGAATTCTGTCTATACTTAGATTCTTCTTTTTAACAAAAGTCATTTTCTTTACTCATCATAGCTTCTGCTTCGTACAGTAATTTATTTTACTGTATTGCCAAAAATTTAAGCAGCAAGAAGAAAATATAGTTGTCATTTTCATTAGAGATAGAACTTAAGCAGCAGTACATTATCTTACTATCAAGGGTTATTTGAGGAATAGTGGCCTCTACATTTCCGTCCCGGATGGTGATACCAGCAAACTAATTCCATGCAGACTAAAATTTTTGGAAGCGTTTATAAATTTTATCAATATAATCTTGGTTGCCAGTATTACCTTTTTTCTCCCTTTCAATAATGTCACGTATTGATGTTTCATTAGCCTCCTCAAGCGTAAGCTGAGCATTGTACTTGTTTTAGATGAACATGGCCCAATTGAGAAGGGGCTTTAGTAATTAAATGCTTTATACGACTTGAGTTTGCTCGAATAAAATTTTGAAGAAATTCTCACCCTTGTGCTGCTAGTCCCTCAAGGTCATACTGAACTGCTTGATAGTTATCTTGTTCTAAACTCTTAGCAAATTCTAATAGGAGTCACAAGACACTTAGTCCAATTCAAGCAACTGCGATTCACCCTATATCTTGGGATTGATGTTTTCCATGAAAAACTTATTCCGGTCTTTAAGGATCTCTTAACATATCTTTTTGAATGCAATTTCGATGTTATCTCTCCACTCGGTCGTTTTGCATTAAGGACTTCCGTCGAAAGTAAATTAAGTGGGATCTTTCACTATCCCAAATATTACGCGTTGAATAATTTGAAGAACTTTATCGTCATTCACACACCAAATCTTTCTTAGGGTTTTCCAGTCATATATGATGCTCTTGCCTATGTATGCTAAGGTCTCTTAAAGTGTGTCCTTGTACTAATCAGATTAAACTTTAGCTAATCCTTTTATAAGACTGAATATCTCGGTTTCTTTATTACTTGAAAATACAACAGTGAGCAACATTATACTATGAAGAATAATGCGGCCAATAGACAGTTCTTGCAAGGATAAGTCACGTACTCGCAATTCTGTGTACTACTTGTAATCCTTTATATTTAGGACAACATAGGACTTGCAAGCAGCTTCTTTATCGGAATGGTGATCCTCATTAAATTCAAATTTTCCACCATTGAATCCATTATTTTTACAGAAGTTGCAAATCTTTTTCCCAAGAATCTTTTTCCTTTTTGATTCCTCAATCCTTGCCCCTTTTCGTTAGTCCATCTTTGATGATTTCGGTAACTGTACAGCAAATATAGAGTTTTGACAAAACTTACATTTAAGCACTGTCAAATCATCCATTTTGTTGATACTAGCTTGTGAATCAATCTTGATGTTTTGTACAAATGGCACATAGCATTCTTTTATCAACTCTGGACTTAAGAAAAATTATCTCATGAAAGTGTTTTCAGAGTGGCACGCTGCACCCAAATACATCCATAATAATTTGCTATAATAAGCTTGGGTATTGTCTTTTTCTGAGAACTTGATAAATTTGTTGCGACCACTCTAAAACTAGTCGAATTAAAGAGTAATAAAAGGTCGCAAAAATATTTGGAGATCTGCTCCTAATGCCTGATATTAAGAAAATTAATTATCAGTTAATGCTTTGAGAAGCTTTTCATCTTTTAGTTTTTTATCTGCAAAATAAGTTAATTCAATTATCTTCAGGATACCTGCCATCTTTCTAATTGAATAAGAATTATTTTCCTTGAAAAATTAGTCCAATTAGTCAATTTTATTCTCCATAGCACTCATTGCCATTTAAAACTAATTATCATTGAGATAAGAGAATTAAGCATGCATCATTCCTTCGGGCAATGTAATATTTATATATTTAGAGACCCACTTGTTATTTTAGACAAAGAACTTCGAATGATGTGCTAAAATATCTAGCTTTCGATTCATTAATTTCATAATAAATATTGCAAATGGGAAGAGTTACTCTTTCTAAATGTTAGATTCAAAATCAAAAAAGTTGTCTAAGTGTTACTCTAAAGTTTCAAATTGTGGATTTTGATTTGTTGAGAACTTATTGAGAAGATCTTACTCATAGAGCTTTATTATTTTCTTAAAAGTTGCTATTGCTACTATTTTTTTCAATGATACTTATGACTAGGCAGTATTTGTAATAATTTGTTTGATATTTTGTAAACAATATCCAATATTCTCTTCAGATAAAAAATAATCTTATGCTTCAATAAGATCATTAAGTGTTATAATAAAAGGATCCTAATTCTTTAGTTGTGGTGCTTCATTAATAAATTAGTCTAGAAGTACATAGCAATCCCTAGAGTACTATTCATTTTCATCTATATCTTCTTCATCTTCTTGTAATTTTTACTCTTCGATCAATTCTTCATTAAGAAAATGAATGTAAGTAGTTGATGATATATTCTTCACAATTATGTTAAGAAGTTTTGGCAGATTGTTTTTGAATTCTGTAATAAATTGCAAAGGTGTTTGCTTCAACTCATCTGTAATAACTAGCTCTTTGATTATATTATCGATTAAAAACTGTACTTCTACATCTTAATCTTCATCAGCTGCATCAATTATGAATTCACATATAAATTTGATTATCATCTAATCAAGTCTTTTTTTGGTATCAGGCATAGCTTATCTTTCAATAAGTTCTGGTCTATAGTTAAGTATTATTTCAACTATTTTCTATGGTTCTTTGAAAGGCACTTTAACTTCATTTGCAAATTAAACAAAGTTATTACCTTCCTCTTGAGTGAATACATTACTTCCAAAAATTTCGTTTCTGAAGTTTAACAAAAAGATAATTTATCGTACCTCGTCAGTTTTAAATACATTTAGATACATAGATACCAAGTTGCTTAATTGTTGGAAAGTTTACTATACAGCTTCTCTCCAAAAAAGGCAGTTTAATTCTGAAGGATAAAAGATCTCGTAAAATACTTTAAGTACCGATTCGATGTAGACTTCTCTTGGAAGATAACTGTATATTCCATCGCAATATTCAGGTCTCTGTTGCACTTCGTTTTCTAATTTTTTTAGAAAGTCATCGAACTAGAAGAATTCTAATGAATTCTAAGTATTACTGTTAGTCTGCTTAAAAGTGACACGTTACTCTGGGGATTTTTACTTTAGAATATCTTGAATGATTTTCCAAACCATTAAAAGAGGATTTTCAATTTTCCAATAGACACCATAAATCTAAGCCTTGGAGTCAACTTTACCCTTCATGAAAAGACGCAATGATTTTTCAATAAACTCATTCTTTTAGTTGCCAAGTTCTGTCAATTTTTCAACTTATTGTGACTGTTCTTAAAGAATATAAGAAAAATCCTACAGATATAACTCATTCTCTATATCTAATATTTCGATAAAGTATTCTTAAGGGGAGTATATCTTGATCCATTCACTAAGAGTTGTAATATTATCTTTGAGTTCTTTGTCTTTGAGCTTAAATTTTTATACCTTCTCAAACTCCTTTTTCTTCGCTCCCTTTAGTACCTTGAATGATTCGTCTGCCAACTCAATATTCTAAGTTATTCTCTTGACATTAAGGAAAGTCTAGGCAGCCTAATCTTTCAGAATCTTAACATACTGAGTTCTCTGTTTATTGAATTCTTCGTGAATGAATTTGCCAAGAGGAAACTTTATAAAGTGAAAGTTTCGTTACAAGTAATACATATCTTGTATCTCAAGCTACGCATAAGATTCATCATACCGACTTAAAAAGTAACTCTTGGCAATTTCAAAAAGCTTAAGTCCACTATTTTTGCTATTTTCATAAGCATTTATCACTCCATCTTATTCTAAGTGAAAAATGATAAATGAAAGATAACGCACTAGATGCTTCTTAATTTGCTCAAGGGCAGCTCCATGGAAAGTTAAATTTGACTTCATGTAAAAATCACTTGTAGCGACTTAGAAAATCGGCTCGTTAATTTTTTTATCAATAAACTCTGAGTACTGTAATTTGTTATCAATTAATTTGATAAGATATCTCCTATTAGAAGACTCCTTAAAGATCTTTTAGATATCCTAAATTCTGTCCTTGATAAAACTTGATTCCTTAAAGTAGCCAATTTTTGACATGGACTCAACAATACAGCTCTCAAAAATTTATTCTTAATTAACTCCATCAAGTACTAGTTGCTATATAGATTTTGTGGTTAAATCTAGCATAGTAATATTAGAATTACCTTTGCCATTCAAAAGGTCAATAGTATACTGGCGCCACTCTCTGCCAAATGAAATCGATTGATCCTCTTTAGTTGTATCAATACGGATTATAAAACATACGTGCTTAATTAGAAGTTGATCGGCATTTTGCTTATTAATAGCCCTTTTTAATCTCAAATTTGTGACGATACAACGGCACATATTTATGCGGTTCTTTGAGTCATTTGTCATGTCTGCAAAAACTAAAAGAACATTGCTTGAGTTTTCAGGTTCAAAGAATTCCTCCACTTTTTACTGGAATGCAGACCTCTTAGAAATGCTGTTCAGACTAATCAAACTTAAGTTAGCGCCAATATGAGCCATCTCTTTTTCTATTGTAGACTGCATGGCTGAATATGTATATATGATAAGATTGAAGCCTTGCTCAGGGTTAAAGAAAGAATCAGTGCTCCATGTTTCGAGGTAATTTTTTAGCAACTAGTCAAATGAATAGTGCTTCTGAACTTTCATATATTCATCGTGCCACTCATGTCTATCTGCCTGGGTTGAGTCAAGGCACCGAATGATGCCCTAGAAAGTTGCCACTCTAATAATGGCACGCTTGCACTCACGTTCAATTTGGTCCTTATTAGGATCCCTCTTATATATATCTTTGAAGAGTATTACTAACTACTACATGGACTGGTTGTCTTCGAAGTTTAATGAAGGAAACATGAGTTTCTTTGAATAGGGCTGAACTTGGAGTGATTCAACCCAGTTATTGAGCTTTTAGATTAGTATTTTCATGTGACTGTCTAGGCAGTAATCCTCTGTAAAAAGTTATTTCTCAAATCTATTCAGGAGGGGTGGATCAAGTGAGTGCACAGTCTTGTTGTCAACAATGAGGACGCACCTGAATCTTTCATTTACTATGCACCTGCTCTTGTCCGGTCCAATAGCTACATTGCAGAACTTGAGTGAACCTATCTCTTAATAGTTCTAATTTAGCATGTCATAGAAGTATTGCTGGATGTCGTTGAGATTAAGGAAGATGCACAAGTTACCACTCTCCATTTAAAGAATAATTTCGTTGATCAATTTATAAATTGAATCCTCATTCTAGTCTTCAACAAAGTCACTACCATAAAAAATCTCATATTGCCTTTGGTTTTCTTAGCAAAAATCCTGAACAAACTAGAGTGTATTCTCTTAGTTATCTGTGATGATCATGGTATGTCTTGAGTCCATATCGTTCAGGTTTTCTTTAATAAGTATATCTGGGTATACTTCCTTGACAATCTTAGTATTCATAAACTTGAATTCACTCTGCTCAAGTGCACGAATCGCCATCTCACTAGGATTGCCTCCAAAGTTCCTCTTGATTCCTTACAGTACTATCTGCTCATTTAATTCGGGGTCATTCTTCTCAATCCGCTTTGATATGTATTTTATCATTGAGTAGAAATCACGAAGGCCATGAAAATTTTTACTCTTACTCTAATACTGCTGTTTGCTCTCATAACTCAAATACCACTTTACAAGTGGGATCAAGTACTGTTTCTTGAATAATTCACTGCTAGACTTAGATATCTCTTAAGCAGACTCATATAAGTCATTTTCAGATGGCTCAGTACGAGAAAGTGTGATTACACGGTTTTATTTTGAGGCATCAAGTGACCAATTGGAAATCCCGACAGTTGCAACCCTTGGAGGTTCAAGAAGACTGTGCATCACTTTCAAGGGATTGTGTGGGGAGATCTCTGCTAAACCAATTTCATCAAATACCACAACTACGCGGTCCTCCTTCTTATTTTTTTTCTCTTACTAATCGTGCGCCTTCATATAGATCTTTTCAATTCCTTTAGACGTTGATTATTCTGATCCTTAGAAGTAATAGCTTATTAGATTAGGGTAGCTTTTAAAAAACTCATTGTTGGAAAGTTTCCCCTTGAAATATTTAAGGATCAAGTTCATTGCTAGGGTCTTTGAACTGCCAGGTTTTCCCGTAATTATCAAAGGCATCTAATTCAAGATACAAGTTATGATCACAAAAACATTCTCTTTCAATGGGTAATTTTTGCCTATTCCTGACTTTAAATCCATCTTAGACAAGAACTTATCCTATTCCTGTTTACATAGATTATCAAAAGATTCAATCTGCAAATACTCTGTATTCAATCCCTAAGAATTTTGAATTCTTGCTAAAGTTTTGATAAGTTCTTAGCGTTATGTAGTGGAAGGCATTCTAATAATGTAGCAGAAGTAAATTGCCAAAACTATAGCAATCTCACGGCGGTGAAAATTTTTAGATTTCTTTTGACGCTCTTTATTTTCCCAGTAAACACCTGAGTCCTCTGAAATACTATTTTCATTGAAGTAAACCAAGAAGTGACAGAAGCGCGAGACATCTCTTAAACTGACTGCCCAGGGACTATTTTCATTCTCCTTGATATATTTCTGCAAGTTTTGTACCAAAGAAGAGATGAAATTAACCTCTTTTGCAAGTGTCTCTATCTTATATATCTCATTCTTTTTGTCTTACTCTTTCCGGGCCCAAAGTTTGATTAGAGAAAATGATTTTCCAGAGATGGTGCTGTTCTAATACTTATGTTGAATCATCTTTTCAATATACTTTTTCTCTTCATCTTTATTAAGCGATTTGTAGTCCCATATATATGATATCATGCTATCGGGCAGTGGGTTCACTCTATAGACTAATTTTGAAATAGATTCATCTTTAGCTTTGTATTAAAGACCAGATGTTTGCTGACTAATTTCCTTGTCCCTCAGTTTATAAGGGTTGCAAGCTGATATCAAGGCAATATTGTCCATCAAAGGGTCTCCGTTGACGCATCGATCTATGAAAATTTCTTTCAACAAACCAGAAATATTTTGGTTAGTATTGATCTCATCAAAGAAAATTATAAGCTTTTTCACAATCTAATGTCTTGTGGCAGGGTCAACTCTTTTCTTGGCATAGAATTCTTTCGCTTTCTTTTAAGCATCATTCATAAATTTGATAATTTCATCATCAGTAATGCCAGCATTAATATTCATAGTCATGCAATCAGCATCTATGACCTTTGATAAATAGTCGACAAGCGAGGTCTTACCTACTCCAGTTTCGCCCATCAATATAATTGGCAGGTGACACCTGACTCTTAGGTATATAAGGATGAGCTTCATGAAGTTATCAAGCGTGAAGACTATGTTATCAAGTTTACCTTATGCGAAGAGTTACTGTTTTTATTTCTCGTTGGGCACACAAATTTCAAGTATCTTTTCTATAATCTCCTTTTGTGACATTTCATCATATTCTTTGAAAGCTTTCTTTAAAACTCTCTGCTAAAATTCTCTCAGCGGTTTAGGAATCATATTAATTTCACGATAAATAGGAGTAATTTATTAATCCTCATTGATTACAATAAAAGGCATATTGTATATATCCCACTGCAGATGGGAGAAGCGATCAGCCAGAATTTCCATTTCGTTCTACCTCAACAAGCTTTGTTAGGTTTATAAATTCATTTCATGCTAAAATTTCTCAACCACGGTAATTTTCTTGGCAAGTTCAAAGAGGTTATTTACAATATTGAAATGTAATTCTCTAGCCTATGATTTTGAAGAAGGTCCCAAAAGTGATTTTGGCATTTATGCTTCAATATTATCTGGCTAGAAAAATGTGCTCTACTCTAGTCTTATTAGCTGGTCAAATACAAAGTTCACAAAAGCATTGACGTAATAAAAATTAGGCTACCTTATTTTTGAAGTTAAATATTGCTGAAGCAAAGCGTGACAAATTTCTACTGGAAGTGACTTTACCTCAAGGAGAGCCCTGATGTCATAGTTATCGAATGACTTCGATTATTAATACTAATTTATAGCACTTAGATACTTGCAAACTTTTTGATACTTATCATCCTTTTGTTTAGTTATATTAACTCGCATCATAGCCCACTGTAAATGCTCTGAAGGAAGATAGTTGAAAAGCAAATATATCATTTTATCACCTTAACTTAGTTGTTGACTTAGTTCAATGCAAATCTCAGTTTATGCTGGCAAATAAAACTAATTGCATTTGTAATCACTTAAAGAACCTAGAAATAGCAGTTCAAACATTAGTATATTTAGGTCTTCTCTTGAAGTTTAGTAAACATCATAATGGATACCAACTGGTTTCAATTTTTATGTATATTCCTTGGATTGAGGATCGAGATTGTATAGCTTTCTTCTGTGCAATTCGATTAGTTGATCCCTTGTCTGCTCACCATAAATTGGTATTCTTTAGTAATCTAATTTAGCATCTTGCAAATATACTTGAGCGAATTGACTTTTACCTATACCACAAGTGCTTCCTTTGACAACTTTAACATTCTTTACCATCCTGAATAAATTTTTTACGTGATCCTCTTAAATTTCTTTTCCGAAAGTTTGAGATTGATTTCGAATTTCCTCGATGATTGGAGCTTGTTTAAGATCAGAGCAGACACTCAGAACATAGAGAGAGAATCTATTTTTTTTGAACTCTTGTTCTCTCATTTTTAAAAATTCATGCATCTCTTATTGAAGCTGGAAAGGCAACTTTTAGAAATTTGCTATAATAAATACTCTGCAATTTAACTGAGAAAGTTGAGAAACTACATCAGGATACTCTTATCTGATGAGATTTATTTTATCCTAAAATAAAAATGCCCTCATTATGAATGTCTCTATATTAGTCTTCGGGGTTTGCTCATTACAGAAAAGAACATCATTACCTTGTGGCATTGAGCCTGAAGCTGCAAAGATTATCAATAGAGCTTTTATCAATTCGATTTCATTAATAACACTTTTGTACGATATCTTGGAGATCTAAAGTTAATGCTCTAGTTTCCGAGTTATTTCTTTGTTTGGCAGCTTATCTCTATTTTGTTGAATTTCTTTGATCATATTCTAAGAACATGCTGAATCTAATTTTTGTAATATGTTCTAATGAGGGCTATCTAAAATTTCTGCATCACTGAATTACTGTGGAAGAAGCCTAAGAGCTTTGAATTCTTTGATGACTGCCTTTAATTTGTTTTAGTTGAAAATTTTACTTTCCAAAAAGTCAATTAGAATAGAGATAAGTGTATTTGGAACATAGTTTAGAAAATAGTAATCAAGACGCAGCTTTTCTAGTTTCATTTTCCATTCCTAGAGTTAATTAGTTAGCTTAGTTAGCTTCTCTTTTAGATCATGCTTTATTGTTTCTTTTACAATTTCAAGTTCATCAATTATTGCTTGATCCTGTGGGATTTCCTTGCCATATAGAGAAATTAGCTCATGCTAAATTTAAATCTCATGAACGATTGACATTGCTGAAGCAAATAATTAAACATCTTGAGATATCAATTATTTCTAATTCGGATCAGTCTTACGTGAATGAATCAATAGAATTGCACGACTGCAATGTTGAGAGATTTCCTCTTGGGTATACACTGTGTCTTGAATATTGAGCTAAGTTGATTAAATTGCAGCCCTCTTGTTTCCCCCTTTGGTCTCCTCGGCGAGAGTGAGTCTGCGCTACTTATCCTCAATTAGAACTTACTCAGGCATGAAAGTTCTTATTTTGTATGTAAATTTATCATTTTTGCGAGTCCACTGGATGATTCCATGGCTCAGACAACTTTGAATTGTTTTTAATGTGTTCTCTGTCTTATTCACATTTCTGTTCACCACTTGGTTCAATGCTGAAAAGTTCACCTAGCAGTTCGCAATCCTGTCCATAAAATTCTTCTCTGTTTTAAGCAGATTATCAAAAAAGTTCGACAGAATTATAACAAGATGCTACAGTCCTTGATCCTAGCCTTTGAATTCAGATTATTTTATTTTGTCAATCAAACTCTAGAAATAGAATGCGACCCTATTCATATCACTTAGAGTGTCACTCGTCATATTTGAATCATCATCAAGTTCTTCAATATAATCATTGTAGTCTATTCCGGGGTTGTTCTGGACAAAACGGAACAACTCACGTGACTTTGTGAGCTACTAAAGAGTGTTCCAATTGACAGAGGCCAAGTTTTCAAAATCCTTAATCAAACTCTTGATTGTAGTTATTTACTGTACAAAACTGATGAGTTCTTAATCATCTGTTCGGTTATCGTAGAATTCAACATAATTAGCCAGTTTCCTGAAATTCAGGTCATTCACGTAATTGAAGGTAGGGCGAATTTCCCCAAAGATTTTCAGCTGACTCAAAATCTGCGACTTCTAGTAATAATCATCTCGCCTCGAGTAGCATTCCAGGTGATCCACTAACTCTGGCCTGAATGATAAAGCATGACTTTTCAATATGTTTACCTCATAATCATGAATTAAATTTAGTTCATAAGGAATTTCCTGAACTGGTATCTCATCCCAGTATTGATCTAAGTATTTCATTTGAATTTATTGATCTGGGTAATTATACAGCTATGAGAAGTTACTTTTGCATAAGTTTTAAAATAAAAGCTCTTCGCTTATCTTATCGAATTCAGATAGTGAAAGTGACCCAAGAGTCATTTATTGCTATGATCCTAAAGTTGCTGTGCTTGCTCTAGCAATTTTATTAATCTAGATATCATCCATTGAAGCAAAGATCTTTTTGAAAAGCTTAGAGTTTTTGAATTAGTAGTATTTATCTAGACTATTATATTGAATTGAAAAATCCCACGATGGTTTCTTCACACTTGATCTTCCCTTATTTTATTACTAAAAAAGCTATTACTATGCTTAGCCATGGCCATTTTTTACGTCAAGCACTGAGATCGAGTTAAAGTTATTGTCGATATATGAGAGATCAATTGAGAGTTATTTTGTATTGACTGGCTCTTTAAATTGACATGCCCAGTCAGTAAAGTTCTTATATTTTTAAACAGTAGTCTTAAAGCTCTCATATTCAAGCTTGAGTTCTTTAGAGACAATTCTAAAGTCGTAATCTGGGTCCACAACTTTTATCATTTCTTAAATGAAAGGTTTATTCTTAATTAGATTGTCATTGACTTCTCTGAGGAGTATTGAATAATCAAGAGTCTTCTTTATGAATTCCTGAACTCTTTATTTAAGCTTTACTATGAATGAGTGTGGGTTATCATATATTCTTATGATAAAGTAAAGAATTTCATCCTCAAATAGTCTTTCAGGATGCTTTTCTTTTATTTTTTAAATAATGCTCAAAGCATAGTCTGTGATGGGGCTTAAGTTTTTATCTTGAATAAAGATGGGACCTTAAATTTCTTCTCGATACAACTTTGTGAGGATATTACTAGCATCTATTTCATTATTGCAGTATCTTTTAAGAATATCAACTACACACTCAATGGCATGCTGAATAAGGTTTGGCTCTGTGTATCTGCAGAGAATTTGCAAAGTGTCGGCCATCAAACGGTCAGTCTAATATAAGTTATTATTCTCAGAGATTATTTTTTTGTATGCTCTTATTTCATTTTCAGGCATAAAGAATGTCCCTACCCAGTTTTAAAATTCGGAGGAATTGAACATTTCAATAAAATCACAAAGAGTCCTGTGACAGAGACGGAAACTTGTTTGGGTATAGATCTGCAGTTTAAAATTTAAGCAGATAGAATCCTTAAATCTCTTGATATCCTCCTACTTTATCTTCTGGTTTTGTTTAGCGAATATTAAGAAAAGTTTTTTCATTTCAATTATTAGCAAACTTGTGTTTTTGAGGCTTACAAGCTTATCAATAAATTCGAGACTTAACAATTATGGGTTATTCTAAATTAGCTCTATGTTAGAACTTACATTGCTATTTTACCCAAGGTTGGTATAAATATGGTCCCTGATATCTTCGATGAAAGCTTATAATACAGGCTTCAACTTTATGATTCTCTCTAGATTTCTATCTACAAAATTTTTTATGGACTTTCTGTTTGTATAAAATTTTAGCAAGATTTCTTTTGAAGCATTGAGTACCCATTCTGGCTAAGAGTGCTCCCATAATCTTTCTACGCTAGCAAGATATGTGTCTAAGTCTTTGCTTTCAACTATCGTTGATTCATAAATGAGCTTAATACAGCTTTCAGATTGTATTATGCCTTTGCATTACGGGAATATTCTGATGACATAATTATAAATGAACTCATCTTTTTGTTAGAATAGCTATTGCATCAAAGCCTATTATTTTTTAACTGCCTTTGGTAAATCTATGAATTCTAGCCCAATGATGGGGGCAAAGGGACATAATTTATCGATACCTCCAAGATAAATGTCATACTTATCACTTTACTTTTCATTGTTAACGATCTACCTCAGCCATCCGAAATTCTTTGTCTTTAGTTCACCTATGATAGGCATGAAACTTGTCTTCTTTTACACAAATATTTGTGCTCTAATGTAGTAAAAAAGCTCTAGCAAATAGATATAGAACTTCGGTTCGTCAGGGAGCGCTTGCATTTCAGAAAGTATGAGCTTGAAAAACTAGCTGTAATGGAATTTGGAACTATCATCTTGCTGATAATTTATGAAATCTTTTATGATGATTGGGGATCCATAGTGTTTATCACTATTTTGAAAGTTTTTGAAGAAGAACTTTAAGAGAAGCGCATGAATCTTCTTTTTATTTGAAAACATCTTGTCTTCAGGGAAGTCGAAAAAAGATTCAAGCTTCATAACCTTACCCTTCTTGGCACCTTCAATCTCCACCCTCATGTGCTACTCTGCACCCTCTTAAAGCTATAGTTGGTGCGTACCTATCTTTACATAGGTGTACTTGCACTCCTTGCAATCTTCAGGCAACTTAACCACAGTGTAGTATATGCATTCTTCGACCTTGGTCATCTCAAAGATAACAGCGTCCGCTGGCTGTTTGAATCTGAGCTCTACTTTAGATACGCCTTCGCTCCTTAGGTAGCAGTAAAAGTGCACTTCTTTCTGGATCTCTTCACCATTGTCACTACCAATAAAACTCTGATCAACCATGTTCTGCTTCAAGAGTTAAAAGTGTAATAAATCTTACAAATCCTTCGTCTCTCTAAGGGGATGTGTGATTATTCGCTGATTGTTAGCTGGGCACCGTTTGACCGGTTCCACCAACAGGTTGCGAAGTACCGCTTTCCATATTAATTCTCTTATTTATTATTATCAATTATAATCCTCAGATTGGAA
>Ga0078894_10002166_pt1 | contig 14803 bp, 14 predicted proteins | sample LauGreSu1BDMLBSD_2_FD_67506 | JGI IMG/M metagenome (GOLD analysis project Ga0078894, IMG submission 67506) | Freshwater lake microbial communities from Lake Michigan, USA - Su13.BD.MLB.SD (version 4) (version 4) | ecosystem: Environmental > Aquatic > Freshwater > Lake | place: Lake Michigan... | reverse complement strand
CCTGCGCGATCTGCTCCGAACTAATTCCCTTAACCTCGGCAAGCTTTGCAGCTACTAAGGGCAAATAAGAGGATTCATTCCGTTTTCCCCGATGGGGTACGGGTGTCAGATAGGGCGCATCGGTCTCCAGCATAATATGCTCCAGCGGAATATCGGAAAGTACAGCTCCTAATCCTGCATTTTTATAGGTCAGTACTCCCCCTATACCCAAATAGAAGCCGAGTTTTATGATCTCGCGCGCTTCTTCGATACTGCCCGAAAAACAATGAAAGACCCCAGTGAGTCCTCGCCCCTTGTATTCTTTTATAACTTGAACGCATTCTAAACAAGCATTACGAGAGTGGATCACAATAGGGACTTTTTTTTCGAGCGCCCATTCGATTTGCACGCGAAAGGCATCGTACTGCTGTTCCATAAATGATTTATCCCAATAAAAATCTAATCCGATCTCTCCTACGGCTATAAAATTTTGCTGGCTCCACCACTGCTCTGCGCATCGCAACTCTTGCTGATAGTTAGCCTTGACCGAACAGGGATGCACCCCCATCATAGCCTTGCACATAGTGAATTCATTTTCCATCTTGACCAATGCAGCATGCGTTTCCGAATCAATGGCCGGCAATAAGATCTTTTCAACCCCAACGGCACGAGCCGCTTCGAGTATGGCTACCCGATCCTGATCGAATTCAGAAAGATACAGATGAGCATGTGTGTCGATCAAAGACATGTTTTTATTTTTTGAAGATTGCGTATACTACCAAGCGAGTAAGCGTCATTGTAAGATATTAAAACGATATCCACGGCCGATAGCAATTTCGATCAACGGCGACAACATGACCGATAAACGAGGCCAGGCTTTTTCGCTATCGTGCATCACGATAATGGAGCCGGGTCTTAGCCGTTTCGTACAAATGGAAAGACAATCCTCTCCGCTGAGACGGGTATCAAAATCACCACTCAACAGATCCCACATGATGATCTTTTGTCGTTCAGGGCCTTGTTTCAAGAGAGCTGCGGCTTGACATGATGTAATACGCCCGTACGGTGGGCGAAATAAATAGCTACTAATATACTGGCTCGCCTCTTGGATATCGGCCAGATAACGATCAGTAGAGGTCTTCCACCCATTTACGTGGTGATGCGTGTGATTACCGACCTGATGTCCTTCTTCACAGATACGATGATAGAGATCGGGATAGCGCACTACATTGGCTCCGATACAAAAAAAACTAGCCTTGACATTAAAGCGCGCCAGGGTATCGAGCACAAAGGGGGTAGCCGTTGGGTGTGGTCCATCATCGAAGGTCAGATACAAGACCGGCTCGTTGGTATCGATGCGCCAGGTACGACGGGGATAGCATCGCCTGAGCCAGTGGGGGGTCTGATAAAAATAAAAGGGCATCCGGCACAAAGATAACCGCACAAAAGACCCAAGTGGTTGCAGCCGGTTGGTTTATCTTTGCCGCTATGGAAAAAAAGGTCAGGGTACGATTTGCGCCCAGCCCCACCGGAGGACTTCACCTGGGCGGGGTGAGAACAGTCTTGTTCAATTATCTTTTTGCAAAAAAAAATAAGGGTACGTTCATTGTAAGAATAGAAGACACCGATCAGCGTCGTTTTGTACCGGGGGCCGAAACCTATTTATTTGATTGCCTTCGTTGGTGTGGGTTGGAACCCGATGAAAGCGTACAGCACGGAGGGACTTTTGGTCCCTACCGCCAAAGTGAACGAAAAGCACTGTACAGAAAATATGCCGACCAGCTGATCGAAAAAGGGTGGGCCTACTATGCCTTCGATACGCCCGAAGAGCTCGAAAAAATGCGGACGCAACTGGCCACTCCCTCGAATCCTTCCCCGCAATACGACCGACAGGTACGTATGCAACTACGCAATTCACTTTCCCTTAGTGCGGATGAAACCAATCGACTGCTCCAAGCTGGAACGCCCTATGTGATCCGGATCAAGATGCCCGAGCAGGAAACCCTTGGCTTCACCGACCTGATCCGAGGAGAAGTTCGTTTCGATACCGCTACGCTCGATGACAAAGTATTGCTAAAGGCCGATGGCATGCCCACCTATCATTTGGCTGTGGTGGTAGACGATCATCACATGCAGATTACCCACGCGTTTCGGGGAGAGGAATGGCTACCCTCGGCTCCAGTGCATATTTTACTTTGGCAATATCTATTTGGCATTGAGAACATGCCCCAGTGGGCTCATTTACCATTGATATTGGGTCCCGAGGGAAAACTCAGTAAAAGAGACGGTGCTAAATATGGCTTTCCAGTCTTTGCCATGAATTGGACCGACCCTGCAAGCGGAGAAACTACAGCGGGCTTTAAAGAAAAGGGGTTCTTACCCGAGGCCTTTCTCAATTTACTGGCCCTGCTGGGCTGGAACGACGGAAGCGAAAAAGAGATCTTTACGCTTGCAGAACTTATCGATTCATTTTCGATAGAGAGAATACATAGCGCGGGAGCCCATTTTGACTATGAAAAGGCCAAATGGTTCAATCACGAATGGATCAAAAGAAGTCCGGCAAACCGCTTGCTACCACATTTGCAAGAACAAATCGCTACCCTGTACGATGTCGGATATTCAGAGGAGAAACTAACACGCATTATCGAATTAGTTAAAGAACGGTGTCAGTTGCTGACCGATCTTAAAGAACAAGCCGGTTTCTTCTTTGTCGACCCCCCATCCCTCGATACGGCTGCTATTACCGCTAAGTGGAGTGCTGATAAAAGATCCTTTTTTGAAGGGTTGATCGCGTACTATCAAGGCGAAACACCCGAAGAGGCGGCTCAACAAGAGCAGGCCTTCAAAGAAAAAGCAGCTGCCTTTCAACTAAAGCCAGGCGAATTACTACTGCCCCTGCGGATCATGCTGGTAGGCGGTAAGTTTGGACCAGGTGTTTTTGATATCACTGCGGTACTGGGTCCTGCCACAACGGCCCGTCGCATTGCCCATGCACTGACCCTATTGCCCTGAAATGGCTTAATTTTACACCCAAGATGCAAGCCACCCCAAGACCTGTTCGTATACTGGTTGCCAAAGTAGGGCTCGATGGTCATGACCGGGGCGCCAAGGTTATTGCAACAGCCCTTCGCGATGCCGGTATGGAAGTCATCTACACCGGTCTGCGACAAACACCGGATATGGTCGTTGCTACCGCCTTACAAGAAGACGTCGATGCCATCGGAATCTCCATTTTATCCGGAGCCCATAACACCGTTTTCCCCAAGATCATTCAGTTGATGAAAGAAAAAGGGATCGATGATGTGTTGTTGACCGGAGGGGGCATTATACCAGAAGAGGATATTGCCCATTTGCAAACCTTGGGAGTAGGTAAGATCTTTCACCCGGGAACCCCCACTACAGAAATTGCCTCTTATATCAACAATTGGGTCGCTTTGCACCGACGCTAAGAATTTTATTACATGGAATTGAATACGCTTCCCTCCCTGTCTACCCTGCTAGTTTCTTGGCAAGATGGCATTTTGACGATCACGATCAATCGGCCCGACAAAATGAATGCCCTCAACCGGACCGTATTTGAAGAACTCGAAACCGTGCTGGACCTGATTGAAAATACTACACAGATCCAAGCCGTGATTCTTACCGGGGCGGGTCAAAAAGCTTTTGTAGCCGGTGCCGATATCAGTGAATTTACAACCCTTGATCAGCCAGCGGCCAAACAACTGGCCCGACATGGACAACTGGTTTTTGATCGGATCGAAAAGAATAAGAAACCCTTTTTAGCCGCCGTCAATGGCTTTGCATTGGGCGGAGGCTGCGAACTGGCCATGGCTTGTCATATGCGGTTGGCAACAGAACAGGCCAAGTTTGGACAACCCGAGGTCAATCTTGGGTTGATACCCGGCTATGGCGGTACACAACGACTGACACAACTTGTTGGCAAAGGAAAAGCGCTTGAGCTGATGATGAGCGGCAATATGCTCACCGCAACCGAGGCTCTCCAATGGGGATTGGTCAATCATGTGTGCACTGGCGATGAGCTACTGGAAAAAGCCCGTCAATTACTGGCTACCATCATTGCAAAAGGACCCAGTGCGGTCTCCAGGGTCATAGCGGCGGTTAATGCTCTTTACGAAAAAGGAGCCGATGGCTATCTCGAAGAAGTACGCCTTTTTGGGGAATGCTTCGGCACCGAAGAAATGAAAGAAGGAGTGAGTGCCTTTCTGGAAAAGAGAAAACCTAATTTCAATTAATCAATACCCTTAGATCGATAAATAACGTTCACTATGGAGTACAGAATCGAGAAAGACACAATGGGCGAGGTAAAAGTTCCCTTGCAGGCATATTACGGAGCGCAGACACAACGAAGCATCGATAATTTCAAGATCGCGCAAGATATCAACCGGATGCCAAAAGAAATTATCCGCGCCTTTGCCTATTTAAAAAAAGCCGCAGCGCTTACTAACCAAGAAGCCGGTGTATTGCCTGCTGCCAAAGCCAACCTGATCGGTCGGGTATGCGAAGAGATCTTGGCGGGAAAACTAGATGACTATTTTCCTCTTGTAGTATGGCAGACTGGAAGTGGCACGCAAAGCAATATGAATGTAAATGAGGTGATCGCCTATCGCGGACATGTGTTGAAAGGAGGAAAATTGACGGATAAAGAAAAGTTTCTGCATCCCAACGATGATGTCAATAAATCACAGTCATCGAACGACACCTTTCCAACCGCCATGCATATTGCGGCCTATACTATTTTGGTAGAGACTACCCTACCCGGTATCAAAAAACTACGCGATACGCTGGCTAAGAAAAGTAAACGCTTCAATAAAGTGGTCAAGATCGGGAGAACGCATTTTATGGATGCTACTCCCCTTACGCTTGGTCAAGAATTCAGCGGCTATGTAGCGCAACTCGATCACGGCATTAAGGCGATCAAAAATTCATTGGCCCATCTTAAGGAACTCGCGCTGGGAGGAACAGCAGTGGGAACCGGTATCAATACACCGAAAGGATACGATAAGAAGGTGGCAAGACATATAGCCCAGCTGACCGGACTACCCTTTGTTACCGCTCCCAACAAGTTTGAGGCACTGGCGGCACACGATGCCATCGTAGAAGCGCACGGTGCACTCAAAACAGTGGCCGTAAGCCTGATGAAGATCGCCAATGATATTCGTATGCTTTCTTCTGGTCCACGCAGTGGGATCGGAGAGATCTTTATACCCGATAACGAACCGGGCTCTTCAATTATGCCCGGCAAGGTCAATCCTACTCAATGCGAAGCACTGACCATGATCGTTGCCCAGGTACTCGGCAATGACGTTGCCATCAACGTCGGCGGCGCCTCCGGTCATTTTGAGCTGAATGTCTTTAAACCGGTAATGATCTACAATTTCTTACACAGTGCGCGTTTGATCGGAGAGGGTTGTATTTCGTTCAATGATAAATGTGCCGTTGGAATCGAACCCATCCACTCCAATATTAAGAAACACGTTGACAACTCTCTAATGCTGGTAACGGCACTCAATACTAAGATCGGCTATTACAAGGCAGCGGAAATTGCCCAAAAAGCACATAAGCAAGGCACAACACTAAAAGAAATGGCCGTACAACTGGGTTATGTAACCCCCGAACAATTCGATGCCTGGGTACGTCCCGAAAATATGGTTGGAAAGATCTGATAGACTATGAAAAAATCACAACAACTCTTTTTATTGATCTTATTGATCTTGGTGGCGGACCAAGGTCTTAAGCTTTGGATCAAAACCAGCTACCCCACTGGGGAGGTCATGCGCGTTTTTGGATGGGATTGGTTTCGCTTGCACTTTATAGAGAACTCCGGCATGGCATGGGGTTGGAGATTTGGAAACGATACCGGCAAGATGATCTTGACCCTATTTCGTTTAGCGGCCGTGATCGGAGGTACCTGGTACCTACGCAAATGGATCAAAGAAAAACATAGTACTGGATTTTTGATCTGTGCAGCCCTAATCTATGCCGGTGCGGCGGGTAATCTGATCGATAGTATGTTCTATGGAATGATCTTCGATAAAGGTCTTCACTACAGTCCCGTCATAAATGACTATGTAGGGTATATGGGCATAGCGGAGGCCACGGGTAGCGGATATAGTTCTTTTTTACATGGCAGCGTAGTGGATATGCTGTACTTTCCCATGATCAGCGGAACCTTCCCCGATTGGTTACCCTTGGTCGGTGGACAACCCTTTGAATTTTTTAGTCCCATCTTCAATATTGCGGATGCCTCCATTTCGATCGGTGTGATCGTGTTGCTGCTCTTTCAAAAAAGACTAATGGAGAAACCTGTCGGTACAAAAACGCCAACGGGGGTTACCAACAGCACCATTTCGGATACTACCGAAACGATGTAAGCTATTGCTCAAAGTAGATACGCTTAACGCGTTCAGAGATCCCTGTTAAGATCGCATAGGGAATGGTATGGGCCCAATCTGCCACTTCTTGTACACGTAGCGAGCCTCCAAATAAGATCACTTCATCTCCTACCGATACGTCGGCCAGCTCGGTCACATCGATCATGAACATATCCATACAAATGGTTCCCACGATCGGGACCCGCCTTCCATTGACAAGAACCTGCCCGGCACCATTACCCAATGCTCGAGGATAACCATCGGCATATCCCAATCGAACGGTAGCAATAACAGAGGGCCGTGTCAATATCGTGCGACGGTTATAACTAATACTCTCCCCGGCAGGTAATGATCGCAGCTGGGCAATGGCCGAGCGCAAGGTCGCCACCGGAAGCAGCGAAAGCCCCGGTGCAACTTCTACTCCATACAACCCAATACCCAGTCTTATCATATCGAGTTGCAGTTCGGGATGTCGTATGGCAGCAGCCGAATTAGCAATATGCTTAATGATATGATGCCCGAGCTTTTTTTCAAGTAGAGTAGCGGCTGCTGTAAAGCGCTCAAACTGCAAGCGAGTAAACGCATCTTCTTGCGGATCTTCACTGGCGGCCAAATGCGAAAAAATACTTTGAACCGTAACAGATGAACTTTGTAGTATTTGCTGGACCACCCACTCCATTTGCTCTACTGCCAGCCCTAAACGGTGCAGCCCCGTATCGATCTCCAGATGAACCGGGTATCCGATGATCGCTTCTTTTTGCAACCAACTATCAAATCCATTCCACATTTCTATAGAATAGATGACTGGCTCTAGACGATGCGCGATCATGATCTCAAAAGAATTTACTTCAGGATTCATGACCATAATTGGAATGGTGATACCTGCCTTTCGCAGGGCCACTCCCTCGTCGGCATACGCTACTCCCAAATAGTCTACCTTATGAAATTGCAATAAAGAAGCTACTTCCGTGGCACCACTACCGTACGCAAAAGCCTTGACCATGGCCATGATACGCGTAGCCGACTTAAGAATATGCTGATACTGGTGTAAATTATGGAGTAAGGCCGCCAGATCAATTTCCAGTCTGGTCTCGTGCAGTTGAACTTCGAGTACTTGTACAATACGCTCAAAGGCGAAAGCGCGTGCCCCTTTGATCAAAATAGCTTCCTTATTAAAACGAGAAAGCGGACCGGCTGATAAAAAAGATTCGGTAGATGGATAGGTCTCCAGCTGCCATGGGCCCGATACCCGATGGGCCAACAAGGCCTTTGTTATGCGGGAGCCGATCGCAATCACGCGATCAACGCCCCTTTTTTGCAAGCCGTTGATCACCTGAGTATAAAGCAGCTCGTCATCGTTAGACTGCTGCAAAAGATCAGATAGGATGACTGTCTTTCGAAGCGAACCGGCTTGACGCAATAGAAAATCAAGTGCAATATCCAACGAACTGATATCGGCGCTGTAACTATCATTGATCAACACGCACTGGTTGATCCCTTTTTTAAGTGTTAATCGCATATCGACAGGCGCTAATCGCTTCATTCGATCGGCAATAACAGAGGGCTCGTAACCTAAATACAACATGAGTTCCCAACAAGTAATCGCATTTTGAATGGACGCCTGATCCGAAAAGGGAATTTCCAATTGAGCTATACTGTCCAGATCGCCTGGTACGCATTGTGCAGTAAGTAAAGCGCCCGTAGCCGTTAGCTCCACCTTAATCAACTGGATCTTAGGCGCTAAAGTTGCACCCGTAAAAAGTTTACGTTTCTCCTGCTCTTTTTGGGAGGGAGAAGAAAACCCCTCACTGTGCGCATCCCCTAAATTGGTAAAGACCCCAATAGTAGGTCGTATCATATTCGCAAGTCGTTCCATTTCGCCTAGTTGCGAAATACCTGCCTCAAAAATGGCAAGTGTATGGTGCGATCGAAGCTGCCAGATACTCAAGGGTACTCCAATCTGTGAGTTATAACTCTTAGGGCTCCTTACAATGGTATACTCAGATTGCAACAATTGAAAGAGCCATTCCTTTACGATGGTCTTACCATTGCTGCCGGTAATTCCGATGACCGGAATCGAAAAGCGACTACGGTGATAAGCGGCCAACTGCTGCAAGGCCTGCAGCGTATCGGCTACGACAATAAAATTTGCATCAGAAAAAGGTCCTGCTTCTACGGATTGACTGATAACAAAGGTTCGGACTCCCTTTTGATAGAGCTCGCCAATAAAATCGTGGCCATTACGACGCGAAGAGATCAATGCAAAAAAAATAGAAGTAGAGGGCAGAAAAGCTTTACGGCTATCGAGCAGCAAATGCTCTATAGCGTAATCGTTTACAACGACCGAATCGGGAGACAAGATCGAAACAATATCAGATACCGTATAACTGATCGGTGACATAATAGATCTTAGCGAGTATAAGCGCGCTTTCTCCATGCCTGGTAAAGCAGTCCGCCCAACGAAAGTAAAAGCAGGGGCAAACCTATACAAATGAGTTGCCAGCGAAACTTCTGCTCTTTCACCAGCGGACCATCCAACAAGCGTAAAACCAATTCTTTGCTACGAACCTGGGCCAAGGCCGGATCGCTTACCAGGTACTCGACCGCGTTGAGCAAAAAATCGCGATTAGCCACGGGTAAAAAATAGTTGGCAGCAGGCCCCTGATTCAGCGCCTCCATAAGCGTGTATTTGTTCCACCCCATTTGGATCGGCTCCACACCTCCCCTGGGATCGGGCTGACCCGATTGATCGAACAAGGGAATATAATCGTTCAAGACCAAGTCGCCGTCCGCTACCAAGATTATGGCGGTATTCTCTGACTGGCTACGAAAGTTTTGCCCAATAGACTTCCAGGCATCGAGCTGAGCAAGAGAAGCCCGGTTTTTAAAAAGAGAAGGGAACGATCCCTCAAGCAAAACAGCGGCCGGAATACCGGAGCGATTGAACTTTTGATTATCGGGAACAACGCTGTTCTCATTGAGCGAAACTAGCGCTGGCGTACTGATGGTGCGCGCTCTTTCACTACTGATAAGTATAGGGTACTTTTTGATACCGGGAACGGCGATCGTATCGATAGAATGTACGAAACGAGTACCAATATAACCAGGGGTATGCAACTTACTTTCTGCGGCCGACAGCAATGGGAAGTAATTCCAGGGTAAGAATTCGTTTTGCGGTCGATCGGGCGTGCCTCCCACCTGCATGTAGGTGAATTCACAACGCAGGTCCATCAACAGATCGGTATTGATCCGGGCTCCATAGCGAAAGAACAGATCTTCGAGTTGGAGTCCCCTTTCAAAAGCGACCATATCGGGCTGACGGGCAAAACTGTCCATTTCGGCATAGAGATTATCAATAAAACAAAGCAGCTTACCCCCGCGCATTACAAATTGATCGAGCTTGAACTTATCTTGTTCCGAAAAGGCAAGCGCGGGCTTGACCAGTAAGAGCAGATCCACCTCGTTAGGGACCAATGGCTGACGACTCAAGTCCAAAGACCTTAACTCATAATTATCCTCCAAGGCCACACGCAGCTGATAGGTGCGCTCATCGACCGGCTCGCCGTGCCCAGTTTCATAGGCAATACCTGGCTTATCGGTATGGATCAACTTATCGATAGCACTTACGAACTGATATTCGAGCAAGGCCTCGGCCGTATTCAACTCAGTTTGCGTAATGGAACGACTCGCACCGGGAAACAAAGTAACAAGTTGCGACCGGCCCTGGTAAGTCACCAGCGCTACCGGAAAAATAATATTACTCGATTGACCTTCTTCTTTTTGCACGGTCAAATTGATATTGAGTGCGCCCAGACGCATCAATGAATCTGACCAGGGCTTTCCATCGGAAGCGAGTGCAGCGGGCGATAAGAACTGATATTGAACATGAGCCGGATCAAGTTGCTTGAACAAGCTTAACAATTGCTCGGTAGAGCCCTGAAGCTTTCTGAAACCAGAGGGGAAGCTCCCTTTCAAAAAAACAGTAACCTCCAGGGGGGCTTCGAGTTGATCCAGTAATTGCGAGGTAGCTTTGCTAATCGTATATCGTTTTTCTTTGGTCAGATCGTAACGAAAAGGAACAAAACTGGCAAGCGCATTCGTGAGTACGAAAAACAATATAGCAATTGGCACACCATACCACTTCGAACAAAATAAGTATAGAGATCTTTTCATCTTAACGCTGTAAAAGATTACGAATGGTCAAGAAAAAGAATAATAGACCCATACTGATAAAATAGATCAGATCGCGACTATCGACCAGCCCACGACTGATACTTTGGTAATGTTGATCGATGCCGAGCCACTCGATCCAATAATCGGCCCCGGCCGAAAAAACAGGCAACCGGCTAATGGCGGTAAAGCCATAATAGAGCAACACGGAAACAACCAAGGCTAGCAGAAAGGCCACTACTGTATTGGCCGTAAGACTGCTACAGTATACACCGATCATGGTAAAAACAGCGGCCAGCAAGAACAAACCCAAATAAGAGCCCAGTACGGCCCCTTTGTCAAGTCCTTCGCCCGTGGCTAGCGATTCAATTGCGACGCCATAGATAAAGGTTGGCAGCAAGGCGATCAAGACCACCAGCAAAGCGCCAAGGTATTTTCCTAAAACAAGACTTGCTTTTGAAAGCGGTTGTGTGGCCAAGAGTTCGTACGTACCGGTCCGGAACTCCTCAGCGAAACTGCGCATGGTAATGGCCGGTATCAATAATAAGAGTAACCAAGGCGCCAACATAAAAAAACGATCCAGCGTGGCATATCCAAAATCGAGGATATTGTCTTCGAATACAAAGAGGACCAGTCCAGAGGCGGCTAAGAAGACAGCCACCACCAGGTAGCCGGTCAGACTACCGAAGAATTGTCTCAGCTCCTTTTTACAAAGTGGCCACATATTGCTAAAGTACTAAGTTAAGTGCAACAAAAAAGGCTGCTCCCGAACAGAAGCAGCCTTTTAAGAAGACATTATGTTTTAGACGGCAAAACTCTCGCCACATCCACAGGTACGACTGGCATTGGGATTGCTAAAGAAGAAGCCCTTACCATTGAGACCGTCGGAAAAATCGAGGGTAGTATTGACCAGGTATAAAAAACTCTTGAGGTCTGTTACGACCTTGATCCCATTGTCCTCGAATACCTGATCCATCGCCTTTTGCTCGTTATCGAAATCGAGTTTATAGCTAAGCCCTGAACAACCCCCACCCACCACACTCACACGCAAAAAATAGGAGTCGTCTCCGGCTACGCCGGCATCAGCAAGTAGTTGTAATACTTTCTCACGCGCCTTGTCACTTACATAAATGACATTGGCCATTTGAGCAGGGGCCACCAAAGTAGTAGTCTCAGCAGACATAGAAATTAATGCACTCCTTTTTCTTCGAATTGCAATTCTTCGAGTCCGTTCTTCTTGCGATAATCGTTAATAGCTGCTTTAACAGCATCTTCGGCCAAGACCGAACAGTGGATCTTAACTGGAGGCAGGTTGAGCTCCTCCACGATGGTCATATTATCGATCTTGACTGCCTCATCGACTGTTTTTCCTTTGAGCCACTCTGTAGCCAAAGAAGAAGAGGCAATGGCAGACCCGCATCCAAAGGTCTTGAACTTGGCATCTTTAATAACACCGGTCGTATCATCTACTTCAATTTGCAAACGCATTACGTCACCGCACTCTGGAGCACCGACCAATCCGGTACCGACATTGTTCTTGCTCTTATCGAGGGTGCCTACATTTTTGGGGTGCTGATAATGGTCGATTACTTTTTCTGAATATGCCATAACTGAATTATTATAATAGTATAAAGTTAAAAAAAATCAATGATGTGCCCACTCGATGGTGTTCAGGTCAATACCTTCCTTGAACATCTCCCACAGAGGGCTCATGTCACGAAGCTTATTGACCGTATTGGTTACTTGTTCAATGGTATAATCGATCTGCTCATCGGTCGTGTAGCGACCCAACCCAAATCGAAGAGAGCTGTGGGCCAGATCGTCACCCAGACCCAGTGCCTTTAATACATAAGAAGGTTCCAACGAGGCCGAGGTACAAGCCGAACCAGAGGATAAAGCAATATTTTTATTGAAGCCCATCATCAACCCCTCTCCCTCTACATATTTGAAAGAGATATTCGAAACATGCGGCAAGCGATGCTCTTTGTCTCCATTCAGATATGATTCTTCGACTTTCAAGAGTGATTGCTCTAACTTGTCGCGCATCTTGATAATACGGGCCGTATCGGCTTCCATCTCGTTCATACAGATCTCGCAGGCCTTTCCAAACCCAACGATACCCGGTACGTTAAGGGTGCCGCTGCGCATACCTCTTTCGTGACCGCCCCCATCAATTTGCGCCGTTACTTTTACGCGGGGATTCTTGCGGCGCACATAAAGAGCACCCACTCCTTTTGGACCATACATTTTATGAGCTGTAAAGGCCATCAGGTCAATACCATCTTTGTTTACATCGACCGGGATCTTACCGACCGCCTGTACCCCGTCGGAAAAAACCAGCACCCCATGCTTGCGAGCAATGGCACTGATCTCGCGCATTGGCATAATGGTACCAATTTCGTTATTGGCATACATAATGGCGATCAGGATGGTAGTGGGTTTAATAGCCGCTTCCAATTCGGCCAGGTCAATGAGCCCGTTGGGCTTTACATTGAGATAAGTGACCTCGGCGCCTTCTTTTTCAAGATGACGGCAAGTATCCAATACGGCTTTATGCTCGATATTGCAGGTGATGATATGGTTACCCTTGCTGGCATACATTTCAAAGACACCCTTGATACCCAGGTTATCGCCTTCTGTGGCACCAGAGGTAAAGATGATCTCCTTGGGGTCGGCACCTATCAATTTAGCCACCTGCTCTCTGGCATAATCAACGGCTTCCTCGGCTTGCCAGCCAAAGGAATGATTACGGCTGGCGGCATTGCCAAAACTATTGGTAAAATAGGGTATCATGGCCTCCACCACACGGGGGTCACAGGGAGTGGTGGCATTATGGTCTAAGTAGATGGGAAACTGCAACATAATAAGCTTCTTGTTTTATCTGTATAAAACGCGAAATTATCGCAAAAGGTTCTATCTGAATGCGCTAATTTCATGGTAATACGATTGTTTCACTATTATTAACAAAAAATGAGAAAGATTGAACATATTGGCATTGCTGTTTCGTCGCTGAGCGAATCCATTCCCCTTTACGAAAAACTCCTGAACGTTCCCTGTTATAAGACCGAAAGCGTTGAGAACGAGAAGGTAAACACCGCTTTTTTTATGACAGGGCAAAGCAAGGTCGAATTACTGGAAAGTACCGATCCCGAGGGAGTGATCGCCAAATTTATTGCCAATAAAGGCCAGGGACTTCATCATATTGCTTTTGAGGTAGAGGATATTTATGCAGAAATGCGAAGACTAGAGCAAGAGGGCTTTACTTTACTACAACAAGAACCCAAAAAAGGCGCGGACAATAAGCTGATCTGCTTTTTACATCCTCGCTCTACGCAAGGGGTATTGATTGAGATCTGTCAAGAGATACGCTAATATCGATGACACTGGCAGACAAGAAAATAGGAACAGCAAAATCGCTATCCCTACTAACCCTATTTAGTAGACTCCCCTCACTAAAGCAGCTCATTAAGCTTGTCCCCTAATTTTTCTACCGCCGCCTGGGCCGCCAATTGTGAAGCATCCTTTTTATTAAAGGCTTTTCCAACCGCCAGTTGCTCCCCATTTAGCAAGGCTGCCACTGTAAATAATCGTCTTCCGTTTTCTATTTTTTCTTCAATGGCCTCAAACTCTAACACAGACCCATTTCGATTGGCCCAGCCGTACAATTTATTTTTATGATTGATCTCGAGCGTTTCCAGATCATCTACGAACATATGTGGTACTATGATCTTTTTCATGACCCACTTCTCGGTATAACGATAGCCGGTATCCAGATAGACCGCCCCAATAAGGGCCTCCAGCGTATTACCAAAAATATGGCTGATACGAAGTGATGAATCCGTTCGATTGTACTGCGTGATCTTCTTGAGTCCCATTCGAAGGGCAATCTCGTTGAGTTGTTGGCGGTTGACCATTTTACTGCGCATCTCGGTCAAAAATCCTTCGCCACGATAGGGATATCGTTTAAACAGATAGTCGGCCACCAGGGCACTGAGTATGGCATCACCCAAATACTCGAGACGCTCATTATTTGCATCTGCCGATTCACTAACAGAACGATGGGTAAGTGCAGTACGATAGAGCGCTAAAGAGTCAGGACGATAGCCGAGTACGGAAGAGAGTTCGGCAGCGAAATCAGTTGGCGAAAACCCCAACAGCCGTTTCAAAAATCGCAAGAGCACGTTAGGCGTTGTATTTGCGTACGATCACACAGGCATTATGCCCCCCAAAACCAAAGGTATTGCTCAGGGCAGCCCTTACTG
>Ga0078894_10002165_pt1 | contig 14804 bp, 12 predicted proteins | sample LauGreSu1BDMLBSD_2_FD_67506 | JGI IMG/M metagenome (GOLD analysis project Ga0078894, IMG submission 67506) | Freshwater lake microbial communities from Lake Michigan, USA - Su13.BD.MLB.SD (version 4) (version 4) | ecosystem: Environmental > Aquatic > Freshwater > Lake | place: Lake Michigan... | reverse complement strand
TAGCGAACAGCATCGAACTGCTGGTCTGCCGGCACGGCTGGCGACTCGGCCAGCACCTCGCGCGGCAGCGTCATGTATACCGGGCCGGGCGGATCGGAATGCATGACGCTGTGCGCGCGCCGCAGCGCCTCGCGCGCCACCACAGCGGTCGGCAGGTTGTATTCCCACTTGATGTACGGTCGTACCAGGCTGCCGATGTCAAAGGGGTCCTGGATGAAGTGCACATAGTTGTCCCGCGACCCAGGAAGCTCGCCACGCAGCGTGTAGGGCGCCTTGCCCGCCATCAGCAAGGCGGGAAGCCGCGCGCGCTGCAGGTTATGTGCGCCCATTGCCGAATTGGCCGTACCGGAATCGACATGAACCAGGACACCCTGCCCCTGACCGGTCACCGCCGCATAGCCCGCGGCCATATGGACCGCCACATTTTCGTGGGGACAGAGAACCACCTCTGGGAGCGGACGCCCCGCCGCACGGAACCGCGCCATCTCCTCGATCAGGCTCACATGATCAGTACCCATGTTGGCAAACAGGCAGCGGATGCCCAGGTCGTTAAGCCCTTCCAGGAAATGCGCTGCACCCGTGGTGGGCGCAGGGGCCGATGGAAGATCGGAGGGTGAAGCCGATGGCCGCGCTGAGGCGGCAGCGGAACTCGGGGCGTTCAAGACAGTCTCCGGATCGGAAAACGATGGAGCGCGACTCTATCGCGTCCGAGGGCCGAAGGCGAGGTGCACGAGGATTTGACAGGGCGATTGCCCATCGGAGACAGTGTTGGGCCACGCTCCCAAGCTCTGTCCATGTCTCTCCGCGAACACTTTCTGCTCGACCCGGGGCTCACCTTTCTCAATCATGGCTCCTTCGGCGCCTGCACGCGCGAAGTCCTCGAGGCCCAGTGGCGCTGGCAACTTGAGCGAAGACGTTTCGCGCCTGGTCGGAGCGCTGTGTTCATTGGACCCCTCATCTCATCATGACAACCCATCGGCTTGACACCCCCTGCCTGATTCTCGAGCGCGATACCGTTGCCGCCAACGCGCAGCGAATGGCGAACCAGCTCGCCCGCTTCAACGTGCCCTTGCGACTGCATGTCAAGACCGCGAAGTCGCTTGAAGTTGCCAGCCTTGTGCTGAACGGTACGAAGTCGCCCATCACTGTTTCAACGCTAAAGGAAGCGGAACAGTTTTTCGACGCCGGATATACCGACATTCTTTATGCGGTCGGGTTCGCCCCGCACAAACTCGCACGCGCGCAGGCGCTGGCCGAGCGCGGTGCACGCCTCACCCTGTTGGTCGATAGCGTCGAGGGCGCCCGCGCCGTGACCGGCTTTCACACACTCATTGAAATTGATACCGATGGCCATCGCGCCGGTGTCCGACCCGATGATCGCGACCGCCTGCTCGCGATCGCAGGCACGCTTCACGACCATGGCGCGGTTTGCGGTGGCGTGCTTACCCACGCCGGCGGCTCCTATCAGGGACGCTCCCATGAACAGATTGCCCAGATCGCGGAAGCCGAGCGCTCGGGCTCGGTCCATGCCGCCGAGACGCTCCGTTCAGCGGGATTTCCCGCAAAGACCGTGAGTATCGGCTCCACACCCACAGCGCTCTTTACCGAGCGCCTCGACGGCGTGACCGAGGTTCGAGCCGGTGTCTTCGTGTTTTTTGATCTGGTGATGGCGGGCATCAATGTCTGCCAGACCGACGACATTGCGCTGTCGGTGCTCACCACCGTGATTGGCCATCAGGCAGACAAAGGCTGGGCGCTGATCGACGCTGGATGGATGGCGACCTCGCGCGACCGTGGCACGGCGCGCCAGCCCGTCGACCAGGGCTACGGACTGGTCTGCGATTCCGGTGGCGTGCTGATCCCGGATCTGATCGTGGCCGATGCCAATCAGGAACACGGCATCATTGCGCACCGTCACGGCGGGCCCCTGCCTGCGCTTCCCGTTGGAACCCGGCTGCGTATCCTCCCCAACCATGCCTGCGCAACGGCCGCGCAGCATGACCGTTACCACGTGGTGGATACGCAGGGTCAGGTCACCGCGACCTGGACGCGATTCTCCGGTTGGTAGCGGGCTGGCACAGGCGCCGTGCCATGATTCATCAATCAACCAGACTTTAGGACCATTCATGCGTATCTGCCGATTCGAGCCCAACCGACTGGGGGTGGTGGAAGGCGATCAGATTGCAGATGTCACCGACGCACTGTCAGTGCTTCCATCCCATGGCTACCCTTTCCCGGGCCATGACCTGCTGATCGCCCATCTCGCGACAGTGCGCGCCCGTATCAACCAGTTGTTGCCCACCGCAAGGCGCGTGGCCCTCGCGTCGGTCAGGCTGGAATCTCCGGTTGCCAATCCGGGAAAGATCGTCAATGCGCCGATCAACTATCAGGCGCATATCGACGAGTCACACAAGGACAAAGACCTGCAGCAGGGCATTGGCGGGCGGCCCACCAGCTTCATCGGCGACTGGGGTCTGTTCCTGAAGGCCAACAGCGCGCTGGTCGGCTGCGGCGCCGAGATTCAGTTGCGACACCCCAACCGCCGCAATGATCATGAGGTTGAATTGGCGCTGGTGATTGGGAAAACCGCGCGCTCGGTGAAACGCGAAGACGCCCTCAGCCATATCGCCGGTTACGCCATTGGGCTCGACATGACAGTTCGTGGTCCCGAAGACCGCAGCTTCCGAAAATCTCCCGACACCTACGCGGTGCTGGGCCCGTGGCTGGTCACCGCCGACGAGCTCGGCGACCCCGGCAATTTAAGTCTGGAACTATCGGTGAACGACGAAATCCGCCAGCGCTCAAACACCCGGCTACTGGTTTATGACGTTCCCAAGCTCATTGAATATGCCTCAGCGTGGTACACGCTGCATCCGGGAGACGTGATTCTGACGGGCACGCCTGATGGCGTCGGCCCGGTGAAGCCGGGCGACACCATCTTCGCCCGGATCGAGAAAATCGGTGAATTCAGGATGCGCGTGGCGGATCAATACGCCGAATAGCGGGCGACCCGCGCGCGAGCGCCTCATCGCGGCGTCTGCTGCGATGGGGCGCGGCCCGTCCTCCTAGCGAACGGCGATCGCCTCGACCTCGACCAGAAACTTCGGATGCGCAAGCGCCGAAACGACCAGCAGCGTTGAGGCAGGACGATGCACGCCCAGGTGGCGGGCGCGAATGCGGGCAAAGTCGGCGAAATCCTCGGCTCGAGTCAGAAAGGACATGAGCTTGACGACGTTGGCGATGCTCATGCCCGCTTCCTTCAGGATGGCATGGAGGTTGTTCCAGACCAGCTCGGCCTGCGCCTCCAGCGAATCGGGAATGGCGCCAGTCTTGTCGATTGCCACCTGCCCTGAAATGAACAGCAGGTTCTCCGGACGATGAAGCAGCACGCCGTGGCTGTAGGTGCCATTGGGTGCGGGGATGGCGGTGGGATTGACCGACTGCATGCAAGGATCTCCGTCTGGGTTGGGTTGGTGGAACACCTGGGCACGCGGGCTACACGCTGCCGTCGTAACGGGCCTCGATCCGCCGAACAAGCAGTTGTTTTCGATCGTCGGGCAACGCATGGTTGCGAAGAATCTTCTCGACGCGCTCGCTAGGGAGCTTCTGCATCATCGCATCCACGTAATCGGCAATGGAGACGCGATCCGGATGAAGCGCTGAAACGCGGATCGCATCGCCCGCGCCAATTTCGCCTTCCTCCTCTACCGAGAGGTACAAACCGGTCATGGCTTCATTCAGCATGAATCGGGCGGCATCGCTGCGCCCGGCCCGCGCCACAAACTTGTAGCACGGCAATCGTGGCGATCGAACCATCAGGCGGGTCGTGCCGACCTCGAGAACATCGCCAATGCAGAGGCTCCGCTCGGATAAGCCCGCGGTGGTCAGGTTTTCGCCAAAGAACGCGGTTGGGAGCGAAGCCCGATTCAGAAACTCGGACCAGCGAGGATAATGTTCCGTGGGCACCAGACAGATCGCCTTGTTCGCTCCACCGTGCACCGATGGATCAGCTTGCTGATCGCCCGTCAGCCCGCCGAAGGACACTCGCACCCGCTCGGTGACGGGTTGCTTGCTGATTGAAGACAAGACTTGCCCGCGCGACGTGTCGAGGGGCGCCGGAACACCAACGGAAACGGCGATGATCTTCATCGCGCGACAGGATGAGCCGGGAAGCGAAGTTTGATCGCCTCGAGCACACTGGAGTTCGAGGTGACCACCGGCACGCCGAACGTCTTCTCGAGAAGCGGCAAGGCTTCGACCGCGCGAAAATTGGTGCACGACGCAAACAGGCAGTCAAAGGATTGACCACGGAGGCGCTCGCGCGCGAACTCGACAATCTCTTCGGGCGTTGGATCGGCAAGTGCAACATTGTCGGTAATTCCCATGCCGTGCGCGCACACCACGCTGGTATGCGTTGCCACGGCAGCCGCCACCGACTGGGTGAGATCCTCGTTATAGGGCGTAATGATTGCAACCTTCCCGGCCTTCCGGCGTTGGAGCGCATCCGACACCGATGAGACCACACCGATCGTTGGACACCCTGCCAGCTCGCCGAGCGAGCCACACACCTGGGTGTCGTAGGCAAGGCCGAACAACGACCCCGCGGAAGTGCAACCAAAGACCAGTACATCCGGGTTGAGTGTGCCCAGATCTTTAGCGGCCGCAGGCGCGTGCTTTTCGATCATGTCGAGTTCGCAGGCGCGCGTGGTTTCGACCAGGAACATGCGGTCGGTGTGCACCGTGAATTGATCCTTGGGTAGGCCCGCGTGCAGGTCATTTTCCATCACGGTATTTGATGAAGGCACCAGGAGCGCAACACGGATGCGGCGGTTTGTTGGGAGGGATGTCATGAGCGGCACCTCGCTTAAGCGGTGAAGGACAAAGAGAGAACAGTTGCTATCGGAAGCGGTTCACACGATGGCCCCATAGGCGCTGCGGGATCCATTCTGCAGCACACTCGCAAGTTCGCGTAGCGGTTCATCGAGCGCCTCGGCATTTGGCGCGCCGCCCAGGCTGACACGCAGCGCATGCGGGGCCTCCAAACCATCCATCAGAAAATATGCGGCAGGCGATACCAGGATGCCACGACGGGAGAGTTCGGCAGCGATATCGGCGGGGCTGGAGCGGCCGGTACCGACCCACAGGTGATAGGAGGCTGCGTCAGCGGCGGTCTGAATGCTGTGGGCCGGAAGCACGCTGTGCGCGAGCGTGACCCGCTTTCGCGCCTCCGTCTGGTGGCGTGCCACGCAGAGCGCGAGCCCCCCCGTTTGAATCAGATCGGTGGCCAGCGCGGCCTGTAGTGACGATTCCGTCCAGCCGAGCGACAGCAGTGCTTCGCGCGCACGCGAGACCCAGGCCGGTGGCAGGAGGCTGTAGCCCACCCGCAAACCCGGCGCCACGCACTTCGAGAGGCTGGTGACACAGACTGTTCCTTCAGGCCAGAGCGCGGCAAGCGGCGGCAAGCCGTCGCCCGCGAGCAGACCGTAGATGTCGTCTTCAACCACGGGCACCGAGGCGCCGCGCGCGAGCCGCACCAGATCGGCTCGGCGGCGCTCGCTCAGCACAAACGACGTGGGGTTGTGGCCACTGGGCGTACATACAACAGCCTTGATCGGCCCCTCGCGAAGCCGCGATCGCAGCTGCGACACCATCATGCCGTCAGCATCCGAGTCGATGCCGACAAGCTTCAATTGGAGCAGGTCGGCGATGCGGCGCAGGCCGCTGTAATTCAGCCGCTCGCAGGCCACGCTGTCCCCCGGACGGGTCAGGGCCATTAGCGCCACGAGGAGCCCCTGATGAGCCCCCTGAGTGACCAGCACCCGTTCCGGCTGGGCCCGCAGGCCGCGCAGACCAAACAGCGTGACGCCGGCGTTTCGGTTGACAGCGCTGCCGCTCACCGGCGCGTAGTCGAGGACACGGGACAACATGGTTGCCTGCGTCATTCGCCGAAACGAGGCCGAAACAAGTTCGGCGGATACTGCCACCGGGGGAATATTGAGCGAGAGGTCGCCCCACCGCTCCGCGGTGCCTTCGCCCGGGGCGGCCGCCACATAGGTGCCGCTGCCGGAGCGGGCCGTGATGATGCCGCGACGCGTGGCCTCAGCCACCGCCTTGGTGACCGTCGCGACAGTGGTGCCGAACAGCGCTGCCAGCTCACGCTGCGGCGGCAGCTGCGTCCCGGCCTCCAGTGCCCCTTGCCGGACACCATTCTCCAGCGCCTCGACCACGCCGAGATATTTGTGCGTTCCTGCCGCGAGGCGGCGGCGGCCGGCAGCGGCCAGGAAGTCGCGGGCAGACACATCGCCCGATCGGGACTGCGGCAGGAACGTACGCGGCTGAACCATAAGCGTCATATTACGCTTTAAGAACGCTTAAGCAAATATTCCCGGTTTCAGTTATTCGGTTGTAGAGCTTTAATGAGGATTGACCGCGGCCTGCCCATGACACACAATCTCATCCGAACTAGCACAGTTGGAGCCCACTCATGATCTCCCCCAGCGTTTCCGCTCTGGTTGACGGCGAAGTCTATGTGCCCGGACTGCCCGCCGACCACCTGGTCGACACCTACGGCATTCCGGCCGATCAGATCTCCAAGCTGGGCTCAGCCGAAAATCCCCACGGCACGTCACCGCTCGCGCGCCGCGCGGTTGAGCAGGTGCTGGACCGCATGTCAATCTACCCGGAATGGACCTCACGCCAGCTGCGCGAGGCCATCGCCCGCCGCTATGGGGTCACGCCCGAGGGCGTGGTCTGCGGTTCTGGCGAAACCGAGGTCATTGCGCTTGTCATCCGCGCTTTCGCAGGCCCGGGTGAACCGGTACTGATGCACGCGCCCTGCTTTCCGCTCTACCGCATCTTTGCCACCATGGAGAACCGAAAGCCGGTCTACATTCCCATGGGGAAAGACTTCAACCTGGAAATGGACCGCTATCTCGATGCCCTGGGAGGCCGACCAAAGATTGCCTTCCTCACCAGCCCACACAACCCGAGCGGTCAGCTGGTGTCCGAGGCCGATGTGCGGCGCGTGTGCGAAGCCGCCCACGAAGACACCCTGGTGGTGCTCGATGAAGCCTACATTCACTACAGCGAAACCGAGGGCAGCGTTCATCTGCTTCGCGACTATTCCAACCTCATGGTGCTTCGCACCTTCTCCAAGGCCTACGGACTGGCGGGCCTGCGCGTGGGATTCGGCATGTCGGGCAATGCGGCGCTGATCGAGCCGCTTCGGCGCCTCAAGCCCACCTGGAACGTGGGCCAGCTGCAGCTCGCAGGGGCCATCGCCGGTCTTCAAGATGACGCGCACGTCGAGCGCGCGGTGAAGACCGTGGTGGAGATGCGCGGCTATGTCGCCCGGCAGATGGCCAGCATGACGCGGTTCCGCATGGTGCCCCATTCACGCGCCAATTTCTTCCTCACCGAAATTCTCGACCCGGCGCTGGATTCCGACATCGTCTTCGAGGAACTCCTGAAGCGCGGCGTCATCGTGAAGAACGGCAACCACATTGATGGACTAGGCTCACGATACCTGCGGGTGGACCTCAACCTGAAGGTTCATATGGACCGATTCCTCAACGCGTTAAACGACCTGCCCGCCCACTAACGCCGGTTTGTGATGACCCCGGGCGCACTGATCGGTATTGACGTCGGTGGCACGTTCACCGATGCGATCGTCTTCTCGCCGACCGACGGTCAGATCGTTGCTGCGTTCAAGCTCCCCTCAACGCCCGCCGACCCTGCCAAGGCCGTTGTTACAGCCCTCGAGCGCATTGCGCAGACGGTACCGCTCATGCAGTCCACCGTCTGCCACGGCACCACGGTGGGTACAAATGCCTTGCTTGAGCGGAAGGGCGCAAATCTCGCCCTGCTCGCAACGGAAGGCTTTACCGACGTCATTGAATTGCGACGTCAGGATCGGCCAACGCTCTATGACCTTGACGTCCGGATCTCAGAGCCACTCGTTGCGCAGCACGCACGTTTGCCGGTTCGGGAACGGTTGGACGCAAGCGGTCAGGTCATCACCCCGCTCGATCAGGTCGACGGACTGTTGGAGCGGCTGATCGCGCTGAATCCGCAAGCGATCGCCGTGAGTCTGCTCCATGCGTACACAAACCCCGGGCACGAGCGCGCGCTGGTCGAGCGTATTCGCGCCGTGCTGCCAAACGCCTTTCTGAGCGTATCGAGCGATGTCTGCCCTGAACTGGGCGAATACGAGCGAACCAGCACCACCGTGGTCAACGCCTATATCGGCCCTCCAGTAGCACACTATCTCGATCGGCTGGCGGGCAACACCGCTGGGCTTGGCGTCTCGCGCCTCCTCATCGTCAAATCCAACGGCGGCTTGAGTGCAGCGCGCAATGCCAGCCGCTATCCGGTTCACCTGATCGAGTCGGGACCTGCAGCCGGCATGATTGCGGCGGCCGCATTCGCCCGTGCCACCGAACGCCCCAATCTCATCACCTTCGACATGGGCGGCACCACCGCCAAAGCTGGTCTGATTCGCGAGGGCGAGGTTCAGGTCAGTGGCGAGTTCCGCGCTGATGCCGTTCGCGATGGTCGCCCCGTTGGCGGATACCCCATTCGAAGCGCTGTGATCGAGTTGGTCGAGATCGGCGCAGGCGGTGGCAGCCTGGCCTGGATCGATGCCGGCGGCGTGTTGAAGGTGGGGCCGCAAAGCGCAGGCGCCGAGCCTGGCCCGGCCTGCTACGGCCGCGGAGGCACGCGCCCCACCGTCACCGATGCCCACGCCGCCCTTGGCACGCTCAGCGAATCAGACTTCATCGGCACAGGCGTTGCCTTCTCGCGCGACAAGGCCGTTGCTGCCGTCATGCAGCATGTGGCGCAGCCCATGGGCTGGAGCCTCGCGCGCGCAGCCTACGGAATCATCAGTATCGCAGCCGCCAGCATGACCGAAATGGTCCGGCTGGTCACGGTTCGAAAGGGGCTGGACCCGCGCGGGTTTTCGCTCCTTGCCTCCGGCGGCGCCGGTCCACTGCATGCAGCGCTGGTCGGGCGCGAAGTGGGCGTCGCCGACATCATCGTGCCCCCTTATCCAGGCATGTTTTCGGCGATTGGCGCCACGCTGGGGAACATTCGACATGACCTGTCGCAGGCCTTGCTCGCGCCGCTTTCCACACTCACAGCCACGCATCTCCACGCAGCGTTCAGCGCCCTCATCGCACGCGCCCAGCAACTGCTGGACGCCGAAGGCGCACACGGTCTCCCGCTGCGCATGCGGCGCCATGCCGAGCTGCGCTTTGCCGGACAGTTGTTCGAATTGAGGGTGGACCTGGACGATGCGGCAGCGCCCCTTCCCTCGCTCCATGACATCGACGAAGCGTTCAGGCAAGCCTATCTGCGAGAATTCGCGATCGAGCTTCCGCATTCCACGGTTCAGTTGGTCAGACTCGGGCTGGTCGCCGAAGCCGACCTCGCCTCTCCTGCACGCCACCTCTTCCGGCCATTCGGACGGTCGGATCCGGTGACCGCAACAGCCGTCGATCACCGTACGGTGCTCGCCGAGGACGGCAGCACGCTCACTGTTCCAGTGTTCGGTGCGTCAGATCATCCGCTCATTCAAACCAGCGGCCCGGCACTGTTCATCCAGGCAGGCGCCACCGTCTGGATTCCGGACGGCATGACTGCACAGCGCGGACCGGATGGCTGTCTGGTGATTCGCGCGCACGCCTCGCGTCCCCAAGCGTCTGAAACAGTTGCAGGCCCCGCCGCTCAGGAGCCCATGCCGTGACTGCCCCTGCACCCAACCTGCTCGACGCTGACCCGGTCACTTTCGAAGTCATCAAGAACGCGCTTTACGCCATTTGCGCCGACATGAAGTCGGTGATCATGCGCACCTCATTCTCGCCGCTGCTCAGTCTGTCGGCCGATTTGTCCTGCGCCATTCTCGATACCCACTGCAAGGTCGTCGCGCAAGGCGTCGATATTCCGGTGCATCTTGGCGCTGCGGGCTTGAGCGGCGCGGCAGCGGTCAAGGCATTTCCGCTCGAGTCCTGGCGCGAAGGCGATGCGGTGTTGCTGAATGACCCGTATGAGGGCGGCACGCACCTGCCCGACATGTCGCTGGTGACGCCGCTCTTTGGCGAGGGCGCACTGCTTGGCTTTGTCATCAGTCGATTGCACTGGCCCGACATCGGTGGCATTGCCGCGGGCAGTTCCAGCGTGTGCGACGAGATCATCAAGGAAGGCCTGCGGGTGCCGCCGGTGCGAATCATCGAGCGCGGCCAAACCCGCAACGATCTGCTACAACTCATTCTCGCAAACGTCCGTATCCCCCAAGACCGGCTCGGCGACTTTCGGGCGGCGCAGGCTGGGCACGCACGTGCTACCGAGCGTGTTGGCGAACTGTGCGCGCGCTATGGCGCTGTGGTCGTGCGCGCCGTCATGGCGCAAACCCAAATTTATAGTGCACGCCTGGTCAAAGACCGCTTGTCGAAGCTCGCAGATGCCGTGGTCGAGCATGAAGAGCAGCTTGATGGTGACGGCATTGATCCGCTCTGCAGACCGCTCATCAGGGTGCGCATCAGCAAGGTAGGGGGATCGCTGCACTTTGACTTCAGTGGTTCATCCGCTTGCGTACCGGGTCCGATCAACGCGCCCTTCCCGGTCACCGGCGCGGCCATCTATTACACCGTGCTCAGCTTTCTGGGTGGCGACATCGCGCCCAACGCAGGCGTCTACGCCGATGTGCGCATCACCGCACCCTTGGGCTCCATTGTGAATGCCACCTATCCGGCGCCCGTCGTGGCAGCCAACACCGAAACTTCCAACCGACTGGTCGATATCCTATTTAGCGCATTGGCCAAGGCCTGGCCCGAGGTGGTTCCAGGCGGCAGCTACGGATCGGCCTGCGTCTATACCCTGGGCGGCACCGATCCGCGCTCCGGCCGGCGCTTCGTTCACTATGAAACAGTGGGCGGAGGCGGTGGCGCCACGGCTTCAGGCCCCGGCGCGCACGGCATTCGCGTTCACATGGGCAACACCATGAATCTGCCGATCGAAAATGTGGAGGCACAGATTCCGGTGCGTTTTCTTGAATACTCGATTCTTCGAGAATCAGGTGGCGCGGGACGACATACAGGCGGATGCGGCGTGAGGAAATCGCTCCTGTCGCTCGCGGATGGTGTGCAGGCCTCGGTGCTGGGCGAGCGAACCGATACACCCGCCCGTGGGGCAGCGGGTGCAAAGGACGGCGCCCGCGCGCGCTTCAGATTGGTTCGGAGCGGAGAGTCGACCGAGCTCGGCGCGAAGAGCGGTCCGCATCGGTTGAATTCGGGCGATGTGCTGGAACTCAACACCGCGGGCGGTGGGGGCTGGGGTACAGACAGAGGGTAGCTCCGGCAAACCCTGTTCCGTTCACGACCTTTTGTGTTGAACTTCGCTGGGCCTTGCGGAATACTGGGCAGGAGTTGTCCAGATTCAACCACCCATCCAAGAACGGCCCTGCGCCGTCAATCCGGAGACATCGCACCATGAGCACCACCATTCACCGCTTCGAAGGCCGCACGGCTATTGTTACCGGTGCAGCGCAGGGCATCGGCGCCGCAATCGCACAAAGGCTTGCCAGCGAGGGCGCCAACGTGGTCGTCGCCGATATCAATAAAAAGGGCGCAGAGAAGGTTGCCAAGGCCTGTGGCAAAGCGAGCTTCGCAATCACGTGTGATGTGGGTGACCCAGACGAGGTCAAGGCGCTCCATGCAAAGGTCATGAAGCGCACCGGACGAATCGATGTGCTTGTGAACAATGCAGCCATTGTGCCGTTCCAGCCTTGGGATCAGGTTGATTTCAAGCACTGGCGCGAAATCATGCGCGTCAATCTCGACGGCGTATTCCTGATGACGCGGGCATCGTCCGACATCATGCGCAAAACAGGCTACGGGCGCATCGTCAACATCGTATCCAACACGATCTTCGCTGGCACCCCCAACATGGCGGCCTATATCGCCGCCAAAGGAGGGGTTTTCGGGTTCACCCGAGCGCTCGCCACCGAGCTCGGCGCTTCAAAAATCACCGTCAATGCTGTGTGCCCGGGCCTGACTGCTTCCGACGGCGTCATGGCCAGCCCTCACAAAGAGGCGTTCGGATTCGTAGAAATGCTGCAGGCCATCAAAGGCCACGGCAAACCCGAGGACATCGTGCCCGCCGTTGCCTTTCTCGCCTCGGAAGAAGCGCACTGGATTACCGGGTCTACGGTGAACGTAGACGGTGGAATGGTGCGCTGGTAGACGTTGGTCAGCTGTAGTACTGAGGCGCGAGCTTGTAGCGCTTGTAGCTGTCGGCGTCGTGTGAATAAAAAATCTCGGCGTCGAATTTCTCGGCCAATTCTTTCAGACGTTTCATGGAATGGAGCGACGCCACCGGGTCGAGGTGGAAGCTCGCGATCACCATCTTGTCCATGTTTTCCTGTGTGTAGCAGGCGTCGCCGGTAAACAACATGGGTCGGCGATTCGCCAGCTTCACGAGCATGGAATAGTGTCCTGCGGTGTGCCCAGGCGTTTCAAACAAATACACCCCCTTGGCAACCTCCTGATCGCCCTTTAACAACTCGAACTGCGGCGTATAGATATCGGCCTTGGGGTCAGGCTGCTGAACTGCCAGCCCGCCTTGGGCTGCGCGCGCCTGCTGCACCTCAGGCGAAAAACTGATGTCGGAGTAGCCGAGCTTCTCGAACGGTTGGGGACAGGTACACGCCTCGAATTCGAGTTTGTGACACAGCGTGGTTGCTTTGGTCATGTAGCGGTTACCGCCGCAGTGATCGAAGTGATAGTGGCTGTTGATGACATGCGTGATGTCGGATGGCTTGAGCCCGATGGTGGCCAGCGCCCCGGGTATGGTCTGCTGCGGGGTCTGGATCGGCTTTTCGAAGGGCAATACCTTCATGACATGCTCGTAGTCGTAGCCGGTATCGAAAATGAACTTCCCCTCGGCGTGGTCAACCAGAACGCTGTAGCAGGGAAATCGCACTTCACCCGCTGGGCCGTGGTTCCACATCATGTGGAAGCGGTCAATCACCAGGCTTCCACCATCAAGCAAATACACCTTGGTATCAGACACGGCATCTCCTCCTGAATGTGATCGGGTTCAACGCGCGCCGCGTTGATAGGGCAAGCCCAACGCGGCGGGCAACCCAGCCCGGCGACCGAACAACGCAAGCACAACGATGATAAGTGTGAAGGGAAGCATCTGCACGACATCGGTCGGAATTTGCAGACCCCCCACCTGAAGCGCCGTGGTGACCGACATTGCGAGCCCCACCACCAGGGCACCGAACAATACCCAGGCCGGTCGCCCGCGCGCCAGCATTGCCAGTACGATCGCCATGAACCCTGCTCCCCCGGTAATGAAGGGTACGAAAAGTCCGGCGCCAATGTTGGCCATTACCGCGCCGCCGAGGCCCGCCAGCAGCCCAGTACTGAGCACCGCGAGGCCGCGCGTCCAACCAACACTCACCCCAGCGATGTCAAGCGCTGCAGGCTTTTCCCCCGCGGCCGTGAGATTCAGCCCGACATGGGTCGAGCGAAATATCCAGGCAAGGATGGGTACCAGCAACACGGCCATGAAAATCACCGGGTGGTGGGTGAAGACCGCTTTGCCGATGACAGGAATCTCGGACAGCACCGGAACAGCCCATTCGGTCTGACGCGGCAGACGCGGAAAGTCGCGCGCATACATCACGTGATGCGCGAGGCTCGTTCCACCCTGCAGTGCCAGCGTGATGGCGATACCCACGACGATCTGATTCAGATGCATGACGACGCAGAGCAACACCATCACCAGCGCCACTGCAGCGCCACCCAGTGCTCCCGCAACAAATCCGAATGCAAACGACCCGCTGGCAAGTGCCACCGAGAAGCCAACGAACGCACCGGTGAGCATCATGCCCTCCAGGCCGAGGTTGAGCACGCCTGACTTCTCAGAAATTTGTTCACCCAGCGCGGCGAGCCAGAGCGGAACGCCTGCGGTGATTGCACCGGCGATGAATGCGGTGGCGAACGCTTGTGTGAACAGCGTATCCAATTCAGTGCTCCTTCAATCGGCCGATCAGATGATCGGTGAGCGCCAGAATCAGAAGAATCAGCGACATCATGATCAGCAAGAAATCATGCGGCAGATCGGCACGACGAGAAGCAGACTCGCCGCCAATGGTTAAAACAGCAAAGAATGCTACGAACGCGATCACGGCCACGCCGTGGAAGCGTGCAAGAAACACGAGCGGCACCACCAGCAGTCCAAACGCCGGGTGCCAATCGGCTCGCACCACACCTCGGACACCCAGCACGTCAATTGCACCGCCCAGCGCGGCAAGCCCGGCGCTGATGGCAAATACCGCCAGCGTGAGTCGTTTCACATTAAGTCCGGCATGCTCGGCCGCTCGGGGGTTATGCCCCACGATCTGGAGCTTGAGACCAAAGGCCGTTCGGGTCATCAGAACATGCACAGCCAGAACGATCAGCACAGCGGCAATCACGCCAACATGCACCAGGCTATCGAAGAGACGCGGCAGCCGGTCTTCAATCGGTAGAAAAATTGTTTGAGGAACTGGACTTTCAGGATCGTCGAATACCGTCTTGATCAGGAATGCACCAGTGCTGAGCGCAAGAAAGCTCATCATCAACGTTGAAATAATTTCATTGACGCCCTGATAGGCCCGCAGCAGCGCAGGCACCATCGACCACAGCACGCCGATAGCAATACCCACTGCAACCAGCAACGCAATCGCGATCCAATAAGGCAACGCAGCGGTTGCGGCGGCAGCAAAGGCCGACGTAAATACGCCCCCGAGCATGTAC
>Ga0078894_10002163_pt1 | contig 14808 bp, 12 predicted proteins | sample LauGreSu1BDMLBSD_2_FD_67506 | JGI IMG/M metagenome (GOLD analysis project Ga0078894, IMG submission 67506) | Freshwater lake microbial communities from Lake Michigan, USA - Su13.BD.MLB.SD (version 4) (version 4) | ecosystem: Environmental > Aquatic > Freshwater > Lake | place: Lake Michigan... | reverse complement strand
ACAGCATGAAGGCAGATTTATGGGATGGTTTCGTTCACTCTGGGCCCGGTTCCGCAGGCGTCCGATCACCGCCGAAGCTGAGGAGTCGCCTGTGGTTGAACCAGAGCGCACGGTTGCCCTTGGTGAAGCCCCCCGCGCCCGCGCCCGCCCGCGCACTCCCGAGGATGCGTCCCTGCCTATGTTTCGCGCATCGGCTATGGATCGGCCTTCCGCCTCCGGCTCTGGATCGGCGCTGTCGGGCGCACGGCTGGCTCTGAATCATGTGTTCACGCCCGCCCAGCCCGTGACAGAGCGCAAGCGTTTTGCCGGACGGCTTGAAACGCTGGCTCAGCTGATTTCGGCTTTGGAGGATAAGCGCGGCCATGTTGTACTTTATGGAGAGCGCGGCATTGGCAAGACATCTTTGCTCCATGTCTTAAGCGAGATTGCCCGCGACTCACGCTATCATGTTGCCTATGCCTCCTGCGGCGGCAGCACCCGTTTTGATGAGATATTCCGCACAATTTTGGCCGAAGTGCCGCTCATCTATTCAAGCTCGGTCGACCCGGCGTCGCACAATCTGGTCGCCGGGGCAACGCTCGACACGTTGCTACCCCAAGAGACATTTGACGCCCGGCTGCTGGGCGATGTGTGCGCCAGCATTACGGGCACCCGCTTGCTCATCATCTTGGATGAGTATGACCGGACAGAAGATCTGGTGTTCCGTCATAATGTCGCCGAACTGATCAAGAATCTGTCTGACCGGGCGGCGCGTGTGCAATTGGTGATCGCGGGCGTTGCCGGAAATTTGCAGGAACTGGTCGGCTATATCCCGTCCATCCGGCGCAATGTGATTGGCCTGCTCGTCCCGCGTTTGGAGCGGCGCGAAGTTGAAGCCCTGATCGCCTTGGGGGAGCGGGAGGCGGGGCTCAGCTTTACGCCCGCTGCCGTCGACCGGGTGAATCATCTTTGCAATGGCTCCCCCTATTTGGTGCGTCTGCTCTGCCATCAGGCGGGTCTGACGGCGCTCAATGCAGGGCGGCTGGACGTGGACCTGCCCGATATTGGCCGGGGATTGACCGACATTGTGCGCGATGCCGAACAACGCCTTGGGCCGCTTGCCCGATCACAGGCGGAAGCCCTATTTGCAGCGCCGCAGACAAGCCTGTTGACGGCCATTGCCAAGGCCGCCTCCACCCCGGATGGCCGCTTTGGTCTGCATGATGTGCGTGCCGCCCTGACCGAGGCTCTGCCCGACAGCACCATTCCCGCCGAACTGGCCCGGCTAGAGGGCCTGTCTTTGCTGACCCGATCCGAAGGGCCCGATGGCGATGTTGTGCGCTTTAGTGATGAGGCCCTCCCCTTCTTCATCTGGATGCGGCTGGCGCGGGATCAATTTAGCAGCGGCGATGCGTCCCGGCAGGCGGCCTGACCCCTGATGGCTGCACCCGTCCCGCGCGTCTCGATCATCATCCCGCATCTCAACCAGATCGACTCGGCCGAACACTGCCTCCTCTCCCTGCGCGCGCAAAGCTATCCAGCGGATCGGATAGAGATCATCCTTGCCGATAACGGCTCATCGGTGTCGCTCAGGGATTTGAGGTCGGCCTTTCCAGAAATGCGCCTCGTGCGGGAGGAGCGCCCGGGGCCGGGTCTCGCCCGCAATGCCGGGGTTGCGTTGGCGACGGGGGATGTGCTTGCCTTTATCGATGCCGATTGCCGGGCGCACCCCCAATGGGTTGAGGCCGCGGTTGCCGCCCTGAGCCAGCCAGGGGCCACGGGCATTGTCGGCGGCGATGTTCAAATTGCTCTCGCCAATCCCGCCCACATGACCGGACTTGAGGCCTATGAGAGCATCTTTGCCTATCGACAGGCGCTATATATTCACAAGCTCGGCTTTTCCGGGGCGGGCAATTTGGCGATGCGCCGCGCGATGTTTGAGGCCATCGGCCCTTTTGCCGGAATTGGCATTGCCGAAGATCGGGACTGGGGCCGACGCGCCCAGGCACTCGGCCATGTCACGCTATATGCGCCAAATATGATCGTCTATCATCCGGCCCGCACCGACATGGCGGACATGGCGGCCAAATGGCGACGGCAGACGGCGCATGATCTGGCCGATCATCAGCGAACGGGCCGAAGCGATCTGATCTGGCTGGCGCGCATGGCCGCCCTTATGGGAATCACGCCTGTCCACGCCTTGCGCATATTGGCCAGCCCGCGTGTTCATGGCCTTGCGTCCCGGCTGCGTGGCGTCGCCTGTCTTGCCCATATTCGCCGCCTGCGCGTGCGTGAAATGTGGCACCAATGGGCCGACCCGGCCCATGAAGGCGCCACAGGCTGGAACCGGGGCGCATAAAGAGGGGGCTTGCACCTGCGCGCGGGCAGATTAGAGCCGGTTCATGGCCGATACGCTTTCCATTGCCACTTGGAACATTAACTCGGTGCGTTTTCGCGCGCCCATTGTTGAGCGATTCCTGACCGACCACGCGCCAGATATTCTGTGCCTGCAAGAAACCAAAGCCGTGAACGATGTGTTCCCGGCGGAGATGTTTCACCGGCTCGGTTATCGGCATATCGTGTTGCATGGTCAGCCCATGCATCATGGCGTCGCCACCATTTCGCGCATCCCCATTGCTGAAGACACGCGCCATGACTGGCAAGATAATGGCGAGGCCCGCCATGTCGGTGTGCGCCTGCCCAATGGCTGGCGGCTTGAGAATGTCTATGTGCCCGCCGGCGGCGATGTGCCGGACCGAGAGGCCAACCCCAAATTTGGGCAGAAGCTTGATTTTCTGGACCGCATGACCCGCTGGTCAGCGTCGCTCAATGATCCGACAATTTTGGTGGGGGATTTCAACATTGCCCCGCTTGAAAGCGATGTGTGGAGCCACAAGCAATTGCTGGATGTGGTGAGCCACACGGCGATTGAGATTGACGCCTTAAACGCCCTTCAGAACAGCCATGACTGGGTCGATCTGGGCCGCCACTTTATCCCCGCGCCGCAGCGGCTCTACACCTGGTGGAGCTATCGGGCGAAGGATTGGACGGTGGGCGACAGGGGCCGTCGGCTCGACCATATGTGGGCCTCGCCAGCTGTGGCGGCGGCGGCGCTTGCGCACCATGTACACGAGCCCTGCCGAAGCTGGGAAAAGCCATCTGACCATGTGCCCTTGGTGACGGAGTTTCGCATTTGAACCCGGCCCAAGACGCAGCCCGCGCCGTCGATGCGCTGCGGCGCGGCTGGCCCGTGACGCTGGACGGCGCGCTCTCCCTGCTGGCTGTCGAAACGGCAGATGAGGAAAGCCTCGCCGCCTTCGATCCCGATCACAGCGCCGACATCCTCATTTCGGCGGGCCGGGCCTCGACATTGAAACTCGCCAATCAGCGGGAGGCTGCCGCACCCGACGCGCCGGTCATGGTCGCGCGCGACCGCTGGCTTGATCTCGCAACGGCCACAGCACTGGCCGATCCCGCGCTTGATCTTGCAACGCCGATGAAAGGCCCGTTTCAGGCGATCCCCGTCCACACGCCTAACAGTGCGGCGGCCGCCCTTATCCTTGCGCGCCACGCGGGGCTCCTCCCGGCCTTTTTTGTGGTGAAGGGTTCAGTCGCGGGCGCGACGACGCTGTCACACGACGCAGTTCACGCCTATGAATCGTCTGATCGCTTGCGCATCGTGTCGCGCGCGCGGCTTCCCGTCGAAGCGGCCGAGCAAGCAGAGATAATTGCCTTCCGCACACCAGAGGCGGGGCTGGAGCATGTCGCCTTGATGATCGGCAGCCCCAATGGCCACCCGCCGCTCGTCCGGCTGCACAGCGAATGCCTGACCGGCGATGTTTTGGGCAGCCTGAAGTGCGATTGCGGGCCACAATTGCAGGCCGCCCTGCGCCTGATGGCCGAGCATGGATGGGGCATTCTTCTCTATCTGCGGCAGGAAGGTCGTGGCATCGGCCTGATCAACAAGCTGCGGGCCTATGCCTTACAGGATCAGGGATTTGATACGGTAGATGCCAATACCCGGCTGGGCTTTGCCATTGATGCCCGTGACTTTTCCGTTGCGGCGCGCATGCTGACGCTCTTGGGGCAAGACAAAATCCGCCTCTTGACCAACAACCCCGAAAAGGTCGGGCGGCTTCAGGCCGAAGGGATAGAGGTGGTGGAACGCGTGCCGCACAAGCTGCCGCCCAATCCGCACAATGCCCGCTATCTTGAGACCAAGCGCGACCGAACGGGCCACGCGCTGTAATCCTTCTCCGCCTGCGGTGGATAATAGTTCGCGCAGAGACGCAGAGGACGCAAAGTGCCTCGGCTGTTCTCTGCGCTCTTTGCGTCTCTGCGCGCAACCAAAGCCCTTTGACCGATCAGCCAAACAGGATTTTTGTAACCTCGTCAAAGCTATGGGCAATGGCCTGAACGCCCTTGTCCATCAGCAACTGGTCATGCCCGTCATGGCAATGCCGTCCCGCCGCCAGACCAATGACAAAAGCACCAGAGGCGACAGCGCCAATGGCCCCCACGGGTGAGTCCTCAAGGATGGCGACCCGGCGGATATCCACGCCCAATTCTTGCGCTGCATGAAGGTAAATGTCGGGCGCAGGCTTGCCGCGTGTCACATGTTCCTTGCCGGAATAAATGTGCGGCGCAAAATTATCTTCCAAACCCAAATGCGCCAAATGCGTCTTGATCCAATGGGTTGAGCTGGAAGAGGCGATGGCGCGCGGCAGAGTGGCGGGCAAGGTTTCGACAAAGCGGATCGCTCCGTCCACCGCCTCTATGCCTTCGCGCATCACGCGATCATCCTCGGCCTGCCGCGCCTTGAAAAAGGCATCGGGCACCTCTCCGCCAATCCAGCGCGCGACCGCTGCATAAAAATTATCGCCCGACAGGCCCACAAATTGTGTGACGGCATCTTGCACCGTTGTTTCATGGCCCAGTTCGGTCAGAAGGTCGGCAAGGTGACGATTTCCGATAAATTCGCTTTCAAGCAGGACGCCATCAAAGTCGAAAATCAAGGCATCGAAGGTCATGCGCGCGTTCCAAATAGGGCGGTGCCAATGCGGATTTGCGTGGCCCCCAGCATGATGGCCGCTTCATAATCACCCGACATGCCCATGCTAAGTTCAGATAGGCCAAGCGCCTTGGCGATTTTGGCAAGCAGGGCAAAATAGGGGGCAGCTTCCGTGTCGGCTGGTGGCACGGCCATGAGGCCCACAACGTCCAGCCCAGCCGCGCGCGCTTGGGCCAACATCTCAGGCACCTCAACCGCGGCACATCCGCCTTTTTGCGCCTCTTCCCCAATATTGACCTGCAGGAAATAGCGGGGCCGTTGCCCCATCTTCTCCTGCGCCCGGCCAAGCGCGGTGATGAGCGAGGGGCGGTCAACCGAATGAATGACATCAAAAAGGCGCACCGCCTCTTCGGCTTTGTTCGATTGCAACTGGCCAACAAGATGCAGCTCAATGCCCGGTGTTTCGGCCATCAGCTCTGGCCATTTGCTCTGCGCTTCCTGCACTCGATTTTCGCCAAAGACACGCTGGCCCGCCGAAATTAGCGGGCGGATCGCCTCGGCGCTCTGCGTCTTAGACACGGCCACCAGCGTCACCGCCTCTGGCGCGCGACCCGCGATTTTGCAGGCGCGGGCCATGTCGTGATGAACGGCGTTCAGCCGATGCTTTGCGTCCTCAGTCATGCCGCGGCTATAGAGGTGTGGATGCCGAAGCGCCACCACCCCTTGCCCCCCATATGGTTCATGACCGACGAACGTCTGGGCGACGACCTATGGCCCGCGCTCGCCGCACTTCCCAAGGGAAAGGCGGGCATTATCTTTCGCCATTATGCAACCCCCGATCCGCAACGCCGGGCGCTGTTTGAGGCGGTGCGCCGGATAGCCCGGGCCCGGCGACTGATGCTGATCTTGGCAGACACGCCCCGGCGCGCGCGTGGTTGGCGGGCCGAGGGCAGCCATGGCCGCCATGTCGGAGCCTTGACCGCCCCGGTGCATAATGTGCCAGAGGTGCGGGCGGCCGAACGCGCGAGCGCGCAGCTACTGTTTTTATCCCCGTTGTTTGCGACGCGCAGTCACGCGGGAGCACGGCCGCTGGGTCGGGTGCGTTTTGGCCTGATCGCCCAGCAGTCCCGCCGCCCGATCATCGCGCTGGGCGGCATGACAGGCGCGCGCTTTGCCCGGCTTCAATCCTCGAACCTTTATGGATGGGCTGCGATCGACGGGCTGGCCCCGCCGCAGCGTCAGAAGCGGAAGGCCGTGCCCAGATAGACAGCTTGGCTGTCGCGGCGATTATCCTTCAGCGGCTCCAACCGTTCGCGCTGAGATTTATAGCGGACGCCCGCCGTCACATCGATATTGCGCGTCAGGCGGTACGACCCGCCGACATCGAGCGCGACGCTCTCACTCGAATCAACAATGCGCGGGGCCGTGCCCACCGGACGCTCTGCCGCGACCTGAAGCCGCGTTGACCAGCGCTTCGCCGTATAGCTCAGGCCGAGATCTGCGGCCTGCCGACGACCGCCGACGAGACCAAGATTGGCTTCCCCCATATCGCCAGAGACAGCAAAGCGCCGCCAGCCAACCGACACGCCCAAATTATAGGCCAAAGGGGCAATGGTCGCGAGCGTGCCCGCACTGGCAGGCCGATCTGTGCTGGGCAGAGACTGGGTTGAGCGCGCGCGCACCGCAACCGTGACCTTACGATTCGTCTTCGCCGCCGAGGCCGGCGTGAAGCGGAAGCCAGATGTCATGGTGGTGCTGCGCGCAAATGCCATGGCGAGACGCGGGTCGGCAGATGCCGGTGTGAAATTACCCAGCGCCCGACCAACCGTTGCTGGCTTCGCCGACCCGGGACGCGCGGCCGCAAAAGTCGCAGACGACGCAATCAGGCTCAGCGCTGCGGCCAAAGCCACAGGTCCCAAAGTCCAAAATGATGCGCGAGTCGTCATAGGGTCTCCATGACACAAAGCCGAATCAAGCTATAGCTTTATGTCAATAAATCACACTCTTGGTGATAAATTGTTTCACGCCTGTTGCATCTCCTCAACAGGCGCGTGCTCTGCTCCCTTGCAGAGAGGGGATATGGGCCTATAACGCCGCTGATCTTCATAATTTTCTTTGACGAGGAATTGCATGCGTCGTCCCCTCACCGCCATTTTTGCTCTGTCGCTTTTGGCGACCCTTCCTGCCTGCAGCATGCTGGGCATTGGCGGTGGCAAGGCAAAGGCCAAGCAACAGACCGATCAAGCGGCGTCGCGCGTCACCACAATCGGTGTGAATGCCTATCTCTGGCGCGCATCGCTCGACACCCTATCCTTCATGCCGCTGGTTCAGGCGGATGCCACAGGCGGCGTCATTCTGACCGACTGGTATAGCAACCCCGATAATATGGGGGAGCGGATGAAGCTGACGGTCAGCATTTTGGATCAGGATCTGCGCGCCGATGCCTTGCGCGTCGCGGCCAGCCGTCAGGTGAACCAAAATGGCAATTGGGTTGACGCGCCTGTGCAAGCAGCGACCGTCCAGAAGCTCGAAGAAATCATCCTGACCAAAGCACGGGACTTGCGCCGCGCGGCCATCGCAGGCTGAACCCGCGCGCTTTTCGGCTTGGGCCGCAGTGTGAGCGAAGCGGCCCCGCTTTAACGCAACCCAGTGATGAAGAAGATGCGGAGCTGACACGCCTATGACGACGCGTTTCAACCCTTTTAAGGCTGATGGCCTTTGGCAAAAAGCCTGGGATGATGCGGGCATCTTTACCGCGCCTGCCGCAAGCGACCCACGCCCAAAATCCTATGTGTTGGAGATGTTCCCCTATCCCTCTGGACGCATCCATATGGGCCATGTCCGCAACTATACGATGGGCGATGTGCTGGCCCGGTATAAGGCAATGACGGGCCATGCCGTGCTCCACCCAATGGGGTGGGACAGTTTTGGCATGCCTGCTGAAAATGCGGCGATGGAAAAAAAGGTGCATCCCGGCGATTGGACACGATCCAATATTGCGGCGATGAAAAAGCAGTTGAAGCGGCTCGGCCTTGCCATTGACTGGAGCCGCGAGCTGTCCACCTGTGAGCCGGATTATTATGGGCAGGAACAGGCTCTGTTCCTTGATTTCTACAAATCGGGCCTCGTCTATCGCAAGGAATCAACGGTCAATTGGGATCCGGTCGATATGACCGTGCTTGCCAATGAACAGGTGATTGATGGGCGCGGCTGGCGCTCTGGCGCGCTGGTTGAAAAGAAAAAGCTCAATCAATGGTTCCTGAAAATCACCGATTTTGCCGATGAGTTGCTCGATGGGCTGAAATCGCTCGATCAATGGCCGGACAAGGTTCGGCTGATGCAGGAAAACTGGATTGGCAAATCCAAGGGCCTGAACCTCAGCTTCAATCTGGTCGGCACGCATGACGCAATCGACGTGTTCACCACCCGGCCCGATACGTTATTTGGCGCAAGCTTTGTCGCGATTGCCGCCGACCATCCGCTGGCCGCCGCCCTCGCTGAAAATGCGCCGCGCCTGAAAGATTTTATCGAAGATTGCCGCCGGGGCGGGACGACTGCTGCCGAAATTGAAACGGCGGAGAAAAAAGGGTTCAACACTGGCCTATCGGTCGAACATCCGCTGGATCCCAGTTGGCATCTGCCCGTCTATGTCGCCAATTTTGTCCTGATGGATTATGGCACAGGCGCGGTCTTTGGCTGCCCCGCGCATGACCAGCGCGATCTTGATTTTGCCCGCAAATACCACCTGCCTGTCCGCCGCGTCGTCGCCGATGGCGAACAAACCAATCTCGAATTTGAAGGCGACACGGCCTATACCGGGCCGGGCCAAATCGTGAATTCGCATTGGCTCAATGGCATGAGCGTGGACGCGGCAAAAGCCGCCGTCATCGCGCGCGCCGAACAAGATGGTTTTGGCGAAGGCCAGACGCAATATCGCCTGCGCGACTGGGGCGTGTCGCGCCAGCGTTATTGGGGGACGCCCATCCCCATCATCCATTGCGATTTCTGCGGTGTCCTGCCCGTGCCGCGCAGCCAATTGCCCGTCACTTTGCCCGAAGATGTGACCTTTGATCAGCCCGGCAATCCGCTCGACCGGCATCCGACATGGAAGAATGTTAGCTGCCCCAATTGCAAAGAGCCGGCCCGGCGCGAAACCGACACGCTCGATACATTTGCCGATTCCAGCTGGTATTTCATCCGCTTTGCCAGCCAGCCCGATGACAAGCCCTTTGACCGCGAAGAGGCCGAAGCTTGGCTGCCCGTTGGCCAATATATTGGCGGCATTGAACATGCGATTCTGCACCTGCTCTATGCCCGCTTCTGGACGCGCGCGCTGGAGCGCATTGGCAAAATTGGCATAACAGAACCCTTTGCCGCGCTCTTCACCCAAGGCATGGTCACCCATGAAACCTATAAGTCGCAAGACGGTGCATGGCTGTCCCCTGAAGATGTGAAGATTGCCGGAGATGTGGTGACAAGCCTGGATGGCGCACCCGCTGTCCGCGGCCGCATTGAGAAAATGTCCAAGTCCAAAAAGAACGTCGTCGATCCCGATCCGATGTTCGATCAATATGGCGCGGACGCCGTGCGCTGGTTCATGCTGTCTGACAGCCCGCCGGAACGCGATCTGGAATGGTCGGAAAGCGGGATTGAAGGCACATGGCGCTTCGTCAATCGCATCTGGCGGCTCTTTGATACGCTGGAAGACAGCCAAGGTGCTGACAAATCGGTCGACCGCCTGTTGCACCGCGCCATTGCCGGCATGGCCAGCGATATTGAGGCGCTGACCTTTAACAAGGCCGTCGCCAAGGTGCATGAACTGGTCAACGCGCTGGAAAAAGCATCTGCCTCGGCATCGCGCTCCACCGCCATCCGTACGCTTGCCCGCCTCATCTCCCCCATGTTGCCGCATCTGGCCGAAGAGGGCTGGGCGCGCATGGGCGGCGCAGGGCTGGTCGCGTCTCAAGCCTGGCCAGAGCATGACCCAAGCCTGCTGGTGGATGATGAAGTGACCATTGCGGTGCAGGTCAATGGCAAGCTGCGCGATACGTTGACCGTTGCGAAGGATCTCGACAAGGCCGGGCTAGAGGCGCTGGCGCTGGCCTCTGACAAGATTGTCCGCACGCTCGATGGGGCGACCCCAAAGAAAGTCATTGTCGTGCCCGGGCGTCTGGTTAACATTGTCGCATGACCTTGGCTTTCCCCCGCCTGCTGCATAGCGCCGCTCTATTGGTGCTTCTCTCGGCCCTGCCTGCCTGCACGCTCCGGCCGCTCTATAGCGGTGGCGCACAGGGGGCGGCCGCCCAGATGCTGAGCTCCATTCAGGTGCAGCCCATTGCGGGCAAGGCAGGCTGGCTGGTGCGCGATGCGCTGCAACAGCGTCTGGCGGCGGTCTCGCAAGGCGAGGCACGCTATCGGCTGGAAATTGAACTGGATGATCAGATCACCGGTTTTGGCTTGCGCCGCGATGACTCCGTTACGCGGGAGCGGCGGACATTGCGCGCGCGCTATCGCCTGATTGATCTTTCAACCGGGGTGATGGTGCTCGATGCAACCGCAGGGTCGGATGCCGGTATTGATGTCGTGTCGTCGGAATATGCAACTATTGCCGCAGAAAACACGGCGCTTGAAAATCTCAGCGGCATCGTCGCGGATCAAATTGTCGCCCGGCTTGCCCAGCAGGCAAGGTCGGCGCCTGCCCCGTGAAGGCAAACGCAAACGAGATTGCACGCGCCCTGGACGCAGCCAATGGGCCCGTCCGCTTCTTCTTGCTCTATGGCCCGGATGAAGCGGGGTCTGCCGCCCTTGCCCGTCGGCTGGAACGGGCCATGGGCCAAGAGGCAGAGCGGATTGATCTGGATGGCAGCACGCTGAAAGCCGATCCCGCCCGTCTGGTGGATGAAGCGGCCAGCATCTCTCTGTTCGGCGGGCGGCGCTGGATCCGCATTCAACCAGCGGGCGATGAAATCGCCTCTGCTGTCGCCAGTCTGCTGGACGCAGACGTCTCAGGAAACCCTGTTGTCGCCTTGGCCGGGGCGCTCAAACCCAGCTCTCCCTTGGTCAAGCTTGCGCTGGATCATAAACTGGCGCTGGCCCACCCAAGCTATGTGCCCGATGCCCGCGATGCAGCGCAAATCGCAGAGACGCTGGCGCGCGAAGCGGGGCTGAGGCTGCCCCGCGATTTAGGCCGAACCTTGGCCATCTCCTGCAGCAATGATCGATCCATCATGGCGCAGGAAATTGAAAAACTGGCGCTCTATCTGGACGCCGCACCCGACCGGCCAGCCGAAGCAACCGCCGAGGCGCTGGAAGCCATTGGCGCGTCCAATCCGGATGGGGAATTGAGCAAGCTTGTCGATGCCATCATGGGCGGGCAGCCGGGCCGTGTGGGGGCCGAAGTTGCGCGGCTCGGCCAGTCGGGCATTGCGGGCATCCCGGTGCTGCGCGCGCTGTTCCGTCGCCTCATTCTACTGGCCGCGCTGCGGCGCGATATTGACGGGGGGCAGTCTCCCGCCGCCGCAGTCGAAGCGCGCGGAAAGGCCATTTTCTTTAAGGAAAAACCCGCCATCACCGATCAGGCGAGCCGATGGCCCGCCGATCGGCTGGCCGCACTGGCGGATAAGCTGCTTGCGGCCGAGCGCGCGCTCAAAAGCTCTGGCACAGCGGGAGACATTCTGGCTGAAGCCGAGATGCTCACCATTTCCCGCTTCGCCGCACGCCGCCGCTAAGCCCATAAAAAAACCCGCCCCGGATGTGCCGGAGCGGGCCTTTTTCTGTCTTCAATCCAACGCTTAGAAGGTCCGACGAACCGTGACACCATAGGTGCGCGGCTCGCCCAAGAACAAGCCGTAAAGCTGCGAGGATGAGGTGGAAAAGCCGCGACGCACACTATTGGTCGCGCCACTTCCCTGAAGCGGCATGTCAAAGGCGATCTGCTGATAATCAACATTGAAGAGGTTCTGCGCCCAAGCTTCAATGGCCCAGCCCTTGTCGCCATTGTTGAGGCCAATGCGCGCATTGACCAGTGCATGACCATCCTGCACCTTTTCAAGGTCGAGGTCAGATCCCGTGTTGATGTCGCTGGTGTGGCGGAAATCAATATAGGCCAGACCCTTCAGCCCCGATGTGCCAATATCTGGCGTCCAGCTCACCGCCCCGGTCGCCACATATTTGGTGGCGTTGGACAAGCGCGCACCCGGCAATTGGAAGAAGGCGGGGGATAGAGACCCTGTGGTATTGGTCGGGTTCTTATTGCCGATCAGATTATCGGCATAGCGCGTGTCGGCATAGGTCAAGCCGAGGTTGATCGATACATTGCGTGCCGGGCGTAGGGCGGCTTCAATCTCAATCCCCTTAGAGATCACACCGCTCTTTTCCTTACCGGTGCAGCCGCTATTTCCCGTGATGGCATCCACATCCGACCCATCGCCGCCGGCCAGCGTCGAGCAGCCCTGCACATTTTCAACGACGAAGTTTACGCCGTTAAAGGTGTTGAGCTGGAAGTCATCGAACTTCTGGTAGAAGGCGGCGACATTCACATCGATGCCGCGGCCATCATATTTCAGGCCGATTTCATAGGCGTCAACCATTTCTGGCTTAAACTGCAAGGCGTTGGTTTCGAACGCAGTGCCGTCAATCGCGCGGTTGCCATTGCTGTTCGCTGTGCGGCCAAGGCGATAAAGGCTGTTGCGATCCAAGTTAAAGCCACCCGCCTTATAGCCGCGCGAGAAGCTGGCATAGGTCAGCACATCGTCGATCGGCTTAAAGCTGATGACGCCGGTGCCGGTGAATTCATCTTCCTTCCGGGTCGAATCATTCTGGCTGATGCGTCCATTGGGAACGGACGGGATGATGCACGCAAGCTGCCCCGCGCCATACAGCGCATTGGTCGTCGGCAGAGCCGACAAGGTCCGGCACATCACATTCGTGTCAGAAAAGCTGGCGTCGAGCGTCTTCTTTTCATTGGTGTAGCGCACACCCAAGGTGAGCGTCAGGGCGTCGGTGACAGCAAAACTGTTATGCGTGAAGAGTGCATAGTTGCGGCTCGTCTGACGATAGTTATCGGTAATCTGGGCGCCGTTGAGAGACAAAGGCGCCGTCGGGCTTAACAACGTGCCAATGGCGGCATAGCCCGGGAAAGTCGGGCTGCTGAGCCGCGAAATCGCATCGGCATAGCGGGTGTAATCGGCCCCAAAAGCCAGATTGTCGTTGAGCGTCAGGATTTCATTGGCGAAATAGCCGCCAACCAACCAGTCTAATTTATCATCCAGCGCATTGCCCTGAAGCCGCACTTCCTGCGTGAAGGTAGAGAATCTCTGATTGGCCGTGCCGTCATCCTCCCGGTGCAAAATGTCGAGATTGTTGAAATCGGCATCCTGCCCGCGCAGCCAGCGCCAGTTGCGATAGGCGGTGATTGAGGTCAGCTTAGCTGCCCCCAAATCATAATTAGCTTCGCCCGAAACGCCCCAATCGCGCACATCGCCGCGATAGGACTGGCCGGGGGTGATTGACGCTTTGCGGGTGTACGGCGTGTCGTTGATCGTGCCGCCCAGCGCCCGCAGGGTCGCGGCAATGGGGTTGGCTGAACGATTAATCGTGCCGCCCGCGCCCGCCGTAACAAGCGACGCCGGATAATAGGGGGCTGCACAACATTCTTCAGCCCGGTCCGAATAATCGGCAATCAGGCGCAAAGAGAAATCTGTGTTCGGCTCAATCAGCATCTGGCCGCGCAGCATATAACGATCACGGTTGTTAACCGTGCGACCGGACGTCACATCCTTCAAAAAGCCATCGCGCTTTGAATAGACGCCATCAAGGCGGGCCGAGATCGTGTCTGAAACTGGCCCGGTAATGCCACCGACAAGGCGCATCGCATCATAATTGCCATAGGTCGCCTCCAGCGTGCCACCCAGATCAAAGGAGGGGCGCGCTGTAATGACGTGGATCAAACCAGCCGACGCATTGCGACCAAAAAGCGTGCCCTGCGGGCCGCGCAGCACTTCAATCCGGTCAATCGCACCGAGTTCCGTCAGGCCAACGCCTGCGCGGCTGCGATATACGCCATCCACAAAAGTTGCGACCGAGCTTTCAAGACCGGGATTATCGCCGACCGTTCCGGTACCGCGAATACGCGCACCGCCGCCTGCCGCTTCTGACGAGGTGGAGGAGACGAGGAGCGAAGGCGACAGCTGATTCAACTGGCGAATATCGGACGCACCGGAGCGCGCCAGCGTTTCTGCCGTTACAGCCGAGACAGCAAGCGGGACATCGGCCAGCTGCTGTTCGCGGCGGGTGGCGGTGACGATGATTTCCGCTTCTTCCAAGCCCGCATCCTGGGGCTGCATGTCTTGAGCGAAGGCCGGGGTCGAGAGGGCGGCAAAAGCTGCCGACGCCAGAAGAATAGAACGGGTCATAAGGGACATCCTCTAAAGGGGGTTGATGACATATGTTATGTTTTAATTGTGCCTAGCTAATATCGCCCTGGACTTGCGGCTAGGCCTGTAAACAATCTGCCCTTAATTTCGCGGCAAAATGGTGCTTTTTTTCAACATATTTGGTTGCAATATAAGCCGTGCTGCACACAAAAAAGGCGGCCGAGCATTGCCAGGCCGCCTTTTTGCGCATTGGAGCGGCGGCCCTATTTGGGTGCGAGCACCATCAGCATCTGACGGCCTTCCATGCGGGGATATTGCTCAATTTTGGCAACTTCCGCCACATCTTCCTGCACCCGCTGCAACAGCTTCATGCCCAATTGGCCATGCGCCAATTCACGACCGCGAAAGCGCAGGGTGATTTTCACCTTATCGCCTTCTTCGATG
>Ga0078894_10002160_pt1 | contig 14827 bp, 14 predicted proteins | sample LauGreSu1BDMLBSD_2_FD_67506 | JGI IMG/M metagenome (GOLD analysis project Ga0078894, IMG submission 67506) | Freshwater lake microbial communities from Lake Michigan, USA - Su13.BD.MLB.SD (version 4) (version 4) | ecosystem: Environmental > Aquatic > Freshwater > Lake | place: Lake Michigan... | reverse complement strand
GGGGGGGGGTGTTAATAATATACAGATTAATAGAATCACCGAGCTTTGTGTTTATATTGATTGTGTTAAATAGAAGGCGGCGAGGTTCAATTTTTATCCGAGTCTGAGTCCGGAAATTTGAAATATTAATAATCGGTTATTTTAAATACGAATGAATACAGCAAATATTTTACCAAAAGAATATGGCCAGGCTTTAAATGCGGTTAGTGGCGTTACAAATATGTTTTCTAGTGGCCCTCAGGCAGTTGTAAATCAGGCATCACAAGCCGCGAATACTTTGCCGGTCGCAAATATGAAACAACTCAACCAGCAGTTTTCAAATATGACAAATTACAAAAATCCAGTAGATGCACTCAAAAACGCGAATTCTTTAATTCCAACTGCCACGAACGTGAACGCCGCATTGGGTTCCGCCAACGCAATTCCAACTGCCGCATTGAGTTCCGGGTTAGGCAATGCAATGGGTCCAAATGCAGCAATTCCAGGACTAGATGCAATGAGCAAGTTATCGGGTCAAAATCCAATGGGTCAGTTACAATCTTTGACCGGTTCAAAAACGGCAATTCCAGGACTAGGCGCAATGGGTCAAAATCCAATGGGTAAGTTACAATCTTTACCCGGAGTAGGCAATGCAATGAATCCGGCCAATTTAAATCCAGAAGAATTAAAAAAAATGTTAACCGAATTTGTGAAAGAACAGACGGAAGCAGTGAAAAGGGAAATCATGAAAAACCCCATTGGCCGGATGCTCTTGGGAAGTAAAGAACGAGTCCTCTTGAAAGTGGACAAAGACGGCGCACAGGATAGGCTCTGCACGTTTTTTTACAAACGGCTACAGACAGTTTTGGAGACTAGTCAGATTATTGACAATAACTTGGACATTATATACGGATTTGGTGTAAATCAAATTTATGAGGCAAACGACAAAGATTTCCGCGAATATTCGTGTAAAAGGCTATACGAGATTATAGATGAGAAGACGCGTTCCCTTTTTAAGGAACTCATTCGCAAAGTGAGACAAATCGACCCTGAAATCGATTTTAAACAAGAGGTAATCCAGACGGGCGGAGCAACAGAATATCCGGGAGAAAAATACTTGAGTTTTTCCTACAAAGCATTCCTGGATGAGCATGAAAAAGAGATGGTCGGTATGTTTGAATTGCAATCCGGCCAGATGATTGACATTGACGACGCCGTTCAAGTACAACAAACCATTTTATACAATATGTTCAAGAGGTTGGATAAAATCAAAAACAAATTCCAAAATTACAATGAATACATGGAAGGAGTTGTGTTGGACCCCGAACATGGCATCTTTAATACTTTTCGGAACCATTTAAAGGCGGTTTATGAACAAAATACGGGTTCATCTGAATTACAAAAGGTGGCGTATCCAGAGACGAGTCAAGAGGCTACAGCACCGGCACCGCCTCTTCCTGTTTTAGATGACCGAAATGAAGATGGAGAGGAATATAGACCGTTTACCCCATCTAGTCTATCACTAGAATCTCAACAACCTAGTCCATCACCAGAATCTAACCCATCACTAGAATCTCAACAACCTAGTCCATCACCAGAATCTAACCCATCACTAGAATCTCAACAACCTAGTCTATCACCAGAATCTAACCTATCACTAGAATCTCAACAACCTAGTCCATCACCAGAATCTAACCTATCAGCAGAATCTAACCTATCAGCAGAATCTAACCTATCAGCAGAATCTAACCTATCAGCAGAATCTAACCAAGTGCCGCCGACCGCTGATATGGATTCGAAAGAAATGAAAGGTGGTTCCACTGGCGATTTCAAGAACTATAGCCAAGTTCCCGACTACATGCCATCCGGACATGATTGGAAAAATTTGAAATACTGCATAACACAGAAAGTATCGGCAGATATTCAAGCCAGCATCGACACTCAATCTCCTCAAATCCAAGATATGTTCAAGAGGGTAGTCTATTTCCACTTATACTCCTATTTGACCGATTATACGGGGCCTGATGCAGACGAATCTACTGTCCCAGTAGCCCAAGTTGGAACTGAGCTTGTAACCCAGACTGTATTCCCAGATGGAACTGAGCCAGTAGTCCAAGCGGTCCCAGTAGTCCAAGCGGTCCCAGTAGCCACGCCTGTTATCCCGATAGTGGAAGGTGTAAGTGACGTAGTAAATGCAACCCCATTTGGGTCCATTATAAATAGTGTCGTTGGTAATGGAGGAGTCGGCCAAAAAGGCGGCGGCTCAGACACAGAGGGATTGGCCTACATGGTTCGAAACTTCACGATGACAAAACTCGACAATATGTGTTCCAATTTACCAGATAACGTAACAGAATCCATATTTTTGAAATATTGGTTCGACAACACAAATATCGAAAAAGTGATTGAACGAATCGATGGTTCGGGTTCTATGACGTGTCCCGCCATCGACACCTCTCCCTATAAAAACGCCCCTACAGAAATATTAGGGGAATGGATACCAGAGCTTATACGAAACCCGCCGCCCGATGCGCTCACAAATGCCCACAAAGCGGTCAAAGACCAGGTTCCTAACGTGTTCAAACCCACCCGACTCGACAAAACGAAATTCAAGCAGAATATGTGGTTTCGCGGGTTTAATCGGCTAGGGAAAAAAATCGACCAATTGAAAAGTGAATTGAGCGGAGATGACCCGGTAAAAAAACTAAACGATACCGCACTTGCCATGATGGAACAACAAGAACGCAACGAAGTCGAACACAGTCCGGTGCAGATGCCGTCGAACTTTGAAAACGGCGTGATTCCGTCCTTCATGTTCTATCAAAGCCATCCTTATATGTTAAAAATCGTCTATGACCGGCTGGAACCCATGTTCCGCGCCTTATCACAAGAATACGACGAAAACTTGACAAAAGTGTTTTATTACGCATCCATCAAATTCATATTAACCGTTTCCAAGGCTTTCCAAGACAAAAACATACAAGAATACATCCGGCAATATATTCTGTGGGAAAATTCGAATATTGATGCGAAAATTGTCAAATGGAAAAAATTCTTTACAGAAAAAATCGAAGACGACATTAAGGAAATCCCCGCCCCTGACGCAGACCCATCCAAAGAAATCAAAATAATCAAAAAAGAAGATTTAATTGTGATTTGGACCACATTTGCGTTATATTCAGAATTATTGGAAGAAGAACCGGAATCCTTTGATATAGATGTCGCGTTAAACTTCTTTAATACGAAAATGTCGCAAGAAAAATACCCAACCGAAACCGTACTAAACAAAAATAATTCCACGCCATTATTCGACCTGTTTCTGAAAAAACGAGTTAAGAAAACAGTGGTTACTGCGAAGAACGCCGGACGCGAAGTGGAAGGCGTTCGAGGATTCGCTGCGCTGAAGGAGAAGAATGCTATATTAGGCGGGAGCAGTTCACGCAAATTTTATCCGAAAAACAAGAACAAAACTAGAAGACGCGTGGGTTTCAAGCGGCGACTATTCACTTAAAAGACGCGTGGGTTTCAAGCGGCGACTATTCACTTAAAAGACGCGGGGGTTTCAAGCGGCGACTATTCACTTAAAAGACACCCGTTTCTCCAACCGTTCCAAAGCATCGCCATAAATGAGGTTCCCGGTCGGTTTGTACTTCTCGATTGGCGTGTATTTCTTCTGTTCTCTTGTGACCGGTGGTTCATCGCGCGGGTCATTTGACGGAATGCCAATCGACCTGGTTTCGTCTTCCTTCTTCTCCACACGGTCAATCAAATTGCCCTTTTCATCCACGATGTATCCCGTCTTCTTCCGAATCTCCTGTCGCGCATAAGACGGAACCCAGTTTTCCCAGCTGATAAACAGCGTCCCCGGATTGATATACTTGACAAAAAATCCGTTTTCCGCCAATTTGACGACCACATAAGCAATACAATCGGTCTGGTCATAAAGCGGCTCCCCGAAGATAAACGACGGAACATTGAACCAAATGTATTTGTCGTCATGCTTCATTCGAGAAGTCGTTGTTATCCTCTTGTTGATTCGGTTCAATATTTTGTTGAACACGCTAATCTGTCGCTGGTCTCTTCTCTGCTTCTTCTCGTATAATTCGTCGATATTGACCTTCTGCACATTGTCATCATCGTCGGCAAACAAAAAACACGACATCAAGTGTACGTATGTATATCCAATCGCTCGTTATTTTTATCACAATAATCTTGGCGCTACAGTATAACTACTATGTCTATGTCTACAAAAATCAAACATATTGTCATGTCCGGCGGCGGCAGTATCGGGCTGGCTTTCTACGGCGTTTTGCGCGAATCGTGTAAAGCCGGGTTCTGGAAAATGGGCGACATCGAAACCATGCATTCCACTTCGGCTGGCAGCATTATTATGATGTCGCTGCCAATCATCGAAATCATCGGATGGGATTCTTACGATGATTTCCTCATAAAGCGGCCGTGGGAAAAGGTATTCGAAGTGAGTGCCGACCGTTTCTTTAAATCGTATGGCAATATCGGTCTGTTTGACAGGACCACATTGGAAATCGCAATCCAACCTCTCCTCTCCTCCGTCGATTTGTCTCTAAATACCACTCTACAGGAATTCTACGAGTTTTCTGGGGTAGAGATGCATTGGTATTCGACGAATTTAGACGAATACCGGCTGGAGGACATTTCTTACAAAACCCATCCAGATTGGACTGTCGTCGATGCGACCTATTGTTCTGCCGCATTGCCAATTATGTTTCGCCCAGGAAACGTAAATGGCGTGTCGTATTCGGACGGGGGGACCTTTTGCGGCTATCCCCTTATGCGATGCGTTCCTCTCGTCGAAAACACGGACGAGATATTGGGCCTCTGTAAAAACAGCGACCATAAAACGAGAGGATACACTCAACACACCGATTATGGCAATATTCTCGATTATCTGTCGGATTTGGTCCTGAAAACCATCGATTGTTTAGGAGAAGAAGAGAAAATTCCGATAAAACACATGATTTGCGTTCAGGACGGTAATACTTCTGTCGCAGAAGTCGTCGACGCATTTAAAACGGCGGAGTCGAGAAGTGGCAAAATACAAATAGGGGTGGATGCTTGGACGTCTTCTCAATTCGCATTCGCATCAACTAGACATTAAATATTGTGGTTTTCAGTTGCGACGCTGACGACGAACGTTTCCAAGTTCTTCTTGCTGACCTTGGCCTCAAAATCCACACGTAAATCCTTTCCGTCGGAAGAAGGAACGGAGGCGATGACGGTCGGATACTGCTTTATTTTGTATTCATCGAGAAGACGTTTTATTTTCGGGTCATCCGCGTTTGTACTGTCGTATTCTATGCATTCGATTTTGTAGCCATTTACCTGTTTGCCATTATATTCGGCGCTAAACATATTCCATTCGGGCAATGCGCGCTTACAATGCGGGCACCAATCTACATGGAACATCATAACGGTTATGGTGCGTCCGGTGGGGTTTGCATTGGCCACATCTTGGAATTTTTTGTTCTGTTTCTTTGGAACATAGATTTTGTTGTAGGCGTAATAGACAACGCCGATAATGACGGCGATGAATATAACCGGAATTAATTTGATTAAGAAGGGTCTTAGACGGACAAAAATGAGATTCAAAAATGCGGACATCGTATACAATAGATACATATTCTGATTACGTTATTCCTACGGACCTTATCGTTTCTTTTTTCAAATTATGGGCAAGTCTCACCCTATTTTAAATGGACCGGAAAACGCGTAAAAAAATACCCGTTTACAATGCGGCCGATTACAACAGCAACGACGGTATGCTCACCTCTGTCTGGGGGCCGGCCCTCTGGCATTATCTCCACACCATGAGTTTCAACTATCCCGTCGCGCCTTCTCACAAAGACAAGACGGAGTACAGAGATTTTGTGTTGAGTTTGCAACACGTGTTGCCATGTGGGAAATGCCGCAAAAACTTGACCAAAACCTTCCACAAATTCCCGTTAACCATGAAAGAAATGGAATCGCGTGACGTCTTCTCGAAATACATTTATGATTTACATGAAATTGTCAATAAAATGCTCAACAAGAAATCTGGGCTGTCTTATGACGAAGTGCGCGAGAGGTATGAACATTTCCGCGCCAGGTGTGCCAAGGGGGGGAAAGGTCGCACTCTGAAACAAAAACCCAAAGAGAAAGGGGCCAAAGAGAAAGGATGTGTGGTGCCTCTGTATGGAAAAAAGGCCAGATGCCTCATACAAATCGTTCCAAACGACATTAAAACGGAAACACTGCGAATTGATGAGAAGTGTGTGAAAACCCGGATCGAAATGTAATCTTTTACGTCTTCAGAGGTGAAATTTAAAGGATTAACCTACGCGGATTTATCCTCGTAGGTTAATATAAGACGTAAACTCCCCCATAAATTATGGAATGCAATGATAAACCTGCGACCTCTCACCAAAATAATACGAATATCCCATTTTGGGCCGAAAACCCGAATGTGCTTCTCAACAGTTCCTACATAACCGAATTCTTTCCCTCGAATGACATGACATACAACCAGAAGCTGAACGCCATCACACGCACAGTTATTGTGTTGTCCCTCGTCTTTTTTTTCTGGCAGAAGAATGCGAGAAGTCTGGCTTTCGGCGTCCTCTCGATATTCGCGATTTATTTAGTTCATTATTACCAGGATTTGGAGAAGTCGAAAACGGAGAAGAAGAAGGAAGCATTTTCAGGATTGGATGGCCAAACGGAGAAAACGTCGCCGGCACTTGCGGTGATGGGTTCGGATTTGGCGAATGTGTCTCCTCTCGAAGTATTTGATACGCCTACTGCACAAAACCCGTTTAGCAATGTCTTGATAACCGATGTGAATGGAAATCCGACGAAGAAGCCGGCTCCGCCGGCTTACAACGACCAAATCAACCAGAACATTTTGGCGGCGGCGAAAGATGCCGTTGTGCAGGCGAATCCGGACCAACCCGATATATCCGATAAATTGTTCAAGGATTTAGGGGAACAACTCACTTTTGAACAATCCATGCGACAGTTTTATTCAAACCCGGCAACCACGACGCCGGATGACCAAAAAGCATTCGCGGAATTTTGTTATGGCGGCATGATATCTTGTGCGGAAGGAAACAAATTCGCTTGTGCACGGAATGCGGCTGCCACTCGACACACATTTGTCTAGAAGGGGTGAGAAGAAAGGAGATGAGAAGAGAGGATATGAGAATGTATAGTAATAATATAAGCAATGAGCGACTATAGTTTTTTCAACACGGATAGAATTGGTGCGGATGCCGTGGACAATACCCAGCGAAATTTGGAGAATACCCGGTACGCTAGTTATGCCCTCGCGAATTATTTCAATTACGCCGAGCCGAATGAATCCTCTCAATACGTCAACTTTGCGACGCAACAGCCGAACGTCATGTTTTCGGGTATGAGCAATGGTCGCGGATTGGTCGGAGGATTGGTCGATTCGGACTCGAACCTGACAATTAAAACCCAGCAGGAAAGAAGTTTAGAGAAGTTGTCTCTGTCGCAGAGACCTTTTCTGACTGTTCCGTATTTGGGACGCGGGTCATGCGACCCGCTTCTAGAGGCCCAGATTCTGCAAGGCGAGAACAGTCAAGACAAGAAGAGTGTGTCGACCATCATGAGCAAATCATTCATGGACTACACTCTTTATCCTCTCGATGATGAGATGAAGAACCGCGTCGCCGATACTCGCAATACGATTGAAGAGTCCGCTTTAGCGGGATGGGTTCGAGGAGGAGTACAGACTCGCGAACTCGCTCAAGATGGTGCGTTCACCAAACAAGCTCGCCCGAATTTGAATTTTTAACCCCTTTACTAGAATCACAATTAGAATCAGAATTGATTATATTGTGAATATGTCCGTGTAGTATATAACAAGATGACTTGTGCTGCAAAAACAATGGGTGGTAAGCGTAGAAAGGGTGGTCAAAACCAGAACCAGAACCAGAACCAAAACCAGAACCAGAACCAGAACCAGAACCAAAACCAAAACCAGAATGGTGGGTCTGCTTCTGCTTCTGTAGATGCAGTTGGACCAGTTCCTCACCAAGGTTCGAGCTCAACTCTTTCGTCTTCTCCGTTTAAAGGTGGAGAATCCCCTCTCAAGGTCGGCGGAGAACATCCTCTCAAGGTCGGCGGAGAACATCCTCTCAAGGTCGGCGGAGAACATCCTCTCAAGGTCGGCGGAGAACATCCTCTCAAGGTCGGTGGAAAGCGCAAGTCTTCCTCCAAGAAGTCTCGCAAGACCAAGGGCAAAGGCCGCAAGGCATCTCGCAAGTCCCGCCTTTGAAAAGACCTTCGGGTAGAGTTCACATCCTTTGGTAGAGTTCACATCCTTTGGTAGAGTTCACATCCTTTGGTAGAGTTCACATCCCCTCGGTATATTTCATGCAATTTCGAAACTGCATGAAAATGAAATAAAGCTTAGTGTCGATGACTTCTCAACAGTTGTAAACATGTATAGTTCAGACGCAGAATACCGCGCATTCTTAAGGCGTCTGATGCAAATGGACCCCACCAAGTTTTATGAAACCGAAGACATTAAATGCGACCCGACCGACCCCAAAGTGAGTGCCGAGACCATCGACGAATACAATTACGACTGCAATGCGGTCAATGTGTATTTAAACGGTGTTTACAAGACAACAAAAGACCGTCCAGAATTCCAGAGGTTGTATTTAGCAGCCGCCGCACTCATGTTTTCGGTGGACCCCGAAATCGGTCTTGCCGTCCTCATGTCCTACGACTATTTAGCCTGGTTCCATTCTTCTTATAATGCGTTTTTATCGAACCCATCGGAATTTAACGAAACCGAAGAGTATTATTCCAAACTTATCAAGAGGATAGAAACCATATAAACCCAACAGATGTATTGTGTAAAATGGCGGATTTCGATTTAAACCGACACTTGCAGCCTCCAAAAACAAACAAGGACTTACTTGAAAATATACAGGAAACCAAAGAGATTGTGTTGCGTTGTAATGCAAGAGAGTTGCTAACGAAGGACGTGTACGGGTTTGACATTCTCCGGGTTCATTTGCGCTGGTATCCGGAACTAAAAGACAAAAACCTCTCCGCAATTCGGGTTGAATTTGTGAAGAACCCCGAACGGCCACTCGACGACGTCTTTGTGCTCGATGATATCTTGGAAAATGCAAAATACAACTTCCACGCAGACGCGTTTTCATTGTTGTTCTACGGAGATTTTGCCCAGAATAAAAACCTGATGCAACCCGGCGTTATTTTACCCATGCACCTAATTTACCACCAGGATGTGTGTTTACACATTCTCAACATACAGAATCTGTCGGCCATTGTCGACCATTTAGACATTGTCATTTCGGCAACAGAGGTTTTGTATAATGAGGAGTTTTCCAAAGAGTTAGCGACGTGTTCGCGCGTCGAACAATGGTTCAAGCGAACCGACAACACATGCAATCTGTTGACAATCGTCAGTGGACTCGCATCGCAGGCATACGGTGAAGACGTGGAGAGGTAATATTATTTGTTTCCATTTTTACAGAATAAATAATATGGTTCGTGTCGAGACATTATGGAGACGCGGGAACAAACCGCATGGGCTGACCTTGGTCGTATATATGGAGTTCGCCGAGTTTCAAAGAAGCCACGTATTCGCGCGCATTGTCCGCATAAGAAATCGGGTCTTGCACTAATTCCTGCAATGCCTCAAACGCATCTGTCACATTGTTGATTTTAGACGGTAATCCGGACTTCGGGTTTGGTTCTGTTCCATATTCAAAATTCGCTTTTGTCACACCCACGCCGTATGCCACTTTTCTTAGCAGGTCTCCCAATCTCGGAACCTGGTTGCGAATACCAGGAAGATTGAGGAGATACAACAGTCTCAAATCGTGGCTCGGATTCGGAACTTGACTGCTAATGTAAGAAGCCCGTTTGATGGTACTCTTCTTGTATTCGAACCAACCAAACCCGGAACTAGCCCCGCATTTCGGTTTGCACTCTTTACACAATAATTGGTCGTAGAAATTCTTACTGTTGGCCACCATGCTATCGTTTCCGAGTTCTCGGTAATAAGAGCGGCCATAGTCGATGATTTTGGCGATATAAGGCGAATTGAACGTTATCTCCTCTCCACCGATATGATAGTGGTATTCGATGTGGCTTCCCGCGACGGGTTCATAAACCAACACATTCGAACCGTGCAAGTCGTAATGCGTGAATATATTCGACGTGTGGGATAGCGTCATGTAGATTTGGAAAAGGATATAAAGAAGGTCATTTCGAACGAAACGATTTACCTTGCACATATCTCCCAGGGTTTTGGCCGATTTCAAATGTTGAATCAACACGGCCATGCTAGTAGGCAGAACGCAAGCTTGCTTTATCTGAGGTTTCGCGATGTCTTTGGAATTGTCGGCATATTTAGTCAGGCCGACTTCTAGTACTTTTGCAGGAACAATTTTCTTCGTCTTGCATTCATGGTAGGCGAGACCGTCGCTGTTATATTTGTAGAGGCCATACGTTTCGACGAAAGAGGGGAATCTGAGTGCGAGTTTGTTAACAAAAAATCCGACGAGTGCTTCGTAGAGGAGATTGTCGGCATTCTGATACGCGGACGATTTTAGAACCGCATTGGCGACATATCCTTGGTTCACATAAGTGAGTTCCTTGACAAACCCATTGTGGCTGACCGCGCCGATTCCTTTGGCGGGTTCGGCGAGAAGACGGAAATTGTCGAAATTGTCGAAATGCTTCTTGATTGTCGACGCTTCTCGACCAAACGCGATGCAGACTCCGGCGTCCGAACAAACGGATTTCAAGAACTTGGTTCTTATACGCGGGTCCGTTCTTCTCAGAAACTTGCCGATTTTGCGTGTGGCGACTTTCCTCGCGTATTTAGCCCTAAATGCCTCGATTTCAGAAGCGCGGGGTGGAGCCGAGTCGAATTCAGCATTAAACGCGATGGAATCGGGGGATGGTTTTTTCAGGTTTTTCTCTGTTTTTTTGTGTTTCGCCGGAATCTTTAATTCTGGAATGCAATCTGGGCCCATTTTGCGTGTGAATGCGAGCCTACAGTATTTGTATTTATTGCCATTGGTGTAATGACATTCGGGTTTGTCGCAATCCGATTTAGGTCTTTGTCTGCAAGTGGAAAAACACTTGCCTTTTCTGGGCATTTATCGAACTGGTATACTATTTGCGAATACAAATCCCGAGAGAATATCTTTTAATATAGTAAATGGCATCCACCCGCAGTCGCAATACACCCGGAAATTATGTGATAGAACAACGCACTTTTGCGGAACACCACGATTACATGTCTTATGAGAAGTCGTCGTTTTACGGAACCGTTCCCAATACCTATTTTCCAGGCCAAGGCCTGATTGGCATGAAAGCCCATGGCCAAACCCTGGCTTCGAATTCCGCGGATATTGAATCGCAGCTTTTTGGTATCGGGTCGACGAATCTGGTTCAGGCACAAACACCCATTGCACCGGATGTGTACCAGTTGAAGTCGCTGAATATTTCGGACAAACTACCGGTAGTTGTTCCGGCACCTTTTGAGGCGGACAAGACACAACGCGCTATGTTTTTGAATTAAATATTTGTGTTGAGGGGTATCGCAACACAAATATTGAGGGCGTAGGTATTTCATTTTTGAAAAAGCCAATGATGTCCGTTGACGTGGACATCGGTTAGAACTCGATTTCGCAATGCGGGCGTGGTCACATTAGCGTCTTTTGAAGCGTCGGCAATTGTCTTGAAAAACGTTTTTTCTCCTGTGGAACAACACACTTTAATAATGGGTTGTTCTTTAAACTGTTCGTCTTTAGAAAACCCCGAATATCTCCACAGAAATCCTTTGCAAACGCGTTTTTCGCGAAGAGCTATACCAATTGCGGTTCCCGTTGTGAGTCCCAGCGCTCTTCCTGCGGCTTCAATGCTTTCATACGCGTTGATGATTTCTCCCGTATCTTTGTTGATTTGGTCGACGGAACGTTTTGCTTTTCTTGCCATTGGTTCCGGCGCTTCTGGAACTGACCCGGTATCAACAGATTCATTCCCTCCATTCCCATCTAGAATCGACAATAATTTGTCCAAATCTTTTGCATTTTCCGTAAGAACGGTTTCCATCTTTACGGAAATATGGACTATCTTTTGCACGTCTTCAAAGGATGCCTCGAATTTGTCTGCACCAAGACAGACGCAATGTTGTTTCAACAAAAACATCATATTCTTTTCTGAAAATGGATACAATACCACAGAATTGATTTTCATCATTCCTTTTGGATACTGGTCCATAAGCGTTTTGGAAAGAGTTTCGAAATCTTTTTGTCGGGTTATGGAACAAATAAAGCGCATTTCTTCATACTGAAATGCGTACAAGAAATATCCGGTTTTACACAAAGCATAATTACTGGCGATTTTGTACATGGTCTTGGTCGAGGCGGCGCCTTCCCCGGTATAATTGTTCAATTTCGACGTCATATCATCCACCTGTTTTTGTTTCGCTTCTAATTCGCGTTTCAGTTCAATCAGCTCATCATTTTGTTCGGCCACTTTTTTGAGAAGTAAATTGTAATTTTCCAAATTGTACTCATTTTGTTTAATGATTTCTTTCACATGTTCTTCGATTTTTTCAATCGTGAAATCGCTGTCATCGAGCGCCAATATTTCACGATGAGCCGTCTCATTTTCCTCGACAATAATGGTCCTCAACCGTTTTTTCAATATTGGTTCTTTTTTTATTAAATTCTCAATTTCGATTTTGTTCTTTACTTTGTAGGCGGCATACAATCTGAAATTTTCGTAGGTTTTTTTGTGGGCCTTTATTCTTTCGGCCAAGTTGTTGCTTTGTCCGAATTTTATCAACGTTTCGCCTTTCATCTTGGACTTGTTGTCGATTTTGCCAATATAGATGCATTGTGTGTTAACCGGAAACTGTTCAACGAGGGTTCGCTCTTTCAACTCTTCTTTCTCTTTTTCGGTCTGTTGTATCTGTACTTCCAATTGTTTTTCTTTCTGTTCCAATTGTCGTTTTAATTCATTGCATTCTTCTGACACCACTTCTTGAATAATTTCTTCCATTTTCATGTAATATTCATGAATTTCATCCGCCTTTTTTGTTCCGGCTTTCAAACATAGCGACTTGAATGTTTTGACATTAAGTAAAAACGTTTCTTTGTTTTGACCACCTTTGATGCCAGGCGATTGCTTTCTTTCAAGAGAAAGCGATTTTATGTAATCTTTGTCAATTGTGAATTGTTTTTCCAACAATTCTTTTGCTCTCGCTTTTTGGCTGAACCCCAGCCATTTCCAGATGTTATCCAAATCAATAACGAAATCATTTGTCGGATGATAATTCAAATAACAGTAAAAACTGGACAAAAACAACTGTTGCTCGAAGTCTGTGAAACTCGACTTTATTTTTGTCAGTAATTTGACATTGTGGTCTTGTGATAACTTGGTTATCGGATTGTTCTCAATCAACGCAACAATGTTTAACGGTTCCGCCATTGTATTATAATCTATTTGTAATAACGCGTTTATATTGTTTACTCAATAATCGTTTTCGATTTTAAAACCGAAAACGATGCAACCCAATAATGAAACCAATCGCGTTTGCTTTCGAAAAGCAAATCACCTATTTATCAAACTCCACCACGATTTTGACGGTCTCCATCTTAATGCATTTTGATGCACTAACAGATAATTCCTGTCGCTTCTTACGAGTTTTCCCGTCGGATTTGAGAGGCTGTTCATCTTCTGTGGTTGTATCAGAAGACGACGACGTCGCATTCCGTCGACTCGAACTATTCCGGCTATTCATGTCCTTCTCAATGTCGTCATAATTCGCATCAATATATTCCAATATCCGGTGTTCAATCGCCCACTTAAAGAAATTGAGCTGGCCAATCGTGGTCAACATTTGGCTGTTTGACCCGAAAGGAATCGAAACTCTTTCCCAGCGACAAAACGAATCAAATTTTCGTTTCGAATATGCCTTCAATTGGAGCTTGTAGCGATGGTAGACTTTGAAGGTACAGTCTTCAATCAAATCTTTCAAGATGCCGGTGCGCATCCGAATGGTGTATTCCGTTTCGTATTTTTTGGCGTAGTTGGTGACGAACCAATCGATTATGCGGAGTGAAATACGAGATTCGCCATTGACAATTCGCTGTATTGTATTCATGTTCTCCACGTCTTCGTAGAAACGCATCAGATTATGCAGAAGAAGGTCATCTTGGGTATTGGCTGGCGCGTAATAACGGCTCATTTTTTATTTTGTTAGGGGTCTTAGTATTGTATAAAAATAAGCTTTAAGTCGGTCATGGGGGTTAATTATTTTATTCATTTATTTAATGTCGCCGACTTCCGCGTCAGCTCCAATACTTGCCAAGTACGTTTTATGTTTCATCAAAGCCTTTTCTTTCTTTTCTTTGCGGGCCTGTTCCAACTCGGCCTTGGTCATCTTTTCCGCAATGCAAACTATTGAATGAATCTGAGCAGGCAATACGGGCAATTCGCAGTTAAACCACAAATTTGAAATCCTCTCGATTTTCGCAAACAACTCGTCCAACCCATAATTGTTTTTCATGTGATTGCATTCTTTGCAACACGCTTTACAATTCGCAACAGTGTATCCGACTGTATTGTCTACGCGGTCCACACCATTTATATTTGTTTCCGTCGTCTGTTTACCACACAAATAACAATCCTCCTGAATAATTGATTTATAATCGGCATTGGTTATGGCGAATTCGAGATCCTTTTTTTCTGCTCGGCTCTTGTAAGATGCGTAGGAAACGCATTTTGCGTCTGGGAAGCATTCGGGGAA
>Ga0078894_10002159_pt1 | contig 14829 bp, 14 predicted proteins | sample LauGreSu1BDMLBSD_2_FD_67506 | JGI IMG/M metagenome (GOLD analysis project Ga0078894, IMG submission 67506) | Freshwater lake microbial communities from Lake Michigan, USA - Su13.BD.MLB.SD (version 4) (version 4) | ecosystem: Environmental > Aquatic > Freshwater > Lake | place: Lake Michigan... | reverse complement strand
TCGCCGATCTTGTAGTTGCGGCCGGTGTAGAAGAGGATGCGCTCTGAGACGGTGGTCTTGCCTGCGTCGATGTGGGCGCAGATGCCGATGTTGCGGACCTTCTTGAGATCGGTAGCCATGACTTGAATCCTGAATGCGGTCGCCCGGAGGGGCGAGCCTGTTCAATGACCTGTTCAGCGAGACGGGATGTACGGGGGAAGCGAACCGGGCCTGTCAGCGAGGGTCCCTCAACCAGTCGCGCGGCGACGAACCACGGCGCGCGGAGGCGCGGCGGTCGTCGTCGGAACTGGCAGGGTCGTCGTCGGGCACGGGGAGTTGTTCCTGAGATCGGCGAAAAACAGCCGAGCCGGACAGTGTAAGCCTCCGCCCCCGCCAATGCAACGGGGCGCGCGATCTGTCCGACGGGGAGGCGGCGACCCGGTGCGGGGGCCTCGCCACGCGGGTTTTTCCGGGTCAGACGACGCGCGCGAAGTCGCCCTCCGGGATCGACTCCCGGAGGAGGATCGGCTTGACCTCGGCCAGGAAGCGCCGGCCGTCCTCGACATAGCCCGCGGTCGGCTCGAGGCCCGGCGCGCGTTCCGTGAAGTATGCGTTCAGACGCCGCATCGAGAGTTCGCGCACCCACTTGGCCGCCATCGACGCGAGCGCCACCGGCAGATGGCGCTCTTCGGCGCCGACCTCGAAGGTCACCACGAGCCCCTCGCCCACCTCGTACGCGGACCGCTCGTCGTTCTCCTCGATCACGCGGATGCGGGCCCCCCGGGCGAGATGCTCGTCGAGCTCCCGCGCGTACCCCGCACGCCCGCCCTGGCGGTCGATCGCGATCAGCGCCGGCTCGTCGCCGCGCAGGAGGTCGATCCGCCGCGCCGCCTCGAAGACGAGGGACATGTTCACGAGCGCCTTGTTTCCGAGCCGCCCGTAGAGCGCGTTGAACGCAGGTGCGTCCAGCGTGCCGACTCCGAGGTGCGCCTGCTCGACGGACGCGCCCTCGAGCGCGCGCCGCACGACGCTGCGCGCGATCCCGATCTCGGCGCGGCTGTGGCACTCCGGAAGCGGCAGCTCGAGCTCGTGCCACGGCGTCGATCGCGCGGCCCGCGCGTGCACGCCGAGCGACGAGAGAAGCGCCGCGTCGGTGCTCGGCTCGCTCGCCGCGAAGGCGAGGACGCCGCGCTCGAGGTGGATCGACGGCTGCCTTCCGGCGCTCTTGAGCTTCTTGCTGTCGGCGACCGCGATCCGGCGGCGTGCGTCCCTCGGCTTGCGGCAGACCCCGGCCGCCAGCAGCTTCCAGAGGTCGGGAGGCGCCTCGGGAGACGCGCACGCCACGCGGAACGCGCTCGCTCCGACGCAGAGCGGTCCGAGCAGCGGGCCGTATCCGGCTTCATCGATCCCAGCGTAGATCACGCGCGGAATGTACCGCGGATCCAGCCGCCGCCGAGGATGCGCTGCTCGCCGTCGTAGCAGACGATCGCCTGGCCGGGCGCGACGCCTGCCTCGGCGCGGTCGAACCGGACGCGGAGCACGCTGTCCTCGATCTCCACGCGCGCGGGGATCGGCGCGCCGTGCGCGCGGACCTGCGCGAGGCACGGCATGCCCGTTCGCCCGGGCTCCCCGTCGTACCACACCAGGTCGGTCGCCTCGACCGCGGCCGTCTCGAGCGCCTCGCGCGGGCCGACGACGACCTCGTTGCGCGCGGGGTCCTTGCGCAGCACATACAGCGGAACCGTCGCCGGCACGCGGATTCCCTTGCGCTGCCCGACGGTGTACCGCTGGTGGCCGTCGTGCCGGCCGAGCGTGTTCCCGGTTTCGTCGACGATCGCCCCTTCCGAGAACCGCGCCGGATCCCGCCGCTCGAGGAAGCTCGCGTAGTCGTCGGGAACGAAGCAGATCTCCTGCGAGTCCGGCTTCTCCGAGACCGGAAGCGAGAACTCGCGCGCAAGCTCGCGCACGCGCGGCTTCTCCATCGCGCCGATGGGGAGCAGCATGCGGGCGAGCGCCTCCCGGCCGATCCCGAAGAGCACATACGACTGGTCCTTCGCCGCATCGAGCCCGCGCGCGATGCGCGGGCCGCGGTCGGACTGCACGACGCGCGCGTAGTGCCCGGTCGCGACCGCGTCGCATCCGAGCTGCTCGGCGTACTGCCGCAGCTTTCCGAACTTGAGCCAGTCGTTGCAGCGCACGCACGGGTTCGGCGTGCGGCCCGCGTGGTACTCCTCCTCGAAGTACGAGATGATCCGACCGAAGTCGTTGCGGAAGTTCACGACATAGAAGGGAATGCCGAGCCTCGCCGCCACCAGCCGCGCGTCGGCCGCGTCGTTGATCGAGCAGCAGCCCTGGTGTCCGATGCGCGCCGGGCCCGCCGCGCATGCGGCACCCGTGCGGGACGACTCCGTCGGCGTCTCGAGCTCGTCGCCCGGGCTCCCGAGCCGCATGAAGCAGCCGACCACCTCGTGGCCGTCGCGCTGGAGCAGCGCGGCGGCCACCGAGCTGTCGACGCCGCCCGACATGGCGAGGAGGATCTTCACGCGCGAAGTCTACGGCCTCGCGCGCCGGCGCACGCCGTCAGGGCGTCACGCGATGGTCACTTCGCGGCAGAGATAGACATCCTGGATCGCGTTCAGCAGCTCCACGCCCTCGGCCATCGGCTTCTGGAACGCCTTCCGGCCGGAGATCAAGCCCATCCCGCCGGCGCGCTTGTTGATCACCGCCGTCTTGACCGCCTCGGCGAGGTCGTTCGTCCCGCTCGCGCCGCCCGAGTTGATCAGGCCCGCGCGGCCCGAGTAGCAGTTGAGCACCTGGTAGCGGCAGAGGTCGATCGGGTGGTCCGTCGCGAGATCGCTGTACATGCGCTTGTCGAGCTTGCCGTAGCTCGAGTCGCCCGAGTTGAGCGCGGCGAATCCGCCGTTCAGCTCGGGCAGCTTCTGCTTGATGATGTCGGCCTTGATGGTGACGCCGAGGTGGTTCGCCTGGCCCGTGAGGTCCGCGGCGGTGTGGTAGTCCTTGCCGCCCGCCTTGAACGCGTTGTTCCGGATGTAGCACCAGAGCACCGTCGCCATGCCGAGCGAGTGCGCCTCCTCGAACGCGCGCGCGACCTCGACGATCTGCCGCGTGGAGTTGTCGCTGCCGAAGTAGATGGTCGCGCCGACGCAGCACGCGCCGAGGTTCCACGCGTCGCGGACCGAGCCGAACATCACCTGATCGAACTTGTTCGGGTAGGTCATCAGCTCGTTGTGGTTGATCTTCACCATCATCGGGATGCGGTGCGCGTAGCGGCGCGACACCGTCGACAGCACGCCGAAGGTCGTGGCGACGGCGTTGCATCCGCCTTCGATCGCGAGCCTGACGATGTTCTCGCCGTCGAAGTACGCCGGGTTCTTCGCGAAGCTCGCGCCCGCGGAGTGCTCGATTCCCTGGTCGACCGGGAGGATCGAGAGGTAGCCCGTGTTCGCGAGCCGGCCATGCCCGAACATCGCCTGCAGGCTCCGCAGCACCTGCGGGCTGCGGTCGCTCGGTCCGAACACCGTGTCGACGAAGGCGGGGGACGGGCAGTGGATCGCGTCCCGCGAGACCTTGGCCTTGTGGTTGAGGAGCGTGTCGGCGTCTGCGCCGAGGAGCGACTGGATCGTGGAGAGGTTCGACATGGCGTGTCCCGAAAGGAAGCGGGCGCCCCCGGCAGGGAGCGCCCGCGAAATGTAGCACTTCCGGCGCGGATCAAGTCGCGGAGGCGAGCATGCGGCGCGACGGCTTGGCGGCGGCGTCGGCCTCCTCGCGGCGGCGGATCTCCTCGGTCGTCGCGAACTCCTCGCCGAAGCGCACGAGCCTCAGCGAGTTCGCGATCACGAAGATGTAGGCCGCGGCCTGGTAGAACGGCGTCACCCAGATGTAGAGCCGCCCCGTGGCGGCGAGCGCGAGCCCCACGATCGCGAGGAGGATCGCGACCGTGATGTTCAGCGCGATCACCGACTTCGCCTTGCGCGCGATCTCGAGGAGGAACGGAATCGTCCGCAGGTCGTCGTTCATGAGCGCGACGCCGGCGCTGTTGGTCGCGATGTCCGATCCCGAGAGGCCCATGGCGACGCCCACATCGGCGGTCGCGAGGATCGGTCCGTCGTTGATGCCGTCGCCGACCACGAGGGTGCGATGGCCCTTGCGCATGAGGTACTTCAGCTCCTCGTGCTTCTCCTCGGGCAGGCACTCGGCCTCAATCGAATCGACGCCGACCGCCTGGCCGACGCGCGTCGCGACCGGGAGCCGGTCGCCGGTGAAGATCGCCACGCGGCGCACGCCGAGCTCGCGGAGCTTCGAGACGACCTCGCCTGCGTTGCGGCGGAGCTTGTCCTCGAGGCCGACGGCACCGAGGTAGCGGCCGCCTGCCATCACATGCACGCCCGACATGCCCTCGATCTTGGCCTCGACGGCCTTGACCTCGGCGGCGGTGGCCGGGTTCAGTTCGACGATCCAGGCGCCGCGCCCGGCGAAGATCTCGCCCGCCGCGGTGGTCGCAGCCACGCCGCGGCCGTGGATCTCGCGGTACGAGACGATCGCGCTTGGCGCGATCCGCGCGCGCTCGGCCGTCTCGAGGATCGACTTCGCGAGCGGATGGTTCGACGACTGCTCCGCGTCGGCGGCGGCCTGCAGGAGCGTGGCGCCGTCGACGCCGTCGGCGGGCGCAAGGCGGCTGACCGCGAACTTGCCGGTCGTGAGCGTTCCGGTCTTGTCCATCACGACCGTGTCGATGTCCGCCGCGCTCTCGAGCGTGCGGGTCTGCTTGATCATGACGCCGAGGCGTGCCGCGGCCGCGAACGCGGCGACCATCGCGGTCGGGTAGGCGATCAGGAGCGCGCCGGGGCAGGTGACCACGAGGACCGTGATGGCACGCTCGGCCGCGACGGCCTTCGCGTCGGGTGAGCCGGACTTCGCGGTGAAGAACCACACGATGAGCGCCACCATGATCACGACCGGCACGTAGTAGCCGGCGATCCGCTCGATGAGCTCCTGCTTGCGGCCCTTCGCGCTCTCGGCCTCGCGGATGAGCTTCTCGACCTTGCCGATGGTGGTCTCGCCCTTCACGGCGGTGACCTCGACATCGATCTGCCCGGTGAGGTTGGTCGTGCCGGCGTAGACCGATGCGCCGGGCTGCACCTCGACGGGCACCGCCTCGCCGGTCAGCGAGGCCTGGTTGATGCTCGAGGTGCCGCTCCGCACGAGGCCGTCGGCGGGCAGGTTCTCGCCGGGGCGCACTCGGACGAGGTTGCCGGGCGCGACCTGCGACAGCGACACCTCGCGCTCGGCTCCATCGGGGCCGACGAGGCGGGCGATGTCGGGCGTGAGCTCGAGAAGGTCGCGGATGGCGCGCTGGGCGCCCCACGCGGTGCGCGAGAGCACGAGCTCGGAGAACCAAAGGAAGAACGCGAGGAACCCCGCCGCGAGGTAGAGCTCGTTCGCGATCGCCGCGAAGACCGCGAGGCTGGCGAGGCTGTCGCTCGAGGCGCGGCCCTCCTTCAGCTCCTCGAGCGCGCCCTTCGCGAGGGGCAGCACGAGGACGAGCGCGCCGATGAGCGCCGGGATGTCGCCGACCTTGCCGTCGATCCCCACCAGCTGCGAGACCCACGCCGCGAGGAGCAGCACTCCGCCCAGGAGCGCCACGAACAGCTGCCTCTCGAGCCGCTCCGCTCCGTTGGCGTCATCGGCAGTGCGGGAGGATGGTTCGATCGGCGTCGAGGTCAGCGTGGACATGGTGCGCTTCCGAGTGGAGGGGAGAGCGTATCAGAGCGACGGGGGGGACGCTCCAAACGCACGGATCCCGCAGGAGGTTCGCGCCCGGCTCGGTTATCCTGCGCGCGTGCAGAAGGCAAGCCAGAAGCCAGGCCGGCAGCCGGGCGAGAAGCCGGGCGAGCTCGTCGCGATCGTGGGTGACGGCCAGATGGCGCTCGTCCTGAGCGATGTGCTGTCGATCCGCGGCTTCGATGTGGCGCTGGTCGCGCCGTTCGCGGCCCACGCGGAGCGGCTCGAGGCGACCCGCGAGAGCCCGCGGCTGCCCGGGTTCCGGCTTCCCGAGCGTGTCCGAGTCACGGCCGACCCTGCCGTGCTCGGCGACGCGCACCTCGCCGTCTGCGCGATCCCGACCCAGTTCATCCGGCCGACCTTCGCGCGCATGGCGGCCAGCCTGCGTCCGCACACGCCCGTCGTGAGCATCGCCAAGGGCATCGAAGCCGACACCTTCCGGCTTCCCTGCGACATCCTCGCGGAGGCCGTGGGCGGGCGGCCGATCGCCGCGCTCAGCGGTCCAACCATCGCCGCGGAGCTCGCGAGACGGCTGCCCGCCGTGCTCGTGGCCGCGAGCGACGACGCCGAGCTCGCCGCGCGGGTCCAGTCGGTGTTCACATCGCCGTGGACGAAGGTCTACCAGTCGTCCGATCTCGTCGGCGTCGAGCTCGCGGGCGCCTGCAAGAATGTCATCGCGATCGCGGCCGGCGTTGCCGACGGGCTTGCCCTCGGGACGAACGCCAAGAGCGCGCTCCTCGCCCGCGGTCTCGCGGAGATCGCGAGGATCGGCGTCGCGCTGGGAGGACGCGTCGAGACCTTCTTCGGCGTCGCCGGGGCTGGCGACCTCGCCACGACCTGCTTCGCGCCCGAGGGCCGCAACCGCAGCTTCGGCGAGCGGCTGGCCCGCGGGCAGGGTGTCGAGCAGGCGCTCGCATCGACGCAGTCCGTCGTCGAGGGCGTTCCGACGGCGCGCGCGCTCGTGCGGCTGGCGCGTTCGAGGGCGATCGAGCTGCCGATCTGCGAGGCGGTCGATGCGATGGTCTTCGACGGGCTCGACCCGCGCGAGGCGCTGCGCCAGCTCATGGGCCGGGCGACCGCGACCGAGCGGATCGGCTGAAGGCGACTGGTCCGCGGCGCCTACTCGTCCTCGCCGAACTTCGACCCGACCAGCCGTACCAGCGCCTCGATTGCGCTCGCCTCGTCGTCGCCGTGCGCGGTGATCTCGATGACCGTGCCGCAGGTGCCCGCGAGCATCAGCATCTGGAGGATCGACTTGCCGTCGACGGTCTCTCCGTCGCCCGACTTGCGCACCGTGATCTCGGCGGCGAACCGCGAGGCCTCCTCCACGAACGCCATCGCGGGCCGCGCGTGCAGCCCGAGGCGGTTCGAGATCGTGGCGCAGGCCGACAGCATCGGCGCCTAGCGGGCGACCTGCCCTGCGTCGGCCTCGTCGAGCAGCGTCATGACATCCGCGACGGTCGTCGCCTGGCGCAGGAACCGGCGGAACTGGTCCTTCGAGAGGTGGGAGAAGATCGCCTGGATCGCCTCGAGGTGGAGCTCGGGCTTCTCCTCCGGCGACACGAGCAGCACGATCGAGTAGACCGGCTGCTTGTCGAGGCTGTTGAAGTCGACGCCGCCGCGGCTGACGCCGATCGCGGCGATGGGCGACTTCACCGCGGTCGTCTTGGTGTGCGGGATCGCGACCCCGTGGTTGAGGCCCGTCGACCCCTTGTTCTCCCGCGCGATGATGGCCTTTGCGAAGGTGTCGCGCATGGTCGCCGACACCTTGCCGCTCGCGACGAGCGCGTCGAGCAGCTCCTTGATTGCCTCGTCGCGCTTGGTCGCGGCGAGGTTCGGGACGATGGCCTTCTCGATGACGATCTCTCTGAGCTTCATGGCGTGGCGGCTCCTCGGTGTCGTTCTGCCGGACCGGTCAGTTGCCGTGCTTGTGGTCGCGCAGCCGCTGCTTGTGGTCCGCGAGGACGCGCGCCTCGCGGTCGACGGCGAGGTCGATCGCGGCGTAGAGGTCCGCGTCGCGGTAGTTCACGATGAAGTCCTCGTGGTGCTCCACATCGACGATGAACTCGACATGGTAGGTGTTGGGCTCCTTCTCGATGACGCAGTCGATCGACTGGACCTTGTCGAAGTAGCGCGTCAGGCGCTCGCACTTCTTGCGCACATACGCGTCGATCGCTTCGGTGATCTCGAGATGCTTGCCCTTCACATTGATCTGCATGACGCACTCCCTTCGGATTGTTACGAACGCCCCCGCGAAGGACGGCTGCCGTCCTTCGGGACCACGACGCCCGCCGACACAAGGTAGCGGAGGGCCTCATCGACCGTCATCTGCAGTTCCCGAACATCCCCGCGGGGAACGGTCACCGTCCAGCCGGAGAATGGGGCAGGGGAGTTCGGGATGAACACCGAGATGCAGTCCCCGCACGCCTCCGCGACCTGCGGCGGGGCGTCGCCCGTGACGAGCCCCATCTGCCAGAGTCCCGGGCGCGGGTACTCGATCATCACCACGCGGCTGAAGTTGAGCTTCTTGTTCTCGCTGCCGAACAGGAACTCCACGACCTGCTTGAGCGCCGGATAGACCGAGCGGATGCCCGGGACGGCCAGCATGCCGGCCTCGAATGCCGCCAGCAGCTTGCGGCCAAGGAACCCGCCGACGAGACGGCCGAGGATGTAGACGGCGACCAGCGCGAGCGCGAGCCCGGCGAGGTCGAGATACCAGCGCGCCGCCCACCACGCGTCGACGGACGAACGGGTCGCCCGCCAGACCGCCGCCTCGCGCGACGCGTCGAGGCGCAGCCGCTGGGCCCGCTCCTGCTCGGCCGCGATCTCGGGCTCTGTGGGGACGAACGCCACCACGCCCGCGGTCTCCGCGCCGGCGGCCACGACGAGCCGGAGCCCGGCGTTGATCGGGCCCGCGATGTTCGAGTCGATGAAGCGGAACGCCGTGACGAGGATCCAGAGCGTCAGCACGCTCGGGAGTACCACGCCGAGGCCACGGATGAAGAAGCGCCCTGCGCCTCCGCGCCGCGCACCGCCGCCGTGTGTGTTCGCCTCCGCCTGGCCCATGCGCGCGAGTGTAGCAGTCGCCGCATGCATCGGGACGCGGTCAGCGTCCGAGCGCGCGCGGCACGACGGCGGCGGATTCCTCCCGTCCGTTGCGCCGGAAGCGGACCGTCGTCTCCTCGCCGACCTTCAGCTTCGCGACGGCAAGGAGCATCTCGTCCCGGTTCCGCACAGGAGTGCCGCCGACATCGATGATGACATCCCCCTCGAGCAGTCCTGCGGCCTTCGCCGCGGAGCGGAGCACGAAGCCGCGGATCCGGACGCCGTCGCCGGCGTCCTCGATGGTGACGCCGAGCGACGCGTCGTCGGCGTCGATCGTGTCGTCGAGCTCGCCGCGCTCGAGCATCCACTTGCGCCAGCGCTGCTCGACCGTGCGCAGCGGCTCGCCGAAGGCCTTCTCGACCGCGGTCGAGCCGTCGGGATCGGTGTCCGTGGTCCGGCAGAGCTCGCGGTAGAACGCCTCGAGCCGCCGCTCGCGGGCGAAGAACTCGAAGATCGCGCGCACCGTCGGATAGAGCTGCTCGGCGTCGTCCATGAACGCGTCGGCGGAGAGCCGGAACAGCGTGGCCCAGGGCATCGTCGTCTCCGCGAGCACCTGCTTGCGCGCGAAGTTGAAGCGGATGTTCGGATGGAACTCGACGCGTCCGTCGGGATGGAGCGTGTAGTCCTCGTAGAGGCTCGCGAGCCCCTCCTGCACCCAGATCGGATGGCGCTGCCCCGTGCGCTCCATCTGCGCGAAGTGGAGCAGGTGCACATACTCGTGCTGCAGGCTCTGTCCGGCGTCGCGCGCGACCAGGCGGCGGGCCCGGTGCAGGTACATGCCGCGGATCTCGGGGCGCTCGAGGTACTCCTTCGCGTCCTCGGGACGGACGATCGCGACCAGGACCGGCTCGCTGGGAGGCTTCGAGAAGTAGGCGCGCATGAGGTGCCGTCCGAGCTCCGACAGCGACGCCTTCATGCGGGCGTGGCTCGCCTCGTCGAGATAGGTCGCGAAGGACACCGTCTCGTCGTCGCTCATGTCGTACCGGTAGCCGCTCGGATGGCGCTCCTTCCACGCCGCGACCGGATCGCGCGCGGCGGCGGAACCCGGCCGGTCCGGCTCGCGGCGCGTCCCGACGCGCCTGCCGGTCTCGCGCTCGATCTCGCGACGGGCCTCGAGGATCGCCTTGTAGGTGTCGCTTCCGCGGATCGGCGCGAGGTCGTCGTCCGCGGCCATCGTGTCGAAGTCGCGGAACCCGGCCTTCACGCTCTCCATCAGCCGGCGCTCCGCGTCCGCGAGCTTTCCGAGCTGGGCGAACACGCACGCCGAGTTGTACAGGAGGATCGGATCTCGGTCGCCGTCGGCGAGCCGCCGCTCGATCAGCCGCGCGGCCTCCTCGAAGTGGCGCAGTCGCAGCGCTCGCTCGAGCTGGTCCACGGTCGAGCGCGACGACGCACCGGGCGCGCGGATGCCGCCGCCCGCCGGCGGGGTCGGCGCCTGTGCGCGCGCCACCGAGGCGGCGAGTCCGAGCGCGGCGATGCCGATCGCGCGTCGGAACGCGACACAGATCGCGGAGCAGTCGCTCATGGAGCCGCTCCCGCGCACGGAGCCGCGCGCGCCAGCATGGTCCGGATCGCCTCGGGATAGGCGGTGCATTCCTCGGCGAACACGCGCGCGGCAAGCGTCTCCGGCGTGTCGGAGTGGAGCACCGGACACCGTCGAACGAGCAGCACTGGGCCGCGGTCGTACTCCTCGTCGACCTCGTGCACCGTGCATCCGCTCTCCTTCGCCCCGCGTGCGATCACCGCCTCGTGGACGCGCGTTCCGTACATGCCCGGTCCACCGAAGTCCGGCAGAAGCCCGGGGTGGATGTTGAGCGCCCGGCCCGCCCAGCGCGTGCCGACGCGGAACTTCCGCAGATACCCGGCGAGGCAGACGAGGTCGACGCCCGCGGCCTCGAGCACGGCGTCGATCCGGTCCGGAAGATCGGCCGATGGCGGCAGCACCGCGGTGCGCAGTCCGGCGGACCGGCATCTTGCGACGCCCTCAGCCTCGTCGCGGTGCGCGACGACGATCGAGACCCTTGCATCGACCTCGCCGCGCTCGCACGCGGCGTGGATGTTGAGCGCGGTCCGCCCGCCACCCGAGATCAGGATGCCGAGCCGCGCGCGCGTCACGCCTCGCCTCCGCCCGACGCCCCTCGGAACGGAATCGCCCGGCCCTCGGCATCGACGGCGACCATCGTCAGCTGCGCCTCGGTCACGCGCGCCCTTTCGCCGTTCAAACGCTCCGCATCGACCACGACCTGAACGGTGACCGAGGTCCTTCCGAGCCGGATCGTGCGCGTCCGGAACTCGACGACCTCGCCGACGGAGACGGGCGCGTGGAAGTCGACGCGGTCGACGCTCGCCGTCACCCAGCGGTGGAGTCCGTGATGGCGCGCCTCGATGTAGCCCGCCTGGTCGATGTGGGCGAGGATCACGCCTCCGAAGATCGTGCCCTGGTGATTCGTGTCGCGCGGCATCATGAGCACGCGCAACGCGAGCCGCGGGGCCTCGACCGGTGGGAATTCGGCGGACATTCCCCGATGGTAGCGGCTGCAGGCGCCCGGGCGAAGATGCCGATCTCCCGCGGTGCCCCGGGCGTCCGTGATCATCCCGAACTGCAACAACGGCCGCGCGAGCTCCCGCGACGGCACGAGGGATTTCCTCGGCGAACTCCTCGAGAGCCTCGTGCGCACGCTTGCGGACGATCCGACGGACCTCGAGATCGTCGTCTGCGACGACGGATCGACCGACGACAGCCTTGAGACCGCGCGCGCGTGGGCGCGGCGGCGGTGGCCGAAAGGATCGCCGCGTGCGGGCATCCCGGTGATCCGACTCATCGAGCTTCCGCACTGCGGCATCCTCTCGCGGGTCCTGAACCGGCTCCACGCGGAGACCGACTCCGAGTTCGTATGCCGCCTCGACGGCGATGTCGTGGTCGACACGCCGCGTTGGGTGGCGGAGTGCGTGCGGGTCCTCGAGTCCGAGCCCGAGGTCGCGGTGGTCACGGGCCTGCAGCGGCTGCCGGACGGCCGTGTGCACGCGCTTGGCGACGCGATCATCAGCCCGCTCGGCTACCACCACCTCGGTCAGGGGCTTCCGGAGGCGGCCCTCCCGGAGTCCGTCGAGGTGGAGCATGCGATGGGGTGCTTCCACGCGTCGCGACGCGCCGCGATCGCCGCCGTCGGCGGATATGACGAGACCATGCTCCGCGGGCAGACCGAAGAGCTCGCGATGCGGCTGAACCTCGCCGGCTGGCGCGCGATCGCCACCACGCGCATCGCCTTCACCCACTTCCATGCCGAGAGATTCTGGAGGCCGAATGTCGCCGACACCGGGGCCGGCCTCGCGCGGAGCCTCGCGCGCTTCCGCGAGAAGTGGGGCTTCGATCGGCTCGCGCCCGACCTCTCGGATGTCTGGGCGCGCTGGCAGGGCACGCCGCTCGTCGCGCGCGCGGGTCTGCGTGGCCCGACGCGGTGGTCACCCGAGTCGACCGGGGATCTCGCGCCGGGACTCGAGTGGGACCGGTTCACGATCGACCGCGAGCTGCAGGCCGTGATCGCCGCCGAGCTCGCGGTGCTGCGTTCGCGCGAAGGTCCGATCGCGGTCCTCGGCGGCAGGAGCGGCCTCGCGTCGTTCCTCCGAGCGAACGATCGCGTCGAGGTCCACTCGGTCGAGGAGCACGCCCCATCGCTTGCCGCCGCGCGTGCGCGCGTGCGCGCCAACCCGAACGCGGAAGCATTCCTGCATATTCATCCGGTCGAGGACCTAGCCTATTCAGGCCTGCCGGGAGAGTCCTTCAAAATTGTGTCGCTTCTTGATAGCATCGAACGATACTGGAATCCGGTGGGGATCTTGAGGGAAGCGAGGCGCCTCCTCGCAGCGGACGGACTGCTCATCGTGAGGAGTCGCGCACGGGGGGCGTCGTTCGAGAGCCGCGGGAAATCGCTGCATCAGTTCGCAGCGCATGAACTTCTCCAGCTCGTGCGTCATGCAGGCGGGTTCGCCCCGCTTGAGCCTCCAGCGGTCGACGGCCTTGGCCGCTGGCAGATGCGCGCACGCTGCTCGAGTTCAGCGGCACATCAGTTGCATTTCGGCGCGTGACCGATCGCCGCGCGCCGCCTCACTGAAGGCCTTCATGTCCGACTCAAATTCAGAATCCGTCCGCCCGCAGCTGTCTCGTGCGCCGGTCTGGCAGGGAGTTCGCCTCCCGCTCCGCATGCGCATCTTCGAGGCCGCGCGCCGGCTCGGAGAGACCTCCGTCACCGAACTCGCCCAGGCCGTCGGCCTCAACCGGACGGCGCTCTACTTCCACCTCCGCCACCTCGAGAAGGCGGGTCTGCTCGTCTCCCGCGCAGGCGAGGCCACGCCCGGGCGCCGCGGAAAGCGCCCGCGCTATTACCGCGTGACGACGCAGGAGATCGTGTTTCCGGTCGACGCCTCCGCGAAGCGCGACGTGCAGCGCGTCGTCGAGCTCTACCGGCCTTGGCTCGCCGAGAGCAGGCTCGCCGTGCTCGACCAGCGTTCGCCGGGCGGGATGCCTGCGAAGCGCGTGTCGGTCCACTGGGAGAGCCTCAGCGACGACGAGATCTCGCGCGTGCGCAGCCTCTGCAACGAACTCGAGGACGTCATGCGCCGCGCGCGGAACCGCTCGAACAACGCCCGCAAGGCTCCGGCCGCGAACATGCATGTCGCGATGCTCGTGACTCCGATCGACGGCCATGTCATGCCGGGCCCGGAGATGAAGATCAAGTACAGCTGACGGCGCCGCCTCAGCGCAGCACAGGCTTCAGCCACTTGCCCGTCCAGGAGCTCCTGTGACGGGCAATTTCTTCTGGCGTGCCCGTCGCGACGACGGTGCCGCCGCGGTCGCCGCCCTCGGGCCCGAGGTCGACGATCCAGTCGGCGCACTTGATGATGTCGAGGTTGTGCTCGATCACGACGAGCGTGTGTCCCTTCGTCGCGAGCCGGTCGAGCACGGTCTGCAGGCGCGCGACATCGGCGAAGTGGAGGCCCGTCGTCGGCTCGTCGAGCACATACAGCGTCGCGGCGTCGGTCGCGTTCCCGAGCTCGGTCGCGAGCTTCACGCGCTGCGCCTCGCCGCCCGAGAGCGTGGTCGACGCCTGCCCGAGCTGCACATAGCCGAGGCCGACGTCCTTGAGGCACTCGAGCATGCGGTGGATCTTCGGGTGCGCGTCGAAGAACTGCATCGCATCCTCGACGGTCGCCTCGAGGACATCGCTGATCGTCTTGCCGCGGTACTTGATCTCGAGCGTCTCGCGCGAATAGCGCTTGCCCTTGCAGACCTCGCAGTCGACGAACACATCGGGCAGGAAGTGCATCTCGATGCGCTTCACGCCCTGGCCCTGGCACGCCTCGCAGCGGCCGCCCTTCACATTGAACGAGAAGCGCCCCGGCTCGTAGCCGCGGATCTTCGACTCGGGCACGAGCGCCCAGATCTTGCGGATCTCGTCGAAGATGCCCGTGTAGGTCGCGGGGTTCGAGCGCGGCGTGCGCCCGATCGGCGACTGGTCGACCTCGACCACTCGCAGGATCCCGTCGAGCCCCGTCACCTTTGCATGCGCGCCCGGCGTCGTCTGCTCGCCGAGCACATGCTTCTTCGCGGCCTGGAGCAGGATGTCGTTCACGAGCGTCGACTTGCCCGAGCCTGACACGCCGGTCACGCACACGATCCCGCCGAGCGGAAACGCGACATCGACCGATTGCAGGTTGTTGGCCTTGGCGCCCTTCACGACGATCGCCTTCTTCTCGCTGAGCGCGCGGCGCTTCGCGGGCACCTCGATCTTCCTGCGCCCGGAGAGGTACTCGCCGGTGAGGCTGGTCGGATGGGTGGCGATCGCCTTCATGTCGCCCTCCGCGACGAGCGTGCCGCCGTGGCGGCCCGGTCCCGGGCCGATGTCGACGATCCAGTCGGCGGCGCGCATCATGTCCTCGTCGTGC
>Ga0078894_10002158_pt1 | contig 14831 bp, 17 predicted proteins | sample LauGreSu1BDMLBSD_2_FD_67506 | JGI IMG/M metagenome (GOLD analysis project Ga0078894, IMG submission 67506) | Freshwater lake microbial communities from Lake Michigan, USA - Su13.BD.MLB.SD (version 4) (version 4) | ecosystem: Environmental > Aquatic > Freshwater > Lake | place: Lake Michigan... | reverse complement strand
GGAAACGTCGCGGAAGTGAAGGCATACAACAAAGGAAACACCGACACCGACATGATCGGAACGGTATTCACCTACATGCAGGACAATCCAGACATAGACACCGGAGCTCCGATATACAGGGGAACCTATAGGATGGGCCTCGACGTCGGCGGATCGATCGCGCCAGGTTGGACAGGAACATCTTCTAGCCTTCTTGTCTATCCTATCGGCATGACCGACAGCAACTACATATACCATCCGGCCGGATCTACCGCGAGCAGCGGATATTGGACTATCTATGTGGAGAATACAAGCGGAGTCAATGTTTCGAATCTGGAAGATTGGGAGATACAATTCGGCTATTCTGACCACATAGGAGCGGGACTGGGAGACAGAGCCGCCGCTATAGACACTGGTCTTAGGATAATAAGCAAGTTCAGCAACGCCAGCTGGAAGTCCGGAATATGGACGAACGGCTACTTCGAAGATGGAATATTCGAGGCAGGCATGTGGTACAACGGAATATTCAACGGAACATGGAACTAAATCCGATATGGCCATTTAATATATACTATATGAAAAGGATAAGAACATTCGAAGGATTCTCTTACATAAGAGAAGCGGAAGAGGCAGCGCCTGATTCTTCAAAGTATACCGAGCTGAAAGAAGAGATAAAGTCTATGATAGAGAAGACTATCGAAAACAGCGGCGGCGAATATTCTTCTTTTGTCGACGAATTCGTGAAGAATCCGGAAGACGTTAAGATAGAGGGATTGATAAACGATTCGGACCTTTACGACTTCTATCTGAAGTACAGGAACGACATAGACGAGTTGCTGAACGACATCAAATTCTTTGGGAACGCTCCTACGTCTATGAATTCTATAGGACTCTACGACTATCTCATAAAGGGAACTCAGAAGGCAATAGAAGAGTCTGTCAAGATTCTTTCGGAAGGACAGAAGTGATTTCTCGAGGGCTGAAGAACTTATGCCTTTTTGTTTCCATTATTTCGCCAAACTGGCGGAACTCCGTTTTCTGAGATTTTATATTCTTCATTATCAGAGTATTCATTACAAGAACTATCTGTAGGCCGAAGTCTCTCTCTATGTTCTCGAGCTCTGCTATCTTGTCATGATATGACTTGTGGTCTTTTATCAGATTTAGGCAGTCTACGACTACGTATTTCAAGTCGTTTGACATCAGCCCGCCTCTTTCCAATATCCTGTATTTTATGTCGAGTAGATATCCGTTTCTGTATATCGCATAGTCGAATCCCTCTGAGTATAGGATCTTAGACAGCCTGCAGTCTTTTTCCATAAGGATATAAAGCGAGCGTTCTTTGTGATTCTCTATGAATCTAAGCGCCGCAGTCGACTTTCCTGATCCAGATTCTCCTTTTATTATTATCATGTCTAGAAAATTCCAAGTATCGATCCTCCGTTGTGGAAGAAATGGTTTGAAATCATGTACAAATATATCAAAAATCTGGCGGATATGAAAAGAAGAGTGAATGATTTGTATAGAAATCCGAAAGATATGTGGCTAGATACATATTTGTATGCTATTCCGAATATCATGATGGTCGCGAATATCGCGGAGTTTCCCGAAAGAAGCCCGCATGCGACCCAAAGCCATTCGAATATGTCCAGCGCCACATGCGCGCTCATCATGTCTAGCTCGCTTTTGCTGATATAGTCTTTGGAAGATGGCTTCTTGCCGGTGATGGATCTGAATCGGAAAGCCCATTCTTTTATGTCTGAGATTCTCGAGAAATCTCTGAAAGAGTATATCAGCCTTATCAGAGCGAATATGCCCGAAATATAGTATAGCGATCCTATGAATTCCATCATCCAAATATACTGAATTATCCTTGGAATGTTTTGGCAAATGGAAAAAGAGAATAATTATATATAGACTATAAAATAATTTTTCTCCAGATGGCGAGCACACCACTTTATAAAGGACTGAAATCTAACGGAACTTCGTTCTATGCCTTCCCAGGCGCTGCCGAAGACATATCAGCATCGTATCAGAACTCGAACTACAAGATGTATTTCTCTAAATACGTGCTGCTTAACTTACCTAAGCAGAACCTTACCGAAGGGACTCAGTCTAGGCCTATAACCTTCGATTTCGAAGGCGCGTTCAGGAAGTCTGCCAACGCCACAGCGCCTGCCGGATTCGCGGACCAGGTGGTCGAATCTCTTAGGAACTACGTGGCAAACCAAGAAGTGGTCATAAGAGAGAGCCGCCTCAACAACACGAAATACTACTACGACACTACTGCTTTGGAGACTACGTCCGAGAAGATATTCTTCAAATGGGCGAAGAAGCTGAACGTCATCGACTTCGAGCCTGCGATACCTCAAGACGAATATTTCGCCAACCTAATAGAGTTCCAGAGCAGGAAGCTCAACGACGATACTTATTTTCCTGAATATCTATGGAAAGAGAGAGAAGTCATAGAGTGGGATACCAGGTATTTCTACGAGAGTCCTGACTACATCAACAAGCTTGAGATAGAATTCAACGGATTGACGAACTTCAGGGTAGACGACACCATAAGGCTTTTCAACATATCGAACTCGACGATACTGCAGAATTCCGGAGGCGACTCGCTCGACGACGCGGAATACGAAGAAGGCCAATATGTCAAGATAATCAACATAATTCCAGCAGGAGCCACGGCAGGACAGAGGATAGTGGTGGACATAGATTCCACGCTAAGCAGAGAGATAGAATACACAGGTCAGGCAGAGCTGGTATACCACAGGCTTGTCCAGTATGTGGGAGAGATCAACGGAGTCAGCAACGTGCAGGAGGCCAACCGGTCCTACACGGAAGTCTACGCGCATATCCCAGACCATACGGGAATGACGCCTGACATACTATTCAGGACGAACTACGACGTCAACTACAAGCCTAACCTCATATTCCCGGTTCTGCCTAGCCAATACCAGACAGAGATAATGGGCGCGGAGCTATTCAACTCTCCTATCGTCAGCGAGCCGCAGAACTATCCTGGATCATATTTCGGACAATTCGACACTCTCGACTTCACATACGAGACTTCTACCGGAGACGTCATAAGGAGAAGCGGAGACTACTTCGGGGTAAAGGGAGACATAAACAACCCGATAGTGACTCCAGAGACGATAGACGGAATCGGAATCGATTTCGATCCTGCACACTACGTAAAGATGAACATAGTCAACAGGAAAGTCACGAACTTCGAGCAGTTCAATGCCATGGAGGTAAACAACATGCCGCCTAACGACTTCGAGTTCAACGCCATATTGTGGTATTACACGGTAGAGGACGGATCTGGAATATCCAAGACGAACCTATATGGAGTATCGTTCCTGGACAATCCTATAAACAGCACCGCCGAAGACGAGATAGGAGTTAAGTTTCCTACATACAAGAAGCTCGTAACGAACGGGCAGCACGATGGGAGCTCGTATGCCTTCAGCTTGAACTTGAACTTCAACATAATAAACGACAACCCTCAGGACGCATACAACCCTGAAGCGATAAACTCGATGTTCAGCATGAACCTCTTCAACAAGGCCATGCAGAGGCTTGCTTCTGTCAACGACAGCTTCTTGAACATACTGGCAGACCAGGGAATAATAAGAGACGAGATAAACGCCATAAAAGGCCTCGTCTATACTCAGACAGAGCTTACCACTATAAACGCCAAGATAAAGTCTCTCGAGGATCTGATAAGGCTATATTCTACCCGGCAGCTCGCGACTTCCAATTCTGTGGAGGTAATAACAAGCGGAAATTCAATAAGGCTGGAGAGCATAGACCCGAGCTACTACAGGATAGAGCAGGTGAAGTCGACAGACCTCTATAGCGCGCAGGGTATAATTCCTATGAATATTTCTGTTCCAAAGAACAAGAATTTCATGGTAAACTTCATAAACAACGACGAAGTTCCTCTTACTCTACCCAACGACGACAAGCTGACTATTTTTTTCGGTAGAGACCTAGACTACAGGCAGACGGTGGAAATAATGATATCCGGTTCCAATTTCTCTTCTCAGAACAAAAGGCTGAACATATACATAAACAGCGACATATCCTCGTCGACTTCGGCGAACACGCAGGTCCTGCTCGCTGGCGACATAGACTTGCCGGTGTACTACAACACAGACAAGCAGCTTCCTAACTCGGCTTCGCTATGGAAGGATTTCAGGTTCGGGATCGACTTAGATCAGAACATGATTCTTAGGTCAGGCGGATACCTAGACATTCCTTTGGCGGAAAACTCATATCTCGTTAACAACTCCATAAAGCAGGGAGACACTCTCAGGCTGAACAATCTATTCATAGGCACTTCTTCGGTTTACGACTTCTCTGGACAGTACAAGGTATACTCTATGGGAGGCCCGACAAGCTCCTATCTGACATTGGATATAAATCCAAACTCGGCTTTTTCCACGTACGCGACGACAAATAGCGCGTCTCTTCCTATGCAGATACATGGAACGAGCGGCTCTATGTTGTCGAATAATCCATATTTCTCGCTAAACAAAGGAAAGAAGATAGTGGTCACTAGAGTATCGAGCACTTCTACCGTGTTGTCGGAAAGATATTCGGTCGATATAAGAGACTTATAGCGATAAATATAATATTTTTCGGCATCTCGGCCGCCAATCATATTTTTGATGATTGCATTTTAAATATATACTTAAAATTCAATTCAAAAACATGAGCGGATGTGGAAATTCATTATTCGGAAAAGGCAGTCAGTATATAAAGATAAACTCAGGCGATTTCATAGCTGTCGAAGGATCTAACGTCGTCGAGAAGCTTATGGCTTCCGATATCAGAATGCCTTACAAGCAGCTGCTGAAAGGCAGGATAATATTAAAGCCGGGCCAAGTAAACTACTTGATGAACCATCTGGGAATAGGCGACAACGCCACTTTCCTATCGATAAAGGCCATATACGATTCCAAGTCGGTTATAGAAATCGACAATTACATAACGTATTCATATTATGACTACCCTGTGCAGAGCCTTTCTTTCGCGCAGCTTCTCGTGCTTACCGGAAACTCGGCCAACAGGATACCTCAGCTTTACCTCAACAATCCGAACTCCAAATATCCAGTGGTTCTAGACGTCATGGTCGGAATCATAGACGACAGCTATTCGTTCTTCAACGACGACATAAACCAGTCGGGAACTTCATTCACGGGACTTGAATATACAGACATAAAGTCTTTCGTAGTAGGAGAATCTATCGTTGTCTACGACAAAAACTCTCCTAAGAGAGCGCTTATATACTTAGGCCTCTCGTACATAAACTCCATAACTCTAAATGGGAATTTCCTGGTAATAGACGACGAGAGCTATGGGACCGTATTCTTGCACTTTTTGACGGAATACGACGCGGTGCAGGCGCACTCTCTTATAAACTACGTGCTCGAGAACCCGAATGTCAACATCGAAGATGTGATTCCAGGAGACGATGTTTCGCCGATCATATATTTCAAATCGACTGCGGGCGCTGGAGGAAGCTATATAGTCTTCGACGACGGAGTAGCTGTCGGCGCCACATCTAGCGCGCCATACGACACTCTTTCCAACGGGCTGACTTTCTCCACATCTATATCGCTGACCACATACGGATCCTCAGGAGTGATAAACAAGCAGGCGCTTAGAGGGCTTCTTATAGACCGCGTAGAAGACGGAAGAGATGGAATAGTGGAGATCCAAGATTCCAATCTATCGCTATCCGGCCCAACTGGGCAGGTAAGCTCGATACTATCGACAGGCATATACTCGCTCAATATCGATGTTTCGGATCTGGCAAACAACAATATCGGCGCGGTAGTTAAAATATCGATAATCGATTAAAAAACCATTTAAAAAAAATGAACTATAGCTGGGACAAATTTCTAAGGCCGATTTCTTCTACGGATACGAACATACAAGTCGTCGACAATGATGGATTGCTTGCGCACACCATCAATCCTTATGCCATACTGAATGTTTTGATAAACAACAATCTATTGAAAGTAAGCCTGAAGAGCGGAAAGGTGATAACAATACCTTTCTCGACGATAAACGAATCAAAGCTGGCGCTTCCTAGGATAAAGCAGATGATAGATACCCTAAACAGGAGGTCTCCTATATTCGTCGACAATAATCTGAAGAACTACGTAAACAGCGTCACGGACATATTCTTCTATCAGGATTCGATTCCTGCAGGAACTGGAACGAATTCCATAAAGGTTGGAACTTTCTGGTATGACATAGAATATGGACTTCTATACGTATATGTGAACGACGAGCTATCAGGATACAACTGGGTAAGCGCCGCGGGAGAAGTGGGTCCGATAGGAGCCACTGGACCGGCAGGCGAGATGGGCGCCACTGGACCGGCAGGCGCGATAGGAGCCACTGGACCGGCAGGCGCGAGCTCTTTCAATGAAGAGATAACAAAGTCGAACGTGCATGATCCGAACAACCTGGTTCTCTTCCACTATGACGGGCACGCGCATAGCGGCGCCAACTTCAACTTTATGGAAAAGAACAACGTCACCGGAGACTCGAGCACATATCACATGATAGTCGCCAACAAAGGTCACGATTTCGTCAAGGAGCAGACTTATAAGGTGAGCACGCTTTCCGGAACGCCATCGACGATCATAAGCGCGACCATATCCGGAACGAACATAGAGATAATATCAAACGGGAATGGAAATTTTAGCTATAGAGGATTCTCGCAGCTGTTTTGATGGCGAGAAAAATAAAAAAAACAAAAATAGATGATAAACTGGCCTAAAGATAAAAATGTCGGAGATGTCTATATCAGCCCTAACGGCGCGAAGTGGAGATGGAACGGAAAGGCATGGACTTCGTTGAGAGAAAAGGATTTCACTCATGGAATAACATATCAGTTCTCGCATTGCCATATAGATCCCGCAGACAACTCCAACTACTATATCGGAGACATAAGCGAATTGCCGCCGCAGTCCAACAGCTCGACCGCGTCAAAAAGGGTAAAGTCTCTGGCAGAAGGCAGGATATCCCAGGTAACGGTCAAGACGCAGATTCTTGGGCAGGTCGGAACGGCGGAGCCGCAGACCTTCACTCTATGCAACTATACGAAGGGTACTTCCGAGACGATAACGTCTACATACAGCCATTCTTCAAACAGCCAGCTCGACAATTTCAAATTGGCGGAGCCTCTCGAGGTTTCGGAGAACGACGAGCTATGCGTGATATGGGCAGTGCCTGCATTCGCAGTGAACCCAACTGGCGTCAGGCATAACTTCAACATTTACATAGAGAAATAAAAATCAATCAAAGAAGATGCAATTAGGTAGATATGAAATAGAAAACTATTACGTGGTCATAAACAGCGTGACGGAAAGCAGGCAGAGAGTCGTCTATATAGGAAACAACGAAGAAGACTACTTCGTGGAAAGATATTATGGCACGATAAGAGATGGATACAGCCAATCCAACACATTCCTGAGAAACCTAAACCTGGCAGACATAAAGTCGCACATACCGGGAGAATCCATAGTCATAGTCGACAAGAGCATGCCGCCAAAGCCGCTTATATACATATCGTTGTCCAGCATCCAGTCTATAGAGAGAAGCGGAGATAATAGGCTCATAATAATAGACTCTCAGATAGATCCTACCACTCTCGAGTTCTTGACTTCGTTCGACTGCGACCAGGCATACTCTCTGCTGATATACATATTGCAGAATCCTTCTACGGATATAGGAACCATGAACGCCGACATCAAGCCGCCGGTCATATTCTTCAACGAGTATTTCTTTGGCGAGAGGATATCTCTGGATGGAGATCCGTCTATGTCTGGACCTCTTTCGACAGAGGACGGGAGCCTTTTCAGGGTAAGCATCGACATGGCTTCTTTCGAAGGCCCTACGCCTATATCCAAAAACGACATAATACTCGGAATGATATACGACATAACAGACAACAGAGAGGGAAGCCTAACGCTGGCAGACGGCGACGTCATGATATACAAGGACGCGATAAGCATAAACAGCGAGGTAAATGAAATAAGCGGAGCTGGAGAATATATGGTGAGGTTCAACCTAATAGACCTCAGCAGAAACGAAAACACCTCGACAATAATAATTTCTATTATATAAAAGCAATGGAAAGTTCTTTTGTTTTTATATATAATTGAACTTTTAATTATTACGGACGTTCGATATGAGTTACAGCTACAATAGATTCTTAAAGCCGCTGAGCGAGTCTGACAAGACGATAAAGATTTACGACGACAGGAATTTTCCGGTACACACGGTAAATCCCTTCTCCGTTCTCAGGATCTATGTTTCGGGAAACAACCTAAGCGTGGCGCTGGCAGGAAACAGGATAATAGTGCTCGACTTCCCGAACGCTGAACAATGCAAGGAGGGCTTGGCCAAGCTGCAGTCCTATGTCGACCGATTGAAGGCAGTCGCTCCTGTCATAATAGACAAAGGAGTCGACAGCTACGTCGAACAGGCGATAGCCTCGTCTGGAGGAATAAAGTCCTTCAACGGATCGACAGCATCTATCCAGTCATTCTCGATCACGAACGACGACAACATAGAGATAGACATATCTCTTTCCGACCAGATAACAGTCGGCGCGACAGGCAGCACGGCCAGCTCATGGGAAGGAATACACAACCTTTCCGTAAAATGGACCGGAATACTTCCTATAGAGAGAGGAGGGCTAAACAACACCTTCTTCAATTCTGGAGAGCTTCTGATTTCTAGTTCCGAATCGATAGTATCGTCAGGATATAAGATAAACGACGCTGGATTCGCGAAGACGGACTTATGGAGCGCGGAAAAGATAATAAAACAGATATCCGGGTCTCTTATAAACAAAGAAGTGCCGACAGGGCGCGTAGATGGCGTCAACCGCACGTTCTTTCTGACGTTCATTCCTATAAAGAACAGCGAGCATATATATCTAAACGGGCTGCTTCAGGATGGCGACTATGATACGGACTACACCATACTCGGAAACAAGATAACCTTCGTGGAGCCGCCGATTGCGCACTCTAAGATAAAATGCACATACATGCCTAGCAGAACAGGATCCAAAGTTTGATAAATTGAATCTTGATAAAAAAAGAATCGAAGAATGAAGAGGATTAAGCTTTTCGAAAGCTACAACAGAGAAGAGTGGCAGAATCAGGTGCTGGAATCCACCGGCATGCTGGACATACTTTACGACCTGAAAGAAGCGTCACTAGAATACCTCGACGTCAGGCACTATCAAGACAACAGGTTCGGAGACGAAGATGGCCCAGATGGAGAGCTAGTAGACAAGAAGATAGTCTATATAGTAGACCTGCACGACAAAGACGTCCTATACTTAGGAAACCTGTGCGGCGGAGAATACAGCTACGAGAATCCAGACATAGAAGAAGGGCTCTATTGGAGCGAAGAAATAACCGCGCCGGCGGAAGAGATAGCGAAAGGATTCAAAGAAGGTCGCCTGTCTCTCAACATAACTTTCTGCATAGTCGTTGGTGAGGATGGCGATCTGAGGACGATAAACGACGACACATCCAAAGTGCTGGGCAGGATAAGCGACATGCATCCAGAGGCGGAATTCGAAACTTTCAATCCTTGGGACCTGAACTAGCGAGCTCGGATAGAATATAAAAAAGAAAAATATCAATATGATAATAAACCTAAAGAGCCAGACAGACCTTTCTGGATTCTACGTAGTCTACGAAGGATCCACTAACCTAGAGAAGAAAGGATGGTATGGAATCTCGCATCTTATGGAGCATTTGATGTGCAAGAACTTCGACCATCTTCAAGAAGATTTCGACAAAGACGGCATAGACTGGAATGCATACACTTCAGGAAACGAGATCGTATTCTATCTGACAGGATTGGACGAGAAAGTCAACAAATGGAAAGGCGAGTTCATGGAACTGCTTGGGCAGTTCAACGTCACGAAAGAGCAGTTCGAGAACGAGAGGAACATAGTGCTCGAAGAGTATATGGATTCGTTCAACGACCAGACGCAGACGCACATGCTGAACCTCAGCAGGAAGATCTTCAACGACTACGATCCGATTGGCCTTAGGGAAGACCTGGAGAACCTGAAGTTCATGGACTGCCTAAACTACTTCGAGCTGCAATACGCGAAGCCTACGAAGATAATCAATGTGTCCAAGAACAAGAAGTACAAGAACAGCGAGCTCGAGTTCGCGGAAAGGCAGATAGTGAAGAGCCTGGCGTTTGGCGACCACAAAGTTCCTCTGGAATTAGGAAACGAGTTCAAGGACAAGACTTCTCTAGTGATGCTCTCTCCGATCATAGAAGAAGACTTCGCTTATGTTCACTTCATAAACGCGATGCTTTCATTGGGACTCAAGTCTCCTCTGTACCAAGAGATAAGAGAGAAGAGAGGCTTGGTATACTACGTTCACTGCTACCAGTCTAGAATGAACCAGCAGGGAATCAACACTATAGCGACGCAGACTTCTAACAAGAACTTCAACGCTTGCGTAGATTCTGTAAAGGAAGTTATATCGAATCCAAAGAAATACCTGACCAAAGACAGGTTCGACCTCGTTAAGGACTACTACAAGGTAAGGCAGCAGAAAGACGAGATACTGAGATACAAGAACGTGAACCAGTGGATAAATCCGGAAGGATGGTCGGTATACGACATCCTCGACAAGGTAGACTTCAAGACGGTGAAGAAGATATACGACAAATACTACGACTTCGACAAATTCTACATCTCGAGCGACAAAAAAGAGTTCAAATAGGAGGCAAATAGATGCTGATACCTTATCCGGGAGAGAAATCAAGCATAGCAAGCTTCATAACGCCGCGCATTCCAAGAGACATAGGCTCGTATATCGAGCCTTTCGGCGGAATGTACGGCGTTTTCTTTTCTCTGAACTTCTCCAAGCTGAAGAACGTCAGGTTCGTATATGGAGACATAGACTATCTGAACTACAACCTCTTCGTGCAGATGCGCGATTCGGAATCCTTCATAGATTCGGTCAACGAGATAGAGGCGGACAAAGAAAGATACAGGCATGCTCTTAGAGGAATCATAGAAGGAAAATCGGAAGAACGGCTCGCCATAGACTGGATTATATCGCTATGCTGTCAGAAGGACGGCAAGTGGCATGGAGAGACAGAATTCGAGATATTCAAGATGAAGTTCCGAGCATACAAATACCATATAGACAAGATCGCGGAAATACACAACTGGGACTACAGGAAGACGATCGCGGAATACGATTCGAAAGAATCTTTCTTCTATCTAGACCCACCTGACAAAGAATATCCCGCCGCAGGATTCTCGCATCTGGAGCTGGCGAATTATCTAAGATCGATAAAGGGCAGGTTCATATTGAGCTATGGCGGCTTCGATGGATTGATAGAGATGTATTCAGGCTTCAAGATAGAGGCAGTCAGGACGCTTTCGTCTATGGAATTCCTGATATCGAACTTCTAGGAGTTCTTCACGGATCCGATGAGGCCAAGAAGGTTTTCGGAATTGATGTTCTGCAAATCCATCGATTAATTTTGATAGAAATCGACTCCGTGCTTTTCCGCGATTTCTTTGGCCTTCGCCAGATTCTTTTCTTCTACGAAGAATACGAATTTGAATCCTGGATATTTGTCTCTAAGCTCTATGACTCCAGCATTGTCTTTTATCCTGTCTCCATTTGCGTCGACGAATTGCGGATATGTCTGGAATCCTTGATTGTGCATAAGGTCGTCCATATCTTTTCTCACCGCGTCTCTGAGCTGCCAGCTAGTCTTCATGAAGTCAATCATGACGCAAGGATATACAATCTTGTCCTCTCCTCTGGAGTTTTTGAAAGACATTGGCTCTATACTGAAAGATCCGTCAAAGCGTTCGTTGAATTTCTTTATCTTCATATGCTATATATTAAAGACAGACTTGACTTTCCTTATTCGCGAAAACGACTTTCTCCTGAGAGACATCTCTCTGAATACCATATCTATTCTTTCCATCACATCCGAAGGGCTACGATGGTCGAGCTCGCCGAATATGCGGCTGCTATAGTCCGCGACCAGCGTCGGATTCGACGGCGATATGAGGACGGAGTCCCCCGACGGCAGCCATATCTTTTTCTTTTCCATATATCGACAATATCTTGTGCCTTCTTCCAAAAGCGCGGAAAGAGACGTTCATGCTTCTCATTATCTTCGTTCCTTCCATTGTTATCTCTGCTGCAATATTGCTGTGGTATAGGTTCATGTCTATCCTAATATAGAGTCTATCTTCTTTTCTCTCTCAAGTGCCTTTTCTCTGGCGATCCGCGCGGCCTTGTCTTCTTCGGACTCTTCGTATGGGTCTATCCCGTAGTAGTATCTGTTGTATTGATCTTTGTAATACTCAGTCGCGTCTTGATAGCTTCTGAAAGTCTTGTAGTATCCGTCGCTGCCTTTTGCCTCATACCATTTTCCACATTGGTCGCCATATGTCGCTATCTCTTTCATTCCAATATGTTTTTTATCTTCCAATCCCTTACAGACTCTCTGAATCCGATTATCTGGTCAAGACTGTATGCTTGCCTTTCCTTGTATTCGGATATCTTCTTTATTATGTAGTCTATTATCGTCTCGTCTTCGATAGGCTCGGATCCGTCTGAGTCTGGATATCCAAACCAGAATTTGGGCTCTTTTCCAAACCGCCCGTCGAGGCATATCTCTATTTCTCTGTTGTTCCTGTCTTCGAGCCATCGAACTTCTTTCCAGCCGACTGCCATCAGACAGGTGACTCCTACGGTTCCGCCGTCTCTGTAAGACGATATCTTTTTTATTCTAAGCATCTTTCAGTATGTTTGCGAGTTTCTGCATTCCTGTCGTGGCAGGCTCTTTTATGTGCATGAAGAACGGCTGCCTGAATTCTGGAACGTAGAAGTCTCCGTCGCTGGGGTCGATATAGAATATCCTGCAGTCTTCCTTCGAAAGGAACGGAATCTGGTTGGCGGGAAATACCTGCATAGAAGTTCCTACTATGACGCAGATGTCGCAGTCTGTCGCGGCCTCTGCTGCCTTCTCGATATCGAGAGGATCGAGATTCTCTCCGAACCATACTATATGAGGGCGAAGCTGCGCGCCTCGAGGACATTTGTCTCCTATGCTTATGTCTCCATGGCAGTCGTATGTCTCTGTCGATCCTGGAAAGCAAGACCTGGACTTATTCAGCTGCCCGTGGAGGTGTACTATGTTCGCGGAACCTGCCCTCTCATGAAGGTCGTCTACGTTCTGGGTCACTACGGTGACTTCGTAGTCGCTTTCCAATCCGGCGATTATGTCGTGCGCCATGTTCGGATGGACAGACGAAAGCTGTGCTCTCCTGGCGTTGTAGAAGTCCAGCACGAGCTGCCGGTTCTTCCTCCACGCGTCGATAGTCGCCACGTCTTCGATGCGGTAGTTGTTCCACAGAGAGTCTTTAGAGTCCCTGAAGGTCTCGATACCGCTTTCTTTGGATACGCCGGCTCCGGTAAAAAACAAAATCTTCTTCTTCATAATAATCATTATACAAATGTAGCTAAATATGTTCAATAGAAACCGAAAGGGATTTAATATATAATCAAAAGACATAATAAAGAAATCTAATGGCATTTCCTAAAGCGATCATCACGAAGCCTGTCTTGATAACCAACGCGGACTATCAAGAAGTAGGGCAGAACATAGCCCTGGTGGGATACGACGAGCTGAGTCAGAAGAAGCAGGAAAGCAAAGGCTATGCGAGTCCGAGGCTGCTCAACTGGGTAGAGCCATACGAAGTCGGTGGAGAGAGGAAGACGCTTTTCTACACAGAAATAAATTCCAACATACAGCCAGGCGAAAAGGTGTTCATAATAAACGGATCCTATGACAGCAGCCTTCTCATAAAGAAAGACAAATACAAGAAGGGCAGCGATGGATACACGGTTCTCAAAGTAGACGGATGCAAGATCGCGCTTGACATAAACTATACTGGAGCTCTTCCATACAAGGAGGATCCTATCGACGACTTCATAAAGGTCTACTACATAGACAGCGAGGATACGTTCATAGCCGCAAACAGGCAGATGACTACCAGAGGCGGAAAGATCGACTACAAGTTCAACTACGGACAGAACAGCATCGCCTTCATAGACAAGATATATGGACCTATAGAAGAGTGGGGAAGGAATGGCGGCGTCTACGGAGCGCCTGGGTTCTTCGTCAGAGAAGAAAACACCTACCTTGCTTCTGGATCTCAGACCGTGTCTATAAAAGAGCAGTGGAACAACATATCGGACAAGCTCGTGTATCTAGGCTCTTTTTCTGTGGCGCTTTCCGAAACCTACCCTAACAACGGAAGGATGCTGATAATGAACGGGTCTTTCAATTTTGGAGGAACAGACTTCAAAGAAGGAGTGGCGTACAGATGGAACGATTCCAAAAATAGATGGGAGGCAGACGTAGAGTATTCGGCCCCTATAATAAGCAAGTCGAACTTCAGGTCCGGAACCTTCAAAGGGAAGTTCAACGCGGGAACATACGGAAGCCTCGAGAAGAAGATATCCTGGACAGGAAAGGGAATCTGGAACGGAGGAACCATGCTCAATTCAAAATGGGAATCCGGAGTCATGAACTCGCTGATATCCATAAGCCCTACTCTGAAGGCGGAAAAAGACCAATATGGAATACCTTTCCAGAAGCCGAGCACTTCCAACAACGGCGGATTCGGATTCAACTACATTCTGGGCTGTTACATCGAAAAGTCTGTCATACAGAACGGAAACTTCATAAAGACGAAGTTCGTCGGAAACGAAGGAACATTCTCGGTGGTGGAAGAGCAT